>Ga0180434_10001079_pt1 | contig 39835 bp, 37 predicted proteins | sample SS_ome_7_FD_132453 | JGI IMG/M metagenome (GOLD analysis project Ga0180434, IMG submission 132453) | Hypersaline lake sediment archaeal communities from the Salton Sea, California, USA - SS_1_D_2 metaG | ecosystem: Environmental > Aquatic > Non-marine Saline and Alkaline > Hypersaline >... | reverse complement strand
GACCGAAACGCTTAGGGATGAGTGCTAACGGAAACGAGCTACCTAGCGGTTCGAGACAATGTCTCAGACGGCGTAGCCGTCTATAAGATTATGAGGTGTCAGTTCATCTGACCCTCACCCTAACCTCTAATCGGTTTTTTTGGTTTAGTTTAATTTGGTTTACTTTGTAACAGACACCTTGGCAAATTCACCATAGAGCAACTCTTGTTCTGTGCGTTTTCGAGAAGAAAATTCTCCAATGAGACGGTCAGCCGATTTGGCTGATCGTGGAGTCGCCGACTTGGGAGGATCCAAGAAGAGTTCCCACACATCAATGTGGCGTTTGGAAGGGGGAAGGTGGGCATGGGCCTTGTAGCGCTGACCACGCCCAATGATTTGTTGGCGAAGGGCGTCGGTCCAAGTAGGATCACTCAAGATGATGTGGCGCACCCCCTTGAGGTCCATCGACTCGGCACCCGCATCCGTAATCAAGATGACTTCCATGTTACGTGTCGAAGCACCTTCCCCTTTCAACTCTTTCAAGAGTTCACGCCAGTCCAGTTGTTCTTCTTCAAAGAGCCGCACAAGACGTGTCAATAAATTTGCTGTCGATTTCCCCTTGTAACCATCCACCTCCTCCATAAACATGACAGGATCCACAAGGTAGAGGACCCATAGACCCGTGAAGATGTAGGCCTTTTTGGCAATGGCAGGCGTGTTGTTGAGGCCCTTGGAGACGGTACGATAGACTTCACCTAGAGCCCTCTTCCGTTTCGCCAAGTTCACCTCGTCAGGCCTCTTGCCATCCTTGTAGGCATAGGAACGCAAGAGTTCGACAAGGGTATAATTGGCAAAGTAGGTCCGAAAATCTTTTGCGCGGATTTCGCGTTCCTTGAGGTAGTCTTGCAAGGCAGAAGCTGACATGGTGACTTCATCCATCTTCCAGAGGCCCAACTTTTTTGGACCTTTTGCCAATGCCGTCAAGTTTTTCACCAAGAGGGGATGACTTTTTAGGCTCACAAAGCAATGGTTTTGCTTACCCGATTTCCCCAAGAAATCAATTGCGACGCCATCCTTCTCCGGTTTTACATGATTCTTGAGAAGAGTTGACACGCCATAATGGGGCCTGTCGCCCGCCTTTTCTGCCTTTTCATTTCCCTTTGCCTTGGTCCATCCAGGCCGGAAATGACATGCTTCCATCAAGGCAGTTGCTGTGGCCGCCATCTTTCGCAGAGTCCACTTGGCGGCGCCCATGTCCTTGGATACCACCTCGTGGAAGGAAGACCAAAAGGCAGATGTGAGACGCTTGAGACGCATAACCTTGATAAACTCCTGCTGATCATTCCACAAGTCAGAGTAGCGACGTTGCCATCTTCCCTTCTTATCCTTGGCCGCCCACAACATTTTTGGGTTCGGCTTGCATACAAAAGCCGGGGACCACGCCGGGGGAATGGGTGAGGTTTCAATGTGTTTTTCAAAGGCCTTGAGTTTTTCTTGGGAAGTCACACGATGACCATTTTGAAAGTAGACATAGTCGTAGTCGTCTTGACGGAGAGCACGTGAGGCACGGATGCCACGCTTTGGCTCGGCCCGTCTCTCGAACCAAATCTGACCTGCACAAATTCCTTGAACCTTTTTACCTGCACCACACTCGATTTCCTTGACAAGTTTGGTCATGTCTTCGTGTTTGGCCCGCTTGACCTTGATTTCTTCCTTGGTCCTCGGTGGTTTGTTAAAGAGGGTGACAACCTCGTGGCGGTAGCCCCCAGACTTGGATCCGTCAATCACTGCGTAGGATGCACCTGCCTTGGTCAATGCCTTTTCAATCATACGGACTCCATGGTCCAAGAAGGACGTATAAATGACGACTTTTCCCTCGCCTTGGGCCATCCATTTCCGGACGTGGTCTTCAATCCAGTCACACTTTTCGCACACATCCACCCCCATAGATAACTCTCGCAAGTCCATGTAAAAAGGTTTCTTCCTCGAGGCCCTTGCCTTGGTTTGGTAGACCTGCCAGGTTGACGGTGCCATTGGGACAGAGACATCGTGAAGGGTAATCTTGGCAAAATCGGGAGACTTGGACTTGTCAAAACGCTCTACAGAGGTCGTCTCGGCGATCCAATTACGAAAACGTAGCTTGTCTGCCAAGAGGTTGGAAAAGGCTTTGGGGCCCAAGACGGGTTCACCCTTGATCATTGCCATGATGGGTGCCAAGTCATAGGGGGAATTGACATAGGGAGTGGCAGTCAAGAGGAGAACGCGTTTGCACTTGAGGGCATAGAAGACGAGTCGCTTGGTACCCTCTGCATGAACGTTGGAAAATTCATGAGCCTCGTCGACAATTAGGAACGTTGAGGCCGGGTTTCTACGACGGGAAAGACGGAAAAAGGTTGAGGCGGTCGCATAGACAAAGTGGCCTGACAGAGCTGCCTTGGGCCAAAACTTGATAACTTCTTCACGAAATTGGCTAAGCGCAGACTTTTTGAGGAGGACCACGACATTTTCCACGATTCCGGCCTTGACGAGACAGGCGGCAGTTGCCGCGGCGGTCAGGGTTTTTCCAGTCCCCGTGGAATGAAGAAGGAGGAGGCCCCGGTGGTCCATGAGAAAGGTTGCGGCTTCGGCCTGGTAGGGTTTTAGGATGACATTGGGTGACTTGAGGCAGGCGAGGGAAGTCGATCTGGTGGTGGTGCTCGATCGGGCAGATGATCCGACAGATCGACTTTTTGATTTTCCTATCCTCGATCGACGTGACCCCACTCTTGAAGGGTGAGACATTTATCAAGAGGAAAAGATTTGGTATAATTTCAGTTTCGGTTCCCAAAAATGGAAACTATGGTCCACCACGATATGAATTGTCGGTGCTTCAAAAAGTAAATGAATAAAATTTCTTACCATTCCTTGTAAAAATGTGGTGGCACAGCCTCCGGCTAACCTTACAGGCTTTGCCTGCGGAGGACCCTAGGTCTCGTCCGACATTTCAGTAGTGGTCAAAGACCACTGGTAATCTTTACATGATCAATGTCGAGTCGAGCCATATGCTCAAAATTCTACACTCTACCGTCATCCATTTGAAAATAATCGTTTAGCCGATTACCAAGATCTGGACCATGAATGACTTGGTTGAAGTCGTTTCCACGAAGACGTCTCTTCTCGCATTTATTCACCATGCCTATGAAAAACTGTTGCGTCTAGTAAGTGACGGGTTTATTGTTACAGAGGCTGGTAAGGACCTAGCCACGCTACGCCATAACATCCTGGCATCCTTTGTAGCGACAATCCTTCCCGTCTACCCCGAGCTTCGGGAGACTTATCCTCCACCACCCTTTCTTTAACTTCTTCTTTTTCACAATTCTCCCAACCATTTGCGCGCAGATTCGCGTACGTCAAAGGTGCGGTGAGGTTTTTGGAGGGTGACCATGTCCAAGACTAGTTGGACAACACGCCGTGCAATGTCGGAGGAAATGATAATGGCAGTCCCAGCAATCGAATTCACGAGACCAGTGGCTGCAATCATCTTGACAAAATCGGCTTGCTTGGCCAAATGACGAAGGACCTGTAAAAAGTTGATGGAACGCAACTCAAAAATAAAACGAATCTTTTGGTTGGGATCTTCTGCAGAAATGTCACGCGCCGCAATGAGTAAAGCTTCAAACTCGTCAAGGTAGTCTTGCATGGCCTTGTCATCAGCAGGCCCTCCTGTGTAGTAGACGGTCACATAGGGATATTCAGACATGTCAAAGGTGGCAAACTTTTCCACGACTTGCTCCTTTTGATTTACCAAGGGTACGTCCGAGTCTGCATTGGAAAGAGAGTCCATTTGAAATTTTGTTTAGACTTGTAGATTTTATTGTGCAAGTATATGAATTTCGAACAAACGGGTTGATTTTTTTTAGAGACACTGCATCATCAGGGTGATTGAGGCGGCTACCTCGGAAGAGGGGCGCGGGTCGTTGGTGAGGACCTCGACTGCCTTGTCGTAGGCGGCATCCAAGACATCGTCGTAGTCGTCAGCGCTGGCCGAGGCAAGAATCTCCAAGGTCTCCCACACCAAGGTGAAGATGGACGAATCGACGTCCTCGTCGACCTTGGTTGTCGAGACGAGAAGGGAAGACACACCGTCATACCGAGGCACAATGTCAAGGGAGACAACAAGGACGACGTCGTCCTTGGTGACGGTTGAGGAAATCGTTCCTTCTCCTCAACCTCCACGCCAAAATGTTGGGTAGGGTTTATTCATATCGATAGATCCTTATGACGATAGGATCTAGTAGATGGGAGAGCAAGAGGTTTGGGAAATGTTGGCATTGTAGGAAGGGTAGGGCTGGGTGGAGTGGGTACGGAGGTACTCTTGGCCAGCGGCGGTGTAGGCGGCAAGGCCTCCCATTGCCTGGAGGTAGCTCGGAACTTGGGTGGAGCGAGTGGCCCGGTGGCGAGCTTCGGCAGTGAAAAAGTTCTTGAGGTTGGCGTAGACGGGCTGGCGGTTCATGGCATCTACCCAAGAACGCCCCGTTTCACACCCGGTTTGGTGGCGAGTGGGGATGTAGGCCGAAGGAATGTGGCCATAACGGGATGACTCTGCGGGGTTGTAAGACGAGTTGTAAACATGGGGTGAGGCAAAGCCGGTGGTGGCAGACATTGTTTATTAGGGGCAGTGGAAACTTGTTCTTGGAGGATGATCTGGAGAATTTTTTCAAAAAGGAATCTTGCATTCATGTCCAGGGTAATTTCTCCCTTGACGGAATTGTCAAAACTTTCAGTCGGTTGCCTCACCCCTCTCCCTCACCACAATCTTGGTCCCAAACGTTTCCAACTCTTTTTTACGTGCCTGGTAGGCATTGGACAAAAGTTCAAAATAAACCTCCATGAAACGTGTGTCTTCCATGAGAGGCATGTGAGTAGACGGGTCAAAGGGTTTATCGAGGGAAACACGCGGGTAGAGTTGGGCCACGGCTTCCGACACGGCTGCTTGAGAAAGAGCGGCCAAATCCTTTTTTGTTACCCTGCCAGGATTCGTCTTGACGTCCATACGGACACTGACGTGGGTGACCTTACCCGTGACCGGGTCGGTGTAAGGGTGGTCAGGCACTTCCAGGGTGTCTGGGTAGCGTTCAGCGACATAGGCATAGACAGAGGGGTGAAGCTTTTCGACCTTGGATGTCTGCTTTTGGCGTGTCTTTTTCTGTTTGGTGTCAAATGATTTGAATTGACGTGCCTGAGAAACATATTGTTCGGCGACGGTCCGTGTGTCGCCATCCAGTTTGTCAATCTTGACAACTCCAACTTCTTTTTCGTCTTGGGGTCGAGAGGTGTTGAAGACAAGAGAAGTGCGTTTCTTAATCGTTTGGGTCTCAAAGGCCTGAAACAAAATATCAGACATGATGGATCGGGCGTCACCTTCCAGCCCGGCTTTTGCCTCTTTGGATTCACTTGCAGAAGAAGCCATTTGAATTTTATTTTGCCTCTGAAATTTGGCAGCCAACTTGAACCACAAATTCACTTTTTAGACATCATGACGACTAAAAGAGAAGCTTGTGGCTGCTTGGTTCGGGAGGAAACGGACCTTGTGGGTCTCCCCTCTCAGAGCAATCCCGACAAGATGCTCTTTGCCCCGTCTACCCCTTCATCGAACGTCGTCAAGATTCGTGATCTCCCAGTTATTGAAGCATGCAAGCTCCACAAAAAGCCCTATGCCAATTACACCAAGGCCCTCAAAAAGGCCATCAAGGTTTTTCAAGAGGCGGGTATCGCGATTGAAATGGCCTGATTGAGATAGTTTATTTACGTCGACGCCTCTTACCAATAGCTTGTTTAGCAAGACGGGCGCAAAACTTCTCGGCGCCACAAGTAAATAAAAAAATTTATTTCTTTGAATCCTTTCTTGCTCGCTTACGTTTCTTACGACCCCGGTGTTTCTTCGCAGCAGCTTTTAGTTCTTCGATTTCTTCCTCTGACAACAACGAGAACGCGCCCTTGGTGGCACACTGGTCAGCCACATCGTTCCCAATCGATAAGTCATCGGTCCCTCCTGTGTGAGACCTGACATGGGTAAAGTGGACACGGTCACGGTTGTAGGTGTAGAGGCGGTAAAGGGGTTTGATAATGTCTAGGTTTTTCAAGGGTTCCCCAGGTCTTGTCCATTTGGCCTTGTGCCACTTGGGTGCCCATTGGGTGATACACTTGATCGAGTAGTCCGAGTCGGAATAAATGTTTACGTCCTCAATCTCACTGTCACCAAGAGCAATTGTCAATGCATGGTAAATCGCGTAGAGTTCCGCGCGTTGGTTGGTGATGGGCGCGTAGGTGAACGGCTCTGCCAAGTCGTCATACTCTTCAAAGGGAAAATGAACGCCATAGCCTGCCACCGCATTTGGTTTGCCATTGTTATGACAAGCACCATCTGTAAAAATATGAATGGTTCCTGGAACACGTCGCAGTGACATGGAGGGTTTATTAGGATTGTAATTTTTGACTTGGATGTCAATTTCCATGAATAAACAGAGACAATGTGAATTTTCCAATTAGATACGCGAGGCACCTTGACACCTGTAGAAGTGAAAGCCTTGGATGGCTATGTTGGTTCCCCTTGCAGTAGATTTTGAATTCCAGTGTTTTTTTTTCTGTGCAAAAGGATTGATGTGTTATTTAATTTTCCAATTGGCGCATCAACTCGTCTTCCCCAAAGGTTGTGGCGAGCTGGCCCATGATCCACGTAGACGCGTCCTTGTCGTCGGTAAACAAGGCATGAGGTGTGGTCAATTCGTAGACCTTGAAGAGCATATTGAGGAGTTGGCGGACACCGTCGGATTGCAACACGATTGCCGTCCCCTTGACTTGCTTCGTGGAGCGAGGTTTGAAATCGGCCAACAACTGAACCTTCATCCCAATAAATGCCTCATTCATTCCCTCCAAGTCCCTGACATCAAAGAAAAAGAGGAAGCGTTCATGCGTGTCGTAGTAGGTACGAAAGGCCTGCGAGTAAAGATCAAACTCTTCTTGGGTGATTGGAGGGCGCCGGAAGGTAAAGTAGGCTACATGGCCGAAAAGCAAAGATGTTGAAAAAAAACTGGGTTCATCAAGTGAACGGGGCACTGCTTCTACGGTTTGGTCATTCTGACTGGGGGTTGTTTCTGGCACATCAATACCCAAGAAGGACATTTTTGTTTTTACGAGAAGCAATGATCAAATAATAACTTTTGTGACGTATATATTTTTTTTTGACGAAAGTCCTCGAGGTGGAAATCTTAGAAGAATGGTCAAGCGTGTAATTCCTGAGGGCTTAATGAAAAACGACGGTGTCCAAAGTTCCGATACGAGTACATGCGTTGGTCTTCAGCGGCTTAGAAGGCTCGGCGCTGGTCTTATGTCCAACACCCGCCAACAGTTGCCAAGCTACCAATCAAGACGACACCGCCAAGCACAACTCCCAAAAAGTCAAGAAAAATGGGCATTGATGAAGGGAGAGAGAGTGTGTGACCCAAGGAGGGTTACAAAAAGGATCATTTCCGCGGAGTCGTTTGAATTATTGTCCGGCATTACCAAGTCCGCGCCCGTCATACTAAGGATTGTAGTCGCGGGACCGGTGATGCCTTTGGATAGAATCCTACCTATAACATGTCCTCCCGTCCTTCGCCAAGAAAGCGCCACCCGTTCCCGCAGCGCCCACCAAGAGACATCCTCCACCAAGAACGATAACCAGACCGAGAAGAAGGACCATGTGACTTGGCTATTTGTCGAGTGTGTGATCCTTTACCTTATACTTGGGGTGTTAATTTCCTGTGTTCATCGTGATCAAGGTTATTGCGGAGGGAAATTAAAGAATGGATGATTCTGCCAATCAACCCAGATCCATTGGAGAGTGGTACCAACGTCTGACCTATACTCCCGACACTGGCAAGTTAACCGAAGCAGACATTGACAAGGACAGAGAAGCCTACATGGATCTTCTTGACAAGTGTGAAGCAGCCATTGCAGAAAACCCCTCCCTGGCAAACCCCGCGAATCGCGGAGGTTTCAACTTTTTTCCCGCCGAGCCGCCCCACTTCCTCCTCTCTTACCAACACCGCCACAATGTCAAGATTTTCAAGAGGCTTTCCCAAGTCTATCGCAAAATGTTCCCCGAGGTGTGTTTCGTTGCACCCCATGTCAAGGCAGCCTTGACGGGCCAAACCCCGCCTCCCCGCCACCACATTCGGGTCGGTTTCGTATCAGGACGCATGTCCAAACTTTCTTCCGTCATGAAGGACCGGATGGGGGTCATTAAGCTGCTTGATCGCTCCAAATTTTCTGTTGCCTTGTTTTCTTTTGCAGAGCCCAAAGACAATTTTGGAAACATGGCCAAGGCCATGGTCGACGAGTACTACCTGTGTGATCCTCAAAACTTTATTCAGACGAGGGACCGTATTGCCGCCCTGCAGTTTGACATTTTAGTTTATTGTGAACTCGGCTTTGGACCAAACACCTACGCGCTTGCCCATTGTTGGTTGGCGCCTGTCCAAGTGACGACATGGGGTCACTCTGACACGTCCGGTCTCCCAACCATTCACCACTATATTTCCACCAAGCTCTACGAGGTCGAGGACCGCGAGGAAGCCCAAAGCCACTACTCGGAGAAACTCATCCTTCACGAGTCGTTGTGTACCCACTATTTTAGGCCTTACGACGAAGGGGTTGCCAAGTCGATGCGAGGACGTGAACGATTTTTCTTGCCAGCTTCGGCGACCCTCTACCTCCTCATTCAGACGCCCTTCAAGATTGTCAACCGCTTCCTTCTTGCGATCGCTTCCATCCTCCGCAAGGACCCGTCGGCGATTCTCATCATGACCTCCCACCCTACGGACCACATTCCGGGTGAGCGCAACTACAAAACCTTGGAATCGGTGCTTGAGCCTCATGAGATTTCGCGGGTGCGCATGTATCCGTGGATGCCCTATATCGAAGCCCAAAACCTCATCAAGGTGTCAGACGTCCTCCTCGATTCCTATCCCTTTGGCGGGTGCAACACCTCGATTGAATCCCTCTCGGTGGGAAAGCCCGTCATCACGATGCCGGCACGGTTTTTGTATGGGCGTTTCACCTACGGATTCTACCGCAAAATGGGCATCATGGATCTTGTCGCGTCGTCCTTTGAGGAGTATGAAAGGCTCGCCCTCAAAGTGGGTATGGATGCAGACTACCGGCGTGAAATATCCATGAAGATCTTGGCTGCCTCTCCCTGCCTCTTTGAAGACATGGATTCCGTCAAGGAATGGAATGAGACGATGGAGGCCTTGGTGACTCCTCATGTCACCTTGTGCTCCATGGAAGACATGTGGTCGAGGTGTATCTCAGATTTTCACAGGGTGTTGGCCCCTTGGTCACCCATCCTTTGGAAAGGAACTCTCTTGACCCATAGTCGCCAGGAGACGCCGTCGCCAAAAGAACCCTACCACGTAGCTCTCCTGGCTTCCGAGGCACCTCCCCTTGATCGAATAGGGGCCGAAATGACCAAGGCCGGGTTCTTGCCTAACCAAAAGATGGATCTTGCCAAGGATCCATGGGCACCCAAGGCAGTAACGATAGTCTTTCAGAGGGAAAAGTGCAAGTTTGTGATTGACATTGTGGACGATGTCTCGGCTGGGTCGAGCCAGGTGGCCAAGACCAATGGACGACGTCGTGGGCCAAAGGGACCCTCTGCCTTTCGCTCCTTGACCATTGTCAATCAAAGCCTCTTGTTTGACCAATGGACACCCGCGACCAAGTGGAAAAAGGTGGCTTGGGAGAATATCCCCCTACCTTCCGACCACCAACCACGGACACCCCTACGCTCCATTGTGAACCAGTGGCTCAAGGAGAGGTTTGGCCAAGGATGGGACCATGAAGTCCAGGTGTCTCCTTCGCCCGCCCACGCCTTTTTCAATTTGCGCGCACCACTGGGATACACCTTTATCCCGGCCATGAAGGGAGTGGGTGTCAAGGAGATTAAGAAATTTATCCAGAGGATTGCCAAGGAAGCAAATGTATTGCGTGTCTACTGTCATTCAACCTACGACATGGCGGCCCTCAAGGTGGCCCTCACGGGAATGCCCATCCAATGGCTCAAGGGGGTCCACCCCCAAATGCCACTGAATCACTTCAAGGAGATGGTGGCCAAGGATCGCCAAGACCACCCTTCCATCCGTCCCTTTGCTATGGCACCCCACTTTGTCACCAACCTGTCAGTCATCTTTCCTCCCTCCGACTTTGACGCCTTTGTGGTGACTCTTGAGGAGGACTAGACATTCTGGCGTTGCCTTCTTGTACCATGGAAGGGACATCAAGCGGTCGGCGACGGCAGCCATGCCGCGATGGTTTCCACTCTTTGCCTTGGCGGCCATGAACCAGTGGTGGACAAAGAAGAGGGAAGGGTCTTCCTCCAAGTCCCTAGCAAAAATGGTGAGGAAGAGGTGGGTAAGGGTTATCAAGAGGGGTGCACCCACACCAGCTTTGGTCATGGAGAGGGGGAGGTGGCGGATTTCCTTGAGGGCTGTCGACGAGAAGGTAGCCTCCTGACGTCTCTCCACCAAACCACGTTCCATGTTGTCAATAAAATCTTGCAAGTCTTTCATCGCAAAACCTTCTACCCATTCCCACCCCAGCTTGCCCTTCACCCTCCACGCCAAGACCAAGTCAAGTGCTTGACGGTAAAAGGCGGTGTGGAATTTAGTTGATGGGTGGTAACAAGCAAAGTAGGCCAGAGCTCCAGGGGTCGCTCCAGAAAGAAGAATATCCTTTACAAGGGTTGCTATGGACATTCTTTCGAGAGGAAAGGGGAGAGAAAGGAGGCCCGGGTCTTCATGGTGAGAGACGAGGCAGTGAAATCCTTGATTGGCGAGACGTTGGGAGGCAGCGGGATGGTTCAGGTAGGCCTGAATAGGCTTCGCCTTTCCAAAACGGCAAGCTTGAAGAAAGATCCTTTCGAGCTTGGGAAAGGTCCAAAAACCTGGGTAGGTCTTGAGATTCTTCAAGGCAGTAGAGGTCTCTATCAATGATATTGCTGAGGGGAGGTCAAGCCACTGACTGATAAAAAGCCATAGGTCAAAGTTGAGCATGAAACTGGGAGTGGTTTCCTTTGTGATTTTGTGATTGTATGAATTATTGTTATTGTGGGGGGTTGCTAGGCATAAAAATGTCAAGGGAGGGCAAGTAGGTGCCTGCCAAAGAATTTGTAATCCTGAGCAAAATTGCATTATATTGTAGATGGTACAAGGCCAGACAACTAGTGGTCGGCTTACGCCTCCCACTCACCTATGGTGATTTGGTGAAGACGCCCTGGGCGTCTGACAGAGAAGCTGTCAAATCACATTCATGTGCCCTCACCTCGAGGCATAAAAAATATCAAGAGAAGGCAAGTAGTGTCCAGCCAAGGAATCATCCATTCGGCTTTGGATGTGTGGGTAGAGGGCAACCAGGTAGGCGGGAGCGGTTTTTGTTTGATAGCCCAAGGCTTGCCAATTAAGGCTTCCGAAACGAGGAAGTGAGGAGGGAGAGGGTACACCACCAAGAGAACGAAGAGCTGTGCCTGGCGCATTGTCTGGAGGATTCATATAATCCCCACTTAAAGCTTTCACCGACGATTGAGACAAGCCATCACTTTGTGAGCCGACCACGGCGTAGCCCCATCCTGCTTGTGCAGATGAACGCACATAGGGAAAGAAAGGACGTAACTTGGTATTCTCAGTATATACGTTGTCAATATAAGAAGAATAGCCCTCCCCCCGGAAGGCGGCCTGTCGTTGGGCAAATAAAGGACCATAACCCAAAGGAGCCATCCAAAATGGAGGCGTTGCTGCAAGGGACAAGATGGAAAGGTTGGAATCTGAAACTCCAAAGGTTTCAACGGGGTTGGATACAGAGGTCGTCGGGGCACCAGGGGAAAGTTGACAATAGTAGACCTGATCTTTGGAGGCAAATAGCGGTCTGACCCAGTTAAATCCGTAGACTTTTCCTCCAGTGTCACAATATGCACGAGTCGCGGCCAACATTCCTTGTGGAGCCGTTTTCTGTTGATCGATACATGGAATTGTGCCATATGAATCAGTGTTATAATAAGCGAAACTTGAGTAAGCTAAACCGATAGGTATAGAGGATGATCCAGCGTTACACTTTTGGATAGGAAGTGCTAAAGTCTGAAGGTTTTCAAGAGCGGTTGCGTTCCACGGACACCCCCAAAGCTGAAAGGTGTTTGAGTGGTCCAGAGATCCAATGACACATACCCGGTTAAGGACATTCTTCTGGTCAGCACCACCAGGCGTCCAAGCAGAAACGTCACCATAATATTCTCTGACATAGGGTACAGGCAGGTACTGAACCATCATGTCAACGTAGTGTTTGGCTACAAGAGTGAGAAAGCCGTTACCTCCTCCAAAACTCCTGTCAAGGGCCATGGTTGTAGTGGCATCAAGACCTGCTATTCCAGAAGTGGAGGTCAAGACAAAACGGATGATATGGGTGTCGAGGTTTGTGGTGCGGAAGAAGACCCAAATGCGCCCATTTTCAAGGCGCATGTCGACTACTGTGCCTTGGCCAAATTGAGTATCGGTGCCTTGGGACCATAGGGTTTTTCCTACCAATTCTTTGGGAGCAAAAGGATCTTTTGAGTCGGCTTGGAGGAAGTAGCCGTCCATGCGGAGACTTCCCTGGTTGGAAAAAGTGACCGGACCCGAACCCTGGGGAACATCCACACCGGCAGAGACGAGGCCCCATCCCATGGTGGACACGTCAAGACCACTTGACGGTGCAAGCCAATCCTCTTCTCCGGGATACGCCACCATAAGCTGGGAACCATTCAAAACTTGACCATAGACGGAAATCTCACTGGTTGTGTCTTCAAGACCATGCAAAACGCCAAACACCCACGGTGTCGAGTTCTGATTGCCACCAAAATAATTTCCTGCCGTGTCGGAACAAGACGTCTCGTAGGGAGTTTTACGATTGGTACGTGGTAAAATAGATGTCATAGAAGCAGGCTGGAGAGGACCGACACCTATAAACCCGATTGGTTTTCCACTGCCATTCAAGACGGGATTCCAAAAGATTTGCTTGATGTTCATATAGCTCGTGGCACAATTCTTGGGAGGACTGGGAGGGACCGTTGATTCCCCTGTGTCTGACACGCACTTGAACTCGCCGTCGACGTCTTTTCCTGTGTAGCCGGCAGGACAGAAGGAGACGCACTGCTTAAAGGCGGAATTGGCAACTTGGTTGGCATGGGAATCAGGGCGGCTGCTTGGGTTGACAATCGACCCATCATAATCGTGGACAGCCATGACCGCCACGGGAGCCCCATTGGCTGCATCCAACCGTTGAAGACCTACCGACACGAGGCGGTACGACTTGGCCGTGTTTTCCATGGGCGCCCAAAGAAGCGAAAAAGGAGTGTAAGCTTGAAAGTCACCTAGGCTCTTTTTGACCACAAGATTTTCAGAGTTACATACCTCCACGTAGGCCGGATTTGTAGAGTTGCGAATGGCTGCGGGTGCTAAGCCGGCCTTTGAGTTGTGATGATGGTTGTGGTGTCCTTTGGATTTCTTTGTCATTTCCAAGGTGAGGATGAAAACCACTAGGCCAAGAACCAGGAGAACGACTCCCAAGATAATTATCAAGGTAACCATGGGTTTTATTTTTGATAAGAAAACTGAGGCTTACCATTCCAGGAGTAACCTCCGGAATAAAAAATCCTTCATAGAAACAAATGGCCACCTCGTTTACTCTGGATGTTTCTCCGCAGATGCCATGTCATGAAGGCCAAGTTGTTTCGTCTTCAAGTTACACCTCCAACCTGCAACTTATGCAAGGATCTTACACCCTACCTGGCGGGTCCACCATTACCAACTTGAACCTGGGCCTCGCGGTCGACACGGACAATGTCTCAAAAGTCCCCTACTTGATTTTTAACCTGTCTTCGACTGTTCGACTTGTGGCTTCTGGAGTGACGTGGAAACCCATTCCCGGAAACTCCGGGTTTTCCTATGCCTTTGTCCCATTTCTTGTAGTGGATTCGAGTGGAAACCCGACGTCTTATATGGCTGTCCAAACCCAGTCCATTGACCTGGAAAGCAACGGAGTTCAGCTCTACCTGCTGGTCCACCCACCCTCTGATGAAAGTGAGACGGGAAATGTTCCCATGCATATGCTGGGTGGTATGCTCCCTGAAAGCCTGGTGAACAATTGTCCCCCAGGTGGTTGCAATTCTACAAGTTTCACGGCTCCTTCTGGCGAGCTCACTGCTGTGTCTGCCGTGATTCCCGGCAGCTCAGCGGCCGAGGTAACACCCCACAAGGTGAGCTATTTGGGTGTCTATGTGGACGAAACCTACTTAAATCAGGCCCAAGGCCAATATTCCGAGTTTATAGTGGCTACGGTGAATGGAAAGCCTGTGTTTACACCATCCAACCCAATGTCGGCAATCCAACGGGATGGTTCTTTGCTCTTTATGGAACCTGGTGCTGGGGCGACAACGACACTCTTTACCCTCAATGGCGGTGACACCCTGAGCATCACATCCAGTTATCCCACAATCCACGTCTACCTCTCATCTCCGACGTCTCCCACGGGGGCCTTGGTAGTCAAAGGCGATCTTAAGGGACGTCTTTCGTCTCCAGAAGGAACAACCGATCCTGGCAGCCTCGGGACAACCTATGACCCCAAGTCACCCTTTTGCGATTTCTTTACTGGAAACCCTCTGCTTCGCTCCAAGATGCCTGCCTCGGGCTGCCAGAATCCTTCAACCTGTGTCACCTTTTTGAACCCCAATGTTCCTCAAACTGCCCATATTGCACCCAATGCTCTTTTTGGAGACGATTCGGTGTTTTTCTTTGAAGAGGGGACCCACCGTCGCCCGGTCATGCACCCGATTAGAATGCCTTTGCCCCACGCGTCCATGACTGACCTGCTCGGTGCAGATGGGTGTTCATTCGCCAACTTTAACTACTCCACCGCAGCAACGTGCAAAACCCCTGCGGATTGCAAGGCGGAAGGTGGTGGAGGCTCTATGGGATGTTGCTTGGCCAATCCCGGAGGAACAAGCAGTGGATATTGCTACGACATGGACGAGTATTTTTGTGCCTACGATCCTACGGCCTCAAAACCCTCCTTGAAACCCTTGCAACACTACTACCGACGGACACCCTACTCTTCTTCGACAAGTGCCCATCCCCTTTCTTTCTCTAATGACGCGAGTGCTTCGGCCGATTACCATTGTGACCCATCAAAAAGTTTTGACGATTGTTGTTCAGAGGCTATCGACTCGGTTAGCGAGCGCACGTGTGGTTACAAAAATGCACCCATGTGCCCCCTCGGCACGGAAGTTACTCAGATTGGTTCTTGTCAAAATCGTGGTCGTCCTCAAGGTGGATCACCCAAAACTTACGTGGGAGCTGTAAATTTTACTTGTAGTAATCCTGCCCATTGCACAGTAGACTCGGATTGTGCGGGCGTAACCAAGTGTGTCGCTGGCCAATGTGCATGCACGGCCAATTCGTGTGGTAGCGACTACGCGTGCATTGGGGTGACTTGCCAACCCTTGGTTCCCGGTTATTCCTATTTCCGCGGATCCTTGGCCCGTGACCCTCCTATCGCGTATGGTGATGTGCTTCCAAATGTGGAAAACTGCTTTGCAGGTACGCCAACATTCACCCCTTCAAAGGCTTGGAGTGTCAACGTTGCACTCAAACCAAACTCAATCCCCATTCCTACAATTCCAGGTACCGATGGCGGCAAGATTACGTGGCAAGGCATGCTGGCAATTGACAACGGAGTTCCAATTTCAAAAGGATCGTATTATTTCTCTAAAGACATGGCTGGATCACCAAGTCCCGGAGATCGGCTAGGACCTACTCTTGTGCCTTTTTACAAACAGTGTTTAGGGACAGATTGTGAAGCCGATAGAATTCGAGGAGTTTGGTTGGGTGGAATGTGTTGTGGCAGTGCATTACTCCCGGGAAGTTGTCTCTCGGGGGTATGTATACCAACAAATGGATGTGTAAGCTCAAGCCAGGCTGGAAACTATTATTTCGTTGGTTAGGTAGCTTGTGTAAAGATAATAAAACATACTCTATTTTATTTCCCGGAAAAGAGTTAGGTCTCAACCCTTAGGTTGAAGTCCATAATGGATTAGTACAACTTGTATGGACAACATCGTCGCCGCTCGAGTCCCCTCCGGGACATTGCATGGTGTATGAGGTGATTGGATATGGAATATTGCCTGAACTTGCGTATTTCAGGACAGGAACACTATTCTTTATACTGTCATTGTAGAACGTGCCTTGTGGAACAAAATTAGAACCCGAAAGTTCCCTATACTCGTCCTGTACCACGTAGTCAGACGCACCGTGACACCAGTTATGCTCGTGTGTGCAGGGAGGGAAGGAATAAGCAGAATCTGTCGCAAGGTTTGGAAACAAACAATCCCCTGAATACTTACAACCTGTTGGCACCCGCATGAAAGTACTTGTGTTCAACTCTTGTTCACAAACTTTGGCTGTAGGCATAGGGTTTCGCATACATCCATAGACCCAATTTCCATTCCAATACACGAGGTCTGGATGGAAGTAGGGTGGGCATTGGCCATAGGTCTTTTGACAACCCCACACCGAGAAGTACTTTCCGGGATAGGGTTTACCTGTGGCTGTTGGAATGTCGGTCGTGTTGATCCAAGGGGAAAGACGAATGGGTGTTGTCCCCGGTTCGCATGGGATGCCTCCGCCCACACATGCATTGGTTTTCGCGCCAGGAATAGGGTCGCATTGCTGAGGGGTCAAGGTCGCTACGTTACCATCATCAGCAAAAAGGCCTTGGAGGTTGGTTGTGTGAGGCTGGCCCATGTAGGATTGGGTCAAAAAATCAGTGGTTGGCCGGTCAATGATGGAACCTTGGTCAAAGGCGAGTAGGGATCCAGGGTTTTCCCCTGCAAGAAAGGCAGACCCTGTAGCATGACTTCCAATCTGCCCCATTTGGTCCACACCCTTGGATGTCAAGTTGGGCACGGTGATGGCCTGTTGAAGTTGGTTCACGTAGCATTGAGAAGCATTGTTGGTAGACCCGGCAATGAAACCGGGACATCCGGGAAGGTTGTAAAGAATTGAGGACAATAAATTGGCAGGTGTTCCTGAGCAGCCTGCATCTTTACACTGACACTGACCATCCACACATTCCATAACGTTCGGACAGGTCACGCCGGTGCACTTCGATGACGCATTGGGGACACACGAGGAATTGAGGCCTGGTGGACAATGCTCACCTACTGGACAAGAATAGGTCTCACCGCACGCGTTTCGGCAGGTGGAGGAGGTTGGCGCCGGGCCGTTACAGTGGCATCTGTAGGGATTACCGGGAGGATAGTTGGGGTTCTTTTGACAGGTGTAGCCACTATGAGGGTTGGCACACTTGGCATAAGATGGATATTTGTTAGGATCCGTGTGATAGAGGTAGCCGCATACGCCTCCTGGAACGATAATGCATTTTCCTCCCATGCATTGGGAGGTACCCGGACAAAATCCATTTGGAGACGAGTGACTACACTTGAACCCTACACAATTTCCATTCATGTCACACTTTAAACCATTGGGACACACGCCCTTGGGCATCACTGGCGGGCAGGAGTTTGGGATGGAGATGGGTTGGAGACCAAGGGGAGGCATGTGAGGCTTTGAAGGCAGTTCCCGAGGTTCGCGCGATTGAATAGTCGTGGTGGTACTATTGCTACATGTGAAACAGGTGTCATTGGTCAGGGAAGGGCAACCTACCTTGACACATCCGCTTGGCGAGCAATAGGGTGTTTCTGATGGACACCATCCTCCCGGAAAATTGGGGCTACATTGACTCGGAACACACATGGAAAGAGCAGACGACCATTCGAGAGAGTAGGGACACTGGCAGACCTTGCCAAAGCACATCTGGCCACCTCCACACCCTTCATTGGAAGTACACGGGGTGCCCGTCTCGACGCTTTGGTGAGGACTAGGATGATACGGCTTTTCACCACCGAGATATCCATACAAGGCAAAGTCTTCCATTTACTTTTTATTGCAGGTTTTGTTCTTTACAACGTCGTAGCAAACTGATGTGTCTTCAGCACAACAGAAACATACATCTGAGGAGGACTTGGATTTTGCGGCTCCTACACTGTCCCACCCATAAAGGCTATCCGTTTTGACGGAATGGATAAGGCATTTCATGTTCAGCTCATCAGCTGCGCATTCACACGACCCAAAGACTTGGCAAAGGAATTTCCTCAAGCCCGAACGAGGCATCACCCACTTCCACGTTGATGCAAATTTGTCTCGCTGTTTACAAACCCCATACGAGGCATAGCCTTTGGGTCCCTCTGCATAGATCCAAAACACGACAAGGGCAAGTGCAATTGCAATTGAAATTCCTCCAACGACAAAAAGGCCAATCCGTCCTCCAGGTTTAGGAAGTTGACCAAGTTGGGCTTGTTCCTGGCATTCTTCTTGAGTCAGATTTTGTTCTTGACAATAAACTTCTTCAGCATTCTTGTTGAGTTGACTTCCCAAAGCAAATGCCAAAATGGCTGCAACGACAAATGCTGCAATGGCAACCCAATAGGAAAACAGCTTATGGCGGGTTTGGCCAGGACGCTCGAAATTCGCTTGGGTAACCACTGCCTCACCTTGACCCTCTTGAGGAAAATGGGAATTGAGGACAGTTCCGCCTGTTGTCACGATAGACAAAGACCCAATTCCAAGATCAGGGGAGACAAGAATTGCGGTTGTCGTGAACGTTTTTAAGCGGGGAGAATAGACGACCTTGGTAGAGTTGTTTCGAAATTGGATCGTCGAGCCCGAGACATTCAGGACATGGACACAGGTGCCACTGCCACTGCACCCTATACTCACCGGCATTTTTATTGATGTTATATAAATGAATTCCAAGGTTATCCGCGCCGTGGTATTGGGATGGTTCTTTTTGGCGGTGCTTGTGACCTTTGTGATGATGTTTATTAGCCAACCGGTTCCCACAGATAAAATGCCACCCCCTCCCACCCAACAATATTGGAAGTGTCCGCCAGGGGGTATTTCTCCCACCACGGGTTGTGTCAAGGCCAACGGGCCAGGGCCAGGCCACTTCATAGACCCAGAAAAATGTAGAACTTGGTGCCAAGCAATTGAGAATGGTTCTTGTGAATGGTCGGCCAAGGACGGCTACACGGGCCATTGCACAACTGACCCAAACAAGGGTGACAATGTTCCTTTGCCCGATGGTGCTACATGCACTGACCCTAATGTACCAAATCCGACATGTGTCGCCCGTCAAAAGGGTCAGCTCCAGAAATGTCTTGCCCCAAAAACCACAGCAGTCCAATGGTGCCCCGTCGACAATGAACAATGCTGTGTGGCCAACCAGTCAATCTGTAAACAGATGCAGTGTTGTGACGGGAACAATGTTGTTACTGAAAATCTGGCCCCCGCATGTGTTCGCGGCCAATGCACCCCTGTCGGGTCAACGCCGCCCACATGCACCACCACCGTTTCGTCCATCCCCTACTACTATTGTTCGGCCAATAACTCCTTTTGCATCAGTGTCACCAAACCTATCCCTCCTTCCGAGGCGGGTGCATCGACGAATCCACAGGACGGTTGCCGTGCATGTCCATTTAACCTTGCATGGCGGAAAGAGTCATCTACCAAGCCAGGCACTTCGACAGTCGTCAATTGGTGCAACTATAGCCTTGGTGCTCCCCCTGACAAAACATGGTCCAATGCTCCAGGCTATTGTTCATCACAAGGAGTTACTGTCCCCAACTCTGGATGGTGTTGGCAAGATGCAAGTGAAACATGCGCAAGTCATAGTCCACAACCCAACACTTGCCTTGGAGGACCCGTCCCACTTACCAAAGCCGTCTTTGGGTGTACGACCGGCTCCACTGCCAATGGGTGTACCGAAGGGATGGTGCCGACCCAATCTCCGTGGGATGTGGGTCACTGTTGTGCCTATGGTGCCATGTCTCTTGACGGTAAAGGGGTCAATCGTGGAGAGTTTGCCCAGTGCCTCCCAGGACCCCAAGGATGTTTGTGCTCTAACCAACCCGACGGTTCCACCTCTTGGGACGGCAAGACTTACCCCAAATGTAAGTTTTGCACTACCCAAACCTATGCTTCTCCAGTTCTTCTTCAATGTCTTGGGTCAGATGCTGGCCAAACTAATGACGGCTCGATATGTGAAAATGGCATGTGCTCTTGCCGCTTCCCCGCACCCCTTCCGGGCGTCAAATATTGTTCCTCCTCCAATACCTGGAAAGTGATGTGTGGCGGTCAACCCTGCACGAATGACGGATGTATCGGGTGCACTGCCACAGACGAGCCCGTACCACCTAACACCCACATCAATTGTGTCGGCTATAGCTCTGGTCTTCCAGGATGCCGCCAATTGCAAAACCTCATCTCGGTTGATGACATTTATTTGTGCAAGGACGGCTCGATGTGCACTGTTGGTGACCCAGATTCAGTGGTGGATCCGATCATTGCTAAACTTCCGTCTAGTTGCCAGCAAGGTGTCAGAGCAAAAATGAGATATTGTGCAAACAATTCAGGCACATGTGACACCCTTGCAAACGTGCTGCCAAACAATCCTGTCAATAGTTCAAGGTGTGTCAATTACAATTCCCTTGCTCGAGCCGAAGAACACTCTATCTACACCTGGTTTGAGCAAAACTTTTGTTCATAATAATAATATAGCCTTAAATTCGGTACAAAACCTTTTGAAAATTCCACCTTTGATTCAATTTCGCTCTGCGAAATCAAACCAAAGCATTTATTCTTGGTGCAATCTCCATAGTCATGAATCAGAGATTCCTTTTTGAAAAAGAACTTTACGCACATCGTCTATCTCGAGTAATCTGAAATGGCTTCAGAGTCTCTTTACCCTCTCCACAAGTTTGCCCTCACCAAGAACCCAAGCGAAGAAGACCTCAAGGAATTTGATAAGCTTCTTGACCTCTACGAAGCCAAGGCCCAGGACGGCATTCCACATGACATTGCGTGTCGCCACCCCTTTGGCCACTTGGCAGCCCGCCAAGGGTCCTTCATTCTTCTCAAGAGGTTCCTTGAGCGTTTCCCTCACCTTGCCCATTCCTCGCGTTACACCGATGTGTATGGATTGTCCGTGATGGAACGTGTGGCCATCAATAATGACCGTGACTCCAAGGCATTTGAGGACCACCTTGGGACATGGAGACACATTTGGAAACCCTACTACGACGCAAAGATTACCCACGTCGAACAAATCATCCGGCCCTCCCCCTTCTCTCCCATTGCCAGGCTATTTACCTTTTATGGTCACCTTGTCCCTCTGACCTAAGTATTCGGTTTTTTTGAAAATTCCGCCAAGGGCGAAATTACCACAGGCATGAATCCAAGATTCCTTTTTGAAAATTCCGCCAAGGGCGAAATTACCACAGGCATGAATCCAAGATTCCTTTTTGAAAATTCCGCCAAGGGCGAAATTACCACAGGCATGAATGCAAGATTCCTTTTTGGAATTCCGCACTGAATGCCCCTGCGGAGAATTCACACCTATCCAATAAAATGTCTGATCAAACTTTTCATGAATCAACCTGCCTTCCGCCTTGTGCGGACCCGGCCTATGGGTGGAAAGGTGGATGTGGCCATGCCTTGGCACCCCAGTTGAAAGATTGCTCTCCTCCCCTTGACCCCCGGATTCCCTCCATTTGGAACACTTACCCTGGATGGTGGGATGACATTGTTCAATACCAGTATGGCATGCACAACTATTCTAAATTTGCCAAGACAGACGAACTCTTTCTCCCCTACCAACAGTTTGTAGAAGACCAGGAAAAGGATGAAATTCCCTTCAAGATTGCGTATGCCCAAGACTTGCGTTGGAACTATTGGCCAGGCACGACACCCTTTGTAGGATCCGTCCCCATGGGCGAAGTGATTGCCCCGCCCGGTCTCGAGTCGGCAAAGAAGATGCAGGCCGGCCTGACGTGGACCCACAATGTGATTGCGCCTCAAGACGCAACACCTGAAAATGTCATGATGACTGAAAATCCCGGAAATGTCTTTCAACTCAAGCCCATTTCATGGAACCAGCGGATGCTTCATTCCAACCGAACTCAACCTTCATAATCATCCCAAGAAATAAAATGGATCCTTATTATGTCCCTCCCCAAAAGCATGGCCTTTCAGGTGGGGCCAAGGCTTTTATTGTCATTTTTGTTCTTGCCGTTTTAGGTGTAGCCGGTTACTTCCTCTACCGTTATTTCAAGAAAAAGAAGGACAAGTGCTCGTCAGACACCGATTGTGGTGGCCCCAGCCAGGGCCGGTGTGTGAATGGGGCGTGTGTCTGCCAAACTGGATGGACGGGCGCCAAGTGTGAAACACCGACCATCCGGTACAAGTGTGACGGTAGTTCATGTGTCAAATGCGGGGCACCTACCGACCCCGGATGTAGCTACATCGACCCATGTTGCCACGGGGCATGTGCCGCGCCACCTTTGCCCACCTACAAGTGTGACGGTAGTTCATGTGTCAAATGCGGGGCACCCACCGACCCCGGATGTAGCTACATCGACCCATGTTGCCACGGGGCATGTGCCGCTCCACCTTTGCCCACCTACAAGTGTGACGGTAGTTCATGTGTCAAATGCGGGGCACCTACCGACCCCGGATGTAGCTACATCGACCCATGTTGCCACGGGGCATGTGCCGCGCCACCTTCGCTCACCTACAAGTGTGTGGGAACGTCTTGTCAAAAATGCCCCGAGGGAACCACCTGCCCCCACACCCATCCCAATTGCGAAGGGGAATGCCGTGCTCCCCCGCCATCTTTTGGCTACAAGTGTGACGGTAGTTCATGTGTCAAATGCACTTCCCACGAAGCCGCATGTAGCTACACCCAACCCGGATGTGGTGGAGGGTGCGCGCCGCCGCCTCCTGCAGCAACGACAATCAAGCTGACGGACCCTCCCTCCGTCGCCCATAACCAAACCTCTTGGGCAGCATCGACAGGGTGGCCCGTCCAATCCTACATCCCCTCCCAGCAATCCTCCAACCTAAGCGACCCCATCACCTACAACCCGGCCATGGTGACCAAGACGGGGACGGGGGGAGGCGTCCTAGTAGAAAACACGTGGACCAACCCGGCCGCATCGGGTGTCCGGTCTTACCGCAATTTTGTTGGGGTAGACTCTTCCGACCAAATGGCCCTCTCTTTCCTTGAAGGAGTCAAGGGGTCATGCTGGTCGGCCATCAACGAAAAATTCACCTCATCTCCCTTCAAGGACGCCGTCCTCACTCCCCCCGAGCCAGGCGTCGCTCCAGCCCTTCCCTCGTCTGCCTTGGCGTCGGACGGCACCTTGACGACGGACCAAATTTTCAATGGAGTGGAATCGACTGGTGCCGACTCGTGCCTCTTTTCCCAGTTTGTACCTGTTTCCAACCTCAAGTCACCCTGGGGACCGGGCAAATGGCCGTCAGGCTATGACCCAAGTGACACGACCGGGATCAACTTTGACCCGTCCAATGGCCTCAAGGGTGAATTTGGCGGGTTCGCGGCGGGTCCCGGCACCAAAGGATGGGCACCGAACCTTGGCCAAGGTAAATCCTTTGTCAAGACGAATGATGGCAAGACGGTTGGAAATGTTTGGTTGGGGAAGGACGCGACAGAAGGCAATGATGCACTGATTCTCGACTATTGGGCAACCAAGAAGAACGGGGTGTGGTCTCTTCCCATCATGGGCGGCCTCGTGTCCTCCAAAAAATTCGCGTCTGGACGTTACGAAGTCGTCGCCAAGGTGGATGACATGCCTGGCCTGATTTGGGCGATTTGGACCTTCCGGGCTCAATGGAAGGCGTCACCCTACCTCTCCTCGTGTACGGCTCTCGGCCCTTCTACCACTTGTGACGTTTGCACCTCGTGTGGCGGCGACAAAACGTGGTGTTCCAACAAGACCAACACGACGTGCCAAGACGCTCACGTCGATTGCAACAAGTCGGAGAGTGTCAAATGGGACGCTGCCCATTCAGGCGACCCTCTCTTCTTGACCACCAATGATTGTGATGCGGCGGGGCTCCTTGGCGGTATGCCGTCGGCCCAGTACCTGAACCATGAAATTGATATCGAAATTCCTTCCAACGCACCTCAAGTCATTGACGTGTCAACAGCACGTGGCAAGGCTCAATCCACCAAGGGCGGTTACACCTCCAACACGATGAACATGAATGCCTATCGATGGACCAATTCGGGTGGGTCGGGATCCTATGAAAATCTCTTTGCAGTCAAGGGTGAGTTGAGTGATGGAACGTCCAAGCCTTCTGACGACGAAAAATTTATTGGGGATGGCAAGTATCATTCCTACGCCTTTGAGTGGCACACCGGTGGACCGGGGATCAAGCCGATTGTTTCCTTCTACTTTGATGGAGACTATGTCGGGTCCACGGATGCCTTTGTCCCCAACTTGGCTTCTCGCCTATGGATTGGCCAATGGCATCACCCACCCAACAACCACGGCCTTTCGCCTTGGGCGGGTCCCCTCGACTCGGCGGCCCTCGAAGCAACCCTTGCGGCAAACGCGCCGGGGACCGTATCGTCGGACAAGACCCACGTTCTCTATGCCCGCACCTACATCAAGTCCATCAAGATTACACCCTACAACGAAGCCAATGATGCAAGCTTCGACGGGGCTCAGGACCAACCCAACCAAAACGCAGCCTACTCGAAATTTCCTTCGTGTTGTCGTCTGGCGACCCAGCCCTTCAAGGCGACAGGCCTAGACATGTCCTTCACTCCCAACCCAGAGTTTGGCCAGTGTGTCCCCTATGGCTACAAGAAGGCACCCACCAAGGAGCCTCGGTCTCTCGGGTCATGCGACGACGGTTCGGCGCCCACATCCCAGACATTTATCCCCTACTACTCCACATCTGATGCAAAGGCCTTGGGAATGATGGGGATGGTGCCCCAAGTGTCATAAAATAAGGGAAAAATAAAACAATGAAACTCGTGCTTCTTCGTGGCAAGTCCATCTATGGAGACGAGGGGATGTGGATGGTTGTTGATGGCAAACGGGTTGGAAAAAATTTATTATGAACTTCACGGAAAAACCTTGACAATTGGATACATCAAGGTAGGTTCCGGTCACCGCAAGAAGGGGTATGCCAAGGCCGGCCTTCAGGCTCTTCTTGACCACTTTCCCCAAGTAGACAAGATCACCACAACCACTATCCGCCGAACCAACAAAGCGTCCGTATCACTATTCAAATCATTGGGGTTCGAGTTTTATGTGACCAAGGGCAACCAATGGATTTGCAAACTTACCAAGCCTTCTTTGAAATCCAGGAGACGGCCCAAAAAATCAAACAAGGACGAGGATTTGGTAGCTCTTCTTCGCCGCTTTGAAGAGGTCCATTTCGAAATCCTCCTGGACCACACGGACCATCTTCCAAACCGCCAAAAGTGGGCCAAGTCATCCATCGAACCAGCCTTGGAAGCCTATGGAGACATGGCAGAAGACCTTGCCACATCACCCTCGTCGCTCAAGGAGACTGAAGACCGTCGCGCCTTTCATTACTTTGCGATGAAGAATTCCTTAGCCTCCATGGCCAAGAAGGGAATCATCCGGCGTAATCTTTCCAAGATGAATGACTTGGCCTCTCTTGCCTATTGTGAGGTAGGGAGGGTAGGGGTGATGGGTAGGGTGGCCAGACTTTCTTCACTTCCGAAGAATTTTCTTTCACCAAGCCTTTTGTCACGGAGGGCCTTTTATCGCCGTCCTTCCATCTCTATCCTCTTGACTTGCTTGGCATTTGGCTCCTTCCCCTTGCCCTTGTACACTTCAACCTCTTCAAACTCAGGGGCCCGAGAGTCAGGGCTCTTCTTGTAGAGGTGGGGGAATTTCTTCTTTAGCATCTCTTGAACATACTCGGAATCTTTGAGTGATTGACGGACGCGTGATTCGACTTGAGCGTCGTCCATGGTGGTTTTGTATGGAAGGGTAGGTTTTTATTCGTGACTCGTACTCTTGGAAGACATCTGGCATGGTTTGCATGATTTTCTGCAACGTTTCAAGTGGACAACAATCAAAGCAATAATAACGGCAACAACAATTACACAGGGTACCAAGATGTAATAAAACACACGGTGACAATAGAAATGCTTGTAGACTCGCCCCGTAAAACTATGCCATGTTCCTGCATTTAGATGAGCTGCCAAAACGTTCTCCCCCTTGGCACACGCATTGCCTCGAGCACAAATGGAACAGGGATTAAAGTACTTGCCCTCGAGGGGAATGACCGTCTCGTAGGACGGTAGCTTCTTCCCCTTGTACTTGCGGAAAGCAATTGTCACGCGCTCAGGCCCAGCAGAAGTTATAATCTTTGTATAGCGCGTAAGGCCACGCCCGGCACCCTTAACCTTTGTAATCTCTTGAAGAAGAAAAGGCCAAAATGGGTGGCCTGGTGCCTTGGCAATCATAAGGGAATTGGACAGTTGGGTTTTAGTCAACTGGTTTGCCGACTCGTTGATAAAGACTTGACCTTGGGGATGGCGGGTATCAAGCCAGTTGAAGATGGCGTCAAGGGGTTGACGCAATTTATAGTCAAGATCCATGTAGAGGCCCCCCTCTTCATAGAGGATTGCGTAGCGGGACATGTCTGAGCGTTGGATTGGGTAAGGGAAAAAGTCATACTTTTCAAGGGCCCACGGGAAGCGGCGGGCCATCAAGTCCCTCGATTCCTTGGGACCCCACACCTTTATCTTAAACTCGGGGTTTGCCTTTTTGACCTTGGCAATGCGGTGTTTAATTTTGTCCGGCATCACGTCATCAAAAAAGCCAAAAGAAAAATGAATACGTTTGGTCCACATGAGATTTATTTATCCTGGACAAATCTTCAAAGTCAATCCTAAAGGAATGGAACCACCATCAAAGGCTTTGCATGTTGTCGTCACGGATTACCAAGGTCAGTCCTACCTCCTCGATGAAATTCCTGACGATCCTCCCAAGGCATGGTTTTACCGTGGTGCACCCAACCTCCTCTACCGCAACCGCTTTGCAGAGGTCCTCGTGACGGAAGGGAGAGAAAAATGGTCCTCTACCCAAGCCACGACCTTTGCAATCAAGCCGTGGCCCTTTAAGGCAAATTCATAACAAATGTTTAATCATATGGCTCGACCCGACATTGATCATGTAAAGATTACCAGTGGTCTTTGACCACTACTGAAATGTCGGACGAGACCTAGGGAACACAAATTTTATAAGGAATGACAGGGAATTTTATTCATGTACCTTTTGAAACGACGACATTTCATATTGTGTTCAATCAAGAACCGCCTTGGCAATGGCGTCCTCGTAGAGTTCGCGCACACGCGGGACGGACCGTGAAAGAAACTCGTCAATGTTGGACACGGCGCGACGAATCTGGGAAATGGGAGGCACGGTGTCCGGGTCACCAACGTCCGTCCCGACAACCTTTGTGTTGGGAGGCGGGGAGCGATGGTACTCACACTTGAGGCATCCCTCTCCAAAACCAATTGCGACGCCAAGAACGTAGATGTACTTGGACTTGTCGCCAAAGGCAGTCAGGTCGGTAATGTCCTTGCGCCCATTCAAAAAGGTCTCTACCCAGGTGTAGGGGATGACCACGTCTGGCGCATCGGGTTTCCACAGGTAGCCCACCCGGATGTTGGTGTCAAGGCCGCACCGCGAGAGGACCCGCTCACCAATCAAGGTGGAAAGGATGGGGTGGGAGGCAAAGCCATTCACCTCGAGAAAGGACACGACCCGCAACAAGAGGCGGACAATGTCCTCTTCACGGTCATACCGATCCTCTTCTTCCTCCACTTGGCTACCACTTGTTGGTTCCCCGGCAGTTTCCATGGTCATTGTCACCTCATGATGGGTTTCTTCACCTTCCCCTGTCGAATCACCAGAGGGCTGCGTGACCTCTTGGTCCTCCGAGGGCGTCGTCTCCGCGTCGGGTGATCCTGCCACAACCTCGGTGACAATTTCTTCGTGGCCATCAGACATAACTTGCTGGCTAGGTGGGTCCATGGCTGGGTTTGTGGCTAGGGTGTAATAAAGAAAAGGCAAATTCAACAAATGATTATTTATATTTTTTTTACAAGGCCATTCCCACGTCACGGGCATCTGAGATGACACGGTCCACGACGTCACCCTCGGCGTAGCGGAAGGGTTGAGAGGCTTCCAAAAGACGGCGCATGGCTTCACGCTCCTTGGCATTCGCAAAGAATTTAAAGAGGTGGACATGAAGAAGGTTAAAGATAACTGCCTTGTGGAGGGAAGATGAGGCGTGATCCACGGCGTCCTTGGCCACCTTGAGACCCTTCAACCCCATGTCTTCGTCAAGGCAATAGGTTGAGTCGTCAGAGCCAAGCATGACGGGACGAACGCTTGAAAAGACCAAGTCGGAACCATCCTCAGCCTCGGTGTCTCGCTCACCAACGACCCAAATGTTCCGGTCTTCACCCACTTCCTCCGCGGGCATGTGCATACAAATCGTGTAGCGGGAGGCATTGTCAAGGGTCTCCACTTCGCTATCCAAATCCTTCCACGCCGACGGTTCAAACAGCATGTAGGAGGCGCAAGGGCAGCGCAAGCCAATGTCTTCGGGCAGGTGAACCCGCTGGAAGGAGTGGTCCTCCTCATTGAACTTGACCATCTCACCAACAATGGATGGGTCACCAAAGACCTTGTTGAGGGCGTAGTCGCCAAGGGCAGAGACGTAGCAGCGTGCCAAGGCAGTTTGGGTGTCTGCATCTTCCGAGAGGCCTACGGAAAGGGCGTCGGCCGTGGAGAAAAAGAGGCCAAACTTGGGGTCCCTGGAAAGATCTTCGAGGGGCTCCTGAAGGATCTGAGACATGGGCTCACACCCAAACACGGAGGGGGACGAGTCCTCCGAATAGAGGCGAAGGCGTGCCCGGAAGGAATCACCCGTTTTGCCTTGAACCCTCTCGGCGACATAAATGTCTGTGGAATTTTCAAGGACAAAGTGGTGCGATGAGAAAAACTCCATGACAATCTCAAGGTCAGGTTGCATCTTGTGCCAGGTAGAGTCGGTAAAGGGGACAACCAGGTGGGCCTTGGCTTGGCCAGAGTAGGCGCCCTCTTCACTCAAATGGATGGTAGCCGGAGTCCGTGGGGCTGGAACGGGTGGGACGCCGTCACTAGGTGCACCCACAAAGGCGGGTTCCTCGACACGCTTGCCAGGGTAGAGGTGGGACAAGAAGGTCCTCAAGTTGCCCTCTTCGAGGGAGGGAAAGAGGTCGCGGAGGACATCCTCCGTCACGCGTTGGCAGTAGCCTCGATCCGCAAAGGTGGGCGCAGATCCAACCAAGGGGAACAAGACGGAGAAGGACCCATAGTCTGACGGGGATGTCGATTCAGGCGAATGGACCCGGTAGAGGATCAAGCGGTCGGGTGCCAAGACGGTCTCCACCGTCATCTTATCACTTGACCACAAGGGGGTACACACACCCGCATAGACAAAGGTGCACGTGTCTTTGTAGTGAGACACGTCAGGAGGGACAGCTACGATGGATGTCCCTTGGGCAACTGCTGTGTAGGCAGAGTGGCGCATGGTGGGGGTGGCCTCACTCGCCTCCGGCTCCATGATCAGGACTTGGGGAGCGGCTGACCGGAGGCGACCCTTGACCTTGCGTTCTGGATAGACGCGTGCAAACAGCCTTTGGGCATAGCCAACAACATTGGCAAATTGGATGGATGCTAGGGCCTTGGATGCCTCTTCCACCCTTGGACTCTCAGCGGGCGCCAAAAAATTTTCAAGGGTCTCTGTGAAGGGCTTCATAAAGGCGTCCAAGTGGCGAAGGTTGTACTGAGACATTTCGCCTTGAAGAAACCGGATGGATGCACCGGCGTACCAGTCCTCCAGGAAATTCAAAAGGGCGGAGAGCGGTGGAAATGTCTTTCCGTCATTGAAGATGCCTGAAAAGTCTCCACGGCAAACGTCCTTCGGGAGGCCTTCCGTCGTCACGGGAGATCCAGCAGTTTCGGCACCCACATAAAATTCCAACCAATTGGCAAGACATTCTTGGACATAGTGGTTGGGGGTGGGGTGAGATTCAAGTATGTCGGTTCCTTCATGCTCTTCAGGCGAATCAAAACGCGAGGAGCGGATGGGGGGTGCCCCATAACCCAGGTTGATCCCGGTCCGGATGTAAAAGAGGGCGGTTGCGACGGAACGCCAAAACGAGTTGTATTGGTCATTAACGGCTTGAATCGCAAACACGGCGTCAGAGGCTGGTGCGATTGGAAAAGACAACATGATGGGTTTTGGTCAAGGAAAGGGAATGGGGGTTACCTCTTTTAACACAAAAACTTTGGAGAGTTCATTAGGGATTGAACGAAAACAGGCCAAGAAAATAAATAGCATGCCATGGGTGGCATCCTCTCTTTTCTTTTTCCAGACACCGACTTGGGAGAGATGGAGATTTACGATTATGAAGATACCAAAGGGTCCGACGAAAGTAATAGGGTAGGATTTGCCAATGAAACCACGGGATTTACCAATGACATCATCTTGATCCACCCCTCCATTCCTCGCCTGACGTGGATCAAGGTGGTCAAGGAGGATGACCCTGTCCCCGAATCCTACCTTCGAGTCATCCCCATCTCCGTGTTTTGTTATGCGTCCGACCCCAACCTTGATGAAGTCGTGAAGGAAGATTTGCGCTCCATTGGGGACACCTACCTAGACGAAAATCGCCTCTTCATTCTTGTCCCCGACTTTCGCCCATGCATCTTGGAACGTATGGGCCTCTGGTTTTTGTCGCCTTGGCATTACACGCGGGTTCAAGTCATCCACTCCCTCATTCGTGTCTACGAGTGCATGTTGAATGCGGCGCTGGCCACCACCTACCGCCGGGTGCGTCTTCCACCTCTTGCTCTTGAAACCTCGGGCGAGTTTCAAGACGAAATGGACCTCTTGACAGCCGAAGCCGTTGCGACAGCTTGCTCTCGAGAACGTTTCCGCCTCATGGTGGAGCAAGAGATGCAGTTTGAACTGGTGTTGACACCTGAGGAAGTGGAACGCTACGAGCGTGTGATTTCTTCCCTGACACGCTAAGGGATGAAGCTTTAAATTTTCTTTTTTATAATTCCGCCAAGGTGCAAATCGTCTGATTTGGTTGGGCATAGCCCAATTGAATCAAGGTGCAAATCGTCTGATTTGGTTGGGCATAGCCCAATTGAATCAAGGTGCAAATCCTCCGATTTGGTTGACCTGCGGTCAATTGAATCAAGGGCGAAATTACCACAGATATGAATGCAATATTCCTTTTTGATGCTTGAATAAAAACGATACAAATGCCTCTTCTTTATGTCATTTACCCACATCTTTCCAAAGAAAATAAGGTCAAGGGTTTAGGGTTAGGACGGGTTTTTCAAGAGGACCTTGATCGTTACCCGGCCGAGGCCCTCCTTGGTCTTCCCTCCTACTTTATCCTGACACCTGCATCTCTTGCAACCATGAAGTGAGTCAAGGGGAAGGAGGTGATGTTTCTTGGAAAGGTGGTGGGAGAGGTGGACCCCTCGAAGCTTATTCCTCTCACCCTCCATGTCATCCGACCAGAAGAGAGGAGGGCCATGCAAGAAGATCTTGAAAAAATTTTAGATGGAAACCGGGGATGGGGAGACGAAGTGGATCACGAAGATGGGCGGTCTAGGGATAGAGAGCGTGGACCGCGAGACGGGTCGCTGATGGAAGAAAGACCAGGGGATTTAGATAGGGACCGTGACCGGGACCACGGCGGGGAAATTGTCATGGAATGGGGTGGTCGGAAGTACACGTTTGCCCAAGCGATTGAAGCCTTGACCCGGTCACGCTTGTGGCCCAAGTATACCCTCACACGTGCGGGAGAAAAAGCAAATGAACTTGTGACTGACTGGATAGAGGGGGATTTTCGGGTGAGGGACCAAGCCCAACGCAATATCTTTATTCAAAAAGTCATCGATGGTTCCATTCTACTGGGAGAACACGTCCGATCAGCCCTTTTCACACGTGTCTTGGATGGACGTCTTGGCGTCAGTCCAGAGGTGCTCCAAGCTTTGGCCAGTAAATTATTTGCTTCAGGTGTGGATAGGTACCCAGTCCTTGCCCATTTGGTCATGACCACCTTGCAAAAACGTTTCGGCGGCATTCCTCCAGGTGGTCCTCCGGCCGTCACACAATTCAATGAGGCGGAAGACCTTGGCTTGGTGGGTGACACGGTGGTCAATCAACCCATCCCTGCAAGGTTTGTCCAAGACCCGGCCAATGAAGAAAAGGTTGTGGGGTTTGAGCAGGGCCAAGGGATGGAAAACATGGCCTCCCTTGTGTCTGGGGAGGAATGCTCAATTGAGTGGTTGGTGTTTTTGTTTATTCGCCATGTCTTTGGAATTAGAAATGTCGCATTTATTCCTGAAAGTCTTCGAGTAGCTCTCATGCGCAACTACCACCTTTTTTCAGACAAGCGAGAAGTAAGGGGAGACTCTATTGAGGGCCTCTTGAAAGCCTACCTCTCCGACCCCGCCATTGATGTCATTGTGGTACCGGTGCTCCTCCATGACGAAGACGGGTTTGTTCCCTATCGCATCCTCCATCAAGTTCTTGCAGGCTCCTCACCCTCCATTCCTGAATTTGTACCCCGTGACCCAGCTGCCCATGCCAACATGCTTGTGTTGGACAAGACGTCGAGACGCTTTGAATTGTTTGAACCCGGATTTAGAGGGATCCGTGGCAAGGCAACTCCAGAAAAAATACGGCATTTAGGGGCAATGAAGGAGACTTTTGAGCTGGTCCACCAGTGGGCCAAGGTGGTGGGAGGGTTCAAGATGGGCGAATACGTGTGCTACAGGACTCCAGGAGAGACGGGTGTCCAACGCGACGACTCCATGTGTGCCTCTTGGTCCGTCTTTTACATGATGCTTCGTATGGTGAACCCCGGCGTCCCGGAACGTATGCTACGCCCAGCCATGTCTTACCGCACCCTTGGATGGTTCTTTATGTACCTTTATGTGACAATGCCAAACATCTTTTCAGAATGTTTCTTCAAGGTTGAAGAGAAAACCTTTGGTGCCGGAGGAATGACCGTCAGCGAAAAAGCCTATGTTTGGCATCCCGACTCTACCTTAAAAGACCTTATGGGCCTACCCGGCCCCTACCCCATGCATGCCGCCTACGTAAGAGGTGGGGCTGTCATGCATACACCCTACCCCCGTGACGTACGGGTTGTCTATCCGCGAGCCGTTCCGGTGGCAAGGCTGGAGGGTCCTCGAGGTAAATAAAAAAAAGGCCATACACGATTCGTACAAATTTATTTATGGTGCAAATTTATTTATGGAATCAAGCCACACTTTCTTCCTCCCTTTCCGCAGCCGCCCAACCACTCGTCTTCTCCCGAGCCACAATGAACCAAGCAGACACTCCCTTTGTCGGCACTTTCCGACGCAAGTCTGGCTGCTCTGTCAAGAGCAAGCGTCCGAAGCTGACGGGCGGCAAGACGAGGTACCTTGACTCGAGGGGTCGCTACCGGAAGATGCTGGGGTCCAAGCTTCTGTCGCGTTCATTGAGGGCCGCCCAGTCAAAGAAGTCCAAGGCCCTCCGCGTGGCCACATCGTCCAAGTTCTTCGACGACGATTCCACAGTCGCCTCCATTTTTTTCACCTGAGACTTGGGAGATTCACCACTGTGACGGCAGCTGTACCAGTTTCTTTTTCTCCGAAAAAGGATTGGTGTTACCAATAGATACCAAAAGACTTTTTTTTTTTCATGTAAAATCACAACCCTTTTCTGTCCATGGCAACGTCTTGCCCTCCGACCATCACCTTGACACCCTCTCATGCATCTCAATTGTTCCGTCTTGCCCTCACTCCTCGCCGAGGGGTAGGGGCAGAAGACACCGTGGATGTTGAGGCCATTGGGAATTTCTTGGTGGCGACGGCACGGCTGTTTGGAACGGCAGCTCGAATGTCCCGCCAAGACTACACGACGATGCTTGGCGAAGTGGTTCGCGAAGCAGGGCCCCTGTCACGTCTTCGCCTTGTATCTGGGTCGTCTTACCCCGAGCTTGCCGATGCTGTGGGACACCGTCTAGGGATTGAGCCTTTGAAGGCAACCGTGAATCCCTTCTCATGCGGGGAGCCCCATGTTGTCATCCAAGACAATGTTCGCTCTATGGACGTGGTGATTGTCCAGTCGGTTGGCCGCAACATTGCTACACGCTCCACCAACTACTACTACGAAGAGCTCAAGCAGCTGATTGACGCCAGCCGCCGTTCCAATGCAAGGTCCATCACCGTCGTCATTCCTTGTTATCCCTATGCGCGCCAAGACAAGAAGGATCAGCCGCGTGTCCCAATTGCTGCCAAAATGGTTGCGGACGAGTTGACCCTCCACGGGGCAACCCGTGTGATTACCTTTGATCTCCACTCGGCCCAGATCCAAGGCTTTTTCAACATTGCGGTGGATAACCTCTATGCTATTGATTTGCTTGTCGAGAGGTTGAAGCAGCCTGACATGGGTATCAGTCCCGCCACTCACGTCCTAATTTCACCCGACAATGGTGGATCGAAGCGAGTGGATGCCTACGCGGAAAAGCTCAAGTTGCCATGGTTGACGCGTGACAAGCGGCGCGATCACCGCGGAGAGTCGGTCATTATGGAATCCCACTTGGTTGGCGACGTGAGCCTCTTGTCGGGGAAGGAAGCCATTGTTGTGGACGACATGATTGACACGGCTGGCACGATGGTGACGTGTGTGGAGGAGTTGGTTGCCCAAGGGATAACGTCAGTCATCTTGGTGATTACCCATGGCATCTTTTCGGGTCCCGGTGTTGAACGCCTGATGGGATGCCCTTACATCCGCAAGGTGATTTGCACCAACACCCTCCCCATGGATTTCCCGATTTACCAAGTTGGAAGTCGTAGACATTTCCGAGATGTTGGGAGATGTGGTGGAGTGTATTTTTACGGGCCAGTCGGTGTCTCAATTTTTTTCGGATCGCAAGCCCAAAACGGAAACCCCGCCTCCCTCTGAAGAATTGACCGAGACCTTTCGCGTCTTTATCGAACCCGAATGCCGGCCATGAACACGAGTGCCCACCATGAACATGACGGGTAAATGTCTACCCTACCGAAAAACTTGAATTTTCAAGAACTTACTGTGTCAAATAAATTGTTGTTGGTCCTCAATTATGAAATCAATTCTTTTGGCAATCCAACAGTGGCAATGAAATATCAATCGCTCTATGACTTTTATTCTCGGAGTATGCTTTTGCTTCTTCCTCTTGTTGATCCAAACCAATGGTGACCAAAGACTTGGCCATAGGATCTTGAGTGAATCACTTTATCCTCGTCCTTTTACCAATGGTACTATTTTGCTGGATTTCTTGATGATTCTACTTTGGATTATGTACTGGCAAACTGGATGTTTGAAAATAGTACACAAGGTCAATATGTCGTCTCGAGATGGATGCGGACAAGATGTATTTGGATTTGGATGCGCCGATGTATTTTTCGGGAAGCTTTGACGGAAAACCTATCTGGGGAACCGGTATCAATGGACGAATTTACATGTGAAGATTTCCATACAAAATGAATAAATCCACAATTTACCTTTTTTGGTTTGGACATCCCTTTATATATCGCCCAGGCCCTTCTTCTTTCAAGATCGTAGCTGGAAAGTTTAAGGCGCATTGGTCTAACGGTTATGACGGCGGTCTTTGAAACCGCAGACGTGGGTTCGATTCCCACATGTGCTACTTTTTTTGGCCGATTTTCCTTTCGAAAACTGGATTTTATAAGTTGTAAAACCGCTCGTCTTGAACAAAAAAATCCACAATTTACCTTTTTTGGTTTGGACATCCCTTTATATATCGCCGAGGCCCTTCTTCTTTCAAGATCGTAGATGAAAAGTTTAAGGCGCATTGGTCTAACGGTTATGACGGCGGTCTTTGAAACCGCAGACGTGGGTTCGATTCCCACATGTGCTATACTGGCGCTGCAGCGGGTGGTGCACGCGCGAAACCCAGGGTGGCACACTCCAGACGCACACTGCGAGTCGTCGTCGCACTTTTTTTTGGCCGATTTTCCTTTCGAAAACTGGATTTTATAAGTTGTAAAACCGCTCGTCTTGAACAAAAAATCTTACCATGCACCTTGTCTCTTGGAACCTCAACGGAATCAAGGGGGCAAAAGATGCTCTACGGTCCTATCTCCTCGAACGGAAACCCGACGTTCTTTGCATCAATGAGCTCAAACTCTCACGACCCTCTCTAGAAAAAGTCAAGGTGGATGTTATGGCCGGAGAGGTGGGTGAGATTTATGACGTCGTATGGAATCCTTGCCACCGTGGAGCATGGCATGGGACGGCTGTCTTGGCCAAGAAGGAGCTAAGGATGGAGGTCTTGGCGTTGACGCTGGATCCAAAGGCAAAACGCGGAAGCACCTCGCCATGGCTGGACAAATCATCGAAATGGCACGAGGCTTCTACCCATATTCGTGAAGAGTGCAGCGACGTTGACCCTGCAGAAATTTCCAAGGCCCACGAAAGGGAGGGGCGCCTATGCACCGTCAAGCTCCATCCATCCAAAGAGGAAGATCCAATCATCCTTGTGGCGACCTATGTTCCAAATTCTGGAGTGAATTTTCGTGATCCTCTTCGACGCCTCGCCTACCGGGTCCATCATTGGGATGCGGACCTCTATGCAACCCTCCTCGAGTTGGCAGCCACATACAGGGGGCGCGTGATTTGGGCAGGGGATCTCAACGTCATTCACAAGCCGGAGGATGTTGCCTACTTCAAACGACGCATTGGGTGTGCCGGCGCCACAAATGACGAAAGGGCTTCCTTTGACGGCTTCTTGGCCTCGACACCTTTTGTGGATGCATGGCGCCACTTCCACCCCGAAGAAGTTGCCTATTCCTTTTACAATGCCAAGTACCCCAGGGCTGGGGCGACACCCGACGGGTGGCGTCTTGACTATTTCATTGTCCATGAAAATCTTCTTGGTCAAGTCACGGGAGCATCCATTGATCTCAATGACGACCATGACTTTGCGGTCAAGGTGGGAGGGTGTGGCCCCAAGTCGTCCATGAGGGTCTCGGACCATCTTCCAATTTCTTTGATTTTAAAGGATACGTGATCGCCTTATATTTTTACCCCCTAAATATAAATGGCTACGACGGGTCAGCCTGCAGGGAGTTCTTCTTCAGAAGGACCAGCCATTGAAAATCCATATGACTTGAATAGTTACCTGGCGACAATGACGGTGAACTTGGTTACTACAAAGACTTACCTGTCTATACAACGAGACATGCCACATACCTACAAGATCTTTATCGTCGATGGTAAAGATCCAGACTATTCCATTAGATATCTTTTTGATTCGGCCGATCCAAGCAAGGCGGGTGTCACTGAAAACTTGAGTGAAGCAGGTATGGCCGCAAAAATTCGCCCGGAAACCCACAATACCTTTGAAATTTCTTCATCCGCTGCTGGGAATTTTATGTTTGCGTGGAAGGGGAGGGGACGTCGATTAAGGTCCAAGCGTGGTCCAAGATCGAAACGGTCCTCACGATCGAAACGCACTTCGAGATCGGTTGGCAAGTCGCGGCAGAAGAACAAGACGAAACGAAGAAAATCAAGGAAATAAAATTCTTGAGGCATCCTTCAACAATAAGTAAGTAAACCATCTTGCGTGGGCTATCCAAAAATCATCCCTTTGCATCTCATAAAATAGGTTCCTTTTCCATCTCCTTGGCCCCGACAAATTTGTCCCTTTTCCAATAAACAAACAATGGCATTTCTTTCCAAGGTGCCGCTTTCACTTAAAGTTGGTGTTGGTCTGATTTTGGTCTTGCTTCTTGTATCATTTATTGTCAAGGTCGCGACACGTCCCTCGGTTGGTTACACGGGGCGTTCAATGAAGGAAACCGTCCAATTGTTTATTCAGAAATCAGCCCAACGCTACCAAAAATCTCTACAAGACGCACACTATGTACATGCCTTTAATGATATTAACCAGGCCATTGCCTATCTGAATTCAGCAAGAGCCGTTGCATCCACCGACGAAGAAATCCAAACTTGGACAAATGTGCACCCGAGGGAGTGGAGGGACACGCTTGACAAACAACAAGCCATTATTATCCAAAAGATGCAAGCTTCGTGTCCCAACCCTTTTACTGAGAATGCCTATCAACAACATGCGGGTTGGTCGGCCTAAAGGCCAACCATTCATGAGTCCATGATTTGGTCAGCCTAAAACGACAATTACAATTTCGACATGCCGTCAAGGTGGGTCACCATGGGATGATCCCAGAGCCAAATATTTTTTCCTGCTCCATACAAGCTATCATTTAAACATTGGCTACTCTCTCCACATTTCTTAATTACATGGTGGAGGTGGTCTTCTGGAAACATCTCAGGGTTGGTTGGGAGCCAGGGAAGCATCCGGGTTTTCCAATAAGACGTCTTGGCCAAGTGATCCGCGTCAGACCATCCACGAATGCGTTTGATGGGGAGACCTGATGCGTGTTCCGGATCAGGACGGGGTGTGAACCAACCCTCAACAACATGTGGGATGCCTTTTCGTGGAAATGCAATATAATCAATATGAGGATTGGAGTCAAGAAGACGGGTCAAGGAAGGCAAGTCTGTGTGATTGTTCATTCGGGTGCCATCAAAAACCAAGTCATGTTGGTTGGAGTAGATGTAGGGAGTGGTGACTTGCTTCACAGCATGGGCAACGTTTTTAGTGGGGCCCTCCCACGCGACAGCTATGTAAAGGCGGGTGTTGTGAAAAGGGGCGTCTCCATTCTTAACCTTTTTGGAAAGCTTCTTGAGATATTTTTGATATGGTTTGTTGGTGTAGCGAGTAGACGATCGCATTCCGTCAGCAACGATAAGGGACGGAGCCTTCTCCACTCCCTTCCACCCTCGAACACCATTCAAAGAATCCACAATGTGGTCAATGGAAGCGTCAAAACGTGAGGCTGAGGTCAAGGTGACCAAGGTCACCAGATGATTGGGGTTATAGTTGGGAGATTCAATGGCGGTGTATTTGGTTGGTTTGGAACCACATCTTGGTCGTCTATTGCATGTCCCTCTATTTCGAGAAACGACCAATCCTATAACAATTCCCATAATAACCATGAGACCAATGAGGGATAAAATTAAACTTAGCAACCATCCATGCATTTATTTCCTACCGTGGTTTCAAAGAGATGAAAAAAGGGATCCACTCCCCAATACATTTCTCGCCACTTCACACACTTCAACCAATGACGTGAGCCGTCCCATCATCGTCAAAGATCATTTAGTGACCGTGGACCAGAGGTGCGGCTGCTGGGACGAAGGGTGGAGGAGCGACGACGGGAGGAGCGGCGACAGGAGCAACAACGGGTGCTACTCCAGCGCCGGGCATCATGAAGGGACCGCCGTGGGACTCGGTCAGTTCGGCAATGACACGGCCGCCACTTCCAATGACCCACTCGCTGAAGGCCCGGGTAGTGTTGACCTGCCACATGCCAAAGTGACGGAGGCATGCCGCCATGGACTTGAAGCGGAGCGGGGGTGTGTAGTAGGTGTCGCCGTTGCGGTGGACGACAACTTGGCGACCCTTGAAGCGGTGTGAACGGGGCTTGGCAACAACTGGAGGCTTGTTGGACAACATCAGGCGCGCCTCGATCGCCTGGGGTGGCGGGGGTGGCGGTGGAGGAAGGGCGGCAGGTGGCGGGGGTGGCGGTGGAGGAAGGGCGGCAGGTGGCTGGAGTGGCAGTGGTGGAGGAAGGGCGGCAGGTGGCTGGAGTGGCGGTGGTGGAGGAAGGGCGGCAGGTGGCTGGAGT
>Ga0180434_10001078_pt1 | contig 39878 bp, 28 predicted proteins | sample SS_ome_7_FD_132453 | JGI IMG/M metagenome (GOLD analysis project Ga0180434, IMG submission 132453) | Hypersaline lake sediment archaeal communities from the Salton Sea, California, USA - SS_1_D_2 metaG | ecosystem: Environmental > Aquatic > Non-marine Saline and Alkaline > Hypersaline >... | reverse complement strand
CGTCCCCGTCGCTGTCCAGGGGGCAGCCGGTTGCATCCACACTCACAAATGAAAACGTCTCCGGACACTGGTCCAGGTCGTCCGCCACGCCGTCGCCGTCGCTGTCCAGGGCGCAGCCGTCCGGATCCACCTTGATGCCTTGGCCGGTCCCCGGGCAGTCATCCACGTAGTCCGCCACGCCGTCGCCGTCGCTGTCCAGGGGGCAACCGGTGTCATCCACGCTCACAAACGAAAGCGTCTCCGGACACTGGTCTGCATCGTCCGTCACCCCGTCGCCGTCGCTGTCCAGCGGTTTTCCGAGAAAAGCCGCCGTCACGAAAGAGCGCATGACATCCCCTTCCATGAGGGCGTCGGCCGTCTCATAGCCGCCGCAGTCGGAAACGGCGGCAAGCGCTTTCAATCCCTGTGTGCCCCGGGGGTCGTCACCCACCTGGATCGTGTAAATGCAGACGCGTCCGTCAAGCGCCTGCTGCATCTGTTCGGCCGCCGCCAGGGTCCGGGCATCCACGTCGCCGCCGTCGGCGACCACGATTACGGCATTTTGGCCGGAAAAAGGTTTGAGGTCTTCCGCCACGGCTTTAAATGCGCGATCCATGCGGCTGAGGCCGCCGGGTCGCGTAACACCGGTAACCGCCTCGGCCAAGTCGGCGCGGGAATACGTGCTCATTCCGTAGATGAGCGCCGCCTGAGCGCCGAATATCCGCAGTCCGGCATTGTAGGGTTCATTCGGCAGACTCTGATTCAACCCTTCCACCGCCGCTTTGCCGACATCCAGTTTGCGATGGTCTTTGTAGCGCAGCTTCATGGAAGATGATGCATCCATGACAATGATGAAGTTGTCAACCTTGCGGCTGAAGCCCTGGCTGTCGATCTGATCGGTTTCAATGTTTACGACGGGCTGAAAAGTACTGCACGAAGCCAAACCGAAAACCAACAACAGCACCAGCGTCAAACGGCCAATTAATGGTTTCATGAGAATCCTCCTCCTGGTTGTAAAATGACGTTTGTTTGCCTTGCCCGTACATCAGATGGGTGCCGGCGCATTATCATCAGGGATGAACGGCGGTCGCCGTCCGGCTCCATTCACAAATACTTTTTATAACGCTGAAAACGGGTTTTGACCACAGCCGAACCGGCATCATCCCGGTATTTGTCACGTTGGTCCTTGGCTTTTTCAATGCGCGACGCCAGCGGTGGGTGGGTGGAAAACCAGGATCCCGCTTTGGCGGCGCCTTCCTGTTCGCGTTCCAGTTTGCGCAGCACCCGCTGCATGCCCCGGGGATCGTAGCCGGTGCGGTAGGTAGTGGCGACGCTGGAAGCATCCGCCTCGTATTCCATATTTTTGTCCAGCCCCTTGTCAAAAAGGATGGTCTGCAGACCGCCGACCATCTGCCGCACCTTCTCGGCATCCTCGCCTTGCATGGTTGCGGCGGTGATCTGGCCCACCCCTTCGAGCAGATGGGCCCGCTTCAGGGATTTGAGCGCGTGGCGGTGGCCGACATGGGCGACTTCATGGGCCAGCACCGCTGCCAATTCGGCCTCGTCTTCCATCAATTCAACCAGCGCCGCACTGATAAAGACAATTCCTCCCGGGCAGGCGAACGCATTGTGCAGCGGACTGTCAACAACCACAAAAAAATAGGGGATGCCGGGCCGGTTGGAATGGCGGGCGACGGTGTTGCCCACCAGATTAATGTACTTCTGCAGGGATTTGCTTTTCAGGGGAAGGCCATAGCGGCGGAATCCTTCCAGGGCCAGACTCTGGCCAAGGGCGAATTCCGACTGGAAATCCATCTCCTTCTGGCTGGACAGAATCTTGCCCGCCCCTTTTAAGAGCTCGCCGGTCTTGCCGCCGTTTTCCGAATCGCCACCGCCCTGCAGCAGCTCGTTGAGGTCAAACGCCAGAACCGGATTGGCCAGAACCAGGCCCATCAGGGCGGACGTTTTCAAAAAATGCCGCCGGCAACGGTCAACAGCCTGTGTCGTCCCCGTTATCGCTTTTTTGGTCGCCATGCAAACCTCCCGGCCTTTATTCGGCGTATTCACCGATTTTTCCTTCCTGTTTAAACGCTGCAAGCTCGCGGTCCGTAACCTTTACGGACAAAACATCGTCGAGCGCCTGCCGGTACTGCGCGGGTGTGTCCGCCTGCTGCGCATAGGCCTCGGCCTCGGGGGAAAGACCACGGATGCTTCTGGAGGAATCGGCCGCGTCCGCCTCAATGCTGCTGTCCATCATACCGCCGAACAGATCGTCCAGTCCGCCGCCGTCATCCGTCTCCGGCGCCGCTGCCGCGGGTTCTTCGGTTGACACGTTGCCGCGATAAATCCAGCCGCTGCGCCCATCCCCGGTTCTGACCCGGTACCAGCGGGATTCATAGCCCGTCTGCTCAAGCCGGGTGCCCAGGGGAAGAACCGCGATCGTGTCGGCATAGGCGGAACGCTCCGCCTGCAGTTTGGCGTCCGGCACAGTAACCCACAGCGTCTCCGCCGCCGCGGCACTCGAAAAAAATAAGCACCCGCAAATCAAACTCAAGAAAAAAATGCGCTTCATTTTTCAGCCCCTGTTGGTTGTTGGGTTCGTTGGGTTTGTTGGGTTCATTGGGTTTGTTGGGTTTGTTGGGTTCATTGGGTTTGTTGGGTTCATTGGGTTCATTGGGTTTGTTGGGTTCGTTTGTATTTATTACTTTCTTATTTTCTTATTTTATTGTTTTATTATTTTACATAAAATTTTTCCTGCCGCGCGGGACCCGGAACCAATCGGTCCCGCGCGGCAGGAAAAATTTTATTTGTAGTCCCCCACCAGCGTAAACGCCCCCCAATACCCCGGATGCGGGTAGAGCGTTCTGACATGCAGCATGGCACGCCGCAGCGCCTGCGATTTGTTGTCGGTCACGTAGCGCCGGTAAAACTGCTTTATCAACACGGCGGTGGAAACGTCGCTGACCCGCCACAAACTGGAGACCACGGTATGCGTGCCGGCGTAAAGAAACGCCCGATTCAAACCGATGACATCGTCTCCGCCCGTCACCCGGCCGAGGCCGGTCTGGCAGGCGCTCAAGAACACCATGTCGGCGTGGATATCGAGTCCAAAAACATCCGCTGCGTCCAGATCGCCGTCCATTTGCGGCCCTTTGGCCAGCTTGATGGCGGAAAACAGCGGATTGACCGGATCGAATTCACCATGGGATGCCAGGTGAATTATCTCATACTGATCGATATTGTCAACGATCCAGTCTTCCGTGGCCTTGTCGCGCGTCAAAATGTCGATGCGCGGAAAACGCCATTTGATGGCATTGACTTCATGTTCGGCAAAGGGCAGATCATACAGAGGGTCGCCCAGCTGCGGATTGCCTACGGCCAGCACCCGCATTTCCGGGTCTTTTTCCCGCCGTCTTTGCAGCGTGTAATCGAGCACGCTGGCGCTGGGCAGATAAAAAAAGGCAAACCGATCCGCCATGGTTCCGGCATCCGCGGTCAGGGTGGCAAAAGACAGGTAGTGGAGGGGGCCGTGCGGAATGACCCCCAGCGTCACCGCATCGGTCAAATGGCCCAGCAGCGGTTCGATCAGATAGCCGAACAGCTGCTGCGACACGGCTGTATACGGCTCCAGGTTCTGCAGCGCGCGGCGGTAGTCGAGAATGATCCGCCCCAGACGTTCACGGTCGACGGGGATGCGGTGAAAATACAGGCCGCCGGGGCGCACCACCCAGCAGAACATCTCCGTCGGGAGGAGATAATACGATATCAGGGCCACACCGGGCTCGATGCGGTCCAGCAAATCCGCCGCACGCACGGGCATGACCGTGACCAGCGTACTGAGTTGCGGATTGGCGGCCTGAATATCCAGCATCACGTCGTTAAGCTCCCGGTTGAGAGCGTCCAGGGCCGCCTGGTAGGCATCGCGCTCGGCCGGGGCTTCGGCACGGGCCAGAAGGGCGCCCTGCTCCTCGATCCGCCGGCGCAGCTCCCGCATGCGGTCGTACAGCTGTTGATCGACGGCACGGCTGAGTGAAAGCCGCTGATTGCCGAGCAGATCAATGAAATTGCGGGCGCGGGATCGCTCCGCCACCTCAAATGCGGCCGTGATTTTCCCCTGGTTTACCAGAAGGGTCACCAGGGTTGCATACACCGACAATTTGTTGTCCACAAAACGGTCCCGGAGCTGTTCAATTTTAATCTCGGCCCGCATGCCTTCAATGATGTCCACCGCTTCGCGCAGCAATGCTTCGGCGGCCGGGGGATGCGCTTCCAGTTCGAGCTGCGCCAGGCCGTAGACCGCCCGCCAGGCCGTTTCCTTCAGCGACATGCGGCGGGCCGGCCCGAGAGCCTCCTGATAGGCCTGCTTTGCCGGCGCCGTCTGTCCGCTCTGCGCCAGCGCCTGCCCCAGACCCAGCAGGGCTTTGGCTTCATTGATGCGGTTGCCGATGGCGTGGGCGATGCGCGCCGACTCTCTGAACAGATCGACCGCCGTCGCCGCCTGTTGCATTTTCAGGAGGGTCAGGGCCTTGTTGCGCAGGTCATAGGCCACCGCCCAGCTGGATTTCAGCCGGCGGTCGATGGCCAGGGCCTCGTCAAAAACCGTCAGCGCCTCCTCAAAACGGCCCAGTTCCCGCAGCACAATGCCCAGATTGTTCAGCGTGGTGGCGATTTCATCCTGGCGGATATTTAATCTGCGGGCGGTCGCCAGCGTGTCTTCAAGGGTCTGCAGGGCCTTCTCATTGTCGCCGAGCGTCCACCAGAACAGACCGGCGGTATTTTCCGCCATGATCCGCATGAGCGAAAGTTCGTGCTCCTGCGACAGCCGATGGGCCAGCCGCTGTCTGGCAAAAGCCTTTTGATAATCCGCCTGAAACCAGGCATTGTTGGCCTGTTCGAGAAGGATTTTCACCTTCAAAAGCGGTGCGTCCAGTCCTTCTGCCTGCACCATTGCAGCCGCATATTTTTTTTCGGCGGCGGGAAAATCGCCCAGCAGACGCCGGCAGCGACCGATGTCCAGCAGTGTCTGGGCCACCTTGGGGCGCGCATCCGTCCGCTGATAAAGGTCAAGGGCTTTCTCAAAGTATTCGATGGCCGCCGCATAGCGGCTCAGACGCAGATCATTGATGCGGGCGATATTGGCATACTGATCCGCAAGCACGGCCGTGCGGTCGAGCGTCCGGCTGAGGGATGCGGCGTGGTGAAACACCTTGAGGGCCCGGTCGTACTCGGTGGCGTTTTCCAGCACAATGCCCAGATCGGCCAGCGCTGAAATCTGACGGTCCCCGGCCGACAGAAAGGCCAGGATGTCCACCGCTTCTTCCAGCAGGGGTATGGCGTCGGCAAAAGCCTCCCGGCGCGCCTGGATCAGGCCCAGCGCCGTCAGCGCCCTGGCGTGCGCCTCGCTGTCCGGCGCATCCTTTTGGATGCGTTCGACCAGGCGGGCCGCATACCGGGCGGCTGTGTCGAGTTCATCACTCTGATAGGCGCTTTCACGCGCGAATTGATACAGCCCCGGCAGGTATTTTTGCAGGGGGGCGGTTTCGCGCGCAATCTGAAGCGCATCTTCAAAGTATGGCAGCGCGTCCCGTGGATGCGCGTCTTCGAGAAGGCGGCGGCCCTCTTTGACGTAGGCTGCAAAACGGCGGCGGGCCATGACGCTGGTTTCTTCGGGGGACATTCCGCGATGGCCCAGCAAAACAAAGGGCGGATCAGGCATCGACGCCGTCATTGTCTGCTGCAATGCCGCCAGCACCGAAGATTCGGCGTAATGATGTAAAAATGATGCGGTAAAATCGTCGTGCGGACCGGAAGGGGACGATAAAACGACACTGGCGCAGCCGTACAGCGCAAACAAGTGGCCGATCAAATAGGCATCGGCCGCAGCGGCATGCGGCAGGACGGCCAGGGACAGGTGGCGGAAATGCGGCAGCATCGCCGCCAGGTCCAGCCGCGGTGCATCGGCGGGCTGGGCGGTAATGGCTTCATGGGCGTTTTCTCCCGCGCGCGTGGGCACCGTCAGGGTCGAAGCCACCGGATGGCTCAGCACCCACGTGTGGACCCCCGCGCCGGCCGGCGACGTCCTTGCGTCGGAGCGGTGTTCATCCCGGCCGCGTCGGTTGAAGCCCGCCGGCGCGGCCTCCGACGGCGGCATCAACAGCAGTTCACGTTTAAACGGCTTGCGACCGGCAATGGAACGGACCACATGGGTGCCGCTCAACCCGCGGGCCAGTTGGGGCAGGCCGGGCAGCCAGAACGGCTCTTCCGTCGCCCAGTAGGCTTCCGCGGCCGCTTTGGGCGCTTTCCCCTTCAGATAATCCTGAACATCCGCCGGCGATGCGAAACGGGAAACCGACATCTGATCCGGCGTCAATTCAAACACGCACCAGCCGTCCTGCGGCATCGGCAGCGGAAACAGGCGCCACAAAACGCCGTTCGGTGAAAGATGCGCCGCCACATCAACGGCAGCCGCCGGCACCGGCCCGAAAAGGGCGGCCGGCACGCTGTCGCCACCGGCGGCCGTCAGCTGCGCCCTTCGTTCGAGATAGCGGGTGATCCGTTCTGCATACAAATCACGATCTCCCCGGTCCGCCGCTTCCTCCGCCTGCTGCGCCAGCCCCAGCAGAAGCATGGTCTGCCGACGCAGCGCCGCATCCTGAATCCCCTGAACCAGGGGTGAAAGCCGGCTGTCATCCCGCCCCAGCTGCTGACGCAGCAGCCGCCGCTCCCGGTCAAGGCTGTCTTTAAGATAGGCGGCTTCGGCGCCGTCAGCCGCCGCCCGACGCTGCATCAGATCCTCCATGCGCATCAGCCGCGGGCAGACATCGCGGTACAGGCGTTTTTCACTGTCCGGCATCCGCTGCAGCAAAAAAGCCATGCGGTTGAAGCGTTCCAGCTCCGAAAGCCGCTCCATCAGATTGAACGCCTGCTCCCTGCGGCCCAGAGTGATCTTATTCTCAACCATCGCAGCAAAAGACTGCATGATCTCCAAGGGGCGGCAGCCGGCTCTGAACACGGTCACCTCTTCCAGAATGTCCAGCGCCGCTTCATGCCGACCCAGCCCTGCCAGTGCGCGCCATTCCAATTCCGGCAGCAATGCATCGCGGGCGATGGCAAGGGCCGTTTCCAGATGGCCGGCGGCCGTCTTTTCCTGATCAAGGGTTTGCGCCAGTGCCGCCATGTTCAGCTGCAAAACCGCCGTGAGCTGCCGAAAGCGTCGATCGCCGGGGGTTGAAGCGCCATCCAGCAAACGAATGCCCCGCCTGAAGTGAATGCCGGCCGCCGCCGCCTGATCGGCCTGATGCACTGCAGCGGCGGCATCGACGGCCGGGCGGGCGCCGGTCGGCAGGCAATACACCCCCATTGCATTGTGGTATGCCGCCGCTGTAAAGCCCCTGTCCGGCGGTGGATGGTCCGCCAGAAGCCGCGTGGCAAGCCGATCCATTTTCATGAGCGTTTGCCGTATGGCTGCATGCCGGTCGTGTGAAATCGGGACCCGGCCGACTGCGCAGGCCATGTTGCGCACGTTGAGGGCCGTGCTGACCGCATTCTCAAGCGTATAGGACAAACGGGCCGCCTCTTTGAAATGATCGAACGCCCGGGTCCAGTTGCCCATAGCCGCCGCCAAAAGGCCGGCCTGGTGGTACAGCAGCGACACCCCGAAACGATCTTCAATTGCCACAACCGCATCCGGCGGATAGTTGGACAGCTGTTCGGCGAGCGCCGCCCGGGCGTCTTCATAACGACCGCGTTCGAGGTTGATGCGAAATAAAAAGGCTTCGGCCAGCCGTTTTTCCTGCTGGGCCGTAAACCCGTAAAGCGCCTGTGTGGCGCTTTGCCGGTCCAGCGAAACCGCCATGCGTAAACGGATGAGCGCCCCATCCTTCTCCTCTGAAGGCGCCTTTTCCGGCACACCGTGACGATCAACCAGTTCAATCACCTCCTGAAAACCGGCCGCGGCATCATCCAACAAGCTGCGCCGCGCCGCGCCGGAGCGGTCTTCGGCCATCCGGTAGGTGTTGTAGGCCACGGAACGCCTGTTGCGGGACAGGTTGGACCAGCGGTCGGATTGCTGATTGAGACGGTAGACTTCTTGAAATGCGGCGGCGGCGGCCTGCCATTGCCCGGCCTCCTGATAAGCCAGACCCAGTCGATCCATGGTTTCCGCTTTCAGGGCCAGCAGCCGGTCCGGCGCCGACAGGGCCTGCCGGATTTTCTGCGACAAAGATGCCAGTGTCTGCCGCGCATCCGCCACACTCACATCAAGGCCGTCGATGGCGGGCATCATGTCAAAAACCGCCTGCGCCGCGGTCTGCTGCTCCTGCAGCAGCGCCGTGACCTTCTGTCGATACACTGCCCACTCCGGGGCCGGCGGAGGAAACACCTGCCGGCTGACAGCGGACAAGCGCTGATGAATTCCGGACTGCGCAAGCGCCAGCCGGCGCGCCTGCTCGGCCGATTCGGGCTGGCGGCCGGCCGGCGTCAGGATGCGGTCCATCAAATAACGGTGCAGACGATCGAAGATCATCGCCGCCTGATAAGGATCGGTGTGCTGATCCATCAAATCAAGGGCTTTTTGAAAGGCCGTTATGGTCTGCGCCGGCGCATTGATCTGAAATCCGGCGGCGCCCAGACGCCGGTAGAACAAAATTTCCGTTTCCATACTGCCAAAGGCAATCGGACTGTCCATGCGCCGGATGTAGTGCTCAAAGGCTTTTTGATATCGCCCCAGAACATAGTACAGATTGCCCAGGTTGAGCGTCAAATGAGCGGCGTTGGCCGGGTTGCTGCGTGGATCGTTTAAAAAACGGGCCTTGCGGTAAGCGGCCAGGGCCGGTTCGAGTTTACCCGCGTGGCCGTAAACGGTTTCAAGGACTTCCTGCACGAAACCAAGCGTCTGATGATAGTACTCGCTCCGCCCGTCCAGCCGAATGGCTTTCTGGAGCAGCTTTTCCGCCGTGAGCAGGTCCGCTTCACGGCTGCTGTAGGTCAGGCACAGCGCCAGGGTGTACATCGCCAGAGGATCGTTGGGGTGCTGCGTCAGCCGCGCACTGTATTCAGCGGTTGTCGACGCGATCCGGCCCAGCGCCGCGGCGCATTTGATGTTGCCGCGGTGGCCTTCCACGATGGCGGCATCATACCGGATCAGCTCCTTGAAGGTGCTACGGGCGGAAAGTACTTCGCCGATATTGAAAAGGTATTCGCCGGCGGCGACGGATTTGCGGATATAACCGGAGCGGGCAAGCTGGTAGATGTGGTCGGAACGGTTTCTGGCCCCGAGTTCGGTTTCATAAAGATCAAGGGCGGCGCGAAAACGCTCTTCTCTGTACAAAATTTCGGCCAGGGCCAGCCTGGCCGCCGCCGTCTGCCGGCTCGCAAACGGGAAGCGCTCCAGCACTTCGTGGTAGGCCCCCTTCGCCCTGGACCATTCGTCCGTCTCAAAATAAAGGTCTCCGATGCGGTTGAGCGCCCCGATGGCCAGGGAAGGATAGTTGTCCCGGTTTTCACGGGCGATCCGGCGCAGCAGCCGCACCCGATCGGCGGATACGCGCGGACCCGCATCGGCAAGGCTGAGATCCAGCACGCGTGCGACCGCGGTTTGGACCCATTCTTCAGCATCGGGATATTCCTTTAAAACAGTCAGATAAAGCGGATAAACGTTTTGCGGCGGGGCCAGACGCCCGTATATGTCGCCTTTTAAAACAGCGGCCTCCGCGGCCAGCCGGCGGTGCTCCCCGGACTGCTGCACCGCGGTTTCCAGCCACGTGACCGCTTCCATCAAACGATCCGGCCGGCTTTCAAACGCCTCCCGCAGCCGGGCGCTTTCGATGGCGGCGCGTGCCTGCACCACGGCGTCCGTGGTTTGGGTGAATTCCTGAATGCGTTGGATGCTTGCGTCTATCAGCATCCGGCGGCGGCTTTCGCCGACAGGTGTTGACAGCTGCTCTTCAAGGTCAAGCCTGGCCAGCTGGATGGCCGCCAGCGCGGATGCCCGGATCTGATTCCGATATATCGACACCACGGTCTGAAAGGCGGAACGGGCGTCCGCCGTAAGGTTCATGGCCTGATAGCCGCGCCCCATGTGATAGGCCGCGGCCGCGGCGATGTCGCTGTGCCGGGCGAAGCGGGCCATTACCCGGGCATATCCCAGTACGGACAAATAGGCATCCGCCGGCACCTTGTCCGTTATGCGGTGTGCCAGTCGCATTTGTGTGGACGCGTCGGCGGCGGCCGGCACTTCGCCGCTTTCGGGCAGGGACCAGCAATTGGAAATCCCGCCGCGGGAAGAAAGAAAAAACAGCCGGCCTCCGCCGGTGCGCGGCCGCCGGGCGGAAAATCCCCCGGCGGTCAATGGATAGGCGGCGGCCGCATCCATGGCTTCTTTTTCGTACAACACGGAAACGGCCATGTCGTTGACGCGATATCGGTCGCGGCGTGCAAAAATCACCCGCCGGCCGTCGCCGGACCAGACGGGAGACACATCCAGGTGGTCCCCGCGGGTCAGCGGCCGGGTTTTACCGCTGGATAGATGATGGATGTAAATCGCCGCCCGCGTTGCCGTTTCATAGGACACAAAGGCGATTTCGCCGCCGTCGGGCGAAACCGAAGGAAAGGCGCCCGTGATCGGGAGCGCCCGAACGGCCGGCAGAGCTTGCTGCGGCGTGTCGCGGAGGGCATCGCGTTCGATGACCGCTACCTGATGGCGCTCACCGGGTTTTGCCTGGTGAAAATACAGCCGTTTTCCGTCGGCCGAGAAACAGGGCCCGCCGTCTTCGGTGGCATCGCCGGTCAATCGTCTTGGAGGGTCCGAATCGTCGCGGACGTCCATAAGAAAGATGTCCCCCTTGACATCCCGGGACGTGTCGACGTATGCAACCATCCGGCCGTCGGAAGAAATGGCCGGCGATGCGGCCCGGATCGGCTCACGGTTCAGCAGCCTCGGCAAGGTCACCACCGACGGATCCGCCGACCGGAGCCACAGATCGGTGTGATGGTTCCGCTCAACAGTATGGACGAGCCATCGTCCGTCGGAAGAAACCGCGATGTCGCCCACCGGGTCTGTTTCCGCAGTTATCTGCTGCGCTTGATGAACGGTCTGTTCGTCGACCGCGGCGGGCTGGATAGACAGCACAGCCGGCCGCCCTTCCGCCGAGAGCAGCAATCCCAGCAGCAATATCAGCCAGTGGCATTGGGATCGACGGCGCCCGCCGCCCGGAACCGGCAATGGATTTTTTTTCACGCGGCACGCTCTCTTTAAAGTCAAGGCTGAACGATCCAGCCCCCCTGTTCGTTTTGAATCTTTTCGCCGGGAAGCGCATTTTCAGTGTTCAATTTTCCGAACAGACGGCGGATCTGCGGCATATCCGAGGCGGTCAGATCGGCATTCAGGTCCACCACCCGCTGCATGATCACTTCCCGCGATCGATTGACCTCGTCGACAACCGCCGCAAATTCATTGTCGCCATAGCGCTGCGCAAACGTTTTCAGGTCATCCGGAACCGCATCCGCATCCCGCTCGAACGCCGTAAGCAGGCCCTGATTGTTTTCGCCGACCCAGCCAAGCTGTTTGAACAGGTGCAGGTCATCCGCATGGAACTCCATCACCTGCATGGCCGTGATGGCGTCTTTGTGCTCCTGGCTTTGTTTGGGCGGCGGCTTGATACGTCCCCTGGCATCCACCGCGCGCACAGAGGCCGCCAGCAGCATTTCCGAATCCAGCGCGTTGTAGGTGCCCAAAACCTGATTTTCCAGTGTTGTCCGCTCGCTGACAACGTCCACCTGCACCTTGGCAAGGGTACAGCCGGCCAGCAATACGACCAGCCCAATGATGCTGTGCTTCATGGCTCCATCCCGATACTTAATTCAAAATTCAACATTAAAAATTCATCATTACTGTTTTTTTCCGCCCACCGTCAGACGGTCCGCGGCCGCGTATTGAAGCAACGTCGTCAGGGGCGCAAGTCTGGACAGGTAGACTTCATACCGGTCCAACCCGGCGATGGTGGTCAGGTTGATGCGATCCAGCGCGGGCAGGGCCAGGGGCACCCCTTTGACGGTCAGCTCTCCCCCCAGTGAGAAAGCGCCGTCCCTGATGGTTAAGCGGATCCAGCGCGGCGTTCCCGCTTGCAGCAGACGCCGCTGGGATACAATGGCTTCGTTGCTTTCATAGGGGTCCAGGGCGAACAGCAGCCGTTCCAGCGCGCGGGGACCGATGTGGTCCAAAGATGCATCGATCTGCAAATCCTGCAGGATGTCGGCCATTTTCATCGAAAGCGGCAGGGCCAGACGCAGACGACCGCTCAGATCGCCGTCGTCCCCTGCATCGGCTTTCACATCCGCGGGCAGCACCGTATTGCCGTCCAGACCGGAAAAGGCCGTCTCCAGCGTCAGCCAGAATGCGGAGCGGCCCTTGTCGATGGAAAGGCGGCCCTGAAGCGTGCCTCCCAGGACATTCACCTGAAAAAAATCGAGGTGCGGCAGCCCGCCGCGATTGAGATCCAGGGCAGCGCGTCCGTGTTCAAGCCGCAGGGGAAACGGGGCGGACGAAATGTCGATCGCATCCCAGGACAGGCTCGGCCGTTGTACAAACGGCAGGCCCGGAGAGGGTCCCCCGCGTTCAAGTCCCATTTCGAGAGGCGGCGCGTCATGGGGGGGCGGTCCCTCTTCGAGAACCCGGACCGAAAGGGGAATCCACGGCCGCTGCGATGCATCGGCGGATTCCGCAGCGGCGTTTGTCAACTGATAGGCGCGCGCCGCCGCCACATCCGCGGTCAACCGATCCAGCCGGATGACATCCCCCCATCGGAAGTCCAGCCGGGGAATGTGAATCCGCACACCGCCGCGAAGGTGTTCAGCAGGGCGCCAGTCGATGTTCAGTACGCTGGACAAAGCGCCGTCCATCATCAGGTCCTTGGTGATTGCGGGAAGCCCCCCCAGATCGCCGATGTCCAGAGACGCCCGTCCCTCGCAGATCAGATGTTCCAATATTTTTGAACGCAAATTCCCACCCTGCGCCGCCAGCAGCCGGTTCAATCCGGCCAGCGACAAGTGCAGGGTCTGTTTGACATCCAAAGGACGGACCGTCAGTGTCTGCGAAACATCCAGATGCTCCAGGAATTCATGCTGCACCGCAAAAGTAAGATCAATGTCAAGGGGAGCCGCCGCCGCCGCCGGCAGCGTTTTGATGGAGGACAAATCAACACCGGCCAGGCGGACAGTGCCGCCGAATACGCCGCGGCCGCTGGGTGGATCCAGTTCATACTGGATGGGCTGCGGGGTGGACAGCTGCCGCAGCGCCAGCCCCGTGGCGACGGCCGGATGCAGCTCCGCACCGATGTCCGTCAAGGCCAGCGAGATTTTCAGCTGATCTAAATATTCAGCGCTGCGGCGTACAATGTCGGGCGGCAGGGATCGCAGGGCGCTCATCTCTACCGCATCCGGCCGCCGCCCCTTTATCGCCCAGTTCAGCGCCACGCTCCCGGACAACTGCGCCGGCAGCGGTACAGCAGGCAGGTCCAGCTGCGGCAGGGCGGCCAGATCCATCTTCAGCGCACCGTCGGTGTTGAGCGTCTGCATGCCGCTGTCCACCAGATCCAGGGCGGCGGTCAGATCGAGCATGCGCCCGATTTTCAGCGCCGCCCGGCAGTCCTGTGCATCCAGCTGCAGCGATGGGGTCGCCTTTTTCAGGGTTGACTGGGCGACAGCGGCATTGAATAACAGATCGGTCTGCACATCTCCGATGGATGGATGCACGACGTGGACGGCGGCGGTGGCCAGGGCCAGTTCCGGCAGCGCCACCCGCAGTTCGCCGCCGGGCAGCAGATCCACCTGGACGTCAAGTGCATGGGTCAGCGCTTCCACCGCCGCCGTCCCCGGTACATTCAGACGGTCGATGGCCAGGGATTCGGTGAGGTGAATCCGGGCGCTGACGCCGCCCATGGCGGTTGCATCCGGTCGCAGCCGTGCGGCCGACAGTTGCAATGCCGGCATTTTCAACCGATCCAGCCGCAGCACTTGGCCGGCATTTACTTCCAGGGTCTCGACGTCCAGCCCGGCCGTCAGCTGCAGGCTGCGGGGAAAACGCCGGTCGACCCGGGCGGCCAGATCCCACAGATGACATTCGAGTCCGTTCAGCCGCACCCGGCGGGCTCCGCGCGTGTAGGACAATTGCGGCAGGGTCAGCACCAGCGCCTCAAGGCCGGCCTCTCCACTGCCCTGCGGGAGGCGGCCGCTGGCGGAAAAAGACGTGATTTTCAACCGGGACGGCGCCTGGCGCCCCCATGTCACTTCCGGCGGCATAAAGTCCGCCGCCAGCAAAGCCGCTGTTTGCAGGTTCAAATCCACATCCATTTGCAGCGCGTCCACAGCGAGTGCATCGCCGCCGACGCCGCTGAAGGCGCCGCTGAAGGCAATGCGGCTGTCGGGATCAAGCGTCAGGGAGCCGCTGTCGACCGTCAGGCGGCCGGCGGCGTCAAAGCGACCCGTGTTGGTCAGTTCAAAAGACAACGGCCCCACGCCTCTGCCTTTCAGAGGGCCGCCGCTGAATCGCAGCGACGTCCCGGCGAGCTGGATGTCGAAAGACAGATCTCTGGAAAGCCCGCCGGAGAGGGATACAGCAGCCGTCATGTGTCCATCGAGCCGCGCAGACGTCATGGAAGGCGGCACAAAGGGTTCGGCGAGTAGCAGCAGCTGTCTGAGATCCAGCGCCGCCGTGAGCCCCAGGTCCACGGTTCGTGCATTCCCCCCGCTGAAGACCTTCGTAATGCGGCCCTGCCACTGAAGGGCGTTCTGCTGCGCAATGCGAAAATCCCCCTGATCGAGAAACAGCGTTTCGGCGGATAAGTCGACGCGGCCGCTCTGATAAAAAACAACATCCAGCGGCGCCAGGGTTTTTCCCGGCAGCGGGCCGTTGGAAAATCCAATTCCCAGGGCCTTCACGCCGAAATCGAAGGCCAGGTTGTTTTCGCTTGCGGCCGATCCCTTGAAACGAACCGCAAGCCGGCCTTTGACGTTGGCGGGCACCAGCGCGGGCGGTAGAAAAGGATCGGCGACCGCCAGCACTTCCGCCGGCAGGATGTCAATGCGGCCCTCGACGGCCGTTTTCTCAAGACCGCCCTTCAATAGCGCATGGATGCCGGGCAGTTTCGCATCCAGATCCACGCGGGCCCCGGCGGGGTTCAAATGCGCCCGGTCATCAAAAAGACGGGTCAATGTCAATTTCAGATGGGAGGCCGGCAGAGGGCTTCCGTCCAGTTCGACCGCGGTGGAAGCCTCCAGCAAAACCGGCGCGGTCAGAAGTGAGGGCATGTTCACATCGAGCCGGCTCCGCCGCAGGGCGATCTTTTTTTCGAGAAGCCGGTCATCAAGGGTGAGCGTGATGTCGGAAAGCTGGATGCGGGTGCGGACGTCCAGAAAAAACGCCGTCGGTTCGGCGCCGGGCTGCGGTTCCGCTTTGTGCGCCCGGCGGTGCCGATGGGGGGCGGCTGTTTGCCGGCCGCCGTCCGCCGCCGTCTGCAGCCATTGATCCAGGTTGGTTTTCCCGTCGCTGGTGCGGACAACGGCCGCGTGGAGTCCGTTGAGCTGTAACTGCGTGTTGAGCCGCTTTTCCAGCAAGTCCCGCCAGAAGATCCGCAGCCGCAGATCCCGGAGGTGCAGCAGGTTCCGGTCTGAAAACCGGGGATCGTCCGGCAGGCGCACATCAGCGATGTGCAGCCCGTCCCTCCAGCGCCAGGCCACCTTGCCGACGTGCACCGGCCGCTTCAAAGCGGCGCTTGCCCGGGCTTCAATCAACCGGTTGCCCCAGTCCGTTGACACCAGGGTCGGCAAAAGAGCGGCAACCACCCCCAGCAGGACCGTGAGCAGCGCGATGCCGCAAAGCAGCCAGCGCAGGATACGCCGGACCGGCCCCCGTTTTTTGTCCGCCTTTACGTTTCCCTTCACCACGCCCTTCTCTTAAAAATGATTTTTGCGGTTTTTCGACCCCAATATTTTTTTAGCATCCCCCTTGACCCTTGTTGAAAAAATCCATAACGCGTTTGGTTGCGACGACCGGCGGCACTCTCAACGCTACATACCGGGCAGGCAATCCCGCTTTCACTGCAGCAAACCGACAAACGCGCTATAGGTAATGTTCGAGTTCGCTCTGCGGGATGCCCAGGCAGTAGAGAACATTGAAAATCTTGTCGGTGCTGATCACCCCGTCCGTCTGGATGCTCATTTTTTCCGGTTTGAAAGCGATCGACAATCCCACGTTTTCAATGAAATGTGAGCTCTGGGAACCGTCTCCAACAGCAATGATCTGCTCCCGTTCGATGTTTTCAGTGCTCATGATGAATTCGAGAATTTCATTTTTGCTGCTGTCGGTAACGACCGGTTCTTCCAGTCGACCGGTGGTAATGCCGTTTTCATCCAGTTCCAGCGTGTTGGAAAAGGCATAGTCCACCCCCGCCGATTCAAATATCTTTTTCATGAAAAAGTTAAAGCCGCTGGAAAGCAGTGCGATTTTAAAACCCATGGACTTCAGCACCCTGATCAGCTCCAGCGCGCCGGCGTTCAGCTGGAGAATGTCGGTGAAGGACTTCAAAATGTCTATGGACAACCCTTTCAGACGGCCGGCGTTTTCAACAATCGTCTGCATCTTTTCGCTTTCCGCCGGCCGGGGGTGGTGGACATGGTCCTTTTGTCCCATTTTCCTTGTCACGGCGGCCACAAAATCCTCCAGCGACTCCTGTTGAACGAGGCTGGACTCCACATCAAAAACCACCATCTTTTTGCGGCGTCTGAAAATGTTTTCACTTTGAAAAACGAGGCTCAGATGCATCCCTTCGCACAGAGATTTCAATTTACGCTTCATCTTTTCGATGGCATCCCCGTGTGTTCTGGCAAGGCCGGCATGGATTTGTCCGGTGTCCACCATCATCTCCATGGAAAAAAAATTGCCCCTGGCGATCATGCGGCACTTTTCGATGTTGACATTGAACGTCTTGAAAAGACGCGACACGTCCGCGATAATGCCGGGCTGATCCAGACCGATAATCGTGACCAGATGGGACTCGCTTTTCACGGGCAGCCGAGCGATATCGTCCCGATAGGGATGGACGATGACCTTGAGCCCTGTTGACGACGCGATTTGTTTGAGCGACGTCATGATGTCTTCAATGGAGGGTGCCGCGGCCGAAAAATCAACGATCAGGAAAATGGAAAAAATGCCACGACGGCAGTTCTCTTCCACATCGACGACATTGCCCTTCAGCGCGAAAATGCGGCTGGTGATGTGGGCCACCAGACCGGGGCTGTCAAGTCCGATGGCGGAAAAGCTGATCATTTTGTGCGGGTTGTTCATGGGGAATCCTTAAATTTTCATGCCCTTTCGCCCACAGAGAAGCATGAAATGATGTATTCTTCTTGCAATCAGCAATATGCCCTGAAAATAATGCATGAAAATTTAAAATTAGACCCATCCGACCCACTCAACGATCTCAAAACTTGCATGAAACGTGAATACACGGATGTTCGTAATAAAATTCTCCCCCTTTTCCAAAGGGGGCCGGGGGGATTTTACCATATACTCTGCACCTTATACCGTACACCTTGCGCCGTATGCCTTATACCTTACACCCTATACCTCTATACCTTTTCTAGTAGAACACAAACAGCTCCTCCTCATAGTAGCGGCCGTTGAGCACCTGGCCGGGGGGGAAGCGGCGGATGCGCTTTTCCTGAAGATAGCGTTTGAACGTCCGGTTGAGATCGTCGGTCGACACGGAGTCTTTCAACCACAGTCCGGGGACGTCGACATTCAAGGGACGGGCTGGAATCAGATGCCGCGTTGTTTTGGGCGCAAACACCTTTTTCCGGCGGGCGGCTTCCACTACCATGGCTTTGCTGATGCGCGGCGTCCAGATGACGATGTCGGTCTGCGTCAATGTGCGGCAAAATTCCTGTTGACCGGCATATTTGCAGGGGATGTAGCTCAAATTCATATGCCGGGCCGTTGCGGTCTTTTCTATCTCCCGCAGCACGTCATAGGCGCAAACCGCATCCTTAACCATTGTGCAGGGAAACCGGACGCAGTAGTAGCGGTCCCCGCACTGCAGGCCGCAGGCAAGGCATTCTTTCCGCATGATGTCGGTAAGCGCGACCGCGCTTTCCACCGGCTGAATCCGCCCGTTCCTTTCCTGTATGATGTGTGTGAACGTGTCAAACCGTTCCACGTTTTTCAGCATGCGGAACCAGAAGCGCAACTTGGCGTTCTCGTTGAAGTAGTCGATGCGGCACACCGGAATGTGCCGGAAGCTGAGCTGCCTGAACGCATAGGCGCGGTGGTTTCCGTCCAGAACGATATTGTTTTGGTCCACGATGATCGGATTTTGCAAATTGGCCAGGTTTTTAAACTCAAAAAGCAGTTTGCGGGCGACCGCCGGCAGGACCTCCTCGTGCATCAACAGGCCGTCCACGCGCACGATTTCCAGCATCAGCGTAAGAGAAGGTGTCTCGATACAAAACATGTCGCCTTAAGACGGTTTTACCGCCCGGATGTGGCCCGGGCGCAGCTCGCCGCTTTGCAGTACGACGCACAGCGCCCGCCAGACTTCGACATTTCGATCCGTCAGTTCCTTTCCAACCGAGGCGACGAGGCGATCGTACAACGGCCCCTTGATGGCTTCGTATTCCTTTCCGGCCTGGCGGCGGTACCAGTCGTTGCGATCCCGAAGGGTGACGGCCGTAAAACCGGCTGCGGCCAGCATATCCGCGTACGCCCGCGGCGGTGCCATTTCGAAGCTGAGGCCCTCGCTTTCGATGTAGTGCCGCATTTGCGCAGAAGGCGGGCGGTCGTCACATCGCATCCAGTCGCTGGCTGTAAAAATGCCGCCCGGTTTCAATAAACGCTGGACTTCCGCAAACAGGTCCTGCTTGTCGGGGATGTGAATCATGGCATCTTTGCTGAACACGACATCGAAACGTGCGTCCGAAAATGGCAGCGGACCGGGTTCGACGCGCCGGAACGTCAGGGAAGCGGTCAGTTTTTCGCGCCGGGCCCTGTTTCCCGCGTGTATGAGCACCGGCGCTTCCACATCGATGCCGGTCACGTGAGCGGCACCGTGTTGCCTGACCAGCAGCACATCGATGCCGCCGACGCCGCAGCCGATGTCCAGCACATGTTTTCCCCGGATATCTGAAGATTCCAGGATAAGCGCCACTTCGTCTGGACCGCCGGGCGACAAAAAGCCCTCCCCCCACACCGTTTCCAGCAGGGCCACGAATTTGTCGTCATACTCGACTTCCGCTTCAGCGGGCATGGACAGTTCCCTTGATTTTAATCCCGTCTTCTATCTGCGAGCCGCGCCGGGCGGGTCCGGCGGCAATGTCGGCGCCGAAACCTTAAACCCGCGGCTCCTTGAAGCCCTGAACCCTTATTTTCTTTTTGCCGGGCAAAATCTCAGAACATTTTCGGCACGCAATGTCACGCCGGTTCATCAGGAGGAAGGTTAATCGTAGATAATGAAAGGGTCCGCTGTCAACAAAAAGCGTTCCCATGGGTGATTGCCGGCGTTTTGAAAAAAAGGAAAAATTGTGGGGCGGAATTCAGTCCGCATCCTCCGGCGCCGCCAGGGTGCCGAGAGGGATCGGCTCCAGCGGGGGACGCAGGGTCGGCACGCGCAGAGATTCGATCGGTTTGCCCGTGGTTTCCGCAAAAACCCGCATCACGTTCATGGCGCACATTTTTCCCTGACAGGGTCCCATAAACACGCCGGTAAAACGTTTCAGCGTTTCCGGATGATCGTAGCCTTCCCGAATGGCCCGCTCAATGTCGCGGCGGCTGATGTCGTGGCAGAAACAGACAATTTCCTTGCCCATGGCCATGATCACTCCACAAGAACATTGGTGTGGTGGCAATCCCACTGGACGGCCACCGGTTCATCTTTGGCAAGCCGACGGATGACGCCTTCGCCCGTACGGGTCTGAAAAACGGTCAGCAGCCGATCCATTCCCTCCAGACGCACCGTGATTTCACTGAAATCCCCCAGATAAATCACCTCATGCACGCGTCCCTGCATAACGGTTTTGGTCCGCGGATCGATGGACGGCGCCGCATCCTTTGACGGCATCAGCTGAACGAGTTCGGGATGAATGGAGCAGCCGCTGATGTCCTGATGCGCCATGCCTTTGGGATCACAGGCGAACATGCGAATGCCGCCGGGGGTCTTGATTTCGATCATGCCGTCCTCAGTGCCGGCGACCCGGCCGTCGAAAATATTGGTGGCACCCATGAACTCGGCCACGAATTTTGTTCTGGGACGTTCGTAGATGTCGTTCGGCGTGCCGATCTGCAGCAATACGCCGGCGTTCATAACGGCGATGCGGTCCGACAGGCTCAGGGCCTCTTTCTGGTCGTGGGTGACGTTCAGAAAAGTGGTGCCCACTTCGCGTTGAATGCGGCGCAGCTCCACCTGCATTTCTTTTCTCAGTTTGCGATCCAGGGCCGCCAGCGGCTCGTCCAGCAGCAGCACGCTCGGCTCCAGCACCAGCGACCGTGCCAGGGCCACGCGCTGCATCTGGCCGCCGCTGAGTTGATGGGGAAAACGGTCTTCCAGACCCGTCAGATTGACCAGATTGATTTTATCCATCACCCGCTTGCGGATTTCCGCCTTGGGGATCTTGCGCTCCACCAGCCCGAATCCGATGTTCTTTTCCACCGACATATGCGGAAACAGGGCGTGGCTCTGAAAAACGGTGCTGCAGTCCCGCTTGTAGGGCGGGAGGTCGTTGACGACCTTGCCGGCGATGAAAATGTCACCCTGGTCCTGGTTCTCCAGACCCGCCACCAAGCGCAGCAGGGTGGATTTGCCGCAGCCGCTGGGTCCCAGAAAGGAAAAAATCTCACCCTCTTCTATCTGCAGGCTGACATGGTCCACCGCCGTCACGCCGGGAAACCGTTTGACCACATCCCGGACCTCCAGACAGATGGACTCCTTTTGCGCCGCTTTCTTTGTTTCGCTTTCCTTCATGTGGACTTGTTCCTCCTGAATGGATTGTCGGGCTAGCGTTTCTCCCTTTTCTGCAGCAGACCCAGTAAAATCAACCCCAGCATGGTCACGGTGACAAACAGGGTCCCGATGGTGTTCAAAACCGGTGTTGAACCGAAACGCAGCTGGGAAAACACATAAATCGGCAGAGTCGTACTGCCCACGCCGGCCACAAAATAGGTGATGACAAAGTCATCGAAAGACCAGGGAAATATCAACATGGCCGAAGCGGCGATGGCCGGCAAAAGCTGGGGAGCCGTCACCCGCATGAAGGTGCGCACCGGCGTGGCCCCCAGATCCATGGCCGCCTCCTCCCATGACCAGTCGAACCGCTGCATGCGGCCCAGAATGATGAACACCGCCAGGGGCGAACAGAAAACGATGTGGGCGATGATGATGCTGGGAAACCCCAGGGGAATGTGGATCAAGCGGGTGAAAAACACCAGCAGGGCGCTGCCGGTGACCACCGATGGAAAGACCAGCGGCAGCAGAATCGAGGTGCGCAGGAACTGTTTTCCCCTGAAACTGAGCTTGTACAGTCCGTAGGCGGTCATGGTGCCGACCAGCGTCGACACCACCACAGTCACGCCGGCCACCACCAGGCTCCGGAACAGGGCGTCCTTGACATCCGTATTTTGCAGCAGTTTTGCGTACCACGAGAGGGTGAAGCCTTCCCAGGCCACGCCGTACTTGTTGCTGCTGAAGGAAAAAACAATAATCAACACCACCGGCGCCCACAGGAAAACCACAATCAGGGCGCTCAACCCACCCAGTACTTTTGATGCAATTTGCCGCCGCTTCATAGGGCTCTCTCCAGTGCCTCCCGGCCGCCGAATTTAATGGTGAGATACAAGATCAGAATGAGCGTGGCCGCCAGCATGAAGGCCAGACTCGAACCCTGCGGGATGTTGCCGGCCACAGTGAATTTCTGCGCCACCAGGGTCCCGGCCATGATGACCTTGGAACCGCCGAAAATGTGCGGCACCAGCCATTCTCCCACGGTAGGGATGAACACCAGAATGGAACCGGCCAGCAGGCCGCCGCGGGTCAACGGCAGCGTTACCCGGAAAAAACGCCGCACCGGGGGCGCCCCGAGATCAGTCGCCGCTTCCAGCACCGCCGGATCCAGGCCTTCGAGGGAGGCGTAGATCGGCAGAATCATGAACGGCAGCCAGGCGTAGACCAGCCCCATCATGACGGCAAAGGGCGTGTACAGTATCTGCAGGGGCTCCGCGATGAAGCCCAGGTTGATCAGGGTGTCATTGATGACCCCGGAAGTACCTACAATCGTTTTCAGGGCATACAGGCGGATCAGATAGGAGGACCATGAGGGCACGATGATCAGAAAAACCCAGAGGGCCTTGAAACGGCCGCCGTAGCGGGCGATAAAATAGGAAATCGGGTAGCCGATGAGAATGCACAGGATGTTGGTCTGCAGCGCCAGGTAGATGGACTGCAGAAATATTTTACCGTAGGCGCCGACCAGCACCGCCTTGATGTTTTCGACCGTGAATTCGTAAACGATCTGGCCGTAGGGGCCGGTTTTGAGAAAGCTGAAAAAAAGAATGATCCCCAGCGGGGCGAACACAAACACGAAAACAATGACGATGATAGGGCTCAGATAAGCACTCATGGCCAGCAGCAGCCGACGCTTTTCACGCCGGATGGAGGCCTGCGACGATACTTCCGTATCAATCGTTTGCATCATATGCTCCCTCTTGGCTGTTAGCTGTCAGCCATTAGCTGTTGGCTTTTCAATAGATCGACGCAACAACCTCTTTTTATCATCGGCCTGTTGATTACGTCTCGAAAATTACCCATTTCCTCTCTATGAATGCTAACAGCTAATGGCTGACAGCTTCCTTTACTGCTTCAGCTCTTCCCAGATTTTCAGGCGCAGCTCCTGGCCCCGGCCGGTGATCATGCGTTCGTTGAACGGGTCGCATTTGAGCATGTATTCCTTTGAGGGCATGAAACCCGGCCAGTTCTTCATGTCGTCGGACATCAACTCCATGACGTGCTTGTGCACCGGCGGATAGCCGATCCACTCCACCAGGGTGGCATTGACTTCGGTGCGAAACAGGTAGTTCAGGAACAGGTGCGCCGCAGCCGGGTGTTTGGCGCCCTTGGGGATGAAATCCGTGTTGCCGGCCACATAGGTGCCCTCCTTGGGCAGAGCGGCACGGATTTCAGGTTTGTCGCGGGATAAAAGCCAGCCGTCGCCGACCCACAGGTGCGACAGCCAGGCCTCCTCTTCCATCAGAAGGCGCCGCGGCCATGAATCATAGGCCATTAAAATGGGCTTCTGCTTCATCAAAACGGCCTTGGCCTCCATCAGCTCCGACGGTGTGTCGGAGGTGTAGCTGTAGCCGAGGTACTTGAGCGCCGCGCCGACGCCTGAGTACATGTTGTCGATCATGGTGATTTTACCCGCGTATTTCTTCCCCTCGAACAGCAGCTGCCAGGAGCCCATCATGGGGTCGTTCGGATCCACGTACTTGGTGTTGAAGGTGTACGTCTCCAGAAATATGCTGTCGACCAGCTGAAAATGGTTGCCCACGTCAAAGGGCATGGTCTTGTACTCGTCCATCAGATAGGCCGTGACATTGGGCAGCCAGGCGTGGTTGAGCTCGCGCAGGATGCCCATGCCGTTGAGCCGCACCGCATCCGAAGGACCGCCCCCCAGCACCAGGTCGTAGGCGGTTCCCGGATTCAGCTTGAACTTGGTGACCATCTCCTCGGTGTCGGCGTAGTGGTCGCGCACGATTTTCACCCCGTATTCCTTGGTGAAATTTTCGAAGATCTCCTCCGGCCACCATTCGGCCCAGTCGTAGATGTTGAGCACCTTGCCCTCTTTTTCCACCTGTTTCAGGCACTCCTTGGGCACCTCGTAATTGGGGTAATGTCCGGCGGCCACGGCCCCGGAAATCAAACCCAGTGAAAAGGTGAGGCAAAGCGTCAGGGACCAAGCAATGATCGCAAATGGTTTCTTCTTCATGAGACGACTCCTTCCTGCTGTTTTGATGGGTGGTTAGGCGCGCTTGTCATCCATTTTTTTAACTTTCCATTTCTCCCGTCACAAATCAAGCGTTTATTTGAAATCGTTTCAGGCCAGCACCTCTTTGACCGCTTCATCGAATGCCCCGATGGCCTCTTCCGCGTCCGCATCGGTGTGCGCGGCCGAAATGAACCACGGTTCATGAACGCCGCTGTCCGGCATCACGCCCTTTTCATAGAGCTTCCAGATGATTTTTTCGTACATGGCATGGTTGCTGGCCGCCACGTCGCGGAAGTCGCTGACGCTGTCCTCCTCCGTCAACACAACGGCGGGCATGGCCGACGGACCGTTGGTGAATCCGGGCAGCCCGCGGTCTTTGAGAACCGTATTGATGCCGTCTTTCAACTTTTTGCCGTGAGCACGCACCTTGTCCAGAGCACCGGCGGCCAGTTCGTCCAGGGTGGCGCAGGCGGCGGCCGTCGCCACGGCATTGCCGGCATAGGTTCCGCCCTGGGGGATCTTGCCGTAGCCGATCTGCCCCATGATTTCTTTCTTACCGCCGATCGCGGCGACCGGGAAACCATTGCCCGCCGCCTTGGCATAGGTCACAAGATCCGCCTTGACGTTGAAATACTCCTGGGCCCCGCCCTTGGCGATGCGGAAACCGGTCTTGACCTCGTCGAAAATCAGCAGAATGCCGTATTTATCGCACAGGCTGCGCACAAATTCAAGGTATCCTTTTTGGGGCATGACCGAGGCGCAGTTGCCCATGATCGGCTCCATGATGATACAGGCGATGTCGCCGAAATGGCCCTTGACCTTTTCTTCGAGCAGTTCCTCGTCATTGAAGGGCGCGAGAATCAGCAGGTCGCCGAAAAGCTGCGGAATGCCGGAACCCTGCGGCAGTTTGATCGGCGACCGGCGGTGTCCTACCGAGGCCAGCGGGGGAAAGGTATTCCAGAGCAGCGAGTCGTGAAATCCGTGATAGTGCCCCTCGAACTTGACGATCTTGTCGCGGCCGGTATATCCCCGGGCGATGCGGATGGCGTGCATGGTGGCCTCCGAGCCCGAATTGGCGTAGCGTACCAGGTCGACGCCGGTCAAGGCCTTGATTTTTTCGGCGGCCTCGATTTCGTACTGGTGGGTCATGGCGAAGACGTTGCCCATGGACAGCGCCTCCTTGACTTTTTCGATTACCGCGGGATAGCCGTGTCCCAGAATCGTCGGGCCGAATCCCATGCGGTAGTCGATGTAGCGGTTGTCATCGTAGTCCCAGATGTAGGCGCCCTCGCCTCTTTTCAACACCAGGGTTTTGTCGTCTCCCCAGTAGCGGTAGTTGGACGTAACGCCCAGCGCCATGGCGTTCAACGCTCTTTGAAACTGCTCCCTTGTTTTTACGCCGCTTTGCATTTTTTCCTCCTTATGAATTTAGCAGTTCTTTCTGCGCGGATCGGATGATCCCGCGCAGTGCCGCCGTCACATCCGAAGCCGGCGGTCTGGTATGGTGATGCTCGACAATCCAGCGGAATTTCTCTCCGGCCGCCGCAACCGCATTCTGAAAGCGGCCTTTGTCCCCGCTCCATTGAAAAGAGACGCCGGGATCCCAGAAATCCCGCATTTTTTCGAGGGTGTAGCTGCGGCTCAGGTAGTGGCCGCCTGCGCCCACGGCCAGGATCTCCTCCAGCGCCGCTGCAACCGAATCCATCTGCATGCCTTCCAACATGTAGCGCACCGTCTCCACAATCTCGTCGTCCAGCAGGATTTTTTCCGGGGCCAGCAGGGTGTAGGCCCCCAGCATTCCCAGGCAGGGAATCATTTCCGGCCCGGCGGCGCACATGAAAAAGGCGTCCAGCGCATCTTCCTTGCCGGTCTGCCAGCAGTCCGTCCGCTCCAGGTTCGTGCCGCCGAAGGAAGACTGGACCGGCAGATGGTAGAAGTGGCCCAGCTGTACCGCCGCCGCATAAAAAAAAGTTTTCAGACGGTTCGACACCAGACAGCTGCCGGTATGGGGATCCATGACGCCTGTGAACAAAGGATAGGTGACCGGTGTGCCCGGAAACGCCAGCTGCACCATGGCGATGCCGCTCAACAGTTCGGCATTGCCCTGAATCAGCGTGCCGGTCACGGACGCCGGCGCGGTCGATCCCAGAATCGGCATGGTGGCAAAGCCCACCGGCAGGCCGGATTCGGCAAACACCAGGGCCGCCTCCAGCGTGCCTTCGTCATGACGCAAAGGCGATATGGGGCTGACGATCAAAGAAATCGGCGGCCGCAGGCGCAGGCGCGCGGTGCTCCCCGCCACCGCCGCAGCCATTTCCACGGCGTAGGCCGCGGTCGCCCGGCTGACACAGCTGGCCGTCACCACGTGTTTTTCCGTACCCTTGAAGGAAGCATCCAGCTCGTGAAGCGGGAGGATTTCAGATGGATAATCCCGCGGCGCCGCCATGGGCCAGTAAAAGGCCACCGACGGCAGGTAGTCGGCCACCAGCGCCATCAACTGCGTGTCCCTTTTGGTCGAAGGGCGGATGCGGCCGCTGTCGCGATCGAGGGTGCTGACGCCGGTGCCCCCGGTGCCGACGTAGGTGAACCGGCCGTCCAGCTTCAAATCGAGATCGGCCGCGCCCCTTGCACCCAGGGTAATGTCCCGCGGCACAGTCGCCAGGGCGCTTGCCAGAAGGTCCGGGCTGATTTTTACCCGGCTGCTTGCAAAATCCACGGACGCACCGGCGGCGGCGAATATTTCCAGCGCCGCCTTGCAGGGAAAGATCACGCCGCTTTTTTCCAGCACCACGGTGGTGGCGTGATGGATTTCCGCCAGCACCGCCGGCGACAGGAGTTGAATCCGGGACGACGGGTCCACGCGGATCGGGCGCACGGCAGGGCGGTTATGGATGTCATCGGTCATCGGCTTGCCTCACATCCGCAACTTTTGCTTGAACCGATTGACGGAGTTGATGGAAATGTCCAACAATTCGGCAATGTTGTATTTAGCGACCATGCCCTTGGCGCTTCCGGTCACCGAGGTAATCACACCAATGTCCAGGTCCTCCCGGATCTGACGCATCACCTCCTCGTTGGCCAAATCGATGACGTCGATGCCCAGTTTTGCGGCCACGGCCTTCTTGGCGGCGTCGATTTTCATACGCCGGCTGAGCTGCATCCAGGCCACCAGATCTCCGGCGGTGCGGATGCCGCCCATGGCGCAGGCCATGACGTGGGCGGTGGGCATCCCGAAAATATCACCGGTGCCCACCTACAAACCATCGGCCTTGCCGATCTGCACCAGGGCCTTGGACGCCCGGGTGACGGCATCGATGGGGGGCACTTCCAGCATGGGAACGCCGCAGACCCCCATGCCGACGTTGGGGTGCACCGGAATGTCCGCAGCAGCGGTGGTCGCCTTGACAAAGGTCACCGCCCGGGCGATGTTCCAGGCGGTCGATGCCGTGGGATCGATGTTGATCGCCGGCCCGAAGATGTCGCCCCCGGCAGCCTCCACCACCTTGACCTGTTCGTGGGGGTACAGGCCGGCCAGCCGCTTTCCGTCAAAGGTCATTTCACCGTGCATGCCCATGACGAATTCGGAAGACATGCCGACCTCGATCGCCATGTCCGGCGCCGCTTTTTTTAATTTGCGCACGGCCTCCAGCGTCGCCTTGAAATCCGCATCCCCCGCGGATGCGGCCGTGTCGAAGTTGAAGCCCTCGCAGCCGATGCTGTACATCTGGCGGCCGATGAAAACCATGTCGTCCTCAAGGTGCGCCGCCGCCCGTTCCTGGGCTTCGAGCGCCTCGGCCACCTTGCCGGCCGGCAGCAGTTCGGAGGGGTTGGGGTGCGGGCCGTCGGGCTGGTAGTAGAGGCCCATGTTGGGCTGGGACCCGTAGAAAAAGGGCACGGTGATCGCCATGGATGCGTTGTAATATTCCTGCATCTCATAATTGATGATCGCCTTGACCTGTTTGAAGCTGTAATCCGTGTGCCCGAAGGAAACCGTATCCGCCGCGCACGCCCGCTCGTAGGCCAGCGCAGCCGTCGTCCGGCCCATGGGGATGCCCTGACCGGAGTTTTCCTGGTCCAGATAATAAAGCGTGCAGACGGCATCGTCCGTGATAATGACCTCCTCCCCCGGATGGACGCTGACGATCCGGGAGGGGTCGGCGATGATGTCGTACAGCTGCGCCAGTTCGTCGGACGTCAAACCGGGGATGCCGGCGCGCTCGGCCGCATCCTGCGTACCGGCCGCGAGATCCGACCTGATTTCATCCGGTGACATGGTGATGCGCTCGCCATCGCCCATACGCGTTAAAATCGTTTTTGACATCGCTTTTTCTCCTGGGAATTAGGGGTAGTTATGGTTTCTCCGCGCTTTTGACGATCCGTCTGATCTCCGCGGCCACATCCTCGGCCAGCGGCGGCGGACGATGGGTTTCGAGCAGCATTTTCGCCCGCCGGTTGGCGCTCTGCAGCATGCTTCTGGCGCCGTCCGCCTGCCAGTCGTCCCGCACGCGCCGATCGATGACCTTTGCCTGAATCTGCTCCTCCTTCAGATATTTGAGGGTATGGGGTTCGGCCAGGAAATGGCCGCCGATGCCGATTTTTTTAATCAGATCCACCCCCATGCGTTCATCGTCCATGCCGATGCCGGACACCACGCGTTTGACCATTGCGGCGATTTCATCATCGATGACCAGCTGGCCGAAGCTGAAGGTCATGCCCATCTCGAGCATGCCCGGTCCGTAAATCAGATTGGCGCCGGCCAGCGCCGGCAGCAGCGCGCTGATGGTCTTTTCGTGGCCTGCCTGGGCGTCTTCGAGTTTCGCATCCGCCTACCCGCCGGCCACGTAGCTGGGAAGGCCGTAGAAATTGGCCAGATCCGCGGCCGCCGCACTGATCATGGCCATTTCGGGCACGCCGACCACCGCCGTGCCGTAGCGCATGTCGAAGGTGGTGGATGAGCTGCCGTAAATGACGGGGGCGCCGGGGCGGGTCATCTGCGCCAGCACCAGGCCGGCCAGCACTTCCACGTTGTGCGTGACCAGCGCGCCCGAAAGGGAAACCGGACTGGTGGCGCCGGCCATCACCATGCTGAGTACATTGATGGGAATCAGGTGGCGCGCCGATTCGATAATCACCTCGGCACACGCTTCGATCAGCTGCAGCGGGCTGGTGGGACAGGCACACAGGGACAGAATGGGACGATCCTGCAGTGCGTCCAGGCCGCCGGTCACCGCCGCCGCCATCTCGATCATCTTGACGACACGATCTCCGTCCTCCGCATCGCAGGCATAGTGTTTGCGGCAGTTGAGCAGCGCCGCCTCGTACATGTGCAGGTCATAAGAGGCATTGGGTTTGTCCCTGGCGGTCACAGGAGAAGACAGAACATCCATGTTCGGCAGGGCGTCGGTCAGCTGGGCGATCCAGGCCACATCTTCCTTGGTGGATTCCCGGATTTCCCCGGTTTCGAGATCTTCGGTCAGCACACCGGTGCCGAAGGTGGTAAATCCAACGGTTTTGCCGCCCATTAAAAAATCCATTTCCGGTTCAAGACCGGCCAGCAGGATCTGGCTCGGACAGGTGGCAATGGCATCCATCACCAGATGCTCCGGGAACCGCACCACACCGGTTTTGCGGTTGACCCTGCAGCCGCCTTTGTCCAGTATGTCCAGTCCTTCGGGCGCATCCACCCGCACGCCGGTTGTCTGCAGCACATCCAGTGTCGCCAGGTGAATTTTTTCCAGGGCGTCTTCGCTGAACATGCGCAGCCCCCACCCGGCCATCATCATTGTATCGGCGGTTGGTCCTCTTGTTTTCATTGCCCCTCCTCGTAATGGCTTGGATGTGTATTAACACCGGGTGTCACCGGACCGCTCTTTTTGGATTTTACGGACCGCTGATGCCGGTCTTGTATGGAACCAGATTCTTCAGCTGTTCGCTTATTGCCGCTGAAGCATCATTCCGGCGTGCGCCGGAATGATGAATCAAGGCCAAACGGCCGCGCACGCGCAAGTGTCCGTTCACGGGGGCAGCCAATCGCTAACAGCTGATTCAACCATTCAACGAACAACCAGTGTTCTTTTTACTTGCGACCATCTACGATTGTCAACATATTTTTTCGATTAAAAGCAATTAAATGAATTTTTATTTGCGATTTTGCTTATTATTTTGCGATAAATGGTTGACCCGTGGTTTTCAACATGCTATTTCGGCAATGATATGAATCCAGTGAAAAATTAGGGAAGGAAAGCGGGGATGCGCAATCCAAATAAAGACGTGGACTATGAAATCACCCGTCTGCTGCAGCAAAACGGCCGGATACCGAACACCGAAATCGCCAAACAGCTGGGGGTTTCAGAGGCTACCGTACGCAACCGGCTGCAGAAGATGATAAAAGAAAAACAACTTCAAATCGTTGCCATCGTCAATCCCTTTAAAACCCAGTCCGGGATTCTCGGCAACGTCAAAATCAAGGCCGAAACCAAAAAGCTGAAGGCCGTGGGGTCCGCCCTGGAATCGCTGGACGGGCTATGGTACATTGCCCAGCTGTCGGGCATGTACGATTTCGACATCGAATACTTCGTGGAATCGCAGCAGGCATTTGCGGAGCTGATCGACCGCCTGAACGACATCGACGGCATCATCAGCATCGAAACCTCGCTCACGGTCCGCTTTCTCAAAAACAACTGGCGCTACGGCATCCCGGGCGGATGAGGTCGGAGGGCGGAAATCAGAGATCGGAAGTCGGAGAGCGGAGGGCAGAGGTCAGAAGGCGGCGGTCGGAAGTCGGAGATCGGCTTAAAGAGCGGGGCATGAAGAAAATGATGGGTCGAATGGTTAATTCGTTGAATGGTTGGATTGGTTGGATTGGTTGGATTGGTTGGATTCGTTGATTGGGGAAACTGCAGCAGCAGTTTTTTTCTAATCAACCATTCATCCAATTAACCAGTCAACCATTTCCAACCCAACGAACCCAACAAACCCAACAAACGCAAGGACCCAACGAACTCATCCTCTGCCTTTCCATGGAATCAGCCTGTCTTCGAGTTTGCGCATGCCGATTTCGATTCCGAAACCGATCAGACCGATGATAATGATGCCGAGCACCACCAGATCAGTGGACATGAACTTGGACGCCGACATGATCATGAATCCGACACCGACATTGGCCGCCACCAGCTCGGCCGCCACCACCGTTGCCCAGCAGACACCCATGGCGGTTCTTACACCGGTGAAGATTTCGGGAAGGGCATTGGGCATGATGACATGCCGCAAAATCTGGCCTCTGGTGGCGCCGAGGGTGTAGGCGGCATGCACCTTGGTGATCTTGACACCGGAAACACCGGAACGGGCGGCGATGGTCATAATGAAAACCGTCGCCAGAAACAGAAGGATGATCTTGGATTCTTCCCCGATGCCGAACCAGATAATGGTAATGGGAATCAGTGCAAGCGGGGGGATGGGGCGCATGAATTCGACAACCGGGTCAAACAAACCCCGACACATGGTTGACAGGCCCATGACAAATCCCAGCGGGATGCCGACGACACAGCCAAAAAAAACACCGGCCAGCACGCGGAAAACACTGTAGCCGACATGCTGCCACAGGCTGTAGTAACGATACCCTTCGCTGACAGTGGTCATTAATTTTTCGCCGACGGCGCTCGGCGGCGGCCAGAAAATCGGGTTTACCCACTCATAAACGCTGGAAACGACCCAGATAAGAGCCAAAATCAGCAGGGTTAATATACTCCATATCCGACCACCGGTTACCGTCGTGGCGTCGCCGAAACGAACCGTCTTTTGCTGTTGAAAGCTGCTTTTGGCCAAACCGAGCCAGATGGCCAGCTTCAACATTGCTCTTTGTCTTCTGGTCATCAGCTGTCTCCTTTATTGTCTGCCGGCTTCCTGACGACCCATAATCTCCTCCTCCATCTCCCAGATCATGGCCAGGACCTCTTCTCTTACCTTAATAAATTCCATCGAGGCCTTGATTTCACGCGGATTTTCAGCAAGTCCTCTTTCAGCAAAAGGCAGCTGGTATTCCTTGAGAATGCGGCCGGGCCGGGGTTCCATCACGAACAGGCGTTCGCCGAGATACAGGGCCTCTTCCACGCTGTGGGTGATTAACACAATGGTTTTCCCGGTTTCTTTCCAGAGTTTCAGTATCAGTCCCTGCATTTTCTGGCGCGTCAAGGCGTCCAGCGCGCCGAGCGGTTCATCCATGAGCAGCAGTTTGGGATCATTGGCCAGCGATCGGGCAAACGCCACCCGCTGCTGCATGCCGCCGGACAACTCGTAGATCATTTTGTCGCCGAAACCCTGCAGGCCGACGGTTTCCAGCAAGTGATCCACCTTTTTTTTGGTTTCCGCCTTGGGTCGGTGCTGCATGTTGGGGCCGAAAGCAATGTTTTTTCTGACCGTCAACCACTCAAAAAGCGCCCCGTCCTGAAACAGCATCAACCGCTCTGAGCTGGGGCCGGTGATCGGCGCGCCCCCCAGAGTCAACTGCCCCTCGGTCGGCGCCAGAAAACCGGCGATAATGTTGAGCAACGTTGTTTTGCCGCAACCGGAGGGCCCTAAAACCGTAAGTATTTCCCCTTCCTTGAGCGTGAAGGAGATATCCATCAAGGCTTGCAAGCCGCCGCCTTTGGGCAGTATGTAACGCATGGCAACATCCTGTAGTACGAGATCGCTCATCGAATCCTCCGGCGGTTACCGATGGCGGCGCCGTCTAAAGACGGCGCCCCGATGGTTGAATGTGGTGTTAGCACTAGCAATGGCACAAAAAAGTCTCTTGCTACTGAACCTTTTTCATAAAGTCGGCGTTGATATAGGGTGAATAGTCATCAAGCGCTTTGGGCAGCTGCTTCTGTTCGACAAAAAAATCAGCGACGCCCTTGACAAAAGACTGCACGGTTCCGCCCAGCCATTCTTCAGACAACTGTTCCTCCCGACTGGGAAAATCAAACAAAGCCAGCATGGCATTCGAATCCGCCAGAGTCATGCCAGAGGCTTTGGCGATAATGGGGCGGGCATGGGTGGGGTCCTTGGCATAGGCCCGGTTGGCATCCTCGGTCACCTGTAGAAAAGTCGTCACCAGTTCCGGATATTCGTCCGCAAATTTTTTGGTCACGGAAATGACATCGAAGACGCGGATGCCGATGGCCTCCTGTTCCTTGGCCGTCATCAGCACACTGCCGTATTGCTTCATGCGGGTCAACGGGCCGCCGAAGGCGCAGGCCATGCATACATCACCGCGGGAAAGCGCTGCGGCTCCTTCGGCACCGTTCATGGGCAGTATTTTCACCTTGCTGGCATCGACCCCCAAATGATCCAGCGTGCGCAGCAGCTTGTAGTGAGTGACGTTGCCGATGGGCGTGGCTACTTTTTTGCCCTCGAGATCCGCGGCATTGGCTTTGGTGACCCCGCAGTCGTCATGCACCACGCAATTGTCGTTTTCAGCATAGGAAACCGCCACCCCCACCAGCTGCAGCGGCAACCCTTTGCTGACCGCCACCACATAGGGAACCAGCCCCTGGGAATAGGCAATCTGCACATCCCCGGAGGCCATGGCGGCGGACATCTCGTTGCCGTTGCCAAAGGCGCGCCAGTTGACTTTCAGGCCCATTTTCTCGTCGTACCATTTTTCAATTTGAGCCACCTGGTTGGCGGTAGGCCATTCCAGAAAATAGGCCACCGTAATTTCCTTGGGCTTGTCTTTGGCGGCGACCATTGTCGGGGCAGCGGCCAAAATCAGCAAAGCCATAATGACGGCCAGGTTGATGGTGAGGCAATGTTTTCGCATGGGCGTTCTCCTTTCCTTAATGGGTTGTCAGTGATCCGGTCACCTGGGCGGCGCCGTTTGCCAAACCGCAGCCACGACAGGGAGCCACCGTATCTGCGGACGGGGCAGCTGTGCGGCACGGCAGATGCCGAAAACTGTTAGAGCCCGGGATACGCGTTATCCAGGCCCTCCTGCAAAACGGGCGGACTGAACCGCCCGTGCTGGCAGCGGGAATAACAGTCGATCAGGGTCGTCGAATTATGGTTATGAAAAAATCAGTTTAAAAATTCAAAGCCCATGCCGGCATGGGCGGCGCCGCTTTACAGCAGGATCGAAAATCGTAGTGAAACAAGTTCAACGGATACCAGGCGGCGGGGCCTGGCTGCGGCTTTTTATCCCTTGGCCGACACCTCTGGGGCTGTCATTCAGGTCGGCCAGTTCCTGTTTTATTTTCCGCACGGCATCTGCATAAAAGCGGCGGATAAAGGTTTCATGCGCGGTAAAAGACCAGTGGCTGTTAATCCAGAGGTCTACCGCCCCGCGGCGGTCGCCGGTCTTTATGCATTCGATAAACTGCGCGTGCTCCCGGCAATTGATCAGTTCCCATTCCTTTATGTAGGAGCGCCTGGGGAAATCGTACAGCCGCTGCTTGAGCGGCATGATGATGCGGTAAAGATCTTGGTTGTGGGACAGGTTTAAGAATACATCATGGAACGCAATATTCAAGTGATAATATTTATCGTAATCCATTTCATGAATCGCGGCGATGTTGTCGGCGTTGAGGCGCTCCAGGATGGCGATGTGCGGCGCGCTCAGCTGATCGAAAACCGCATTGATGACCGCGCCTTCAAGAGCGCCGATGATTTCAAGGGCGTTCTGGATGTCCGCGAGCGTCAACTGATTGACGACGACGCCGCGCCGCGGCAGGATGGTGACAAAACCCTCGCATTCCAGCTGAATGATGGCATCCCTGAGGGGCGTCTTGCTGATGCCCAGCCGCTGGCTGATCTCATTGAGGTTAATGGGCGCCCCCGGCAGTATCCTGCCGCCGGCGATCCGGGCGCGAAGATACTGGTACACCTGTTCGCGCAAAGATTCCAGTTTCAGGGTGTGGCTTTCATCCATCAATCATTCTCACTGACAAACGGTTCCCACATTCTTTTCCTTGAAGATTCAATCCGTGAATGCATCCGCGGCCCCAAGGGCCTGGTCCATCATATCGACGCCCTCATCGATCTCATCCCGCGTCACAATCAACGGCGGCGCCAAGGCAATCACATTGCCGGGATTGGCGGCCATGGCCATCATGCCCAGTTCGGCCAGCTTTTTGGCCACCGCCAGCTTGGGGTTGGAACCCGGCTGAAGCTTGGCATTCAAAGGCATGATCGGCTCGCGGGTTTGCTTGTTCTTCACCAGCTCCAAGCCGACAAACAGGCCCAGTCCGCGCACATCACCGATGCAGGGATGCTTCTCCTTCAGCGCCACGGCCTTTTCCAGGAGATAAGCCCCCATGTTTTTTGCATTCTCGATCAAACTGTCGGTTTGATATATGGGTATCACAGCCAGTGCCGCGGCGCAACCCAGGGCGTGACCCGCGTAGGTGGCGCCGTGGCTGAAAAACTGCTCCTTGAATCGATCACCGATGTGCGTTCTGACAATTGTCGCGCCCAATGGTGCATACCCGCAGGTAATTCCCTTGGCCACGGTCATGATATCCGGCACCACGCCCCAGTGATCCACGGCGAACCACTCGCCGGTGCGGCCGAACCCGCTCATGACCTCGTCGGCAATCAGAAAAACGTCCCACTTGTCACACACCTGACGCAGCTGCGGGAAGTACTCGGGCGGCGGTACAATGATGCCGTTGGCACCGGTCACCGGTTCGCAAATGATGCCGGCCACCTGTTCAGAGCCCCCCTCCAGTTCAATCACCTCGTCGATGTAGCGCACGCAGCGAAGATCGCAGGCCGGGTAAGAGAGACCAAACATACAGCGGTAGCAGTAGGGCTGCGGCACACGGACGAACTCGGTGCCCCCCTGGAATTGCGCCCAGTTGCGGGCGTCCCCGGCACTCAGCGTCATGGCCGCCGCCGTCGCGCCATGGTAGCTGCGATATCGCGACAGAATTTTGCGTCGCCCGGTGTACTGGTGGCAAATTTTCACCGCCGCTTCGTTGGCTTCGGCGCCGCCCAGCGAAATAAAGGCCCGCGACAGATCGCCGGGGGTGATTTCCGCCAGCATTTTGCACAGGAGCGCCCGCGGCCGGTTGGAAAAACTGGGCGCAAACGAGGCCAATTCACCGGCCTGATCGCAAATGGCCTTGATCACCCTTGGATCCTGATGGCCGATGTTGTGGCTCACAAAGCAGGAGGAAAAATCCAGTCGGCGGCGGCCGTCCTCGGTGGTAAAACGGATGCCGTCGGCCGCGACGACGCGGGGCGGCGACTGCGCCGGCTGAAACGACCAGGACTGGAAATTGTGCGCCACTTCATAGGCGTCCAGGTCTGCTTTGGACGCGGGAATCCGGGTAAGATCCATCATGCTTATTCTCCATATTTTTGCCAGATGCCGCCGAAAACATCCGCGTCTGTGACCTGCGCCGGCGCGATGGGCTCGGAGAGCCAGGTCACATTGATAAAGTGCTTCCAGTGAATATTTTCGGTGGTGATGTTGCCGCCCCATGTGCCGCAGCCCAGCGTCACGGTGGAGGGCATGCCGTTCCAGAGGTTGCCGCCGGCGGACGGGGCATGGGCCTGTCGGACCATGACCCGGCTGACCTTCAGACTTGAAGCCACCTTGTGAATGTAGTCCGGATTGAACGAGTAGAGGCCGCAGGAGTGCCCCATGCCGCCGTATTCGTGCAGCCGGGTCACGATGGCCAAGGCCTCGTCGATGTCCCTGTACTTCCACAGGGCCATCACCGGCGATATTTTTTCACCGCTGAAGCGTTCAGCCCCGGGTCTTACACCCTCCACCAGCAGCATGCTGGTGCCGTCCGGCACGCTGATGCCCGCATCGGCGGCGATTCTAGGGGCGGAGATGGCCACGATTTTAAGATTCAGCCCCCGTTTGGCCGGATCCTTGCCGGGCACCCACATCCATTCTTCCAGTTTGGCCTTTTCAGACTCGCTGCAAAGGTAGCCGCCGTGTTTTTTAAATGCCGCCACCAGTGAATCGTACACGCTTTCATGGATGACCACCGACGTGTCGGAACTGCAGGAGGTGGCGTTGTCAAAGGTTTTGCTGATGGTGATCTTCTCGGCCGCTTCTTCGACGTCGGCGTCTTCGGCCACGATAATCACCGGGTTGCCGGCGCCCACGCCGTAGGCCGGGGTGCCGCTGGAGTAGGCCGCTTTAACCATCACGGCCCCGCCGGTGGCTACGACGAGATCCACCTGGCGCATCAGCTCCTGGCTGCGGGGGATGCTGGGTTCTTCGATGTGCTGAATCAGATCCATGGGGGCGCCCACCCGGCGCAGGCCTTCGCGCATGAAATCGCAGACCACTTTGCAGGAACGTTTGGCCCGCGGATGGGGTGCGAAGATGACGGCATTGCGGCCCTTTAAAATGCCCACCGAATTACTTGCCGGCGTCGCCGTAGGATTGGTCACCGGCGACAGGGCCCCCACCACGCCGACCGGTTTGGCGTATTTGGTGATGCCCGTGGCTTCGTCGCGTTCGATGACGCCCACGGTTTTGGCCTTCAATATGTCCCGGCAGACGCCCAGCACCTTGACCTTGTGTTTTTTCAGTTTGTGTTCGTAGACACCCATGCCGGTTTCTTCCACAGCGGTTCTGGCGCAGACGGCGATATTGTCGTCATTGTAGACCTGCCAGCCGACGGAGAGGCAGACCTCATCGATCTGCTCCTGGGAGTAATTCTCAATCTTCTGCTGTGCGGCGCGCGCCTTTTCAAGCAGCCGACCGATCACTTCTTCATCTGAGGGCATTGTATTCTCCTATGATTGTCCTTTTCCCGCCAAACCCATTATTCCCGTCTCTTGGGATTTCAACATTCCAATCCGGCTGCCGCTCATCCGGCGGCGGCCATTTCGTAGCCCAGTTCGAAGGCCTTCCGGTTTTCATCCTTAAATTTGGGAATGATCTTGAGCATGGTGGCCAGCATGTTGTCTTTTTCAAGGATGCCGGCGGTGGCCCCGGTCAAGGCCCCCAGCATGATGGTATTGGCGTATATGGGCCGGCCCAGCTTGGCCACGGCGGTATCCTTGGCCGCAACGGCGATCTGTTTAAGGGATTTGCCTTCATCGATCGGAACCATGGCCGGATCATACAGAATCACGCCGCCGGTCACCATGTGGCTGAACTGCTTGTAGGCCGCCGAGGACATGGCGCAGAAAAAGTCCGGCGCTTCCACCAGCGGGCTGTCGATTTCCTCGGACGAAAGCACCAACTGGGTGCGCACATAGCCGCCACGCTGCTCGGTGCCATGGCTCTTTAACATGGTCACCCTGAAACCCTGATTGACCGCCCCCACACCGACGATCTGTCCCAGCCGCACAACACCCTGACCGCCGAATCCGCTGGCCAGTATTTCAATTCGATCCTTCATCTTGATACCTCCTTTGAATTTCCACCACTTTCTCACGCAAGGACTGGGAAAATTCCGGCCGGGAATTGCTGGCATCGTGGTAAACGCCGGTGCGCCAGATGGTGTCTTCTTTTTCCTGGCCCAAAGGCGCGGCGTGATTTTTGACCCAGTTGAAGATGTTGACGGCATTGCGCGACCCCAAGGCATTTTTGGCAAAATTGGTGGTGCAGGGAAACACCGTGTGCACCAGCGAGAAGCCGTTGTTCTGCACCGCCTTTTTCAAGGTATCCACCAGGGCGGCGCCGTCCATGCTCACATGCCGCGCCAGAAAGGTGGCCCCGGCTTCCTTGAGAATGTTGAGCACATCCATATCCCGCTGCACCCAGTTGGGCTCCGACATGCCGTAGGGGCTGCTGTCGGTCACAATTCCCGGCGGCGTGGTCCAGCCGAACTGGCCGCCCGTGGACTGATAGCCCAGATTGTCGCATACCAGGACAGTCATCTGCGCGTTGGTACGGGCCGAATGCAGCAGGTGGTTGAAGCCGATGCCGAACGCATCGCCGTCACCGACGGTGAGAACAATTTTCATTTCCGGCGGTATCGCCAGCCGCAGCCCCCTGGCGATGGCGTACACGCGGCCGTGCGTGCCGGCAAAGTTGTCGCCGTTCCAGGTGGCGAATGTCTGGCGGCCGGCGCAGCCGATGGAAGTTCCCCACACGATGTCGTTGACCGCATATTCCAGTTCATCCAAAGCCTTGACAAGGGCCTTGTGGCATTGTCCAAGCCCGCATCCGGAGCAGGCGGTGCTGGGAATCTTTCTGGCTCGCAGATACTTGTTCGACAGTTTGTCCATTACCACACCTCCTTGTCCCATCCATCAGACGTGAGCGGTTCGCCCTTTAAAAGTTTGTCAAACAGTTCATGGAGTTCCGCCACCGTCGGCAGTTCGCCGCATTTGCCCAGGAAGTGGATCTCGCTGTCGCTGGGCGCCGCCCGCTGGACCTCGCGCACCATCTGGCCGTCGTAGTCCAGCTCCACGGACAGATAAATCGCTTTTTGTTTGAACAGCTCATCCGGAAACGGCCACAAAGATATGGGCCGGATCATGCCGATTTTCAACCCTTTCTGACGGGCCTTCTTCACGGCGGTTTTAACGGTTCGGGAAGCCGTGCCGAACGACACGGCGATGATATCCGGGTTGTCATCCAGAAACAGGGCTTCGTAGCGGGTAATGACATCCCGGTGATTGCGGATCTTGTAAATCATGCGAAAAGAATGCTTATGCTGGGCCTCAACGGTTTCGATATCGTATCCCTCCTCGGTCGGGGTCCAGTCCGAGCACATGGCGCCGGTGCCCCGGCCCAGAACCGCGGGCGGCACATCGATTTCATCCGTGGCCGGATAAAAATCCGGTCCCGGGTGCACGCGGCGCTCTTTAAAACGCATGCCCATGGCGGCTTTTTCCGCATCAGTCTCGGGAACGCTGATGTCCTCGAGTCCGTCGGTGATCAACTGATCCGCCAGTATGGTCACCGGCGTACGAAAGCG
>Ga0180434_10001077_pt1 | contig 39918 bp, 43 predicted proteins | sample SS_ome_7_FD_132453 | JGI IMG/M metagenome (GOLD analysis project Ga0180434, IMG submission 132453) | Hypersaline lake sediment archaeal communities from the Salton Sea, California, USA - SS_1_D_2 metaG | ecosystem: Environmental > Aquatic > Non-marine Saline and Alkaline > Hypersaline >... | reverse complement strand
TTTATTCTGGTGGCTGCATGATTAAAATTTTGACAGACACATGGCGCTTTTTTGGTGATCTGGAGGCATAATTATGGTTGGATTACAAGGTTTAATGACAAAAAGACGCAGAGATGTTTGGACCTTAGGAACTAGCGGTTTCAGTAGTGATGCAATCTATGGCGTTAAATATGATGGATCTGCTTACTGGGTTATAGTTGGTGACAGTGGAAAATTATCCTCTGCCACGGATCCTACGAGTACGTGGACATCAAGGACTAGTGGGTTTTCTACTTCATTTATAGCAAATATTACGCATGGAGGATCATATTGGATTGCTGTTGGTCAAGCTGGTAAATTTAGTACCGCTACAGATCCTACTGGTACGTGGACATTGAGAACAGATCCTGGATTTAGTACTGATAATATATTAAATGCTGGATATGATGGTACTTATTATATAATTTGCGGTGGTAGTGGAAAATTATATACTGCTACCGATCCTACTTCTACATTTACTTCTAGGACCAGCAATATAACAGGATCTATTAATGATGTTACATATTCAGGAAGTTTATGGGTTGCTGTTGCAGCTGGTGGAGAAATGAGTACAGCTACGGATCCTACTGGTACGTGGACATCAAGGACTAGTTCTTTTGGTAGTGATAATATATTGGCTATAGATTATGATGGATCGACAAATTGGGTAGCGGTAGGTGGATCTGGCAAGATGGCCTACTCTACAGATCCAACATCAAGTTTCACTCAGATAACAGGAGGAGATAATCCTTTTGATAGCGGTAAGAGCTTATTGGGAGTTTCTTATTATAATGGTACATGGACTGCATGTGGTGCAGATGGTCAAGTGGCTCAAACTGATGACCCTACTGGTACTTGGACATTGCAAACTAGTAATTTTGGAACTACAGATGATGTTAGATGGGTAGATGGTGGAGATGGTTATTTTACTATTGTTGGTCAAAATGGAAAAATAGCAACCAAAGAAGCTCTGTCAACATCATGGAATCAGGTCGTAAGTTCTTTCGGTACTACCCAAATTAATAGTGTATATGAAGATGGAACAACTTGGGTAGCTGTAGGCAGTAGTGCTAAACTAGCAACAAGCACATCACCTACAGGAACATGGACACAGAGAACTAGTTCTTTTACTTCTGATACTATATTTGATGTTATTTATGATGGATCTACATACTGGGTAGCAACTGGTAACGGTGGAAAGATAGCAACTAGCACATCACCTACAGGAACATGGACACAGAGGACTAATCCATCTACTGATCTTGTAATTGGTATTACATATGGTTCAGATGGTTATTATGTAGCTACCGGTGGTACAAGTGCTCAAGTTATGACGGCAACAGATCCTACATCGACATGGACATCCAGGACTACTCCCTTTACGGGTAAAGTTATGTATAAGGCAGCTTATGATGGGACAACGTGGACAATCGTTGGCGAGACAGGATATATGGCGACGGCTAGCGATCCTACATCTACGTGGACATCTAGGACAAGTTCTTTTGGTACTGATTACATTTTATGGGTTGAATATGCTAATTCAATATGGGTAGCTTGTGGTGCGTCTGGAAAAATAGCAACTAGCACATCACCTACATCTACGTGGACACAAAGGACTAATCCCTTGTCTAGTTCTCACAATATTAACTGTGTTACATATGATGGTTCACTTTGGAGAGCTTGTAATGATAATGGTGAAATAGCCTATGCATCTGATCCTACAGGAACTTGGACGTTGGAGACTTCATCTTTTTCTGGAACTGCAATTAAAGGATTAAGTTCAGGCTCTGATAATTGGGTAGCAGTAGGGGCTAGTGGTAAATTAGCAACTTTAGATATATAGTAGATACTTAGGAGAAAGTAATGTCAAAAAAAAGAACTGGAATTCACAATTTAGCTTATATGGGAGTAGAGTCTACTACTCCCCCTCAATTTTTGTATATGCATAGAGCGCCAACACAGAATGATTATGCAGAATATGTTATAGGAACTCTATGGTTATACGTAACATCTATAGATACTAATTTATGGATGCTTACTGCAAAATCTAATTATGTTGCTACTTGGTCTGAAATAGCTACTACTAGTGATGCAACAGTATATGATGGACAACTTTTAATAGGAAGTAATGATGGAACAGCTGTTTGGAACAACCTTACAGCAGGATCTAATATAACTATTACAAATGGAGCTAATGGTATTACTATTGCTGCAACTGGAGGCGGTGGAGGAACTGGCGCAGAAGACTTTGTAACAGATGCAGGTACTGCTACCATATCTGGAAACACTATAAATATATTAGGCGATTCTAATATCACAACTTCTGGAGCAGGTTCAACGGTTACTTTAACTATGAGTGCTAGTCCTAATTTTGTTGGTGGCCTATCAACTAATGGAGATATTATAGCTCTTTCTGGTGATATAACATCAGCTGCTGGAGACGTAATATCTGCCGCTGGTCAAGTTATAGCGGCAACTGGCTTAGCTACAGCAGGAGGTGGTATAAATGCAACAGGTGGCATTGTATTTAATGATTTAACGGCTGGTGTAGTTCAATCAGATGCTTCTGGTAATTTAACTTCTTCTAATGGAACTGATGGGCAGGTATTAATAGGAGGAGGCTCTTCTCCAGTATGGAGCAATATAACCGCTGGAGCTAATGTAACGGTAGTAAATGGAGCTAATAGTGTTACAATTTCTGCTACCGGCGGTGGTGGCGGAGGTGGTGCTCAGACTTTTCATACAGATTCTGGTGATGCAATAATTGCTGGAACTGAGATTACAGTAGCCGGTGGTTTAAATATTAATACTTCAGGTTCAAGTTCAACTGTAACTGTAAATTTAGATAATTCACCTTCTGTTTCTGGTACGTTAACAGCTGCTGGTGATATAACTTCAACTGCTGGAGATATTGTAGCAGATACTGGAGATATAATAGCAACAACTGGTGCCCTAAGCTGTACAGGAACTTTAGTTGTTGGGGGTGGAGGAGCTAATATAGTAGGTGGATTAGAAGTTACTGGAACGGCCAGACTAGCTTCTTACACAGCTGGCGTTATGCAGACTAGTGCTACCGGCTATATTTCATCTGATAATGGAACTGATGGACAGATATTAATAGGTGGTGGGACAGCTCCAGCCTGGGCAGACATAACATCAACTGGTGGAACTATAACTGTTACGCCTGGAGCTAATAGTATTAATATCGAATCAGTCGGAGCAGCAACTACAGATATTCCTATTGGATCTATAGTAAGATTTGACACAGCTACAACGGGAGCTGCAGGATGGGTATTATGTGATGGTTCTGCTATAAGTCAGACTACATACTCTACTCTTTTTAGTCGGGTTGGGCATATATATAATTATCCAACATACTCCACTCAAACTACTACTAATACCTATAATAGAATGATAGTTCATAATCAGCTTACAGGAGCTGAAGGTTTGTGGGTTGCTGTAGGAGCTGCTCCTGCAAATGGAGGTATATCATATAGTACAGATGGAACTACGTGGAATGCGGCAACTTCTCCATTTACAACTACTAGTATTAGATATGTTGCACATAATGGTCAATCAGGAGCTGATGGTTTATGGGTAGCTTGCAATGGCAATGAAGACGGTACTGGAGATTTAATAGCTACAAGTCCTGATGGTATAACATGGACAAAACAAACTTTTGTGCTTGGTTCAGGAAAATATCTTTCTTCAGTTACTCATAATCAAAAAGCTTCACCTGATGGAATATGGGCAGCTACTATAAATCAGGGATATCAAATTTATACCAGTACTGATGGTATAACATGGACTAATACATCTGAATTAAATCCTGATACTAGTACTCATTTATATAATATATGTTTTAATGCCACAGCAGATAAATTTGGAGTATATTCTACTAATTCTAATAATAGCTATAGTCCACCTAAAATATATTATAAAGAGGATCCTACTGCTGCGGGGTTTTGGAATCTTGCTTTCTCATTTCAATCTCATGCCTATGGCGGAGAGGCTCCATACGGATTAGGAATGACAGTAGCAAATGGAAAATTTATATTTGCAGGTAATGGTATATATAACTATGCCTCTCCTCAGGTTTTTACATCTGATACTGGTATTTCTTATAGATCATCTGGAGCATGTTTATCTTTTTATGGTGATAGTTCTCCAAGAACTCCAATAGTTATAGGTGGTGATGTTGATTTTGGATACATAGCTGGTGTTGGTATAATGTATTATAGTAAGGATGGTTTAGATTGGGTTGAATATCCTTTTGCTGTTGGTGGACTTTCAGTTCAGGGCTCTGTTTCTATGACAAGTAATAATTACGCTCAACCTGACAGGATTAACATTTTAAATAGTGGTGCTACAATACAGGTCGGCAAGACAGCACTTAATACTGCAACAGAATTTTACTTACCTATTCTTGATGATAGAATTATAAGGATATTATAGTCTCTCATCCTTCTCTCCTTGAAGATGGGGGCCAGTTTTAAAAGCAGCTGGTCCCTTTTTTTTATTTGGGACTGTGACTATTTCTGATTCTTTAACTAAAATTATCTGATCTTTATTTAACAATTCATTTAATTTCTGAATTAATAAAATAACTACTATGATGATTATAGTAGCTTTAAATATCTTATTTAGAATGTATCCAAGAGAATTTTTTTTCATTTTTTTATATCGTGTTACCTGTTCAAGAGATGCATATTTAAGATGTTTAACCTTTGAGTAATAATTGGACATTATTCCCTCATTTTATTTTGCTGCAGGACTAAAAACAGATAGGAAAAGGAATAGAAAAAAAACCTGCAGCAAAACCAACACCAATAACTAATTTACACCATCTCTAGCATTTTTTATTTCTCTAATTCTTTTAACTGCTGATAAGTATTTATTTTTAGGCATATCTGCAAGAGATTGAAGCTTTAATCCATCTAATACCATTTCAGCTATATCATCATATTCGCCAAGCTCATACTCAAGTTCTTCTAGTTGTTCTTTTGTTATAACATCAGAAGCTTGATCTTTAGGGTTATATTTAGTGTTTAAAGCTACGCCTTTAGCTTTTGTATCTCTTAGAGTATACATATTTCTTTCAGCATCATCATCTGATATATCATCACTTGTTGTAACATTAATTAATGCCATAAGGGAATATCTTTTCATGTATGTAAGAGCGCTTGCATAGCTTTGAGGATCTGATTTTGTAGGAATAATTCTTGCTCTAGTTTCTATCCATTGACCAGAATTATGCCTAACTCTAGACCTAAGTACGGTCATACCTTCTTTAGTAATAATAGTTTGATGAGTTATAGATAAGCCGTTCTTATTAAGAGCAGGCCTAATAGCTTTTACTATGCTATCAAGATCAGTATATTTATTTTTAAAGTATGGATTCTCCTTATTGTAACCAATAGAAGGAAATTCTCCCTGCGCTTTTGAAAGAGCTATATTAATCTCTTTAGTATCATCAGATTCATACTTATCCTCAGGGATAGACTTCAGGGTAGCTACAACTCTTTCACTTACATAAGACTCTAGGGCCCTAAGTGAATTAAGTTGGTCTAAAAACGATTCTCGTTCGCTTAGTTTAGCGTTAGTTTCTTTTATCGAATCTTTCATGAATCTCCTTAAAAAAAATAATCATTTCCGGAAAAAACTTTTTTATTTCTGATTCTATTTTGGATGGCGTATTTTTACAAATATTCATGTAATGACTTTCTAAGTAAATACTAACCAACTTTGAATACTTATGAGGTGGATCATATTTAGATATTTTACTTAAGTATTTAATCAAATCAGGATTCGTACCTTTTCTTGCTATCCTAAACATACTAAAACTCTTACTTTCTCATATTTTGTTGTAATTAAAGTATATATATAGTATATTAAAGTTATAAATATTGTCAACATAAAAGAGGTAATTATGAAAGATAAAGTATTAATTCACAAGGCAGCAGAGTTTTTAGGTGTATCTAAGGCAACTTTAAGGAATTGGCATAAATCTGGTAAGTTAGTACCGGAAGTTCATCCAATTACCAAGATAAGAATCTATGATATAAAAGTTCTAGAAAAACTATTAGAAGAAGCTAAGCAAAGCAAACAGAAATAAAAAACCCCCGGACTTAAATCCAGGGGAATCTTATGTACTCTTGTTGTACCTACTAAAATGTCGATAATTAATAAAGAAAAAAGTGCGGTTCTATAAAAACCTATTTCTAAGTTTTTACAAAACCGCATAATTTCTATAAGGTCTTTATATAGCTTGAATCACATAAAAACCTTAAACCATCTAAATTAGGATCAAGATGATAAAATATCTTAAAATATATTTAAGAAACTGTCAAGAGAAAAGAAAAGAAAAAGAAGAAAATTCTTTTAAAACCGATATATCTCAATCTAGAATTTCTAATAATAAACTTATTAATTTAAACCCAGATAATAAACAAACAAAAAAAAAGACGGCCTTTACAGACCGTCAATTTTTTTGTAAATTTAAGTTACCATGCAAAAATTTACAACAAACTTAGAAACTCATATTACGCAACTCCTCATAAACTGTCAAGAAAAAAGAACAGAAAATCTTTTTAATCCGGTACTTTCTGAATTTTCTATTAAAAAAACTTTAAAGCTTCAAGCCGAATTAAAGGCTAAGAATCTTTTTAATAAACTTTCTTTATTGACAAGTAAGCACATAAGCCTCTTGAACACGTTCTTTTCCATGTTTAACAGATATAAAGCTAAGAAGATAACTCCATCGCATAAGTGGTTGTCTAGTGCAGTAGGTTGTTGTAGAAATACTGTAATAACAGCCACAAATAAATTAAGGGATTGTAACTTAGTTAATAAAAAGAGTAGGGGTTGGGATGTAGTTAACCTAGAAACTAATACTTTTAAGTCTAAGACTTGTGATTATTCTTTAGATGGAAATCTACTAGAAGATTTCAAATTTATAACAAAACATCTACCAAAATCTCATGTTTTATGTCAACGGATAATGGCTCTAGTTCCTCTCTTTATTACTTTTTGGGCACTTACTTCTCTTAATCTTAATTATAAAGTTAATATTACTAGTAATAAGTCTATACGAAGTAATAGTATGACCTTCTTCGGAGAATATAATTACGAAATTTCTAAAATAAGTAAGAATTTAACACAAGAGCCTACCACCACTCTGCCTGTAGAGCACCTGGATTCTATATTTACACAAGAACATCCTGGTAACATACAGGAAGTAAATGATTATAACACCCTTAAAGAGATAGATTCAGTAAATGATTGGTTCGAAGATACCCAAAAAAGGAAGTGCGTAGATCTTAGGTTCTGTATAGAGCATGAATATAAAATATTATCTAAAAAAGAAAAAATAATAGCGCATGCTTTCTTTAATGGTAAAAAAACTTTTAACTCTCTTCAAAAATATCAAGATAAATTGATAAGATTAAATGCTAATAACTTGCAAACCTTATATCTAAAGTGGATATTGCAAAAAGGATTTAGATATAATAAACTCCCAGTAGAACTGGAAGCCTCTCCTGGAGATAGTATGATAGAAAAATTAAACCAATCACAGCTAGAGAAGATACAATCATTTGGTGAAGAGATATTAATACAGGTTAGAACCGACATTAAAAACAGCTTCAACAAAACAATAACTTATCAATGGGTCATAAACAGATGTATGCATTACAAAAATAAATATTTCTCTGCCAGCAAACAGATACAAGCAGAAAAAGAACAACTAGAATATGAACGTTCAAAATATCCATTCAGGGAATATAAACCAGAACCCAAAAAAGAAAACAAAATAATACAAAACGATTCACCCAAAATTAACGAGGACTTTATTAAATTAATAGGGGAAGAGAACTTTCTCGCTTATGCTAAACGGTGTAAATTTATATGAACCAAGAATTTATGTTTACCATACTAGAAAAACCAGTGCCCCAAGCTAGACATAGACATAATTACAGCAAATGCTACGACCCACAATACAAAATTCGTCACTTTTTTAGGTATCTTATTAAACAAGCATTTATGGATGAAGAACTAGATATGTTTACTAAGCCAACTTTTTTAACCGCAGAATTCTACCTTCCAATACCAAAGACTAAGGCATTAGCAAAAAAGAAAGGGCTGTATCATACATCCAAAAGCGACCTAGATAACCTTCTAAAGTTTATATTAGATTGCATGACAGGTATCGTTTACAAAGATGACTCAATAGTATGTAAAATATTATCATCCAAGATGTATTCCCAAATCCCTAGAGTTAAAATTAATATTAAAGAAATAGATCAAGAACCAATTGAGGAGGCGTAATGGCAGATAAAACCACCCTATCATTACATAAACGAAAGCCCCAAGTAAAGATTGCAAAAAAGCCTAAACACTACACAGAACAGTATAGAGACCTGTTTACAATGCGCATGAAACCAGTTCCTCAGTCCTTTATTGAAAAGATCTCTCTAGAGCTTATACATTGGGCTTTGAATAACGACAATGCTCTCACTTTAAAGAGATTCTTCTATGAGCATGGTATTCCAAATACGTACGTTACTAAGTGGATGAAGAAGTATCCTATTCTTAATGAGGCTATCGATGAGGCAAGGTTTTTGCTTGGCATTAGAAGAGAAGAGGGCGCGCTTAAGAAGATTTTTGATGCTGGTACTATGAAAGCATCATTGCATCATTATGATCCCGCAGTAAGGGAGGATATTGTTTGGCAGGCAGAACTTAAGCAGAAGATGGATGAAAAGACTCAAAATAATAATATTTCCTGGGTGCTGGAGAAGTTTCCTAGTAGCAACTTAGTTCCTGAAAAACCTAAAGAGAAAGATGAAGAATAAATTTGAAAAAGAAAGAGAAATAGAAGTTAAGTTTAAATACTTAAATGAATTGAATAATGCGGTGTCTGATTATATTGTAGAGTTTGAAAAAAGAACCAAGAGAGATCTTTTTAAACTGTTAGAACGTGTGGAAGAGGTTGAAAAAAAGCTAGAAAATATTAATAATGTTATAATTGAAGAAGTGAAAGAAGGTCTGTTCGAGTTAACTGATGAGGAGGAATGATGATAGAATCAATAAGAAAATTCATTAAAGGAGATTTAGATACCGAGGTTTATAGAATAGGTCAAAAAGAAAAGATTAATTATGGCTTTATGATTGATCTTTCTGAGCAGCTTGAGAATCTTATTATACGGGTAGAAAAGCTAGAAAAGAAAAAACAAATGTCAAAAACAAGAAGATCTAAGACAGTCAAAGATGAACTATCAGACAAGAAGAGTATTAAATAAATTTTCTCCAAGAAAATACCAAATTCCAATAGTTGATGCCCTAGAGAACAAAGAATATAAAAAGATTCTTGTAGTTATGCCAAGAAGGGCAGGTAAAGATATTGTTGCATGGAATTTAGCTATAAGACAATGCATTAAGAAAATTTGCATTGTCTATTATATATTCCCAACATACTCTCAAGCTAAGAAGGTAATCTGGGACTCAATTACGAATTCGGGTCAAAAGTTTACAGACTTCATTCCAGACGAGCTTATAATGTCTAAGAATTCGCAGGAAATGAAGATTTCTTTTATTAACGGGTCTATCTTACAGCTTATTGGTTCAGATAATATTGATAGCCTTGTAGGCTCAAACCCTTATGGGTGCGTATTTTCTGAGTATGCAATACAGGATCCACGCGCTTATCAATTTATACGTCCTATTCTTGCAGCAAATGATGGATGGGCGCTTTTTATTTCGTGTGTTTCTCCTAATACATTAGTGATAACAGAAAATGGGTTAAAAAGGATTAGTAAGGTATCTAATTCAAGAGAAGAATATTCTTCTCTAAATGAACCTATTTTTGGTTTGAATGGTTTTAACAAAGCTACGGATTTTTATTTTGGTGGTAATCAGAATACTTTAAAAATAAAACTTTCTTCTGGTTACGAAATAGAATGTACTCCTGTACATCCATTATGGAATGGTTGTGAGTGGATGAAGTCCTCTGATATTAAAGTAGGTGATTTATTTCCAGTGCAATATGGACAGAATGTATTTGGAAAAGGATTGTATTTTTCTAAGTTTAAGCATAAGGAGCATCCGCATTCTGGGTGGGAAATAGAAGATAGAGCGTGTGACAAAGACTTCTTTTATCTTTTGGGTCTTATTCATGCCGATGGAAGCTACGATAAAAATAAGGTAACTATTACCAATAAAAAAGATCCTGAAATAATAAAATTCTTACGCTCTAATAGATTTACTACTTTTAAAGATGGTATACACCATAACTTTAATTCGCGAACATTTTGTTTACTTTTGGAATGGCTTGGATTTAGGCATGGTGCTAAAAATAAAACATTTCCAGATAAATTATTTGAATGTACTAGAGCCCAGCTGAAAGCGTTCTTACAAGGTCTTTTTGATGGCGACGGCACAAGTAATTCAAATCCTTCTAAGTGTGGATATATAAAGATTACATCTGCGTGTAAGAAATTTATTCGAGACCTTCAAATAGTTTTATTAAACTTCGGAATAGCATCTTCTATCAGAAAGGAAGAGAAAGAGCCTACTAAAAAAGTGAAGGCGCATAGTACAATTTATAACCTAGAAATAACTGGATATTTTGCACACATATTTTATACGCAAATAGGATTTAGATTAAAAAGAAAACAGGTAAACTGTAAGTTTATTCCTAACAATGTTAAAAAAGAATCTGGAAACGTTTACCCAGTAAATCCTTCAAAATTAGACTTTAAGTATTTAAAAAAAGAAATAGCTAATGCGTCACGCATATCTCGTAGATTAATAAAAAAATTGATAATAAAATATGATAGTGTGTATTTAAAATCCTTAATTAAAGAGAATTTATTTTATTCTCCTGTTCAATCTATTGAAGCATCAGAATCCGAAGTGTACGATTTCGTCATACCATCCACGCACTCCTTCTTCAGTAACGGCTTTATTAGTCACAATACGCCTCGTGGCAAGAACAACTTCTGGGAACTGTATCAAGTGGCCAAGAATAGCCCAGATTGGTTCGCCTATCATCTTACCCTTGAAGATACAAGACATATTCCCTATAGAGAAATAGAAAAGGAACGAGAAGAAGGATTGATGTCTGAAGATCTAATTCAACAGGAATACTACTGTTCGTTTAGCTTAGGTGTTGAGGGTGCTTATTACGCTAAGTATTTAGACAAGATGAAACTTAACAATCAACTGGGGATGGTTCCTTATGAGCCAGGATTTAAAGTTCATACTGCTTGGGATCTAGGAGTAAGAGATTCAACATGTATCATTTTCTTTCAGACAATAGGGCAAACAGTAAGAATTATAGACTGCTATGAAAAAAATAAAGAAGGTCTAGAGCACTACGTTAAAATCTTAGCTCAAAAAGACTATATCTATGGTAAGCATATAGCTCCTCATGATATTAAAGTAAAAGAATTTGGTTCAGGTATGACCAGACTAGAAAAAGCTAAGAATTTAGGAATAAAATTTACGGTTGCTCCTAGTATTTCTATTGAAGATGGCATAGAATCCGTTCGCTCTGCTTTCTCTAAGATATGGATTGATGAAACTAAATGTCAGTCGTTAATTAAAGCCATAAATAACTATAGGCAAGAATACGACTCTAAGAAGAAGGTTTATAAGCCTAGGCCGCTTCATGATATTTACAGCCATTTTTGTTTTACTGGTGAGATGCAAGTTTTAACTCCATCCGGAAATATAGCTATTAAAGATATACGGGAAGGTGATGAAGTTATAACACCTTTAGGTATAAGAAAAGTTTTAAAAAAACATAAAAGATATGCAAGAAAGTTGTGTTTAATAAACAAAAAAATAAAATGTACTCCAGAGCATCAAATATTTACTCAAGAAGGATTGACTTATGCTGATAGTTTGCGATATGGTGACATATTGGAACCATTTAGTAAATTTAGGAACTATTTATGGAAAAAGATATTTGGATATTATATCGCGGAACAAGATTCAAAAGGATTCAAGAAGACTATCTTATCTCTGAAGACGAGAAACAAGTCATGTTTAATGGGTACATTTATAGATGGAATGCCTCAAAATACTACATGGGGGGCTCAGGAAGAATGTTCCAGAGTAATGGAACTTCTTATGCGGGTAAAAGCGTGCATACTACACTTCAAAGACACATTTGGGAGAAAAATAAAGGCCCTATACCGAAAGGCTACGTCGTTCATCACAGGGACGGAAATGCCAAAAATAATGAGATATCAAACCTTGAGCTGCTTACGAGATTTGAGCACGGGCATAGGCATGCAACCAGGCCAGGTTCTTGGAGTCAATCAGACGAATGTAAAAACTTGTTGCGTTCACAAAACGCGAAAGCTAAAGAATGGCATTGTAGCGAAGAAGGAAGGCGCTGGCATAAGGAGCATGCTCAAACTTCTCTCCCGTCTTGTAGGAATATTAAATACAAGAAAACTTGTGTTGTTTGCAAAAAGGAGTACCAAGGGAAACAGGCTTGGCAAAAATACTGCAGCAATAAATGTAAGACTAAGTCCAGGGTCCTGGCTCGTCTCGATTTTGAAAAAAGGCTTTGTATTATTTGCAATAAAGAGTTTGAATGTAATAAATATTCTATCAAGAAAACATGTGGTAAGAAGTGTGGAATTATATCAAGTAGATACACCAAAAGAGGTATACGATTTAACAGTTGAAAGAGACAACTGTTATTATATTAACGGGTATCTTGTTTCTAATTGTGACGCTCTCAGATACTTATGTATTTCATTACCAAAGACAAGAGATGGTCTATCGGCCGAAGAACTTGAGAAGAGATATAGATCTGCTGTATACGGAGATGAAGATATTCCTTCTTTTTTCAGGTAGCACTCTAGTTACAATTATTATATTATTATAAAGCAAAGCCTTTTTGCAGAACAGCCTATTTGTTCTTTGGGAGGGACTACATAGTCCCCCCTTTTGCTGTGTGTTTATTTTATTTTGTTTTTATAGAACTTAATTACTTTTTTAGCTACAACTAGAGAAAGAATAAAACATATCATTCTTGCTGCAGACATAACCATTCCAGGGCAATTCAAATTAATCATTGTTTCCCTTTTTTCTATCGGCATACCAGTCTATAAGATACGTCATAAATGTGTATCCAAAATAGCCACCAAAAAAGTAATTTAGAAGTTCATTTATTATTTCTATCATTTCTTACTATGGTAAAAAAGGAATTGCTGTAAAAAATAAACCAACAGCTGTAGATCCAGTTTCAACAGCTGCTACTGCAGTTGAAACTCCACTAGCAAGAACTGCTCCGGTTGCTACTGCTGCTCCACCTGCAGCTGCAGCAGAGCCACCTGCCACCATAGCTCCACCTATTCCTGCAACTGTAGCTGCAGTTCCAGATCCAATTGCGGCTGCTGCTCCTGCGCCTGCTGCTGCGGCTGCTCCGCCTGCCACAGCCCCGGCAGCTCCGCATGTACCTACTGTGGCTGTAGTCAAAGCAGCTGCTGCAGTTCCGTAACAAAATACTTTTGTTACCCAGTAAGCAACGAATCCACTTACTGGTCCACCACCGCATAGTCTGTGTTTAAGGTTTAAAGCATATTCATTTTCATCTAACTGAATTATCTCTATGTAGCTAGTAGTATTTTCTAACTGTTTTGTTATTTCTTCAGTTTCTTCTTCTGTGAATCCGATTATAGGCTTATTTTTTAAAAGATTCGTATCTACTTTTCTAATGTCTTCTATTCTTTCAAATACTAGAGACATCCCTTTTACGCTTACTAGCTTTTTAATTCCTAGCATATGAAGTAAAGTATTAGTATCTATATTTCTTATTGGGCAACTTATAAAAGCACCGCTTACTTCGATTAAGTTATCGTCCTTCTCAACATAAAATTTATTTCTTTCATGATGTAATTTTATGTTTCCAGCAGATTCTTTGCTGAATATAAAAGGCTTTTTTATTTCAACAGGTTTTGCTGTATTTAAAGCAAATGCAGATATTGTTATTAAACTTAATATTGTTTTTTTAAACATTTTTTATTCTTTCTTTATGGGGTTGGTGTTCCTGCTGCAACTGTACCTATTACTAATGCGCTAGCTTGTACTATAGTTCTAGCTCCAACTGTTACAGGGACAGTTGCGCCGCCGCTGAGTGCATCTAAGACTGTTAAGAGTGTTTGTCCTGTTCCGCTTACTACCCAATAAGCTATATTTCCAAGTAATGGTCCACCACCTGGAAGTCTAACCTTGAAATGCAAGCATAATTCACCGTTAGATAATTCTGATACTTTAATGTAATTAGAAAAATTAAAGAGGGAATTATCTACATGTACCCTTACTAGGTTATCTAACTCTCTTACAGCGGTTTCTTCTGGCACATTCATAATCTTGTAGAAAGTATATACTTTACCTTCTATTTGAACATTTTGTATTATGCCCAGTAAATAACCTAATCTTTCATCCGTTAGGTTTCTTAACTCTTGATCTACAAAAGCATTTTGTATTGGGGATACAATATTATTATGTTCGGCAAAGAAACCGCGATCGTTGTGAAATATCCTTACATCTTTAAGTCTTTCTGGTTTTACCAAGAACGGCTCTTTTATTTCCATGGAACTTAAAGTGCTGCTACTTAATAGTAGTAATAAGATAAATTTATATATTTTCTTAAACATAAATCTCTTCTCTCTTATATGAAATTATTTATAAATATTACGACACTTTGTATTTCTTATAGAAAAATATATAGTTACATTGTTTCTCCTTGAATATTTTAGTAGTTAAATAAAAAGTACAAGAAGAAATTATATCATATGGAATTCAAATATCAAACTTAATATTGAGTTGTTTGTTAATAATTTTATATATTAATGTGTAGGTATTTTTAACCCATTTAAGACAGGGAGGTCTTATGAATAAATGGTTTCTATTTTTTTGTCTTTTTTATATAAGTTTTTATTGCGGGTGTACTATGGATACATCTTTTAAGCATGATAAAAAGGAGAATACTGTTACTTATGAGGTTGATATTGATAGTGATATTGTAGATGTGGATGTAGATATTAGTGTCCCTTTGGATAAGATTAGTGATTGATATTTGGTGGTAAAGGAGGCTTTATGGTCTTTTTAAGAGCTATTTTATTATTTGTAGTATTTATATTTAACTGTTCAATTTTTGCTACTGACACTAAGGCCCAAGTTAAGGATTGGAATTTCATAGTTTATTTAGTATCTAATAATGACCTTGAACCTTTTGCTGTTAAAAATATTAATGAAATGATTAGTGTAGGGTCTAATGATAATGTAAATATTTTGATTCAGGTGGATAGTCATGGAAAAAATGAAGCTTGTAGGTATTTAATTAATAAAGATGCTCCTGTTTTACTGGATGTTCAGTCTAATAATTATCAAAGTACAAGCGGAACGCAAGAAAATCTTTATAGATTTGTAGAATGGGCTATAACTAACTTTCCTGCTCATCATAATGCTTTAATCTTATGGGATCACGGATCTGGTATAGAAGATCCACATGTTTTTGGCAAGCTTAGTATTAGTTATCCGCATGATATATTTATATTAAATAAAAAGACTGGGTTTATAGAACTTAATCGTAAGCTGGTCGATAGCAAAGGTATAGGATTTAATGAGGTCTTCCAAACCTATTTAACGAATTATGATTTATATAGCTGCATGCACAGAGTTTATAATAATTTATTAAATAGAAAGAAATTAGATATTTTAGGCATGGATGCCTGCTTTATGTCTATGGTAGAAATAGGCTCTCAGGTAAAAGATTTTGTAAGTATTATGATAGGTTCTCAGGAAGTAGAACCTGCTACAGGATGGAAGTATGATTTGATTTTAGATAGCTTTAAAACGCAAACCTTTACTCCAAAAGATCTATCTAAACATATAGTTACTTCATATAAAAATACTTATCAAAATACGTACATTGGATATACGCTTTCGGCAATTGATCTTGAAAACCACGTTAAATTAGAAGCTAATATAAATGAAATAGCCGAAGCTTTAATTCTTCTATTTGAAAGATCTGACAAGAATATGTACATGAATGCTTTAAAGGTTATAAGGAATAGCAATAATCTAACTACTTCATTTATAAATAAGAATTACATTGATTTGTATCATTTCTATTCTAGCTTATTGGAAACTTTCTCCATAATTGAAGATAGTGTAGAAAATAATACCGGAATAGTACTTCTTGAGTATCTAATAAGAAAAGGTATTGTTATTATAAAAGATAGTATTATCAAGAACGTTAAGTGTCATGGATTATGTAATGCTAATGGCATATCTATTTATTTTCCAACCAGGGATATTCATGACTCGTACTTAAATACTAACTTTTCTAAAAATACTTACTGGACTAAATTCTTAAAAGATTATCTTTCTTTGTAACTTATCGCAGCGGGAGACGTAATATCTGTGACGTCTCCCGCAATGAAGCATAAAATAATATTATTCTTGATATAGTAGCTTATGATACTTAAACTGGTTTATGAATTTAATCATTTAATAGGATTTATATGATAAAAAGATTTGTATTTTTTTATGCTTTAATGGTTATTACGTTTTTTCTTCTTCTTTTTTTTAAGTTTAGAAGTGAATTTACTTGCTTTAAAAAAGCAGAAGAAAAAAAATACATAAAAGTTGAGTACTATTGGTCCGATGATTCTTTAGAAAATAACGATGAAGAAATCTACGAGGATTTTTTAGAGTACACCGATGAAGAACTTGATAATGAAGAGATAGTTAATATGAATATTAAAGACATGGATATGGTTTATACACCTAAAGAAGCTGTCGATAAACAATGCATGGTCTAATGGCTTTTTAAAAAAGTGGAATTGAGGGTATAATTATGGCTTTTTTTCAGGCGGATTCCCAGTATTATACTGAAGATAATAAATATATTATAGAAAGAATGAACCAGTTTTATGCTGATAGTATTACTATAAATCAGTCTTTCTGGGCTGAAGCAGATATAGATACTAGATTTGAATCTGGCGATCAAACTTTATGGAATGAGCTATATCCAGGATTGCCACTAGCTCAAAAAAGACAATTTAATTTCAATAGAATTCGTCGAATAGTTAATATGATTAGCGGTCAGCAGAGAAAAAATAGAAAATCTACTGTAGTTTCCCCTGTTGAAAATGCAGATGAAGATACAGCCAATCAATTTTCTAAAATAATGTATTGGCTTAATAATCAAGAAGGTGTTTTAAATACTATTTCAGAAGGCTTTCACGGCGCTATTGTAACCGGTATGAATCTACTTCAAGTGTGGGTTGATTATAGATCAGACCCCGTGTCTGGTGACATTAAAGTTGATAATTGCAGTTACAATAGCTTTTTAATAGATCCCTATTTTAAAAAAATGGACCTATCTGATTGTAATGCTATATGGAAGCGTTCTTTTTTAACTAAAAGGGAAGCCGTGTCGTTACTTCCTGAAAGAGAGAAAGAAATTTTATCCTTTTCGGCTAAAGATAACGGAGATGGTAAGTTTGAATTTTTACCTGAAGCTCAAAATTTAGGAGCTAAAGGATTACTTACTTATGACGAATACTATTATAAAGATTATCGTACTCAAAAAATGTTAGTGGATACACAGACAGGTGAAACATTAGAATGGAAATCTGAAGACCAAGAAGCCTTACGCCAGTTTTTAAACATGTATCCTCAGGTTACTCTTATAGATCAAGAAATCCCAACCACTAGAGTTGCTATAGTTGTTCAAAACAGAGTAATGTATGATGGGCCTAATCCAATAGGAGTTGACCAGTATCCCTTTGTTCCTATTTTAGGATATTTTAATCCTCAGATGACTAATTATGACAAGCGATTACAAGGCGTGGTTAGAGGCTTAAGAGATGCTCAATATCTATATAATAGAAGAAAAGTAATTGAACTAGATATTTTAGAGAGTCAGATTAACTCTGGATGGAAATACAAAGAAAATGCGTTGGTTAATCCAAAAGATGTCTTTCTTAATGGTCAAGGCAGAGGCTTAGCTCTTAAAGAAGACGCTCAAATGACTGATGTTGAGCAAATTTTGGCTCCTCAAGTTCCGCCTTCAATGATGCAATTATCCGAACTTTTAGGTAGAGAAATACAAGAAATATCTGGAGTTAATGAAGAGTTGTTAGGGTCTGCGATTGATGATAAGGCTGGCATTTTGTCCATGTTAAGGCAGAGTGCCGGACTTGTTACTCTTGAAGGTTTATTTGATAACCTTGATAGATCTCAAAAGCTTCTTGGTAAAATAATATTAAATATAGTTCAAAACAATTTCACCCCTGGAAAAGTAAAAAGAATTATAGAAGAAGAGCCTTCTCCTCAATTTTATCATAAAGCTTTCGGAAAATATGACGCAGCAGTTGAGGATGGATTAAATACTACAACTCAAAGACAGATGCAATTTGCACAATTAGTGCAATTAAAAGAAATAGGTGTTCCTATCCCTGATGACGTATTAATCGAAGCTGCAACATTACAAAATAAAAAAGAGCTAACTGATTCTATTACCGCCTCTCAACAAGCAGCCCAACAAGCACAAGAGATGCAAATGCAAGCAGCAATGCAAGAACAACAAGCACGTACTAATTTAGCTAACGCAAGAGCTCAAGCAGATGAAGGTCTTGGACTTGAAAGAGTTAGCCGAATAAAAGAAAATCAAGCGCTAGCCGTAGAAAGAAAGGCAGAAGCCGCTAAAGATAGAACCGCAAGCCTTCTTAATCTTGTTAAGGCTATGCAGGAGATAGAAACGGTTGACATAACACAGCTAGAACAGATGATAAGACTGTCAAAAGAAGTACAAACAAAGCAAACCGAAATAGACAACGAAAACGTAACTAAACAAAATACACCTGAACAAAGTGAGATTCAGGCTGTCGAGTAGTTTCAACACAGTGTTGAAATGGTTAGAGGTATAACCTTGCTACCTTAAAGGTAAGCAGTTTCCATGAAAGGGAAAGACATGGCAAAGAGATATTACGATAGTGTATCTGGTAGTGAAATGATTAGTTCTACCAATTCTGGTTTTGCTAACATGCCAAAAGAAGTTGTATTTAAAGAATATCCAAAAAATGATGGATTCTTAAAAGAAAACTTAAATGATGGTATGAGCGGAATAGATAATCAAATCAAAAAAGATAACAGCAAGAAGAACTCTAATTTACAACCAGAAAAGTATTAACATGCCTTTAATGCCAAGACAAAATAAAAAGGCCTCTAAGATTGTTTTTAATATTTTAGGTACACCAGCTAATCTTAAAAAAAATAAAACAGTCGAAAAGCCTTTGAGGAAAAAAAAGACAAATAAGATTGATTAATTGTCTGCTACTCTTGGTTCTTCTTTGGGCGCCGGGAAATTCTCGGCGCTTATCGTAAAAAGAAAATTATTCAACAAAGTAAAGGTAGTAGATGTCAAATAAGAGAGAAAATGTAGGGAAAACATCCAGAGACCTTATTCTTAAAGATAAAAAAATTACACACTCTGCTAAAGAACAAACTGATGAGCAATTAACAGACTATGAAAAAAATATTTACGAGTGCATAGAAAGAAGTAAAAAAGATTTTAACGGAGATTTTTTCATAGTTGTAGCTACTAAAAAAGAAAAGTTAATGCCAAATGTAATACGAAATTACTTTTATGGACGTAAATCGTGTCCTACACCAAATTATGATCAGGTATTATATAAATATCACAGAAAAAGTGATAAATTAGACTTTTTATGGGTTATTCCAGATAGGCAAGTAGCAAAAGATATGATAGCTCAACAGCAATTGGTAGAACCGCATTTATGGGGAGTTTTAAGGTTCGTTTTAAAATTTGCAGACGGAACCCTTTTTAAGTTAGCTAAAGAATTAAACGGAGAGAAAGAAAAAACTCCAGAACTTAAGGATAAACATGGAAAATAAAGAAATAGCAATGCCACCTCTTCCAGAGGAAGAATTAATTGAACAAGCTGCACCAGAGGAAGCAGTTCAGCAAAAAACAGAAGAAGTCGTAGAGCAAGAAGTTAAAGATAACTCTAAAGAGTCTAACTTTAGAGCTCTTCGTGAAAAACAAGAACAACTAGAGAAAGCTCACAAAGAAGCTTTAGAAAAGTTAAAGAAATACGAAACTAAACAACCAGAAGACGAAGATCTAGAAATAAATATTGGAGATGATGATCTCTTTGAGGGAAAACATTACAGAAAACTACAAAAACAACTCAAAAAACAAGAAGAAACTTTAAAGAATTACGAAAATCAAGTTAAACTAACTACTACCGAAACAAAACTAAAAACTCAATATACAGATTTTGATAAGGTAGTAAGTGAAGAAAACATAAGAAAACTAAGAGAAACTGAACCCGAAATAGCTCAGGCTATTTCTTCTACATCAGATATCTATAGCAAAGCCGTATCAGCCTATAAGATGATAAAAAAACTAGGCATCTATGTAGAAGATAATTTCCAGGAAGACAGAAATTTAGCACAAAAAAATGCAATGAAACCAAAATCAGTTGCCTCAGTATCTCCACAGCAAGCAGAATCACCCCTAACAAGAGCTAATGCTTTTGCTAATGGATTAACTTCAGAACTCAAAAGAGAACTCTGGAGAGAAATGAACGAATCAAGTAAGAAATTTTAAACTCAACTTCTTTTTTCTCTACGTTATGGTCATGTGTAGAAATATGCATGGCCATCTTTACTTTTTAATATATTTGATATAGTATATAAATAGGGTCAAATATGTTAAATATATTAAGGTCGGGGTTCATTATGAATAAGAAGATATTCCTTTTTAGCTTTATAGTTTTAATTGGTAGCACTTGTGTTGCTAATAACGATGATAATGATACTAATGATACAGAAGTTTCTTCAGCAACTTTTAAAGCAAAAGCCATTGCATGTATAAAGAAGGGATTTCAAGCAATAGATGCTACTTTAAATTATATTCTTTCTCCTAAAGGATTAATTAAAGTCGGAATAATTATATCTCCTCTTATCTATATGTATTGTAAGTATAAGAAAATAAATCTCTTTAAGAGTGCAGCTACAAAGATAGTCAGAGAAGCTGCTACTGCTAGAAAATTTTATGAACATCAAATTGAATTAGGCAAGAATGATGCCGCAGTAGAAACTTTTAAACAATCTCCATGGGGTGTAATTTCATTAGGTTTCTTCAGAACTATAGGCGTAGCCGTAACTAACGGAATTCCATTTATTCTTGCTCTTTATGTTAAAAAAAAGATGGACGCTAGATAGTTATTTATTGAAAACTGAATCTTAAAATGCTTAAATAGTTATAGCGTATTGGATCTCGCTAATCCGTTCTTTTAAAGACGTATAGGATCTCGTCAATCCAACGACGTATGGAAGACTCGTCATCTTAATAGTATTTATCTAATATATTATTAAGGAGGCTTAAAATGCCTATAACTACAACAACGGTACTGCCTGCACCGGTTAACGAATAGTTGAGCCGGTATAAAATTTGAGGTGATTACTTGGAAAGTCTAAACGTTGATTTAGAATCAATGCATGATAACCAGAGCCAAACGCATTGGGCGTATATTGCTGGAATAATGGATGCTGATGGATGTTTTATGATAGAAAAGCACAAAAGAAAAACTAGTAATGGGACTACAGTACGAGCATTAAAATTTCCTAAAAATGTTAAGCAATGGTCTTTTACTTATATTCCTAGTGTTAAAATAGCTATGATAGAATTGGAAGCAGTATCTTTTATAAAAGATATTTTAAAATATGGAAATATTACGCTTAATGGCGCTCGTAAAGATAGACCTAATAGTAAGCCTATTTATCATTGGTATTTACGTAATAAATTTAAGACTGCAGAATTTTTAAAAAAAGTTCTTCCTTATTTGAAGATAAAAAAAGCAAGAGCTTATCATTTACTGGATTTTTGTAGGCATTTACAAGAAATACCAAATCAAGGATACAGAGGTTTATCTAAAGACGAGCTAAATTACCGAGAAGACATGTATGTAAAAATGCGTGAGTTCAATGGTAATAAAGTAGGCGCAGAGACTAAGCCCTCAAAACGCGAGAGCGTAAGCGATAGTCCGATCTTATAGGAAACTATAAGAGTTGGGAATAACAAGACCAACCGCCATTAATAATGGTCAGTAAGGGTAGAAGGTAACCCTGAAGTAACAGAAAGTCAGCAAAGTTTTAGTTTAAAGCTTTTGTCAGTACCAACTCCCAACATGATTCACAAAATACCCTCAATGAAGAAAACTATGCCAAGGAACGGCGGCACAACTCTTCGTATGAGAAGGTATAACGCTCTTAATACAGCAATGGTTCCACTAGGAAATAGTGGTGTAACTCCACCAGCGCAAACACTCACAGCGATTGACATAGACGCCAAGATAAGTTTCTACGGTATAGCGTAGGTGCCGTATTAGTTGATCTGAATAACGACCTACTTACAGATCAACGAGCAGGTAAATAAAAAAGGCGTATATATGTACTGCCGTTAAATGTTCTTTGAAATTTCTTGTATTTTGTAAAGCAATTGCCTGCTTTAAATCCGCTCTGATTGACTTGGAAGCCCTAACGTAAAGTCGAGGGTGACAGGGGCGAAGATATTAAAAATGAAATAAATATCACGCTGACAGACTGAGGCGAGTGGACACCAAATGGTGAAGCGACAGTCGGGTCCCTATAGAAATATAGGGAGTGAGGAATAACAAGACTCACCGCTACTTTTGAAATATAAAGTAGTCAAAAGAAGTAACAGATCGAACTTTACAGAATCAAGATCCTGTTTTAAATGAAGCAGCTAAGCGTTTGGGTGTATCACTCCGTTAATTTGGCGGAGTATAAATCTCTTCTAATGGACTTGGAAGCCTAAGGTTAAAACTATGGTGACAGGGCGGAAGGCGTAGGCCACCGTGAGAGACTAAACGAAGAGACCCGAAAGGGATGCGATAGTCCGAGCAGGAAGACGAAAGTTCCTGAGATATGCAGAAATGACATATCCCCTCTTTGAGGAGTAACAAAGGCAAACAGAAGATCAACTTACACGTGATATGCTTGCAGCAACAGCTGGGTTTATTAACTGTACTAGTGGTGTTAATGGTGATAACCCTACAGAAATAACGAGGGCCGATGTTGACGAAGTTGTACGAACTTTATTATCGAACGATGCTTATACAATTATGGATAACATTGAAGGTGAAGATAAGTTTGGAACAGCTCCAGTACGTGATGCATACTTTGCTCTCGGTTCTACTCAACTGACAGGTAACTTAGAAGCAGTTGCTGGATTTATTCAAAAGAATCAATATCCAGCTCCTATGAATGCTTTAAGGTCTGAATGGGGTGCAATTGGAAACTTACGTTTCTTGGTATCCTCTATTGGATCTTATACAGCAGCAGCTTCTAACCTTGGAGAAGATGTGTATAACATTTTCTGTGTTGGTATGGAAGCTTATGCATCAATAGAACAAGATGGATATAGCGCAAGCTTTATCTATAGGCCACCTATATATGATGGACCTCTTGCTCTTAATTGTTCAGTCGGATATAAGTTTGCGGAAGTTCCTAGAATTACCAATGACTTATGGGTTATCAATTTAAGAGCTACATTAGCATAGAAAGGGATTTAATATGGCTTACAATACAGTTAACCAACAAGGATATTTTAGTTCTGATGGAACTGATAAGATTATTCCTTTAAGATCTGATGTAGATTGGGTAGAAGTATATAATCTTACAAATATAGGTGGTTCTACTCAATGGGCTAGTACTAGATGGTATTGGCAGAGAGGTATGAACCAAGACGATGCATTAAACGATTTTCATGCTGCAGCGTCTCAAGTTATTTCAACATCAACATCAGCAGTAGGATTTAATGGAGCTGTCTATAGAGGCATCTCTTTAATAGATTCTACAGATAAAACTCCTGGTGCAGCCGTAGCTATCACAGCTGGTTCTAATGCTACACAACCAGTTTATAGTACAGCTGATACAGGAAGACTAGTAGCTGGCAGCATTGTTAGAATACAGAACACTGCTCATACAAGTCTTAATGGTTTAGATTTTTCAGTTGATACAGTTACATTGGATACATCTTTCAGGCTTGCAAATACATTAGCAACAGCACCTGGAGTTATAGCAGGAGCTAACGGAACATATAGATATATTTCTCCAAATAGAACCGTATACGACATGTTCTATCCAAAAAAGCGTGTTATAGCTAATATTACAGCAGCAAGTCCTGGTGTAGTAACAACTTTGGTTGACCATGGCTTAACAACAGGTCAAAAAGTAAGAATTAAAGTTCCAGTTAGTTGTGGAATGGTAGAATTAAATGATCAACTTGTAGATGTTACAGCTATTGATGCTTCAACATTCAGTATTGGAGTAGATACATCAGGCTATACAGCATTTGCATTCCCTCTTCCAGCTGCAGCCCCAGTAGATTATGCACAAATGATTCCAGTTGGAACTGATGGGTTGTATACTGATAGTTCAACGTTGAATACAGGGTTTATAGGAATGATCTTAGGCACAAGTTCTGATGCTGCTATTGCTCTTGGTTCTCCAGGTGGAACATCTGGTGATGCCATTAAATGGCGTGCAGGCAAATCTTTTGCTTATGATATAGGTTAGTTTTAAGAAATTAATTCTCTTTAAATTTTTTGGAACCCGGATGGGCCCACGTGGGCCCTAAAAGAAAGAAGGATCACATGGAAAATAAGATAAAATCAAAAGAAGATATTAAGAAAAAACCAAGTCTTAAGTATCAGAGAGATAAAGATAGAGAAAAAGTAAAAGGAATATTTAAGTTTTATGAAGTTCCAGGAGGAGAATTAAGCTTTGTATATAAGGCCTATAAAGAAGATCCTGTAGAGAAATATACATTAGTTGATGGGCAAGTATATACGTTACCTTTAGGTGTAGCTAAGCATTTGAATAAGAATGGATGCTATCCTGTACATCAGTATTTAAAAGATGAATCAGGTAATGTGTCTATGAAAGTAGGGCAAAAGGTTAGTAGGTTTGGTTTTCAAAGTTTAGAATTTGTTGATGTTGAAGAACTATCAGTAAGTCCATCTCAAATTGTAACAGTAGAAAACGTCTAAAAGAAGAAGGAGAGTATTATGTCTACATGTTATGCTGATCCTGATCCAAATATACAACCAGCAATGAGATTAATAAGCTCTATAACTAGAGAAATGAATGCTGTTGTAACTACAACATTTAATCATAACTACGTTAGTGGAACAATGGTAAGATTTAATATTCCAAGAAGCGTTGGCATGAGCCAAATAAATAAAAAAGTAGGAATAATAACAGTGACGGGAGCAGATACGTTTACTGTAGATATAGATACAACTAATTATGATGCATTTTCTATTCCGGTATCTCCTTCATGGCATGATAATACTTGTGCTTTAATTGTTCCTATAGGTCAAGTTAGTAATCAACTTACTGCAGCCGTGCAGGATGTAACTTAATAAGGAGTTAAAATGCCAGATAATACTTTATCTACGCTTGAGAAGATAAGGATAAAAGTTAGGAGGCTTACCAAGTCACCTTCTAATGCACAAATAACTGATGATACAATTAATGATTATATTAATACGTTTGTTCTTTATGATTTTCCAGAGCATCTAAGAACTTTTTCATTAAGAAGAACATATACTTTTTTTACTCAGCCTAATGTAGACACATACGAGCTAAATGACTTGGCAGATAATTTTTTAAATACATGTATTAATATTTACGGAAATTTTTATGTAGCTGGTCAAAAAACTATATACTCTCAAAATAGAGAAGAATTTTATAATTTATATCCAAAAGTTGAAAGTATAAAATCTATAGCTACTGGAGATTCTGTAACTGATGACTTTACTGGAACTCTATCAGGGGTTCCTATCTTGAGGGGACATGTTTCATTTACTTCTATTGCTGATAATAACGTTGGAATGGCTATGTACGACGTTCCAAACGATCCTAATGACGGCGAAGGAACGTTTGCGGGAGATATTGGAGCAGTTAGTACGATAAATTATACAACAGGAGAATATGATATAACTTTTAGTTCTCCTCCAGATACTGATAAGTCTGTTGACTCTCAGACAGTTATATATGCAGCTGGAATGCCAAGTGCTGTACTTTTTTATGGTAATTCTATTATTTTAAGACCAGTTCCAGATAAACCGTATGCTGTTAACTTTGAATACGATATAAGGCCTACTGAGTTATTAACTGATGCTAGCCAGCCATTGTTGTCTCAGTGGTGGCAATATATTGCTTATGGTGCTGCTAAGAAAGTATTTGAAGATCGTATGGATATGGAAAGCGTTCAAATGATTATGCCTGAATTTAAAAAACAAGAGGCATTAGTTAATAGAAGAACAGTTAATCAGCAATCACAAGAACGAACAGCTACTATATATAGTGGAACCAATGGTAATGTATCTGGTTTTTTTAATGAAGGAGGCTACTAATGGCATACAGTAACTCAATTCCAGGGGCTAATGATCTATTATCCCAATCTCAACAGGATATTCAGGATAATTTTGCAGCAATTAAGACTTTGGTAGATATAAATCACGTAACATTTGATACTGGAGATCAGGGTAAACATAAACATATTTCTTTTCCAGAACAAGGTGCAGATCCTACAACTGCAGCTAATGAAAAAGCTTTATATTCTAAACAATCAGCTCTTTCTGGAGTGGCTGAATTATTTATAAGAAATGAATCAGATGGTGATGTTGTAGAGATTACATCTGCTACTAAAGCCTCAGAGGGATGGACTATGCTACCTTCCGGTATTCAATTAGTTTGGGGTGGAAGTACTATAGCTGGAGAAATACAAGCAAGAACTCATACTTTTGTGCAGCCTTTCTCTAATTCTTGCCTTCAAGTAATTATATGTCTTGGTGCCACTGGAAATGGTAATGTTGGAGATTATGTGCTTGGAGCAACCTCTATGACTACTACTACTTTTTCTGCTACTAGAGCTACTTCTGCGTTAAAAGGTACAGCTGCTACGTATAGATTTTTAGCTATAGGATACTAATCATGGCAAAAGATCGCTTTTTAATTGCTCCGATAAAAGAAGGTCTACGAACAGATTTAAAATCTTGGCAAATTCCTGAGGATTCGTTCGAAAAATTAACTAATGCATATATGTATGAAGGAAGAATACGTAAACGTTTTGGTTCTGTGTGTACGGGTACCGGATGGACATCTGCGGCTACAGCGCAATTATTTTCAAGATTACGGATAACACTTACTGGTGGATCTGCAGTTGGTATAACTGACGGTGCTGGAGCTGCAACAGGAACCGTTCCAGGAAATATATTTAAAGTAGGTCAGCTTTTTTCTATAGGCGATGAAATATTCACCGTCTATCAAACAGGAACACCTGCTGCGATGTTAACAACTGGGGGAGCTACAACTCATACGTTTGACACAACTAGTGGAGCATATGTTTTTAATGGTGCTCCTGCTACAACACAAATATATTTCTATCCTGCTGAACCTGTAATGGGTTTATGGAATGTAGAAACAGACGTATTAAATAGTAATCCCGCTATAGCATTTGATACGCAATTTGCATATCAATTTTCTGGTGGTTTTTGGAACCGAATTGGTCCAACTACCGGTAGCCAATTCAATGGTAGTGATTCAGAATTCTTTCAGGCTGCTAACTGGAGAGGTGCTACTGGAGACGTAAATATTTTATTTACTTCTAATTTTAATGCTAGTATTCCTGCAGCTGCTACAGATGATCCAATGTGGTATTATGATGGTACTGGTATAACCGGATGGACCCAATTTCAGCCTGCTTTTATAGTGGGAGCTAATTTTGTAAGGTCTGCAAGGATTATTCTTCCTTTTAGGGATAGATTGATTCTTTTAAATACAATTGAAAATGATGCCGGTGGAGGTCTTGGCACTAATACTCAGCATGCCAATAGATGTAGATTCTCTCATAATGGAAGTCCGCTAGCTGCTAGCGCATTTTATGAACCCAATCAGGCAGGATTTACTGGTGGTGGTTGGATAGATGCTTCTACTAAAGAACAAATAGTAGGAGCAGAGTTTATTAAAGATAGGCTTATAGTATATTTTGAAAAGAGTACATGGGAATTAGCCTATACTGGTAATGCAGTACAGCCTTTTATATGGCAAAAAATTAATACAGAACTAGGTTCAGAATCAACTTTTTCTTCTGTTCCATTTGATAAGGCTATTCTCACAATAGGAACTACTGGTATACATGCTTGTAGTGGAGCTAACGTCCAAAGAATTGATAGTGAAATTCCAGATTTGGTATTCAGAATACGAAACGATAATGAAGGTCCGCAAAGAGTGGCTGGAATTAGAGATTATTATTCTGAAAATGTTTATTGGACTTTTTCAACTTCTAATTCAGATCAATATGCGGAAACATATCCTAATGTTATTCTTGTATATAACTATAAAGATGGTACCTGGGCTATCAATGAAGATAGTATTACCTCTTTTGGGTTTTTCGAACAACAAACAGGTAGGACATGGGCATCTTCTGCTCTTCCTTGGCACTCTGCAGGATTTACATGGTCTAGCGGAACAATACAGGCACAATTCCGACAAGTAATAGCTGGAAATCAAGAAGGATTTGTATTTAAGCTAGCAAATAATATTTTCACTAATGCGTCAGCTCTTCAGATTACAAACATGTCTGCAGCTGCTGGAATAGTAACTATAACAGTGATAGATCATAACTTGTTTACCGGATCATTTATAAAAATATCAAATTGCCAAGGAGTAACTGGTATAAATGACAACAACTATATAGTTACAGCTACATCAGAAGATACAATCCAAGTATATGAAGCTAATTTTGCTGGAACATACACTGGCGGAGGAACAATATCTAGAGTTTCTAGGATAGATATCTTAACGAAAAGATTTAACCCATATGTTAAAACTGGAACTAATATCTCTATAGATAGTGTAGATTTTGCAGTTCAAAGAACAACTAATGGAGAAATTACAGTAGATTATACACCTTCTTCTTCTTACATATCTATGGTTACAGATGGAATAGCAACTGGAGCTATTGTAGGAAATAATGTATTAGAAACATCAGCATATGATTTAGTTCCTCTTGAACAATATCAACAACTTTTATGGCATAGAGTATATTTTGGAACAGAAGGTGATAGCATTCAATTAAATATAATTTTAAGTGATGATCAAATGCTTGACACAGATATAGCAGAATCAGATTTTCAACTTGAAGGGTTTATTCTAAATCTTTCCCAGAAAGGTAGGATATCTTAATGGCTAATGCAGAAATCGGTTCCTTTATACCTACTACTAATATTTGGGATACTGCTGAAATTTATTCAACTGAAGTAACAAGCCCGGAATTTAAAGAACTTTTAGTTAGGTTGTATCAAAATCTTAACTTGATGTCTGTTAATATCAATCTTAAAGATACTGGATATTATGATACTTCTGAGTTTGTTACAGGACAAAAGTTTTTCCCTCAAACTGGAACCTCATCTTTAAGTGCAGTAACTCCAGATTTTAGACAAACTTACAGGAAGGTTATTAATTTTGGAGCATTGCCTAATACAGGTACAACTAATGTTGCTCATGGAATAAACGTCACAGCAGGAACTATATTTACTAGAATTTATGGAGTTGCTAACGATCAAGCCGGAACATCATACTTGCCCTTACCGTATGCATCACCAACTTTAATTAATAACATAGCTTTATCTGTTGATAATACCAATGTTACAATAGTTACTGGTAGTAATAGAACGGCTTATACTATTACGTATGTAGTTGTTGAGTATTTAAAATTTTAGGAAGGAGACGTATGCCTAGTTTTTCACAGTTTTTATTCGGAAAGCCAGCCGAAGAAAAAAGATTTCAAAGATATACACCAGAACAAGAATCTGCCCTTAATCAGCTTTTACAGCAAGGACTACAAGGAGCTGATTTTGGAGGAATAGAAGACATTGCCAGAAAGAGATTTCAAGAAGAAACTGTTCCTACTCTTGCTGAAAGATTTACAAGTATGGGAGCTGGAGGACAACGCTCTAGCGCCTTTGAATCTGCGCTTGGAAGAGCTGGTTCAGACTTAGAATCACAACTTGCAGGACTTAGAGGACAGTTTGGAATGCAACAATTGGGCATGGGACTACAACCAAGATTTGAAAGTGCTTATATGCCATCTCAACCAGGTATGGCTCAAGGAGGTCTTCAGGCCTTAATGCAAATTCTTCCAATGCTTTTAAAATCATTATAGGAGTACGTCATGGCAATTCAAATATTACCTAAAGAAGAAACATTTGCTTCACAACTCGGATCTTCATTAGGACAAGGTCTACAGCTTTTATTGCAGAATAAAATAGATCAAATGACGAAAAAGAAAGAAGCTAAAGGGTTAGAGGCATTAGGAATACCAGAAGAAGCAACTGGACAAATTTCTCAATTACCACCCGCACTTCAACAATTAGTAGTTAAAAATTATTTAGCTGGTGCCGAATCTGCAGGCTTAGGTCAAGCTCTTGGAGGTTTAAGAGAAGCTCCTGTGCAAATTCCACAAGAACTACAGCAAGCTGCTCCTACTAAAATTGGTAAAGAAGCACCTGAAGCTAGTTATCCTTCTTTTCAAGATATTTTAACTAAGCCAAGATTAAGTCAACAAGATCAATTTAAAATTGCTCAATTACAACAAAAAGAAAGACTATCTAAAGAAAAAATGACAGCACAAGAAAGAAAAGATTTACAGCAACAAAAAAAAGAAGCTTTTAAAGAAACTAAAGATTTTAGGAAGGAAGTAATAGAAAAAGCTAAGGCTTCAAGACAAAATTTATCAGATCTTGAAAGAATGGAAGAATTAGAAACAGAAGGTAAATTAGATACACCAGGCTATATAGAATTTTTAAAGCGTTCTGGATTTGATGTTCCTGCTTTAATGAATCCAGGAACTGAAGAATTTAATAAAATAGCACAAACTTTTATGCGTGATGTAAAGAGTTACCTGGGTGCACGAATTAGTAATTTCGAATTGGAACAGTTCCTTAAGACAATACCTTCCTTATCTCAATCTCCAGAAGGAAGAAAAAGAGTTATTTCTAATCTAAAAAGAGTATCGCGTATAGGATTAGAATATAATAATGCTATGAAGAATATTATTAATGAAAACAAAGGTATTCCTCCTTTAGATTTGATGGAAAAAGTAGATTCTAAAGTAGAAAAAAAATATGATAAAATAACTGAACAATTTAAAAAAGATTTAGCCCGTGAAGTTCCTGAAGCACCAAGCAAATTTGTTACAGGATTGGGAACTGTTTTAGGAGAAGTAGTTGGAGCTCCTGGAAAACTGCTTGGAAAACTAGGGAGTATTGGAGGTGGTGGAGGACTTTCTGCTTTATTATAATAAATTAAATAAGATCTGGGGATATTTTTATATGTTTCCAGGTCTTATTATGTTTAATATCGTGTATAGTTACAAAATTAACTTTATAAATTTTTGCTATTTCATTTGAAGGTAAATTAGAATTATATAATATTTTTTTTATTTCTATAACTTGTTTTTCGGTTAATTTTGCTTGTTTAGAATTTTCTCCTTTTAAAATTTTAGCTCTACCTTTTTTATGCATATCACGTACATTGTCAGTCGGAGTTCCTAGAAATAAATGATCTGGATTTGTACATTCTGGATTATCGCATTTATGGCATATAAATATTCCCTCAGGAATTTCTTCTTTATGTAATAACCAAGAAGCTCTATGAGCTAAAATATCTTTATCCAAATATCGTAAACTTTTATATTTTTTAGTTTTTGAACCATTCCAACCCCAACAACCGTCTTTTTTAATTACATGTTTTTCAAAATGTTCTCTAAGTCTTTTAAGCCCTTCTTTTTTAGTAGCTGTTTTCCAAAATTCATGATTTCCTGCATTTCCTTTTTGATATTTTGAATAACATTCTTTTGAGCAATATTTATAGTTACTTGGTTTTAATATTAAATTTTTACATTCTACGCAAAATCTATCCGGCCTTCTTATATTTTGCCCAAGGCATTTATGTGAACAAAATCTCTGTTTTTTGGCTCCTTTAGGATCAAAAAGCTTACCACATTGTATGCATTCTTTTGTACGATTATTTTTTCTTAGAGCTGAAAAGCATTTAACGGAACAACATTTTCTTTTTGCTGCATGAGAAGGTTTTGTTTTAAAAACTTGTCCACAAAATAAACATTTTTTAATCATAATAGTTTCTTGTTAAGTAATAAATAATAGTAAAAGGCCAAAGCCATAATTGTGTTAAAAGCTTTAATATTTTTAATAAAAAACTAAACCAAGTTAATTTCTTATTATCCATTTTTGCCCCCCAGCATTTTAGTTAAACTTACTTTCGTACTTAATAAACGAAATTAACGCCCTTAATATTAATGTTCTCATTGAACAATTTCTAATTACACCTATGTATTTCAACTGCTGATGTAATCTCTCTGGAATATCAACAGACAATCTCTTCTCTTTTTTAGGATTATCTTTCATAAAATCTCCTATCTTAAAGTTATAAAAGTTAACAACTTCATTGTACCAACATTTGTACATTCCCACAACCTTTTTTAAAATATATTGCATTAAATTTAGAAAAGATCTTAACTGTACTTAGTTATAATTTTTTAATATTAAAAAGGAGTCTTTCATGGGATTAAGAAATGACATTGATGTATTTTCTCCGAATCAATATGAGAATGTATATTATGAAGCGCCAGTAGTAGCCAAACGTGCTCCTACTGCTAATGATAAGCTAGAAATCGGTAAAGTTTGGATAGATACTGTTAATGATGATGCTTATTTTCTTACAAGCATATCGTCTGGTTCGGCTGTATGGATTAATGCTGGTGGTGGAACTGGTACATTTAGTTCCATTACAGCAACAACTGGAAATATAACAGCTACTTTAGGAGATTTTGTAGCTAGTGCTGGAGATCTTAATATTGCAGCTGGAAGTGTAACTTTCGGCATACTTGGGATAGGTGTAGTTCAATCATCCGCAGCTGGATTACTTTCCAGTTCTGCAGGCACAGATGGTCAAGTTTTAATAGGATCTACAGGCTTAGCTCCATCTTGGAGTACTTTAACTGCCGGTGGCGGTATAACGATTGTAGAAGGCGCTGGAACAATTACAATTTCAAATCCTGGTGCTACAGGTTCAACTTTTGGCACAGATGCTGGAGGTCCGGTATCTCCTACAGGTGGTGGTCTTACTACTTTTGAAGGCTACGATGCAAATATAACTACAGATGGTGCAACAGCAAATACAGTACGTATTAGACTTGCTGATGACGTTACTACAGTGGGAGCATTAACTGCTGGAGCAAATCTTGGAATGACATCTGGTACATGTACAATAATTTCAAATGATAATAGTCCACAATCTATTTATTTACACGCAGATGCAGGTGCAGCTGAAACTATATCTCTTCATTCAGATCAAGGTACTTCAGTATCATCAATAGAGCTGCTTTCTGATGTTGGAGGTTTATCTCTTACTTCTGGATTAGCTAGTGCTGATGCTATTAATATAAATGCTTCTGATGCTGCTGGTGGAATTGATATAGATTTTGGAACTGGTGGTCTTTCCGTAGTAGGCGCTAATGGTGCAATAAATTTAGAATCAGGTACAGGGGCAATTAATGTTGGTGTTGATGCAGCAGCTCATACAGTAACTGTAGGTTCAACAAATACAACTGCAGCTACAGTAATTCAATCTGGATCTGGTGATGTAGCTATAACTTCAACAGATGCGGTTACAGTTGACTCTGCTGGCGTATTAGAACTTAATTCTTCTGCAGGTATTATTGGAATAGGTAATGATGCTGTAGCTCAAAATATTAATATAGGTACTGGAGCAGCTGCACGAACTCTTACTTTAGGTAATGGTACAGGGGCAACTTCAGTAGTTGTAAATTGTGGTACAGGGGCATTGAATCTAGGAACAAATGCCGTAGCGCATACTTCTACGTTGGGTTCAACTACAGGAGCAGCAGCAACAACTGTTCAGGCTGGAACAGGAGCTTTAACTTTAACTGCGGGTGGAATATTTGATGTTAATGCAACAGGGGCAGTAACAATTGACACAGCAGCTGCAATATCTATAGATTCTTCAGCTTCTACTATTGGTATTGGAACAGATGATGTAGATCAAGCTGTAAACATAGCAACAGATGGCGAAAGAACTACAACCATAGGTTCAAATAATGGAGCAGCCGGTGTCGTAATTGATTGCGGAACTGGAAATGCAAGTTTTGGCGCAACAGCTACAGCACACTCAACAACAATCGGTTCAACAAATACAACAAGCAACCTAGTTCTTCAAACAGGATCCGGATCTTGTGTAGGAACTTTTGGTGGAACACTTGATATTAACGGTACCGGAGATATTACAGTAGATGCAGGCTCTGGAATATTCGATCTTAGTGTTTCTGGAAACATAACATTAGATTCTTCTGGCGGAACAATAGGTATCGGGGTTGATGATATAGACCAAAATATCAATATTGGAACTACTGGTGAGCGCACAATTACAATAGGTAATCAGGTTGGAGCAGCTGGTATTGTAATTGAATCTGGAACATCAGCAATGGCGCTTAATGCTTCTGGTTTAATTTCAGTAGAACCAGCTACCGATACTCAAGCAGCAGCAGCAGTGACTATTAATGCAAATGCAGGGGTCGGTACATTTACAGGATTAACCACAGCAGCAGCAGCAAAACAAACATTAACAATAACAAACTCTATATGCACAGCAAGTTCAGCAATTTTAGCAAGCGTATCTAATTTAGGTGCGAATGATGCAAAAATGAACATTGAACGCATTACACCAGGTGCAGGTTCGTTTACAGTAGATGTTATTAACTCAGGAGCTGCAAGCCTTAACGGAAACATAATACTTACGTTCTGGATAATAAAACCCTAGAACAATTTATTAGAGATATTAATCATTGGGAAAAAGTTGTTTTATTAATTTATAGCAATAGAATTTTCCCAATGATTAATAAGAAAATTTGAAACATGTTAAAATATCTTCAGTAAGTTTAATTTTTTAATTTAAGGAGTTTTTATGTCCGAAAAAGAAGTAAAAGATATTAAAGCAGAAGAAATGAATGTAGAAAAAGAATTTAAATTTGGGATTGCTCCATCATTAATTATAAATATGGTTAAAGAAAATCGTGTTTATAGATTTGAGATGCCAATTGGAGCTAAATTAGATGAATGTGAGCAAGCTTGTATAGAGTGCCAAAATGTCATCAAAAAAATGATAGAAGAGGCAAAGGCTAAAGAAGCAAAAGCTAAAGAAGAATCTGAGTCTTCAGTTGAAGATTTAAAAAAAGAAGATAAATAATCGATGGAGGCATATGCCTCCATTTTAATATTAAATTGATTGGAGAGTATTATGTCTCAAAAAAATAGCATTATCCCTTTAGTTATATCTATAGTAGATGTAACTGAAATAACAGCTGCTACATGGACAGCGTTTGATACTGATGGTCTTGAGGGGGCTTGTTTTTTCTTACGTATAACTAATGATTCTGATACAGATGTAATTATAAGTTATGATGGAATAACTGGACATGAATATGTACCAAAAGGCAAAACGATTGAAGTAAACTTTCAAACTAATTCATCTCCAGGCAACTATGTTGCTAAAGTTAAAAAAGGCACTGTTTTATATGCTCAAGGTACTGCTGGACAATCTGGTTATATTTATCTTGCTGGTTATTTTCACGAACAATAAAGGAATAAAATGGCATATAGTAATGCAGTTCGTCTTTTAGCTGAAGAAGTTAAAACAATAGCACATGGTTCTATTCTTGGAGGTGGTGTTTATATGGGTGTAGGGACATCTTTAGAGCATCCTGCAAGAATGATATTGGTTCAAAATTATACAGACGCTACTTTAATGTTTTCACTAGATGGAGTAACTGATCATTTCCCTTTAATACAATATTCTCATATGATTTTAGATATTTCTGGTAATAAAACTATCGAAAATGGATTCTACTTATCTGAAGGTCAGAGATTATATGTTACACAGGTGGACGCTCCTACTACAGGATCAGTTTACTTAACTTCTTTTTATGGTAAAGATTAATTAATAAATAACATATCTAGGAGCGTATAATGAGCCAAATTGGACAATTTTTAGATACAACTTCTGGAGCAGCTATACTGACTTTGACCGGTGATGTTGGTGGCGCTATAGTCCCAGATGGGGTAGGTAATATAGATATTTTGGGAGGAACAGGGATAACAACAACAGGAAATCCTGGAACTAATACTTTGACTATAGATTTAGCTGCAATTATAGCAACTTCATATCTAACTGACGATGCTAATAGTGCTATACCAGCGTTAAATGTTTTAACTGTTGCTGGTGGTACTAACATGGGAACTACCTCAGCAGGATCAACTGTAACTATAAATTTAGATGATGCTATTTCTTTAACTACAGTAACTGCTACAACATTTTATACAGATGTTGCAGCTGCAGGATTAACTCTTTCTGGAACAACATTAGAAGCTGATGGTACGGATGCGGATATAGACATAAACATTACCGCAAAGGGAACCGGCCAAGTTATTATCGATGATTTACAATTAACAACTCCTTTAGAGGTAACAGAAGGTGGAACTGGACTTGCTACATTAACGGATCATAGCGTGTTAGTGGGCTCTGGAACAGCTGCAATAACTCCTTTAGCAGTAGGAGCTACCGGTGAAACCATTATGGGCTCAACAGGGGCAGATCCAGGATGGACAGATTCTCCTTCTTTTGGTGGATCTGTAACTGCAGGAACAGGCCTTACTGTAACTACTGGTAATCTAAATTTACCTGATACAGTGGCTACAGGATCTTCTGGAGTCGTTAATTTTGGTGGTATTAGATTTATAAGTAATTATGGAACATACAATACTTTTGTAGGAGAAGGTTCTGGTTCTGTAACAGCTGGAATAGGAGGTTTTAATACTGCAGTAGGATTTGAAGCTTTAAAATCAATAACTTCAGGAACAAGAAATGCAATATTAGGAGATGGAGCTGGAGAATCTATTGATACTGGAGATGCTAATATACTTCTAGGCACATCTACAGGTGGCGCTTTAACCTCAGCAGTTTATAATACTTTTCTAGGTAAAACATCTGGGTATCAAGTTACAACGGGTTCTTATAACGTAATGATAGGAACCTCATCTGGAAGTAATGCTGACGGTACTGGATATGGAGCTGGAAATTCAGCTGCAGCAGCTAATAGCAGTAATATTTATATTTGCAGTGACGGAGCGGCTGAATCTAATACTATACGTATAGGAACTAATGGTTCTGGAGATAAGCAACAAGATACTACTTACGTAGCTGGTATATATGGAGTAACTCCAGGAGGTACACAAAATATAGCTCTTATAGATAGTAATCATCAATTAGGAAGTGTTGCTTCGTTGACTGTGCCATTAGGAGGCACAGGAGTTTCTTCTATAACAGATCATAGTTTAATAGTCGGCTCTGGAACGGGAGCTATTACAGAGTTAGGAGCAGCCACAGATGGACAAATTCCAATAGGATCAACAGGGGCAGATCCAGTGCTTGGAAATATAGCAGCTTCTAGCAATATTTTAAGCGTTACTAATGGGGCAGGTTCTATATCTTTAGATGTTAATGATTCATTAAAAACATCTTCTGGATTCCATTCATGGTCTGGAGGAGCTCCGTATTTTGATGATACAACTATAGGATCATTTACTATTTCTCAAGCTGGTACAGGATATATAAAAGGAGTAGAAGTTACCTGGACTGGAGGGCAAACCATAACAGGTTTAGTTGCAGGAACAGCATATTTAATTTATATAGATTCTACCGGAACTATAGGTAAGGACTCTACATTTGATGATTCTATATACTGTGATAATATTGTATTATTCGAATGTGTTAGAGATTCTACTACTCCTACAAATAATCAATTAACTGTAAAGGAAAACCATCCATATAATTTTCCTTGTCCTGTAGCCAGATATTTAAATGATACTGTTGGAACAATTATAGAAAATATAAATAATGGAGCAAATATTACTCTTAATGGTACACAAAAAATAGAGATCTCAGGTGCTGATGTTTTAAGTGATGATGGTCTTTATACTGATATACCAGACAGTGGAGGAACAGCTGAAACGTTTTTTCAAATGTACGCGAATGGATCAGGGAAATGGGCTTTACATTCTTTAAGTGATACATTTGATGGGTATTATAATAATGCAGGTACTCCAACTGCAATTAGCGTATCAAAATATGCAGTTTATTCTTTATATATTTCGAAAGATGATTTAAATGCGGCTACCCCTAAATATGGAGCAGTTTTAGATACATCTCAATATAATAATTTAACATCAGCGCAAACTGCTATAGCTAATGGAACAATTGCTAAACCAAGTGGAGAGCTTGAAAAATTAGAAACTGCTTTACTTGGATATATAATATATTCAGAGTCTTCTAGTTCTATAGTCGATGTTCTTATAGAAAAAACAACATTAAGACAAACAGTCTCTACTGGAGGAACTAATGACGCGTCTTTAATAACAACAAATGTTACTAACTTTAATGGGATACTATCCGCAAGCGATACAAATGTTCAATCAGCCCTGGAGACTATAGATGATTGGGGAGCATCAACTACAAATAATGCTCTTCTAGTTGGTAATGGAACAGGATCTCCAATTGGATCATTAGCTGTAGGAACAACAGGTGTTATCCTTCAAGGATCAACAGGAAATCCTCCAGCTTGGTCAACAGCTACATATCCTAGTACGGCTGCTATAGGAGATGTATTAGTTGCTTCAGCTGCTAATGTAATAGGAGTTGTTACTGGAGCAGCTACAGCGGGATATGTTCTTACAGCAAATGGAGCAGGTACAGCACCCACATTTCAAGCAGCAACCTCTGGAACGGTAACATCTGTTACAGCTGGTACAAATTTAAGTGATTCTGGTACAGCTACTGATCCAATTATAGATCTTGATGCTGCCATTAGTGGTATGACTGGTATTACTATGGCTGATACTGGAAGTCTGCAAACAACAACTGTTGATACAGATACAATGCTTATACAGGGATATGATGTTGATGGGACAGCATATGTACCATTTATTACTATTACTAATGCCAATGATCCTACTTGTGACTTAAATACGGGTGTAACAATTGGCACCAAGTATATATACAGAGCAGATGGTACCGATGTTCCTGTGGCTGACGGAGGTACTGGAGCTTCAACATTAACAGATCATGGCGTTTTGTTTGGTTCTGGAACAAGTGCTATTACAGCTTCTGCAGCACTAACTAATGGCCAATTACTAGTTGGTAGTACCGGAAATGACCCTAGCGTAGCCACTTTAACTGAAGGTGTTGGAATAGATATTACCAATGCTGCTGGCTCTATAACTGTAGCTTCAACAGGAACAACACTTAATGATCAAACAGGAACTACATACACTTTAGTTTTAGGAGATGCTGGAAAACATATAACATTCACTAATGCTGCCGCTATAACTGTAACAGTTCCGACAAATGCAGCAGTAGCCTTTCCAATAGGTACTGTTATTTCGTTTAGTCAGGGCGGAGCAGGCCAAGTAACATTTGCAGGAGCAGGTCCTCCAACACTACAATCTGCAGATAGTGCATTAACAACTGTTAAGATTTATTCTGGTGGCTGCATGATTAAAATTTTGACAGACACATGGCGCTTTTTTGGTGATCTGGAGGCATAATTATGGTTGGATTACAAGGTTTAATGACAAAAAGACGCAGAGATGTTTGGAC
>Ga0180434_10001076_pt1 | contig 39923 bp, 36 predicted proteins | sample SS_ome_7_FD_132453 | JGI IMG/M metagenome (GOLD analysis project Ga0180434, IMG submission 132453) | Hypersaline lake sediment archaeal communities from the Salton Sea, California, USA - SS_1_D_2 metaG | ecosystem: Environmental > Aquatic > Non-marine Saline and Alkaline > Hypersaline >... | reverse complement strand
CGTTGATCGAGATCTCGGCCCGGGCCGAAGCTTACCTCCACGTCGGAGCGAATAGGGGGGCGCGCCACAATATTCGGAGTACCAGACGTCTTCTGAAGTCGACCTCGTGAACCACGGGCCCGGGTTGGGGAATCAAACTTTAAAGGGAAGTATTGCGGTTCACAGCCACGGTCGATTTTCATGTCCGATGGCGATGATGAACACAAGGAAGTTCACGTGATATGCAATACCCACTGGGACAGGGAGTGGGTGTACCCCTCCGCGGAGACCCGGCTCCTCCTGCTGGACTTCATGGACGAGCTCCTGGGAATCCTGGACGACCAGCCGGATTTCCACTCGTTTCTCATGGACTCCCAGGTCCTCTGCGTCGACGACTACCTGGAGATGAGGCCCGACGACAGACCCAGGGTGGAGAAGCACGTCAAGTCGGGTCGCCTCCAGATCGGCCCCTGGTACAGCCTCCCGGAGGAGTACATAGTGAACGGGGAGTCACTGGTCAGGAACCTGCTGATAGGGCACAGGGCCTCCGCTTCACTGGGGAAGACTATGAAGCTCGGCTACACCCCTTTCTCGTACGGCCAGACCTCCCAGATGCCGCAGATATACCGGGGATTCGACATCGACACGATCATCTTCTACAGGGGTATCAACACAGAGCACTCCGAGTACATCATGGAGGGCGTGGATGGCTCCAGGGTCGTCGGGACCCGGTTCGGGTGCCTCTCCCGCTTCAGCTACTACTTCTACGTCTACAGGGTCCTCAGGCACAACATGAGCAGGGACGAGTGGTGGTACGACTGGGACAGGGGGGCACTGCCCTTCAAGCTCTGCAATGTCACCCACCCCAGGGCCCACTGGTACATACTCGATCCCTCCAAGAAGCTTCTGCAGTGGGAGAAGCTCCCGGCCCAGGTCGAGCGACTGGTAAAGGACGAGTCCGAGCACTTCTCCACCAGGTACATCGCCTGCATGCAGGGCTTCGACTCATCCTCCCCTGATCCCCTGGAGAGGGAGATAATCCTCAAATCCCAGGAGGCCCTGGGCGACAGGCACACGATCATCCAGAGCAGTTTAGAGGATTACATGGCCAGGCTCAAGGAGGCCATCAGGGACAGGGACGTGGAGGTCATCACGGGTGAGAGCAGGGACCCCGGGGCCACGGGGAAGTGGACCCACCTGATGGGCGACGTGATATCGAGCCGGACCCGGATCAAGAGGGCGAACAACCTCTCCGAGAACGAGCTCCAGAGGTGGGCCGAGCCCTTCCAGGCAATCGCCCTCACGCTGGGAGGGAACTATCCTGCTGGACCCTTCGAGATGGCCTGGAAATATCTCATGAAGAACCACCCCCACGACACCATCTGCGGCGCCGGGGTGGACCAGATGGAGAGGGACATGATGTTCCGCTTCGACCAGGTTCGTATCCTCTCCCAGGGCCTCATGCGGAGGGGTTTCGAGGCAATCCAGAGGAGGATCGACACCTCCGGCCTCGATATGAGGGACTCGGTCCTCACCGTATTCAACCCATCCCCCTTCCCCAGGTCCGGGGTGCTCAGCCTGCTGGTCGACCTCCCCTACGAGTGCTTCTACGAGGACTTCTCCATCGAGACCCGGGAGGGGGAGAGGGCACCCGTACAGGTAGTCACCAGCTACCCCTACGGGAACCTAGTACGGAACCTCCAGGATATCAGCCTTGAGCTCAGGTCCGAGAGGGTGAAGCTTCACCTCATGGTCGAGGACGTGCCCCCACTGGGCTACAGGACCTACCACATAAAGCACCAGGAATCCACCCCGGGAACCATGGAGTCCCTGGTGAAGAGGCCCAACTCCATGGAGAACGAGCACATCAGCGTGAGGATCAACGACAATGGGACGGTGGACATCACCCGGAAATCGACGGGCCACGAGTTCAGGGGTCTCCACTACGTCGAGGACTCGGGCGAGGTGGGCCACTCCTGGATCCACATGGCGCCAGACCACGACGAGGTCATAAACAGCCTCGGCACCCCTGCCGAGATCTCCCTGGAGGAGGAGGGCCCCCTCCTGGCCAGGTACAGGGTCGAGTACAGGATGCTCATCCCGGAGGACATCGTCAGCGAGGAGCAGGGCGTCGAGCCCAGGCCCCACAGCCCCGCCTACCACGACCCCGCGCAACCCTCGACCAGGAGGTCGGATAACCGAAAAGAGATGATAGTGCGCTCCTGGTTCACCCTGAGGAGGGGCCAAAAGTACCTGGACGTCCATACCCGGTTGGACAACCCTTGCAGGAACCACAGGGTCAGGGTAGCCTTCCCGACCGGGGTCGAGGCCACCCACTCCCACGCCGAGGCGGCCTTCGACGTCATCGAGAGGGAGATCGTCAGGACGCCCAAGAACCCCTACTTCAACAGGGAGAACCCCCAGTACCCGAACCACAGGTTCGTGGACATAAGCGATGGAAGGGCCGGACTGGCGCTGATCAACGACGGCATACGGGAGTACGAGGCGAAGGACGACGAAGACAGGACCCTCTACCTGACCCTGCTCAGGGGTTACGTCTTCAGGAACTCCCCAATAATAGACAGGTGGGACGTCTACCCCGAGATGGAGCTCTCCCAGTGCCTGGGGGAGAACGAGTGGCGCTACGCAATCTATCCCCACGAGGGCGACTGGGAGAGCTCGGGCGTCTACGAGCAGGCGGACAACTTCAACCTCGGCATGGAGGCGGCCCAGGCCGGCGTCCACGAGGGTGACCTTCCCTGGGAGCTCAGCTTCTTCTCCCTTGAGCCCGGTGACCTTGCTCTCTCAGCGCTGAAGAAGTGCGAGGACAGGGATTCGATCATTATGAGGATATTCAACCCGACGGACAAGGAAATCGAGGCCACCGTTACATCATGCCGGCCCGTGAAGGGGGCATGGATTACCAACATGAACGAGGAGAGGCGGGAGGAACTCCAACCAGACGGGGGCACCATCCCGATCAAGGTTGGCAGGAAGAAGATAGTGACACTTGAGATAGAGATCTAGCCCCTCTCAAGATCCACCACGATTACCTCGTACTCGTCCAGGACAGGAAGCACGATTAGCCGGTTCGCCCCCGAGTTTGATACCTCCATCTCGGTTCCCGACCGCAGGGCCCGGGCAGTGCGGTTGACCTCCAGGCCGTGAAGGGTGATCCCCACATCCCTGAGCCTGACCACCTTCTCCATTGGTCTCGTCATCTCCCCGGTGAAGTTTACCAGGTGGACCATCAACCTTCCCTCCTGTCTCCTGAGAACGACCTCCACGCTGGAGGGGCAGTTCTCAAGCGTCACCAGCTTCCCGGCCAACAGGTCGGCGGTCGCGGAGATGATCCTCCTGTAGTCGGGGTTGTGGTAGGTTCCGTAGTGCTCGAAGAAATTTCCCGCCATGTACATGCACCGGCCATTGCCGTACTCGTGGAGGAGAAGCGCGGGTTTGTCCGTCAGCGGGGGCAGCTCGTGGTACCTCGCGGGCATCTTTCCATGGTACAGGGCCAGGGGGGTCGCCCCAGTGGTCCTGACATCCATCCCGTACACAGGGGAAGGTAGCTGAAGGTCGCTCAGCTCTCCCCGCGGAATCAATACCCCGGGGGAGGTGACCCTGAAGTAGTCAAGCATCATGGGGCCGAAGGTTCCCCCGACGGACTCAGCGCCGAGGACCCTGGATAGCCCGAAGCCCTCCCTGGGGTCACCGAACTGGTCGTACATGGAGGTCTCGAAGCTTGCCACCAGGTTACCCCCTCCCCTCACATAATCATCGATTGCCTCCAGGACATCATCTCCCATGCAGGCGCAGTTGGGGGCGAACAGGAGATCGTACTCCCCGAGGCACCCTTCCTCCGCGGCGATGTCGTCGATGACGGCGGATGGAACGTGGGAGCGGAGGAGGGCCTCGTAGCAACCCTTGAAGCTGGCGAAGAAATCACCGGCGGCGGACCTCTTCTCCAGCGACTTCCCCTGGGGGGTGAAGTCCGTCACCGGCACGCTGGCCCTGTAGAAATCGGCGGTTCTGCTGGACCAGAGGATGGCCACCCTCGCCAGTGGCCTCGACCCGGCGAGTACATCCTCGTTCTCGCGGAGAAACCGGTTCATCTCCCCGGCTGCCAGGGCCCCGGGACGGTCAGAGGATTTGAGGGATATCCCGTACCAGGGGCTCGCACCGTTGGCCACCGTGTCTGCGAAGAGAAGGCGGGTCTCCGTTGGTGACAGGAGGTACTCGTCCCAGCCCTTGTTCGCCCCTGCTATGAAGACAACTGTGGGCTTTCCACCCGACTGGGTCTCAAGGAGCCTTGCGGTCATGCCCGGCTTCCAGAGGGGTGATGTCCTGAGGTCGTAGTAGAGAAAACCCCCCTCCGCCCCGAGTATGTCCTGGTGGTGCATGAGTCTCCGGTTATCCCTTGCCGCCGGCCAAGCGGGGCCGACTCCCGTGCAGTTCATGTAGATCACCGCCCCGGGTTTTTCCTCAATCAGGGTTCTGCGGGCGTCCTCCAGGTACCGCCTGATGCTCTCGTAGCGGAACTCTATGAAGTTCCTCCATGCCGGGTCCTTCCAGTCCTCCTCGGCGGGAATCGGCGTCCCGTACTCCTCCTGGAAGGCCGCGCTGCAGCTATCGCAGTGGCAGGCTCCCGGGGCGAATATCGGGCCGTCCAGGAAAATCCCCTCGATGTCGTATTTCGCCAGGTCCCTGATCCCCTGGAAGGACCACTCCCTCCACGCGGAGTTGACGCACGGGGCGCAGCCTGATCCGTAGAGATCCTCTATCACCCCGCCCCCCCGGACGCACCTGCAGCCACCCGGGATGTCGAAGACCGAAATCCCTTTGAAGCCAGTGTACGTTGTAGTATATCATGACGTTTATCCCATTCCGATGGGCCTCCGGCAGGTACTCGCCCAGGAAGTCCCGGGGCACCTCGTCGGCTAACCGGCTTTTGTAGTAGAAGATCCCCTTCTCACCACCGTACACGTCGCTGCACGTGATGTGCTCGGCGTTAAAGCCCAGCCCGGACTTCATCCCGGCCAGTCCGGAGGGATCCAGCTTGCCCATCTCCCCGGCCCCGTAGATACCCAGGTCCGCGATCGTCATCATTCCCCGGTGCCACTCTGACCTCGACAAGAAAAACCGCCTTCTGCGGTTTACGCCCATCTCCCCCTTTTAAAGTTTGAGTGGATGATCCGGAAGAGCTGGAGAGCAATATGCCCGATGGTAAATCCGAAGCGAGACCTGCTTACGGATGAGTCTCAGATGACCCGGTCTACCACCCGGGATACCAGCCGTTGTATCGCATGTGCCGGAGCCGCATTCTATTGGGGTCTCTCACACCTGATCACTGGCTTATCATCCTAAGATCTCCCTTTCTATCCTCGACGAAGATTTGGGCCTCCAGGGTTGAGAGGCTGGTAACACCATCGTGAATCATCTCAGCGAGATGGGAAATATCAAATTCCGTTACCACGCGTCTTGTCGGTGTATCGAAGGTGATCTCGTACCTCCTATCAGCGGCAGCATTTAGCCGATTCATACTGGTAGGATAGTTCTTTAAATCCCTGTAGCTCAGTGAAACGACAATCCAGGCCGGGCCCTTCCCACCACGATGATTATCCACACTGAAACTGACTCTTACGCTGTAAACCGGGATATGCTCGTCGCCGTACTGGATAGACCCTGTCTCGTAGGGTTCGATGCCTGAAATTCGTGCACTTAGATCCATCTCTCTGTTGATAATGTAGGTATATGCCGCTATGAGAACTATCACAAGTACTAGCAGAACTGCTGGTACATATTTCATCCAGCCCAATCATTAATCCCTGCTGGTTTCTCGCTTAAAGAGGATATAACTTTGATTCTATTCATCCCCCCCGTTCAATCAGGCTGGATAAACCCTTCAGTCCGTTAACCGGAAGATATCATCAGGATCGCCTTTTTATTTAGCCAAGGAGGGGTATTGACATGGTGCTCGACGAGACCACGAGGAAGGCATACCTCGAGTTCTACGAATACGATCTCGACTTCCCCTTCCAGCTCGAGATATCCGAGGGCGAGACCCGGGGCAGCTGCACGCTCCACGAACTCACCCTCGAGTCGGCTCACGACGAGATGGTGCCCGCGGTCTACGCCCGGCCGGCGGACCCGGGCCAATACCCAGCCCTCGTCTTCCTCCACGGGAGGGGCGGGAACAAGGGGGACATCCTAGATATTGCCCCCCTGATCACCGGCGCGGGCTACGCCGGGATATCCATCGACTGCCAGTACCACGGGGAAAGGAACCCACGGGGAAAGAACATCTACTCGGAGTATGCCTACTCGGACAGGGACGCCATGCTCCAGACCGTCATCGACGGGCGAAGGGCCGTGGACTTCCTCAAGTCCAGGGAGGAGGTTGATCCCGAGCGCATCGGGCTCCTGGGGGGCAGCATGGGAGGAATCCTCGGGACCCTCCTGGCCGCCGTGGAGAGGAGGATAAGGGCGTCGGTCCTGCTTGTCGCCGGTGGTAACTGGGAGATACTCGCCAGCAAGAGCCAGCACCCCGATGGTAAAAACCTCAGGAAGAAGTCGGTCGACCCAAAGAGGCTTGCCAGAGTCATGGCTCCCGTTGACCCCATCAACCTCGTCGACCTGATCAGCCCCAGACCAGTTCTCTTCCAGCTCGGGCTCAAGGACGATGTCGTCCCGGCCGAGACGGGTCGTCTCCTGGTGGAGGCGGCGGGGGAGCCAAAGGAGGTTGACTGGTACGACTCCGGCCACGGGCTCCCCATGGAGAGGGTCGTTCCCAGGGTTCTATCCTGGCTCGAGGAGAACCTGAAGAACCCCTAGGCCTCACTTCGCCAGCCCTGGCAGCCCGGCTGCAGCCAGTATTCCCCTCAGCTCCTTGATCTCGGTCTCGTCCAGTGAAGATGTGGGGGGCCTGGTTGGGCCTCCCACCAGCCCGGCCAGGTCCATGGCGGCCTTTATAACGTGGGACTCGCCCCCCTTGCGGGACCCGATCTTGACCCTGAAGTCGTAGAAGGGCCAGTTCAGCCTGTCCACCATGTCCAGGGCCCTCCTGCAATCGCCGTCCTCAAGTGCCGAGAACAGGTCCAGCTCGTGCTCGGGCCAGAAGTTCGCCTCGTGGCTTATGAACCCCCTTGCCCCGAGTGGCCTCGTCATGACCGGCGAGGCCGAGTTGTCGATGAACGAGACCCTCTCGCCGTAGAGCCGGAAGCCCTTCTTGAACTCGAAGAGGCTGGGCGATGACCACTTTATGCAGACGATGTTATCGAGCTCGACCAGCTTGCCAAGCAGGTCGGTGTCTATATTGTATCCCTCCCAGTAGGTGTTGTAGACCATTATGGGTATGTCGACCGAGTCGTTGATGGCCTTGAAGAACTCGAAGACGTCCCTGGCCGTCGGGTTGTAGTAGAAGGGAGGGGATGCCTGTATTCCGTCAGCACCTATCTCCTTTGCGTGCTTTGCCAGATCGATGGCGGCCATGGGGTTCGTGTGCTGGACGCCGACGAAGACAGGAACCCTTCCACCGGCCTCCTTCACAATGGTCCCGGCGACCTTCTTCCTCTCCTCGTGGTCGAGGGAGGGGAATTCCCCGCCTGCACCCACTGCCAGGAGAAATCCCGACTCCTTCCCCATGCCCTTTGACACCGAGTTGGCGACGTTCTTCTTCAGCCCAGAAAGGTCAAGTGACAGGTCGTCCTTGAAAGTGGTCAGCACCGGGGCAACGGGGCCCTTCAATCTCTCCACGTCTACCATTTCAACTCTCTCCGCCCGGAACTCACCGGACCAGTAGAAATCTGTTTGCTTCGTCGCTCCCGCGAATACACATTCATATCCCGGATCGTCTGCAATCCACCATGGATCTGCCCGAGGAAATGCTGATCTCCTTCGCCGTGGGGCCCGGCAGGATGTCCCTGGAGGGCACAGGTATCCCCGACCCGGGAGATGGGATCCTCCTCAAAGTGGCCTACTGCGGGATATGCGGGAGCGACAGGAGGCAGCTTCTATCTCGCCGCGAGGGCGAAAAAAACACCATGGGACACGAGGTCGTCGGCGAGGTCGTTGCCACCCCAGGTACTGAGGAGCTCCAAGGCAGAATGGTCGGGGTCGCTCCCCGCATCGGGTGTGGCGGATGCTCCCCCTGCTCCAGGGGATTACCAAACCTCTGCAAGAACACCATGATCATCGGCTACCAGGTCCTGGGAGGGTTCTCGCAATACATGGCCATCCCTCCGGAGGCAATCGGGGGTGGTAACATCGTGCCTCTTCCGGGGGGAATAGATCCCATCCTGGGCGTGCTGGCCGAACCCCTCTCTTGCGTCATAAACGGGCTCGAGCTTTCCGGTCCCGGGAAGGGCGACTCGATACTGGTGTACGGGGCGGGCCCCATGGGACAGATGTTCACGATCATGTCCGGGGAGATCACCCGGGATATATGCGTCGTGGAACCCGACCGGAGCAGGCGCGAATTCGCCATATCCCACGGCGCAACGGAGGCATTTACCCCCGGTTCGCGGGAGATCCCCGAGGCCGATACCATCATAGTTGCATGTTCCAGCGAGAGGGCATACGAGGAAGCCATAGAGAGAGCCCCGGCGGGTGCAAGGGTCAACCTCTTCGGGGGGCTGTCTGATGGTATAGAAATCAACTCCAACCTCATCCACTACAGGCAGCTCACCGTCCACGGGACCTCGGGATCCACCCCTGAGCAGTTCGCAGGTGCCATGGAGGCCCTGGTCCGAATTCCGGAGCTTCGCGAGATCATCACCGATACCGTGGGATTCCAGGCCCTGGAGGATACCGTACTATCAGGTCCCCCAGGTGGGGGATTGCACTTAAAGTCCGTCCTGGATCCCTGGCTCTGACTTCAGCTTCTGGCCCACATCCTGCGAACTGTCCCGGCGGACCCCTTGGGCCTTCTCTCGAGATCGTAGAGCCCGTAGGCAATCCGGAACTCGTAGTCCCACTCGAAGCGCCTGTGCACGTCCGAGTCCTGGAAACACCAGATGAAGCCACCCACAAAATGGGGCTCCTTCATCATGCCCTCCCAGTAGTTCTCGATCAGCCTGGCCTGGTACTCCTCCCCGGGGAAGTAATCGGTCTCCAGCCCCCTAATGGCCCAAGAGCCGAATTCCCCTGCCAGGATGGGCTTGTCGGGGTACTCGGCCCTGAGCTCCTCGAACCTCTCGTGCATCCTATCCGTCAGGGAGTGGAGGGTGTCGACCTGGGGCGTCTTTGCCCCGATGTAGATGTTCACCGCACACAGGTCGGTCCGCTCGAAGACCCTGTCCCCGGGCCAGCAGTTGCTGACCTCGACAACGGGACGCGTCGGGTCCATTTCGTGGGCCATGTCCACGAGCTCGAGGTTGCCGGCAACGGTCATCTCGGTCAGCTCCCTGTGCTTCTCATCGTCGATCCTGGGCATGGTCATGTTCTCGTTGCTCACGCTCCACATCAGAACGCACGGGTGGTTACGGTAGTTACGTATCATCTCCGCCAGCTGGGACTTGGCCGCGTCCAGGGCCTCCGGGGAATCGGCCTTAACTGCGGGCCTCCCCCACTGGTAGAGGGGCACCTCGCAGCAGAGCATTATGCCCATCTCGTCGCAGAGCTCGAAGGTCCTCGGGGAGTACGGGTAGTGGCACCTGAGGGCATTTGCCCCCAGCCCCTTGACCAGCTCAAGGTCTCGCAGTAGGTCCTCCTCCCTCTCCCTGTGGCCGGTCACGGGGTACTCCGGGTGGCGGTTCAGGCCCTTTACCAGCAGGGGTTCCCCGTTCAGCATCAGCTCTGGTCCCCTTACCTCGATGGACCGAATGCCTATCCTCGTACTCCACCTGTCCCTCACGATCCCGGTTCCAGGTTCCCTCAGCTCTATATTCAGGGAATAGAGGTAGGGTTTCTCGGGTGACCACAGCTTTGCGCCTGGCACCGTGATGACCAGTTCCACCGACCCCCGGTCGCCCGAGAACTCGACCTGGCACTCCGAGCCGCCCGCTGGACGCCCCTCGGGGTCCTCCAGCTCCGCGGAGAGGGTGAGTCCACTGGAAACCCCCTCGTCTGCCACCTCTGCCCTCACAAGCACCCTCCACTCTCCGTCCCCGGGAACGGTCTCCACGGCGACCTCCTCCAACCTGGTCTTGCCAGTGACTATTAGAGATGTGGACCGGTAAATCCCACCGTAGTTCCACCAGCCGTACTCACCACCCGGGCACCTCTCGGGCTTTGGCAGGTTATCCACCGATACTGCCAGGATGTTCTCCTCCCCGAACCTGAGGAGATGGTGTATGGGTATCGAGAATGGCGTGTAACCCCCCTCATGGACGCCGGCCCTCTCGCCGTTGACGTACAGGACCGTCCTGTAGTTCGCGGACTCACAGTAAAACTCGACCCTCATCCCCTCCCAGCCCGCGGGAATTTCGACCCCTCTCCTGTACCATCCGTATCCCTCGTAGCTCCAGAGCTCTGGCACGGCCTTGTTCCAGGTGTCCGGCACCCGGTAGTCGAGCCAGCCCCCGTCGTCGAAGTCGGGTTCTATCCACCCTATGTCCCCCCTGGACCTGAATTCCCCGGGTGAATCGGGGTCGAAGGAGGGGTTCATGAAGCGCTGGTTCGATTCCAGCTCCGGGAATGCAGGGCAGAACTTCCAGGTTCCATCTAGACTGACCTTTTGACGCATGAAAACACCATGGTATGGTCATGCTGCAAGGGCATGCAATAAAAACAACTTCCCCGTTTATTAATATCCAGTGGAGTGGGATTTTCGCAATTGAAGTCGACCCGTTCCTGTATACCTCTTAATCTATCTCGGACCAAAAAATATCGAGGAAAGAAATGAACCGACAAATCCTCTACTCCCTCACGTTCGCGGTCCTGATGTCCTCCCTCTTCCCCGTGATGGGCCAGGGCCTCCACACCGAGTGGAACCTCACCGTTGGCTCGGGCTGGGATGTATCACCCAGGGTCCACGACCTCGACCTTGACAGAAGGGACGAGGTGATCTCGATTGCCTCCGGAGACCCCCCGGTGATATACTGCATCGAATACGATGGGTCAGTCAAGTGGCAGGCAGATCTATCGGGTACCGAGGGTATCGGGGTGGCACTGGGCGACCTCACGGGGAACTCGAGGCTGGAGGTGGTGGCCGCTTGCTCGGACCCCTCTGGATCTCACGTATGGGCCTTTGACCGAACCGGGCAGCTTCTCTGGACCTACGAGCTCGAGGGCAGGTGCACATCCTCGCCCCTCGTTGCGGACCTGGACTGGGATGGAAGGGACGAGGTCCTAGTCTGCGGGGAGGGGAGCGGCCTGAACTGCATTGATGGGGCCACCGGGAACCTGCTCTGGACCACTCCCAAGAGAATTCCCAACATGAACTACATCTCGGTCGCCGATATCGGGAGGGCCGGGGTCATCGACGTCCTGTGGCTCCAGAACAAGACCGGCTCAATCTGGATTATAGACTCGAAGAGCGGGGAGACGAAGAGGACACTGAATGGAACCGCGGAGGTTTCCTACTTCGGGCAGGTGATGGTGGGTGACCTAGAGTCCGACGGTTACCTCGACCTGGTGGTCTCCACCGGGGAGGAGATATATTGCATGGACCCGACCTCACTCTCAATCAGGTGGCAGGTCGAACTCCAATCCAGATACCAGGGAGCACTGGGCGATGTGGACGGGGACGGTGAGCTGGAGATCCTAATACCGGGCCATGGAATGGTCGTCTGCCTCGAGGCCTCCGGAGATCAGAAATACTCGATGCCCATCGAGACGGGCGGATGGATGGGTTCAATTTCCCTGGGCGACATTGACGGGGACGGGTTCCAGGAGGTCCTGGTTGCTGACCACATGACACAGGTGATCTATGGTCTTGATGGCAATACGGGGTATGTTGAGCTATCTTACGCATCCGACAAGGGAGGGCTGTTCAACGGCCCGGACGCTCCCTGCATCGCCGATGGCGACTGGGACGGTCTTGTCGAGGTCTACGTGGTGACAGCCTTCGAGGAAAAATCACCGATACTGTCGATGGAATCCGATTCCTCCGGGTCATCACACCACGAGTGGCCGCAGCTCCTTCACGACTGGCGTGGCACCGCCAACCACGAGACCACCCTCATAACGGTTCCGGAGGGATTGCTGTTTCTGGTACCACTGGGGGCTTTAGCACTTTATCGCCGGTCTAGATGATCTCAAAGAGGTCTTCCGAGGTGCAGGAGACGGTCCTGGGACCCACCTTCCTGCAGGGTGGCCTGACCCTGTCGGCGGATGATTCGTACTTGAACTCCCGCCTGAGCTCGTATGGAGGGTCGACCACGAAGGGGGTTATGGAGTCCCTGAGGCCCACTGCTCTGGCGGCTGACTCCCTGATCCCCCTGCATGCAACCGCCGGGGTCTTGCTCAGGGCGCAGTTCCGTGAGTAACCCCGCTTGGTGGAGAAGGTCAAGACCCCATCTATTGTGTCCAGGGCCTCCCTGGCACCCGCCTCGCAGCTGGAGACCATTAGAACGGGCACGCCCAGTGTCCCGGCAAGGGCGGCGTCGAACCCGATCTCGCCGATGAGGGTTCCATTAAGCCACATGTTCTGCACGGCCCTGGATGAGTACGTGTGGGACAGCACGCCACCCTCCACACCGGCCATTGGGTGGTATCCGACCAGTAGCATCCCGGAGAAGGTCTCATCGAGGCTGGGAAACCTCCTCGGCCTAGGCACCCCTGCAAGGACCTCGACCCTCTCGTCTAGCCTGTCGTACAGGAGGTTCAGGCCCGAACCATGGGCATCGTCCACGACCACGTAGCTGGCCCCACCGTCGAATGCCCCCCTGGCGGCGGCGTTGGCCTCCTCCGTCATCACGCTCCTGGCGAACTCGTACTGCTTGCTGGCGGTCAGGGTCATCTCGGGTTGACCGACGACGCAGGCCCCACCCTCGAAGTCCACCGAAACGTAGATCTTGACATCTTCGCCCATAACTTCACCGACCAGGAGTTGTCCCCGGGGTCTAAAAAGGTTAATACAGTAATGGTTAGGGAAGGTACAGTATCGTTGCGAATCGAAACGGATTACAACGGAAAGTCAAGAACAGATATAATAGATCCGCACCCTTGCCCTTTGACCGGTGATACGAGGATGCGCAAAGCTGTCAACCTGGTGATGAAAGCGATCTCCTACATATTCCTTGCCGCCCTCGTAACCTGCGTGCTCGCCGTCGTTCTGGTGATCGTCGGCCCGATACTGCTCAACAGGGACATACTCGCGGATCCCCTCTACACCCAGATCGAGGACTTCATGAGACAGATGCTACGATACATCATAGTCGCCACCATCGGCTACATCATATTCAGCTGGGGGAGGAAGCTCAGCGAGCCCCGGGGCGAACAGGAGCCGGAGGAAAAACCACCCCCTGCCCCCGCTGTTCCCGCGCCCGTCGTGCCCGCCCCCGACGAACAAGAACCTGCTTCCAGCTCCCGGGTCCAGAGCCAGTCTAGCCATTCCTATAGGCCTGAAGCGGTTCCTCCAACACATCCCTGAGGCCCCCTGCCAGTATCGGCTGGGCGTATGCGTTTGAGTGGTACCCGTCTGGCTCGTTGAAGTATCTCCCGGGGTATTCCTCGACCATTGAGGGGAAGGTCCGCCAGTTGTTTACCAGGGTAACCCCCCGGCTGCCCGTAACCCTCTCCAGCACCATCTCGTAGAACTCCAAAAGCTCCATCTGGACCTTCATCCTGGGTTCCACGGACCCCCAGGTCGGGACGGGCGGCGGGGTCCAGACCACGGGGCATGCCCCCAGTGCCTCGCTCAGGGTGAACATGGCCCGCATGTTCGCCTCCATTCTCTGGGGCGTGCACTGGACGCAGTAACTTGAGGTGCACTCGTAGTGCCTGATGTGGCTGTCGTTCAGCAGGTAGCATATGACAACGACGTGGGGTGCCACCGGGGCGACGTCCCTCCTCCAGCGGTAAAGACCGAGGCTTGAACTGGTTCCCCCAATGCCCGCGTTCACCACCTGGCAACCGGAGCCCAGGAGGTCCTCCAGTAGACCCGTCCATCGCTCCTCCCTCCTCATTCCCCCGCATTGGGTTATGGAATCTCCCAGGGCCACTACCCTGAACTTGTCAGAGGCCTCCTCCGGGTCGAAGAAGGCGACCTCCTCCGGTAACCTTATGTCCTCCTCCAGCTCCAGCATCTCTATCGACCAGCCAGGGTCTTTCCCGGAGAAAAGACTTTCCCCGGGAATCGCAAAACCGCTGGAAAACAGATAAGAAGGCATCCGGGGAAGGGTGGTACTCACGGTGCTCGCCTTGGGAATACCCCGCCCTCAGGAGGAATCATCGGAAAAGAAGCTGCTCAGGGAATGGGGGCCAACGATACTGGCCGTCCTCGTCATCTACCTAATGCTGAACGTCGTCCTCCCCGTAGTTCTATCCACCAAGTCGCCCCTGATGGTGGTGGTCTCCGAGAGCATGGTCCCAACGCTGAACGTCGGCGACATCATAATAGTCCAGGGCCGGGATTCCTACGAAATAGAGGACATAGTGGTATACGTGACCTCTCTGTACCAGAAGCCCATCGTGCACAGGATCATAGACACGAAGAATAACGGCAACTTCGTGACCAAGGGGGATAACAACAGCTTCCCCGATCCAGGTACCATCGCCCCCAGGGAGGGGGTTTCTCTGGATGACGTGCAGGGAAAGGTCGTGTACGTAATACCCAAGCTCGGTTTTCCCAAGTACCTTTTGAGCGAGCTATTCTCGGGTTAGGCGTACCGATGATTGACGACATCGGGACCGGGACATACGTCCTGGTATTCGAGATCACGGGCACAGAGAGGAACAGGCTGGGGCAGTTCGGGGGATGCTACTGCTACGTCGGGTCAGCGTTTGGCCCCGGGGGTATAAGGGCCCGGGTATCCAGGCACCTCCGGAGGGACAAACCCACCAAGTGGCACATAGACACCCTCACCGGCTCGCCGCTGTTCAGGCCCATCTCAATCCGCACAACGGGGAAAAGGATCGAGTGCGAGTTGGCGGAGTCCATCTCAAGGTCGTGGGAGGGCCACCCTGGATTCGGGGCCTCGGACTGCGGCTGCCCGACCCACCTCTTCAGGGTTCCCTACCTTCCCGGGCTGGACCGTGCCCTTGACCGCTTCGGCATGACCGGGTTTGTCCCTGCGGACTTCCTCTCCTAGTCCAGGGGCAGGCTGACGGGCTCACCGCTCTCGATGCTCCTGTAGGCGCCCAGAGCGATCTCCAGGGCCGCCAGGCCGTCCTCGCCGGTGGACCTGGGCCGGGATCCGTTGAGGGTTGATTCCACAAGGTCCCTGCATGTGTAGAGGTCCAAATCGGACCCGTAGCCGATGAGCCTGTAGCCATCCCCGCCTTTCGTAATGCCGATGTTCTGGCTGAAACCGTCGAACTCGATGGTGGCTTCGGAACCGAAAATGCGCATGCGCACGTCCCCCCAGATGGGGTGCCCCTCGGGCCTGCTCCAGGAGGGGTCTATGGATCCCACCGCGCTACCGTAGTCGACCAGAACGAAGCCCGAATCGTCTATCCCCAGGCCCTCGTGGAGCCTGTTGCCGCCCAGGGCGAAGACACTCCTGGCCCTGGAGCCCAGATACCAGTTCATCAGGTCGGCCACGTGGACGGTGTGGTCCAGTATTGCCCCTCCCCCGCTCAGTTCCCTGTCGACGAACCATCCCCCGGGCATTGAACCATGGTTTGTTCCGCTGATCGCCTGGATCTCGCCGGCTGATCCCCCTTCGATGGCCTTCTTGGCCTCCATGGCAATGGGACTGTACCTCATGACGAAGGCGACCTGGAGGAATACCCCCTCCTTCCTGCACTTCTCTATCATCCATCTCGCATCCTCGACGCTAGTGGCTATCGGCTTCTCGACCATGATGTTCTTGCCGGCCTCCGCCGCCAGCCCGACGTCTTCCCTGTGCCTCGCGTTTGCCGACCCGATGCAGACCGCCGAGATCGACCCATCTGCCAGGAGGTCCTCCACTGACATGTACCGGGTCGAGTACCTAGAGGCCATCTCCCTGCCGCGACCGGGATCCGGGTCTGCAACCCCAACCAGCTTGCACTCCCTGATGCTGTTAAAGGCAGCTGCATAGCTCATGGCGTGGAAGTGCTCGAAGCTGATCACGCCCACTCCTACCTTTTCCATCCATATCACCCCATCTTAACGGGGCCTCCCGCCCCGGCGCTCTCGACAGCTGAAAGCGAGAGCTTGATCGTCTCCAGGCCCTCCGACATGGGCACAACGGGCTCCCCCCCGTCCCTGACACAGTCAACGAAGTGCCTCAGCTCCCTGACGTAGCCGTCCTCGTGGAAGGGATCACCCGAGGTCGAGCCATCCGCGGTGAAGATCGAGAAGGCGTTGCCCGCCCTCCCGTCAACGGTGGCAAGTCCCCCCGTTCCTGCGATCTCCATGTACGTGGTGAAGGGGAAGCTTGGTGATCCCAGCCAGCTGCACTCGACCAGCGCCTCCCCAAGCCCGTAGTCCAGCAGGACCTGCCCGTGGGCGTGAACCCCGTCTTTGTCGTGGACCTGGGCGAAGACCGACCGTGGCGTGCCCATCACCCAGCGAACGAAGTCGAGGTCGTGGATGCCAAGGTCGAATATCACCCCGTTGCTCTTGCTCATGTCCATGTACCATTTCGCCCAGGCCGGCGGGGGGCCCACCCGGTAGGCAAGAACGTGCCTGGGTTCTCCCAGCTCCCCGGCGGCCACCCTCTCCCTCAGCTCCGTGAAGCCCGGCCAGAATCGAAGAACGTGGCCAACCATGCTGAGCCCCGGGGCCCCTCGGGAGGCATTGCAGATGGCATTGCCCTCATCCATGTCTATCGCCAGGGGCTTCTCTAGGAAGAGGTTGAACCCCTCCTCCAGTGCCCTAACCGCGAAGGGGCGGTGGAGGGCAGTCGGGAGGCAGACGTCAACTATGTCCACCTCCCTCCCCAGGAGCACGTCGAAGTCGGGGAGGTAGTCCGCACCGGCGGAACTGGCCAGGGGTTTGCCCTTCTCCGGATCTATATCGCAGACGTACTTAACCCTCGCCCCATTTATCTTCGCGTAGGATGAGGCGTGGGTTTCTCCCATGAAGCCCGCGCCGACGATCGCCACAGTTATCTCCATAAAACCACCTCTAGGAGACCCCTCCCTGCTCTAGAAAACGCTTTTGTTGCCCGAGAAACCCCGATTCTGTGGTGAGAAAGCATTTTAAGTTGGGGATAACCCCTCGACGATGTGGGCCTCTAAGATGATGAGGTACCGTTATAACACACTGGATTGGAAGCTCATCATCGCGGTAGTAGTGATCGTGGCCATTGTAATCGTGCTGATGGTAAACAGGTCTTCCCTCATAGAGTTCGAGGGACCCAAGGAGTTAACCATGGTCATAAAACCCAACGAGACCGTTACTTTCAACTCCACCATAAAGAGCCAGCCGGGCGCGAATCCCTACTCCAACTACACCTGGGAGGCCGATGGCAGGAACATCTTCGTCGTCGAGGAGATATCCAAGAACTTCAACGGGACCCAGTCGAGGTTCCCCCTGGAGAGCGGGGAGACGCGCAAGCTCAGGTTCCGCCTGACCCTGGTTGGGGAGGAGCCTCCCGAGGGGCGGTACTTCATCGATTTCACACTTAGAGGGCCCATGAACGGCCGCGTCAGGCGGATCTCCGACACCTACCGGCTCTGGGTCGTCCTCGAGTCCGAGGAGGACTAATCCTCCTTCACCCGGAACAGCCTCCTGACGTATAGGAAGAGGACCAGGGATATTATGGAGAAGCACGCGAAGTATATTGCGTCGAAGACCTGTCTCTTGTACCAGGCGTAGATCGCGAAAAGCATAAGCCCCACGAAGGCCCCACCGGCGAATAGCTTGGCCTTCTCGACGTCCTTCTTTCCCTCCTCCCAGGCGGCCACGGTGAAGACTCCCTGTGGTTGCCTTATAACTTTTCCTCGCCAAAACCCATTAATACCTGACCCGGGCCTCATGCCCCATGTCCGGCGTCCACCAGACCTGGCAGATCGAGGCGGAAGATGACCTTGGGAATGATCCGGCCGTTGCGGCGGGGATCTCCGACCTGCGGGAAGCCCTCGCGGGAGCCGGAACCGAGCTGATAGACGGCCGTTCCGAGAACAGGATCCACCTCCTCGTTGAGCCCCTTCAGCCCACGGCCACGGAGGGTCTCCCCGCCCTGGAGCGGGAGCTCATCGCCGAGAGCTGCTTTGAGATCGAGGTGAACGACCGAGAGACCCGTTTGAGGGGGGGTTCACAGCTGGGCCTATCATACGCCCTATTCGAGCTCGCCGACAGGGTCAGGGTATCAGGGGGGATGCCCCTCCATGCGGGTGGCCTGGTAAAGCCGGAGCTTCCCTACAGGATCCTCTGCACCTCCTCGCCTGTGGGAAGCACCCTGGAGGGTCCCGGTACCTCCCAGGAGGATTTCGAGAGGACCCGCCTTGCCTACGAGAAGGTCCTGCACAGGGTCCTAAAGCACGGCTACAACCTCCTCACGATCCGGAACTCCCAGGACTTCATCCCCCAGGACGAGGGGGACTACGCGGCCAGGAGCGAGAGGTACGCGGAGCACCTCCGTGTCATAATTGACCTCGCCCATTCCTACCACCTCCGGATAATCCCCATCGGGGACGAGCTGACCTACCTCCCTTCGGCCCTTAAGGGGGCAGGAGCCGAGCCCTCGGTCAAGGACGAGGGGCTATGGGAGTTCCTACGGTCCAAGTACCGCAGCCTCTTCGAGCGTTTCCCGGACCTGGATGGCGCAGGGACCAGGATCGGGGAGCACATCCCCTACTTCGGGTTCCTCACCCTGGACCTGATCCACTCAAGCGAGACCGAGCCCGACCCGAGGATAGAGGAGCGTTACCGCCGGTTTATCAATACCATGCACGGCGTCGTATCTGGGGAGCACGGCAAGATCTACCTCCACAGGACCTGGGCCGTCAACGTCCACGAGCAGCACTCGGTCTACCAGGTGTACCAAGCCACATTCACGCCCGACGTCCCCACGGATAACCTGCTACTGGCCATCAAGCTTACATCCGGTGACCAGTGGTACCCCTGTGAACCCTACAACGTGACATTCGGGAGAACCCCTCACACCACCGTCGCCCAGGGCGAGCTCTACAGCGGCTACCAGGGCAGGGGCACGTTCATCCAGTACCCGGCGAGGTACTTCCAGGCCGCCCTGGAGTGGGCCGTGGACAGGGGAACGAGGGGAATAATGACTGGCTTCGGCTCCGAGGGCCTGACGGATGACGCTATCACATACGTCTTCTCCAGGCTCGGCTGGAATCCCAGGTCCAGCGTGGAGGAGCTCACCCTGAAATGGGCCACCAGGACCTTCGGTGGGGACGTGGCCAGGGAGATCTCCCGGATCTTCCTTTTGGGATCGATTGCAGTGCGGGACGGCCTCTACCTCAGGCAGCCCGGACTCCACAACTGGGAGCCTATACCCCACCTCAGGGTTAACGACTTCGTGGTCAAGGGCGTCCCGGACCTGGACAACGGCAGGGCACAGGATGGGTACCTGAAGGGAATCTACCTCCAGTGCAAGCCCTGGCTCGGCGAGACAGAGTCAGAGCTCGACCACGGGGTAGAGGTCTGCAGGGAGATGATAAGGATCTTCGAGGGCTGCAGGGAAAGGATAGGCGACCCCGGGAAGGCCCGGGATCTGGAGGCGCTACTCCAGCACGGCCTATCGACGATGAGGTTAAACGGTAACTACGCCAAGGGCTTCCTCCGCTACTTCAAGTACAGGGAGGAGCCCACAGAGGAGAACCGGAGGGCCTTCGAGGAGGTCTACAGGGGTTTGCAGACGGCAGTGGCCCAGTACGAATCGATGCACGACTACTACAATCTGCAGGGTATCAGGGTGTTTATGGAGCTGGCCGGGAGGGCCCTGGAGGATCTCCAGGCGGCCGAGCGAACGCTCGCCGGGTCCCCGACCATGGATGACCTCCAGCTCATGTTCGACGAGGAAAGGGCCGGATGGGAGAGGAAGCTGGCCGAGTCGAAAAAATCCACCCTGCTGTCAACATGGAAGGGGAGCATGGATGGCAAGGATATCATGAAGGTGAGGGGCGGCGAGTTCGAGATAGACCACATCTCAGACGACCCCATAGTCTCCCCCCAGATGCAGGTTCACGAAGAGATCCCCGTGGAAGAAAAATACGAGATCGTGATCAAGCCCCTGGAGGTCAGGGGAAATATCCACATAATGGAACAGCCCGGGCCGAAGAACGACTACACGCTAAAGCTACTCCTCGAGGATAGCAGGGTCCCTGGCAGGTCGGTCTTCCTATTCGAGATACACGCCGTCTACGATTGACCGGGCTAGCCCGAGAGCCTCTCGCCGAGCATCTCCCGAACGACGTCGCCGACAACCTTGCCGTCTATCTTGCCCCGGACCTGCTTCATTACCTCCCCCATTATCGGGCCGAAGCTCCTCTCGCCCCTCTCCTCCACCAGGTTCCCCCTCTCATCCAGAATTGCTTCCACGATGGCGCGGAGATCCTCCTTTCCTATGGTCTCCCGCTCCTTGAGGATCGCCTCCAGGTTCTTACCCCCGGCCACCTCCCCAAGCACAGTCTCCAGCTCCTCCTTCACCAGCTTTCCACCGGCAACCGCCCCGAATAGCTCGATCAGGTCCTCCCCGGAGACCGAGTCGATATCCACGCCACTCCTCCGGAGGTTCCGGAAGGTGTTAACCAGGGTGTTGGCGAGGAGCGTCGGGTCGACGTCGACCTCTCCCGATATCTCCTCGTAGAGGGGCAGGTTCGCGTCCCGGACGAGCTGGTCCGCCAGGTCCCCGCTCATCCCCGAGCCCACCAGCCTCTCCCTCTTCTCCTCGGGCTTCTCCGGGAGTGATCCCCTGATCCTCTCAAGGCGTTCAACAGTTATGGGGATTGGCGGTATGTCCGTCTCCGGGTACATCCTGTCGGAACCGGGCAGCGGCCTCTTGTAGTTCGTTGTGCCGTCGGGGTTGGGCTCCCTGGTCTCCTCCGGCAGCTCCCCCCCGGCGAGCTCGAGCCTCCGGATTACGGCCTCCATCGCCAGCTTCACCCGTCCGGCTGGACCGGCCACGATTGCCAGGGCATCCCCGGGGCTGGCGTCCATGGTCTTGCGCAGGTTACCAAAGTAACCTCCCAGCCCCATGGAATCGACGTCCTCGTCAGTGTGAATAATTCCCCCTATTCCGTGAGCCCTGGCGTGATCCGCCAGCTCCCGGCCGAAGGTCCTGCCCGGGCAGAGCTCCCGCCCGAGAATCCCCGAGAACCCTCCAAGCCTTACGGCCAGTACGCGGCCGCCCCCCTTCACTATTTTCGCCAAGAACCCCTTTTTTAACCCCTCGAAATACTCGGTGGCATCAATGGGTCCGGAGATCCCGGTCTCCCTGGAGGCCAGCTCCTCCCTGATCTCCAGCAGGGCGGACTGCCTTAGAGCCTCGTTCTTCACCAGGTCTGCCAGCCTGCCTATCTCCTGAAATCCCTTGATCTCCACCCTGGATCCCCCTTCAATAGAGACGTTGACGTCCTGCCTGATGGTCCCGATTCCCCTCTGGACCTTCCCCGTCATCCTGAGCATCATGCCTATGGCCAGGGCGACCTCCTGGACCTCCTCGGGCGTGTATCCCTCCATCAGGTCCGTCGCGACCTCGACCAGTGGAATGCCCAGCCTGTCGAGTTTGTAGACCACTGAACCATCCCTTGACCCCCCTATCCCGGCAGCCTCCTCTTCGAGGCAGATCGTCGGTATCCCCAGTTTGCCCCTGGGCCCGTCCATGACGCCGCCCAGCCCGATGACACAAGTTCGCTGGAAGCCCCCGGTGTTGGACCCGTCGACGACGGTCTTTCGCATGACGTGTACCTCGTCGGGTATCGTTGCTGAGAAAAGCAGGCTGGCCTCCAGCCCTATGTCCAGTGCCTCCTCGTTGAGCGGCAGCGGTGGTTCCTCGTCCAGCTCCACCAGGCATGTCTCGCCCTCGAAAACCTCGTAGAGGAACCTCCTGTCCCTCAGGTACTCGTGGAGGGCGGCCCTGTCCACCTCCCCGAGCTCGCCCGCGACAGCCCTCAGCTTCCTCACAACCCCGAGGACCGGGGTTTCCTCCTCAAGGCGGCTTGAACACCCGCAGAAAAGCTTGTGCGTGTCGAGGCGCTGGTGGATCTCGATCCCGCACCTCAGACCCATCTTATCGTAATCAGGACTCAAGTGCATCACGTCAAAAAGGCTCTCGGATCTGAGACCGGGGATATCTCCCCCGCGATGTTCTTAACCATCATCTCCCCGGCGGTTTCCTGGTCCACGTCGTGGCCCAGCACCCAGCCGAGCTTCACGTAGGCAGTCTCCGGGAGCATGTCCCCGCAGTAGACCACGCCGAGCTTCCACACCTTCCTGCCCTCGCTGTAGACCAGGGGGTCCGTCCTCCCGTACAGGGTCTGGGGTGCAGCCGCGATGACGACTCCCTCCTCCAGGGCCCTCTCGACGGAGGGCAGCAGGTTCCTCTGGCTCTCGTCTGTGGCCAGGTGGCCCAGAGCGGTGACTTCCATCATTATCCCGCGGTATCCCCGGTCGACCAGGAAGTCCATGACCTCCGGCTCCATTCCCGGGTAGAACTTCAGCAGTGCAACTTTCTCCTCGAACACGTAGTCGAGGTTAACCTCGCCCTCGCCCCGGGGCGTGTGGCCACCGCGGAGCTCGACCCTGCCATCGGGCCAGACCCTGCCGATCGGGAGCTCGTTTATGGACCTGAAGGCATCCCTGCGAGATGTGTGCATCTTCCTCACCCTGGTGCCCCTGTGTATCAGGCAGTGGGTGTCCTCCATGGTCCCGTGCATCACCAGGGTCACCTCCCCGAGGTCGCAGCTGCCGGCCACAACGGCTGAGCAGAGCAGGTTCATTGAAGCATCCGTCGAGCCCCTGTCCGTCGAGCGCTGGGATCCCGTGAATACGACTGGCTTTCGGAGCGATCTGAGCATGAAGCTGAGGGCTGCGCTGCTGTAGTGCATCAGGTCGGTGCCGTGGGTGACTATGACCCCCTCCGCTCCGTCGTCGAGCTCCCTGGCGACCTCCTGGGCCATCTTCCTCCAGTGCATGGCCGACATGTTCTCGCTTCCCACCAGGAATGGCGTGGTCACCCTACCAATCCTGACTATGTCCTGTATCTCGGGGGCCATGTAGAAGATCTGACCAGACTCCATCCTCCACTTCACACCGCCCGTCTCGTAGTCCAGGCGTGAGCTGATCGTCCCCCCGGTGGCCACTATCGATATCCGGGGAAGGTCCGGGTTCTGGACCAGCTCGTGGCTCGGGAAGGCCTCAAGGCGCCGACCCCCCTGGAGCTTCTCGATCGTAACCTGCGGTCCATACTTGATCCCGATGTTGTAACCGTTATCGAGCTTTATGAGAAGGGACCCGGGCTCCCCACCTATCTGTGGCCTGGGCAGGAGGATTCCCCTGTGGGTGGAGCCCGACTTCTCAACGGCTATCATGTCGCCAATGCCCACCCCGGCCTTCTCCAGGGCTTCCCTGATCCGGGGCGAGTAGTTACCAAGCTCCAACTTCACACCGCCACCTGCTTTGGCCTTCTCTTGAAAACTGTGAGCGATTCCAAAAAACCCGCTGAAAGACCGGGAAAAGGACAAACATATCTATCGCCCCCTAATAGAAGAGAGCATAAACTGCAGGAAGTGAGAAGATAACCAGGAGGCTCAACGAACTCAAGAGGACCGCCCTGAGCATGATGGAGGGTGACCACGGCGACCTTCCCGAGAAGATAATTGACGGCATGATGGACATCGTCAGGCAGAAGGAGGAGTCGGAGAAGAAGAGGAAGAAGAAGTTGATCGAGCGCCGCGTCCAGGACATGATCAAGAAATCCGAGAAGGAGATACACGAAAAGTTCTCTGCAAAGGTCGATACACTCGAGATTATAAAGATCCACATGAAGAAGGGGGAGAACGAGGAGGCCTCCACGCTGCTTAGGGGGTTCTACCTGACCCGCAAGCTCAAGCGCCGCAGGGCGAAGGCCCCCAGGAAGGAGGAGCCCGAGGAGGTCGAGGAAGAGGTCCTGGAGGCCCTGGACGAGCAGCCCAGCACGGGCGTCTTCCAGGAGCTGGCGGACCTGATGTCCATAAGCGAGGAGGAGGCCCGCATGTACTCAATGGAGCTGGCGGAGGGCTTCCGGAAGGCAACCAAGAGGAAGATCACGGCCGAGAAGGCCGCGGAGTGCTACCTGCAGTTCCGCAACTGGGACTTCAGGAACACCTGGCTCTCCAGCATAAAGGCCAAGAAGTAGCTATATCCTGAGTAACTGCCTCGCCACCTCGAATGCCTCGGCGTACTTCACGTGAGCCTGCCAGCCCCTGAACTGGTTCTGGCCCTTCACCGAGCTCGGTCTCATGTAGTAGCGGTCCTCCTGGCTCCTGTGGGCCGCTATCGATTCCATCTTGATGTCAATCACGTCGGTTACGTCGACGTAGGTGGTCGGCTCGAAGCTCGTCCAGGCCGACATGCCCTCGTAGAGGAAGATCTCCCCCACCATCCTACCCGCCGAAAGCGTCGCCAGGCTGGCGTACCTGTGGTCCTGGTGCCTGTCCTTGTTGCTGCCGCAGTACACCCTGTCGGGGCCGTCCTCGTTGATGTAACCCTCTATCCTGCACACCGTTTCTATTGAATCGTCAACGTGGCCGTCGGGCATCTCCAGGAACCTTATATCATCGACGCCAAGAATCTCGGAAGAGGCTACCGCCTCCTTTCTCCTGACCTCGGGGTTCCCTCCCCTCTCTCCGTTGGAGAGCACCAGGACCCTCACGGAGTCCCCCCTTCTCACGTGCAGGGCCAGCGTCCCGCCGATTCCAAGACAGAAATCATCCGGGTGGACCGATACCGCAACAACCTTCATTCAATCACCTATCTCCTCCTCTATGATTATGTCATGGGGGGCCCTGACGAAGCTCAGGCCCTCCCTGTAATCCCTCCGGGGCTCCAGAACCTCGCCCATGGCCAGCCTCACTGTCACCTCGGCGAGGTTCACGCCTGCCACGGCGGCCAGGTAGTTGTAGCCGAAGAGCCTGGGATTGACCTCCATCAGCCTGTAGGAGTTATCTCTCTCGTCGTGCTTGATCTCCACAGAGGCCGGTCCCCTCCAGTCCAGGCAGGTCACGAACCTCTCCCCCAGTTCCTGGAGCTCGGGGTTTGAGATCGTCCTCCCCGAGACTGCCACCCCGCCCGTTGACGGGACCTCCCTGGTCTTCATCAGGACGATGCTGGCCGCGATCTCGCCCTTCCCGTCGCACACCGTGCCCACCGTGAATACCGGGCCCGGTACGAACTCCTGGAAGAGCACCTGTCCCCCCTCCACAGATGCCCTGTTCCAGCCCTCCTCGACCTGGCCCTCGTCGCCGATGTAGGATATGCCCCGGGCGCCCCTTGACCTGGATGGCTTGGCCACCACCGGGTATCCGATCTCCTCGGCCACGGACCCAGCCTCGGAGGGGCTGGGCACCACCACCGTTTTCGGTACAGGCAGATCATGCCTCTTCGCCTCAAAGGCCGTCCTGTACTTGTCCAGGGCGTTGAGGGCCGCTTCCTGGCCGGGGAGGAGGAATCTAACCAGCTCTGAGAGGTTCGAGAGAACCGGCTCCCTGCAGAGGGAGGCGATCTCCTCGTCAACCGTCGGAAGGAGCACATCTGCCCCGGACTCGTCCAGCACACGGGAGAGGGCAAGGACGAACTCCTCGCTACTGGCGGGAGGGATCACGTAGGAGGCGTCGGGAAGCCCGTAGAGGCCCGGTGCCATCCGATCCATGTCGATTGTAATTATCCTGGGATCCAGGTTCGAATGCCTCAGGCTCCTCACCGCGTTGTAACCCGCGGGCCCGCCTGCTCCAGTGACGCACACCGATGTTATTCCCAAGCATATCTGGCTGAATACGTGCCAATATAACTCTTCCCGGGCCATGTCGAAAGATATTTTATGCGAACCCGGAGGTCAAAACGGTGTTTAAACATGGAAGACCGTCAGATTGACCTCTTCAGGAGGCTCTCAGAATCATTTGGCCCATCGGGTTTCGAGAGGGAAACAGCTTCCATCGTAATATCCGCGATGGAGGGCCACGGGATTCCATGCCGGGTCAACAGGCTCGGGTCAGTTACCTTCGAGAGCAGGGGTTCCTCAGAGAGACCGCTAATCCTGTTGCCGGGGCACATTGACGAGGTGGGCTTCTGCATCACGGGGATAGACAGGAAAACTGGCTTCCTAACCTTCGAGCAGCTCGGGGGCTGGTTCGACCAGGTCCTGCTGGGCCACAGGGTCACCATCAGGACCACAGAGGGAGATCTTGCGGGTGTGATATCGGCGACCCCTCCCCACCTCATACCCCAGGAGGAACGCAAGAAGGTGGTTACCAAGGACAAGATGTACATCGACATCGGGACCACCTCCAGGGAGGAGACCGAGGGCCTTGGCGTCCGAATAGGGGACCCGGTGGTGCCGGAATCACCATTCAGCCTGATCAGGGATGGAAGGGTTGCCATGGGAAAGGCCTTCGACGACAGGGTCGGCACACTGGTCGCAATGGAGGTCATAAAAATACTGCAGGGGGAGGACCACCCCAACACCGTCCTTGGTGCGGCCACGACCCAGGAGGAGGTCGGCTGCAGGGGCGCGAAGACCATCGCCCAGGAGGTGTTCCCGGACGCCTGCCTAACCATAGAGGTGGACATATCCGGAGATGTCCCGGGAACCAGCGACAAGACCGCGCCGGCCAGGATGGGGAAGGGCGTATCCATACTGACGCTTGACTCCTCCCTGATACCCAACCAGCCCCTCAAGGAGTACGTCATAGGCGTGGCCGAGGGTGCGGATATTCCATACCAGCTGTCGATCCTCCCCAAGGGCGGCACCGATGCGGGCCCCATACACGTCTCGGGGGTGGGGTGCCCGAGCATCGTCCTCGGCATCCCCACCAGGCACATCCACTCCCACGTGGGCATGCTGGACATGCGGGACGTCAAGGCCATGATCGACCTCGTTGCCGAGTGTGCAAGAGGCATGGACGAGGAAACCGTCTCGTCCTTTACACGACCCTAGTTACCCGGGGGGTACTTGCCGTACCTCCTCCCTGCCTCCAGCAATGCTTCGAAGTTCTCCGGGGGAACGTCCCCGGCTATGGAATGGGAGGAACCGAGGATGTATCCGCCCCCCATGCCTGCCAGTAGCTTCTCCCTGACGGTCCTGGCCACATCCAACGGGGTTCCCCTGGGCAGGACCCCCTTGTTGGGAACGTTGCCCATGAAGGCAAGGCGGTCCCCGTGGATTTCCTTCAGTTCCAGGACGTCCATCCCGGCCAGGGCATCCAGGGGCTGGATCGCGTTCACACCCTCCCGGATGAAGTGGGGCAGCAGCGACCTTATGTCCCCGTCGGAGTGGAAGACCACGGGGACGTCCTCCTTCCTAGCCACCCTGAAAACGGTCCTGTGGGCCTCGGAGAAGAGGTCCACGTACATCGAGGGGGAGATGAATGGGGCGCGGTTTGTGGCGAGGTCGCCGAAGAACCATATTGCGTCCAGGTCCTCCTCCATTACCCTCCCGAGTACGGTGGAGTAGTGCGATGTCAACCTGCGGATGGTGTTCCTGATCAACCTCTTCTCGGCGTGGACCATCCTCAGCAGGTTCTTAAGCCCGAAGATGTGGTAGAGCCCGCCCCACTGGTCCGACATGGTCAGGAAGGCAGAAAGCCCTCTCTCGTGGATGGACGTAACCGACCCCCTCAGGCCCTGGAAACGTGCCTCGTCCCGCGGGTCCTGGAAGTACCCGTCAAGGTCCTCCGGGCCGCCTATGGCAGGCCTCACGATCTGGGGAACGCCCTCCCGCCCCACCCAGCGGCGCACCACCAGGCCCCAGGCATCCACGTATACCTCTGTCTCCGCCCCCCTCTCCAGGACCCGGGGCTCGAGTATTGATGGGGTGAACCTGACTGAGACTTTCCTAATGTCGAACCCGAATCTACCGGGCAGGTCGGCATTTCTAGGCAGGCCCCGGGCAGATATGTACCTGGTCCTGAAGCCTGACAGGAGGTTATCCATCACGGGAACCCGGTCGGGCTCCTCCAGCCGTATCGCCCTGTCAACCCTCTCCCTCGGGCTGAGACCTCTCAACCCAACCACCTCACCCCTCCCATTTATATCTGAAATGGAGGGACTTCAGGGGGGCGTCCCTATGTTCAAGCTTAACGGCGACGAGATTCGCAGCGTGCTGGTCTTCGGCGCGCACCCTGACGACGAGATCATTGGCCCCGGTGGCACCATCGCGAGGCTGAGCGGGGAGGGTGCCAAGGTGACCGTGGTCACATTCACGGCCGGCGAAACGGCCTACACAACCCCCGACATGAAGGGAAAGATGGCGGACATCCGCATCGGCGAGGCGAAGGCCTGCGACGAGATACTGGGAATAGACCAGCGGATCGTCCTCGGTCTTCCCTGCCAGGGAGTTACCAATGACACGGACACCTACCAGAGGTGCGTGAAGATAATCCGAGAGGTCAAGCCCGACCTGATACTCTCCCACTACCACAGGGACAAGCACAGGGACCACCGGACCATAGCCCAGATCGTCGACGAGGTCAGGTGGAAGGCGACCGAGCGGGTCCTCAGCGACATGGGGGAGCCGTGGTACTGCTCGTACATGTTCTACTACGAGATAATGGAGCTCTTCACGGAGCCCTCCTTCGTGGTCGACATTTCCGGGACCTACGAGAACAAGGTCAGGGCCATGGAGACCCAGACCACCCAGGTGGACATGATGACCGGCATCATGCGCCACATAGAGGGCCTGGCAAAGGCCAGGGGATTTCTGGCCGGAAGCGAATACGGCGAGGCCTTCCTGCTCTCGAACCGGCTTCCAGGGCGTATCTAGGTTCCCAGGGATCTCAGGCCCCGGGCCAGGAGCTCCCTCTGGTCGGCGGTGAGGGGACCCAAAGGCGGCAGGGGCTCACCCGTCTCTATTCCCCTCCTCCTGAGGACCTCCCGGATGGCCGAGTTCTCCTTTCCTGGAGTTAGCAGCATTAGCTTCTTGAGTAGCAACTGCTGGGAGCTCCTCGCGGAGTCCAGTTTTCCCTCGCTAAAGTGCCTCCAAATATCCACGACATCCTCCGTGAAGCAGTTGGAGGTACCCGACACGTGCCCCGAGGTTCCCACGGAAAGGCAGGGAAGAATCAGGCGGTCGTTGCCGCCGAAGAACTTCAGGCTGTCCCCGTGCTTGGTTATCGCTTTGGAGAGCCACACCAGGTCCCCGCTGCTGTCCTTGATCGCATCGACCCCGTCCAGTTTCGACAGCTTCTCAAGGAGTCCCAGGGAGATGTCGTTCACTGCGGCCTGGGGTATCTTGTAGGCGATTATCGGCGAATCTATGGATGACGCCAGGTCTCTGAAGAACCCGAGAAGGTCCGGGTCGGGCATCTTGTAGTACCAGGGTGTCACGGCCACAACGGCGTCTACGCCCATATCGTCGCACGCCTTCCCGAGCTCAACGGTCTCCCGGGTCGTTGTGCATGTTATCCCGGGGGTTACAGCGATCCTGCCGTCCACGGCATCCATTACCGCCCCTATGACCTCCTCCTTCTGCTTCCCGGTGAGGAGGGGGCCCTCCCCGGCGCTGCCAGTTGGAAATATGACGTTGACCCCGCTCTCGACCAGGTGGTCAATCAGAGCCTTTACACCCTCAATGGAAACGGAGCCGTCACCGTTCCGGGGGGTAATCATGGCGCATATCACGCCCTTCACGTTATTCATCATCGAATCACCGGTATTGGATGCGGCGTTATAGACTTGATAAAAATCTTCCCGAGGACCCGGTGCCGATCAGCTTCCAAGGAGCTCCCTGGCCACCCTGACGGCGGAAACCGCATCCCTGGCATAACCGTCACTGCCCATCTCGGCCGCGTACTCCTCGTTGACGGGCCTGCCACCCAGCAGTATCTTTACCCTGTCCTTTAGTCCCAGCCTCTCTATCTCCTCGACGATCTCCTTCATGGCCGGCATGGTAGTCGTCAGCAGCGCGGACATGGCTACCAGGACCTTCCCGTCGGCCTTTCTTATCGCGTCCACGAACTCCCTCTTCCCCACGTCGACACCCAGATCAACGATCTCAAACCCCGCGGACCTCATCATCGCAATGACCATGTTCTTACCGATGTCGTGGAGGTCCCCCTTCACGGTCCCGATTATCAGGGTCCCGGGGGATTGGACCTTCTCTGCCTCCATGTGGGGGGTGACTATCTCCATGGCCTCCTGCATCACCTGGCCGGAGGCGATGAGCTCCGCCTCGAAGTACTCGGAGGCCTCGTACAGCTCCCCCACCCTCTCCATCCCCCTTGAGAGACCCTTGAGCACGATATCGATGGGAGGAACACCGTCCTTGAGTGCCTTTCGAACGAGCCTCTTGCTCTTCCTGAACTCTATCTCGACGACGCTGTCCGAGATCTCATCGAGTATACCCGTCATCATGAATTCTCCGGGTGGCGGGCATCAGGATCGCCATATAAAACTTTAGTTATAGGTCGGGCTGGTGGGCATGAAGCGGGCAGCCCCCCAAGTTCAAAGGATTGAACACCCCCCCTCACCAGGGAAGAACCCTTGTGCGCCTTCCGGGGGCTTGCCCAGCGTAGAATCAGGGCCCGCCAATATTAATTTGAACGGAGCCGGGGGGTCGGGCCTGACGAATTCCGCAATTGTCACCTCTAATTGCCCGGTGCTGTACCTCCCGGCCCGGTAGTGGAATGCAGGTCCATGGATCCAGTACACTGGATTAACCGTTTGAATACATTAAACTGGTCCAGGGAAAGCCCCGTGTTGATAGCAGGGGGATTGCCACGCGAGTCCGTGAAGATACGCCGATCAAGGTGCTGTTCACCGTAGCAATCGTACAGATACTGGCGTCCCCGGTCCTCGCCAATTCCCCCCCAACCTCCCGCTTCCCTTCACAGAGTTTCGAGGCCAGAGTGGAGGGAGATTCCCTGAGGATAGCCCAGGTCATAACGGTCCACTGTAGTGAGGGATGTATCGATCGTGTCGATGTAACGATACCATACGGCCATAATGAGCTCCGTGTCAATGCCAGCGATGTTCCGACAGAACTCGAGGTACTCACGACCCTTGGAACGTCCCTGTCCGGGATCATCTCCCAGAACCTGAGCCACACCGAGGTCTGCATCACCCTTCCCGATCCCTTGTGCAGGGACCAAGATACGGTACTGATCCTCAAGTACAGGTTGGACGATCTTCCAGGAAATGAGGGCATTTCGAGACCGGTCAGGTCGCTGCTGGACGGGCTCCTGGGGAGGGAGAACACGCGCTTCGAGATCAACTACATCCCGGGGGTGTTCGGCGAGGGCACTGACGAGCTATACGTGAGTATTTTATCGCCCCTGGATGCAGTTCCCCTGGATTGGGAGCCCGAGCGGGATTCCCGGAAGCTCCCCGATCCCAGAACGGGCACGGTAAGCATAGACTGGACCCTCACCGGGGATATCCCGGAAAGACCGGTGTTCACACTCGTTCTGCGAAGGGGGAAAGTACCGGGGACCCCGGTCCTGCCGGTAATACTGGTCCTCCTGGTTCTGCTCATCGTCATCGGGTTAACGCTGGCCGATCCATACCTGAGGAAGAGGGGGAGGGCGAATTGAGGGCGGTTTACCAGGTGCTGTTATGCCCACTTCTTATTGTCGCCATTCTCCTTGCCTATTCATTTCTGATTCCTTTTCGGAGCGAGGGGCCGCCATTGCTCCTCGATTCGATGGAGAGGTTATCCGTTGATGAGCTCGCGGATAAATACGCCGATGTCGGGACCCTGGTTCTACCGACCTGGATGCCAGACCAGATCCATCTGGTGGAAATCCTCTACATCGGCGGGGCCATCCTGGTGTATGGCGATGAGGACCTGGAAATTGGGGATGAGGATGATTTCTACAGGGGGAGGTTATGGATTGAAATCAAGCCGTCGCGACCGATCGGGCTGGGGATGATGACTACCCTCAATCGCGAGGTTCTGTTGGTCGGAGAGCACCGCGTCACCATAACACATAACGCTGCACCCGGACCTAAGTGGAGAAAACGATGGATGAGACCCATGATAGCAGAATTCGACCATGACGGGTTCCAGTACACGATCACTGCCAGAAGGGGTAAAACCACCAGGGAGGAACTCATACGGATTATCGAGAACGTAAAACCCGTATCCCCTCAGACGATGCGTAGGACCGTTGCATGACACGGACGGGCCGAGGAAGAATTTAACTGGAGCGGAACACTAAATAGGTCCTCGGGAAGGAACAAACACCGGGCCTCCCCGACCGCCCCTCACAAGGTGCTCCCATGAGCAACAATTATCCATCCGAGGTCGACGTATACGATTCCACCCTAAGGGATGGCTCCCAGACCACGGGGGTGAACTTCTCCCTCCAGGACAAGGTAGACATCACGCTTAAGCTCGAGGAGATCGGCATCCACTTCATCGAGGGGGGTATGCCCGGGTCGAATCCCAAGGACATGGAGTACTTCAGGCGAATCGGTGATTACTCCCTGGAGGCCAGTCTCGTGGCCTTCGGGGCGACCGTGAGGAAGAACAGCAAGCCCTCGGATGACCCCAACCTCGAGGCCATTCTGGAGTCCGGGGTCAAGGTAGCGACGATATTCGGGAAGAGCTGGACCTTCCACGTTAAAGAGGTGATCAGGACCAGCGTGGGGAGAAACCTGGAGATGATCGCCGACTCCATCCAGTTCCTCAGAGACCACGGGCTGGATGTAATATACGATGCCGAGCACTTCTACGATGGCTACAAGGAGGACCCCGAGTACGCCCTTTCCACGCTGGAGGCCGCGGACGGGGCGGGCGCCACGGCCATAGTCCTCTGCGACACCAACGGTGGCTGCCTCCCGGGGGAGATTCGGTCCATTACATCAAAGGCGCTGGAGCGATTCTCGGTCACCGGGGGATTCCACGGGCACAACGACTCGGGCTGCGCGGTCGCCAACTCCATAGCATCCATCGAGGCCGGAATTAGCCACGTGCAGGGTACGATAAACGGACTCGGGGAGAGGTGCGGAAATGCCGACCTCTGCATACTACTGCCGAACCTGGAACACAAGCTAGGTCTACCCACCCTCCTCAGGAACCTGCCCCGCGAAAGGAGGCTCGGCAAGCTCGTGGAGGCCTCAGAGTACATCTACGAGCTCACGGGTATGAGGCGCAGGCCCCACCAGCCCTACGTGGGTTCCATGGCCTTCAGCCACAAGGGTGGGTTCCACGCTGACGCTGTGGAGAAGCACCCCATGTCCTACGAGCACATAGAACCGGGGCTGGTCGGGAACAGGAGGTCGATCTCGGTCTCCGAGCTCTCGGGGAAGGCCAGTATAGTATCGAAGGCGAGATCCTTTGGATTCAACCTGGAGAAGTCCGACGAGAGCACGGCAAGGATCCTGAAACGGGTGAAGAGGCTCGAGGTCGAGGGCTACCACCTCCTCAACGCTGATGCCACGGTCTACATAATCATGGCAGAGGAGCTCGGCCTCCTCAGGAAATCCTTCGACCTTGTTGAGTGGAGAACCCTTTCCTCCTCTGGCGGGAGCGGAGAGGGAACCGCCGAGGCCACCGTGAAGGTCAGGATGGGCGATGACGTCGTCCACATAATCGCGGAAGGGGATGGACCCGTCAACGCCCAGGACAACGCCCTCAGGAAGGCCCTCGCCCCCGTCTACCCGGACATCGCCAGGGTTAAGCTCACCAACTACAAGGTGACCGTGATAAACATGGAGGGCACCGCCTCCTCCGTGGAGGTCTTCATAGAATACGAGGGAAACGGGCGAAGGTGGGCCACCGTCGGTGTTTCGGAGAACATACTGGAGGCCAGCAGGATAGCACTGGTCCAGGGCTACAAGTACTTCCTCCAGGTCACCGGTTGCTAGTTACCCGCTCGAAGCTCGGAAATCTTACCAACCCTGCTGATGAGCTCGACGACCTTCAGAGCGACGGGCACGGCGTCCCACCACCTCCTGACCTGGTCGCCCAGGTAGCAGGTCTCGTCCTCGCCGAAGGCCAGATTCACCCCTCCCGGGATTATCCTGTCGTGCTCCTTCAGGACCGGGGATGTCTCTATCCCCTCAACGCTTAGCAACCCGGTGTCCATCTCCCCGTGGACCAGCATCGATTTGTAACCGAGGTTCCGGGCGAGGAGCAGCGCAAGATCCATCTGGTTGACCACATCCCCCCGGTCGTCCACGAACCTGACGGATTCGCCGCAGGGATCCAGGGCCATGCCCAGGTCCGCCTTCTCCTCCGCCACCTCCTGGGCGAAGTCCCCCATTAGCGAGTCGTTCGACATCACAGGCTTGTGTGTCATGTAGGCGGATGGCGTGTCGTGGGCGGAGACGACGTTGCAGCCGAGGTCCCTGAGGATGCCGGGCAGGGTAACCGAAACGGCCCCGTTGGAGCAGTCCAGGATTAATTTGGGAGCCCTCGCGGATATGGATTGCGTGTCGATGGACCGTAGAACCTGGGACGCGTAGTTTGACCGGGCCTCAGCGTAGAATATTATATCACCGACCTCCCTGGCAGAAACGCTACGCATGCAGCCGCCCTGTGCTTCCAGTATCCTCTGTAGCATGTTCTCGTCCAGGATCGCCCCGGTCCTGTCGAAGAAGGTCGCCGCCAGCTTGGTCTGGTCCCTCCAGTAGAACCCCAGGTAGGCCCCGTAGTCCGACTGGCTCTCAACTATGCAGTACCTCATGACGGGTGCCGGGATCAGCCTGGTGTCCAGTACCTGTATCCCGTTCTCCATTATACCGCAGGTCAGTGACCTCTTCATCAGCCTTGAGAAGCCCTTACCGTCCCTTCCGGTGACCACAACGTTTCCCGGGCCCACCGTACGGCCTAGTGCCGACCCAAGGTCCGCCGCCATGCAGGCATTTAAGACGCTGTTTGCCCTGCCCACTATCCGGTTCCTTTCAATGTCAAGACTCATTTCATCTCCATCTCCAGCACTTTCCATCCGCGCAAACATCGAATATCATCAAATCAGTCCGGCACAATCATCGTGTTCGGCCCCAGGGTGCTGCCTGTCCATATCTTCATATTGGACCCGATCCTGCAGCCGCTTCCCAGCTTGGTATCATCGCCGATGACCGTTCCCTCCGCAAGCTCCACGTCCCCGTTGATCTCGCATCTCCTGCCGACTATGCACTTCCTCAGATGGGCGGAGGGGCCTATCTTCGTTCCCTCGTGTACGACGACGCCATCGAGTATCGAGTCCTTCCCCACCTCAACGCCATCACCGAGAACGACGAAGCTCCTCAACGAGGAGCCCTCCTCCACCAGGCAGTTCTCACCTAGGAGCACCGGGCAGGAAATATCCACCCTGCCGACCCTGGACCGTTTACCCATAAGGGGTGTCGATCCCTCCATCCACCTGTACTCCTCGATGAACTTGTGTATCGGGAACCTCCCGAGTAGGGCGTCCCCGTTTGCCTGGAGGTACCTGCTTGGCCTTCCCACGTCGTTCCAGTACCCGTCGAGGAGGTAGCCACCGACGAAGCGGTCCTCCATCACGGCGGGAAAGAGGTCCATTGAGAAGTCGAATGACTGGTCCGGTGGTATCTCGTCCAGGACCGATGGCTCCAGTACGTATATCCCGGCGTTTATGATGTCGCTGAATATCCTGGTGGGATCTGGTTTCTCCAGGAACTGGATTATCCTGTCGCCCTCCAGGAGGGCGATGCCGTAATGGGTGGGATCCTCGACCCGGGTCAGGGCGATGGTAACGGCCGCCCCGGTGTCATCGTGGGATCTAACCATGTCCGCCACGTCCAGGTCGACCAGAAGGTCCCCGCTGATAACGACGAAGGTGTCATCCAGGCGGTCCCTGAGCCTGCCCACCGCCCCGGCCGTTCCGAGCCGGAGGTTATCGTGTGTGAAATCGAAGGAGGTACCCGAGTCCCGGTGGTTCAGGTACTCGACGATCTGGTCGCCCAAATACTCCACGGGGACTATGACCCTGTCAACACCCGCCCTCTCAAGGAGCTGGAGCTGGTACTGAATTATCGGCCTGTTGGCCACGGGTACCATTGGCTTGGGCCGGCTAACGGTCAGGGGGCGCAGCCTCGTGCCCTTTCCAGCCGCCAGGAGGACGGCGTCCATGGAGCCTCGCGGCTACCGGCAGGATTTAAGTCTTTTGAGCGTTCCCCCCTCAGGATAGCCCCGGTCTGGAAAGATTTAATGATGGACAGAACTCCACTGCCCCAGGCATCGCCCATGACGGAGGAGACCGAACCATCGCACATCCGCCGGCTGGAGCTGGACGGCGTCAAGATAGTCCTGGTGGGGACGGCCCACGTCTCCAGAGAGAGCGTCGAGGACGTCAGGCGCATCATATCCTCGGAGAGACCCGATATCGTTGCCGTCGAGCTTGACGATGCCCGGCACAAGGTGCTACTCGACAAGAAGAGCTGGGAGCAGACCCCCCTGACCAAGCTGATAAAGGGAGAGCAGCCCTACTTCTTCCTGGGCCAGTCCTTCATGGCCATGATGCAGCGCAACATCGGCGATGAGCTCGGTGTCGAGCCCGGTTCGGAGATGCTCGAGGCGATCCGCGCTGCCGGCGAGGTCGGGGCGGAGATAGCGCTCGTCGACCGCAAGATCGCGACCACACTGAAGAGGGCCTGGACAAAGATGAGCCTGCGGGAGAAATTCCGGATCTTCAGGGAGCTCATCTACGGGTTCTTCGGGGCCTCGGAGATGAGCGAGGAGATCGACATCGAGATGCTCAAGCGCCAGGACATCATAACCGAGATGATGGAGGAGCTGGGCAAGCTCGCCCCCAAGGCCAAGGAGGTACTGGTCGACGAGAGGGACCTCTACCTCGGCGGAAAGATCAGGCAGCTGGCCAGGGAAAACCCCGGGAAATCCCTCGTCGGGGTCGTGGGCGCTGGACACATAGGGGGGCTCGTTGAGAACCTGGGGCGGGACGAGGAGGTCGACTTCGAGGCCCTGGAGGAGATTCCCAGCAGCGTATTCTCGCTCAAGCTCGTCGGCTACATGATCCCCGTTGCCTTCATCGCCATCTTCGCCTGGACAATATACGCGAAAGGCTGGGATGAGTTCATCGACATCGTGTTCAAGCTCTTCTGGATCGGGGGAGGCCTATCTGCACTGGGGGCACTGGCCGCCCTCGCCCACCCCTTCGCCATAGCGTCCGCCTTTCTGGCCGCACCATTCGGGATACTGAACCCCCTCATCGCCACCGGCTGGATCTCGGGTTACGTCCAGATACTGGTCAACCCACCGCAGGTCAAGGATTTTCAGGGGCTCAGGGAGATAGAGAGGGTTAAGACCTTCTGGACCAACCGGCTAACCAAGGTCCTGCTCGTGGCAGCCTTCACAAACGTCGGTGCAACGGCCGGGGCCATAATAGTCATAGGAATGATTCTGGGAAGGGTGATGAGCATAGCCCTCATACTGGTCCTAATAGTCATGATCATCCTGTCGATGCGCTAGGTCGTGATGGTTTGAGGATGGCCGTCAAGCTCGGTTACCTTGGCGATGGCTTCCACGGATACCAGCGTCAGCCCGGCAAAAGGACCGTGGAGGGGTGCCTGATCGAGGCCCTTGAAGAGACCGGGCTGATCGCCGATGTCAAGGCCTCGCGCTTTTCCTCGGCCGGCAGGACTGACCGCGGGGTGAACGCCCTGGGGCAGGTGGTATCCTTCGACCTGGAGGGAACCGGAAAGGCGGCCTGCCGAAGGCTGAACTCCATGCTTCCAGGGGACGTCTTCGCCTGGGGGCAAACAGCTGTTCCGGATACCTTCGACCCGAGGCGCGGGGCGATATCCAGGGCCTACACCTACCTTCTCCGTGGGAAGGACATCGATCCAGGCGAGATCCGCATGCACACCGACCTATTCACCGGAACCCACGACTTCTCCCAGTTTAGCCGGCCCTCGGAGCGCAACAACAAGCGATCGGTCGACGAGATAGAGGTCGTAGATGGGGATCCCATCATCCTGGTCTTCAGGGCCCGGAGCTTCCTCTGGATGCAGGTGCGCAAGATGGTAACAGGCCTCACATCCCTCGCCCGTGGCGAGCTTGAACCGGGGGAGGTGAGTAATGCGCTGCGCGGAAAACGCCTGGCAGTTGCCCCTGCCCCCGCGGAGAACCTGATCCTCTTCGACATCGACTATCCGGGCGTGGATTTCGAGGTCGACGGGGCCTGTGTTTGCAGTGCAAAAGAGTTTTTAAACGAATCGATCAGCAGGCTGGAGGCCGGCATTTCCGTGAGGAGAAAGATCATGGGCGGCCTGCTCGAAAATGCCCCGGTGGCTTAGCTGGCTATAGCGCCTGCTTGGTAAGCAGGAGGTCGCGGGTCCGAATCCCGCCCGGGGCTCTTTTATCCCAATTATTTACCCCAATTTGGGTGGTATCATTGATCTGGAGTTTGATGTGTGACCGGATTCTGTAGGAATTGAGGACAGGGATAATTATGAGGAACTGCACTGGACTGTTGGCGGGTTTATTAACTTGTTACCAAATCATCCCCCGGTTCTCATTCTTGGCTTTGCACCGGTCCATAACGGACGGGATTGAGAACGCCGATTACCGTTATACATTAACAACTACTATCTTCAAACACCGTTTTAGATAGTATAAGATGTGTTTTGAAGGGACGATGGGAGGTCTTGCTTGAACATTGGACTTGATACATACTGCTACCAAATTCCTCTCGCTGCTAAGATCTACAATGTGTTCCGTGTAATCGATAAACTTCCCTCGATGGGTGTCAAAGGTCTACAGGTTAATATCAATGGCAGTTACGGGCGGTTTCTGGGCGCTGATCCCGGTGATTTCGAACATGTGAAAAAGGTAAGAGAAGCCTTTCACCGAAGGGGTCTTTTCATCGAGGTTGGTGGTAGAAGCACCCTCCCCGATATGCTCGAATGGCAACTAGCTCTATCCGCGGGTCTCGGAGCCAATATTCTTCGGACTACTGTCACCCTTAAGGACACCATGGATGAGACGTTTGAAGCCGTCAGGCGTGATCTTGGGACCATCCTGCCACGGGCCCACGAGCTTGGTGTGCGAATTGCCCTTGAGAACCACGAGGACCTCACAGCGTCTGAGCTCGTATCGATCATCGAGGCCATCGACGATGATTATCTCGGGGTGTGTCTGGATACGGGGAATGGTCTTTGCGTATATGAGGACCCGGTAGAGACCGCGATGATGCTCGCTCCTTACGCCATCAGCTCCCATATCAAGGACCAGCGGCTGGTCCGGGTCGACGGAGTTACCTACAGTATCGGTGTCAGGTTGGGTCGAGGTATGATCGACCTGCCCAGAATTATCGACATCATCCTTGAAAGGGCCACGCTTGATCGTTTGTTAATTCAAGATACAACAGGTTATGGAGTTCGCCTCAATCCTTTTGAACGGAATTTAGGGATGGCAAATCCCTTCACCGACATCCCCGAAATGACAAGGCGGGACCTGGAGGAGGATAACCTTCTTCTGTCAATTGATGATCTGGGCAGGGAAGACCTTGAATCCCTTGCCAGGACTCAGCTGGTGAACATCGGGGAGGACATTTCCTATCTTCGCAGGATCATGGGTGACCAGGATACTTGACTCTACCCCGATTCTCGGCTCAGTGATCTGAAATATCCCGTGCTTTGGCACCTTCTCAGATTCGTCCCACGTCAAGGCGGGCTCTTTCGAGGCCTCTCGGATTCGCGAATAGGTCAAAGAAGGAACCCAAAAAAGAAGGATCTATACACATTTGAGTGGGTAAGCTTTTTGGTTTTTGGGTGTGTTTGTCTATGCCATGGCTGAGGATGAGCGTGAGAATGAGGTTTTTGCTGAGACTCT
>Ga0180434_10001072_pt1 | contig 39990 bp, 29 predicted proteins | sample SS_ome_7_FD_132453 | JGI IMG/M metagenome (GOLD analysis project Ga0180434, IMG submission 132453) | Hypersaline lake sediment archaeal communities from the Salton Sea, California, USA - SS_1_D_2 metaG | ecosystem: Environmental > Aquatic > Non-marine Saline and Alkaline > Hypersaline >... | reverse complement strand
CATATCAAAATTCCTCCATGACGCCCCAACCGAAGGCCAGCCCTCCATGGCTGCCCGCCTACACCATAATCATCGGAAAAGCCCCCGCCAAAACTGTCACGGACCCAATGAACAAATTAGATGCGATAGCCCTGCTTGACACCCAATCGTCGGGTATTATACTTGTGGGACTCACGGGTTGGCCTACAGGCTGCCCGGATGGGGCCGTAGCTCAATTGGTTAGAGCATCGGACTGTCGATCCGAAGGTTGCGGGTTCGATTCCCGTCGGCCTCGTTTTTCCCCTCCGTCGCACAGACTTGCATATCTTCGCTAAGTGCCGCATTATGCAGGCACTTATGGTTCTCTTTTTCATCGTATCCTTTTCTGTCCTTGTCGCGTGTCTTCGCGTGGTTTTGCACCTCTTGGCGCTCCGAGTGCCGTCGAAAATGCCCGCACTTTTCGCGCATGTCGAAAGTGCCCGTTGCCCGCATTTCTGCCGTTTCAGGTGAAGTGCTTAGGTCTGGTAACGATTCAAGCGCACGGGTCAAGTCATGTATTCGCGTATGCGAGTATCTGCCGATCGTCAGCGTGGGTGTCGAATGCCGGGCCAACTCTTGAGCCACTTTCACCGAAGCGCCGCCGTTGACGACCGCCGTAATGTAAGTGTGTCGGACGGAATGAAAGTCAACGATTCGACCCTCTGCATCGACGCTGGCCAGAAAATCGTTCTTTTCTCGCTCAGTCCGTTCCCGATCGTTAGCAGCTTCTTGAATCCATGTGTCACGGGCCGCCTGTAGGTCTGCTCGTAACATCTTGGCGGTGCGTTCGGGTAGCCTCAGAATAGGTTCGCCTCGGGGTCTGTTCTTCAGCCAGGGCCGCAATAGCTCGGCAAGGTCACACCGGATGGGTTGAACATCATCACGGCGCCGTTTGCTGTGCGATGCAATGACAGTCACTGTAGGGGTATCCGCATCCAAGTCGAATGATTCCGGCGTCAGACTGGCCAATTCCCTTGCACGGAAGCCGGTACCGATCGCCAAACGATACGCCACGGCCCGGTCGCCGCCACACATTCCCAGAACCACCGGGCCGGTTTCCGCAGCTCGCACCAGTCGCGTCAATTCCTCATCGTTCAAGGTTCTGCGGACGCGCTTCCGATCCGTCTCGACATTGAACGCTTTCAGGGTAATGAGTGTGTTTTCCGACGCTCTCTTCTCGACGTGTAACCACTTGGCGAAGCCCTTGATTGCTGTCAGTGCTTTGTTACAGGTTCGCAGGCTTCGTCGGCACGGATAGGCCTCATGAGGCAGCCTGTTGGACTTGGTTTCTCGGGACCTTGCTCTTCTGAAGCAAGGCTTTATAAGCTAATTCAGCCAATCAATCCCGGTTGCACGTACTGAAAAGGGGGAGCTGCAGGTCCCGCAGGAGACCTGTCGCGGTGGATATCCCTCGCGTGGCGGCAGAAAGTTCATTATCACCGTATTACGTCAATAAACTTCGTTCGGAACATCTCCGAAATATAGAGAGCGGGGCCAAACGGGCCAAGCTTCACTCTTTTCGGGGAGAACAGGGATGTTCCGTCCATTCATCACCATCTGCTGCCTATCTGTTTGGGGTGCCGTCGCTTCTGCTGATCCGAGGGATGCACACAGCTTGTGCTTGCCGATAGGAACGCCGTCGGTCAGTGGCTACGGTGCCCTCTTACCGCTAGGCCAAGGCGGCAGCAGCCAAACGGTTCTCTCGGGCGTGCCTGGCTATCAGTGGTATCACGGTTGTGGTCCGACCGCCGTTGGCATGGTACTGGGTTATTGGGATACGCAGGGTTTTGATCTGCTCATTCCTGGTGATGCGTCGACGCAATCCGCTGCGGTCAATCAAGCGATCGCGAGCAATGAGCACTATGCCGATTACGCGTTGCCGATCGACTCGCCCAGCACAGGTCTTTTGAGTGACAAATCACTGACCGGCAACGCTCACGTGAGTAACAGCATCGCGGACTTCATGCAGACCTCATGGTCGACGCGCAACAATTACTATGGCTGGTCGTGGTTCAGTGATATCGACAATGCCCTGACGGGCTACACGTCCTACACCAACAGTGCCTATGGGTCGAACTATCAAGCGACCGCCTATGGGCGGACCTGGGGGAGTTTTACATGGAGCCAATATCTCGCGGAGATAGATGCCGGCCGACCGCTGGTCCTGCTCGTTGACACGGATGGCAACGGTGGAACCGATCATTTCGTCACGGCCGTGGGTTATCGGGATATCAACGGCTACAACGAATACGCCTGCTTGGATACGTGGGCGCCTTCCGATCAGATTCGCTGGGAATCTTTCCAGGGCTTGAAGTCGGGCAATTCATGGGGCATCTACGGTGCAACATATTTCAGTATCACGCCTGAGCCAGGGATGATGGTGATAGTTGCGCTGGCGGTTGCCTGTGGCGTCATCGCACGTCGACGCAGATAGGGTGACCGGGCGTGACGCTTCCATCACCTCAATTACCGTCGGCCATGGTTCATTTGAGACCCACCTTGGCGACGTGATCCCTTGTGCCTCTCGGCGCGGGTTTGTGTGTGCAGCAACGGCAGCCCCCCATCGTCCCTGCGACACACGTTCGCGTGGTTTCGGTTATCTATCCAACAATTCTCGGTCAACTAGCATTGAGTTCAAAGGGCCATTATCCTAGTGTTGACGCTCGACCGCAGCGCGATGAAGGATAATCTTCGATGCCCTATCGTAGTATGAGTTTGGAGGAATTCGCCAAGCATGTTGGCATGGACATGCGGGAGGTGCTTCGTTTGGCAGATCGAGGCAAGCTTCCGGGCAACAAGGTGGGTGGACAGTGGCGGTTTAACCGTGCTCGCGTGACCGAATGGCTTCAGCAGGAAATGCACACACTCGATGAAGCCAGGCTCATCGCGGTGGAGCGGGCGATGAGCGGCCGAGGTGAAGATACGGTCGAAGAAACGGATATGGTTGTCACGGATTTGATCGGTTTGGATGGAATCGATGTTGCTTTTCCCGCCAAGACCAAGACGTCCGTGTTGCGCGAACTCGTGAAGCTTGCGGACCGTACCGGGTTGTTGTACGACGGCGCGGGCTTACTGGAGGCGGTCGAACAGCGGGAGTCGCTTTGTTCGACGGCGTTTCCCAACGGCATCGCGATTCCACACCCCCGGCAACCCATGCCCTATGTTTCAGCCGAGCCCATGATTTGTGTCGCCCGGCTCATGAGGGGGATTGGGTTTGGTGCGCCCAAGGGTGAACTCACGCGGCTGTTCTTTTTGATTTGTTGTCACAACGATCGTTACCATTTGCACGTGTTGGCACGTTTGATGCGCATCCTCAGTGACGAAACGGTCGATCAACTATACGAGGCTGAAACGCGGGAAGAGCTGCTCGAAATATTGATTGTGCGGGAACAGCAGATCGTCGCTCAGGTAAAGTAGTCGATTTTGCCGGTTGGGCTGTCGGCGGTTTCAAGATCATCTTGGCTGTTATATGTGGGTTTCGTTTGGCGTGCCCGCTAGTATGGTCCAGCATGGAAATCATTCGCGAGGGCGAGCATGATGATACAGTGGCGAGCCATAGGAACATCTGGAGTTATTTTGGGCCTGGTGGCTATTTCATGTCAAGCGAGCTTGGTACCAGCAAGCGTTGAGGTACTTCAGGGGCCGGATGGATGGCGGGCGGTGGCGCCGCGGAAGGAAATTGCGCCCCAGTTCAAGATTGAGAAACAGGACAGCGACGATGCTGTGCTCGTCATTGCGGCCAGCGGCTCCAAAGCAACACATGGCTGGTGGACGAAGGACTTCGATGTGACACCGGGAAATTGGTATCGCTTCAAGGTCGAGTATCAGGCAAAGGACGTGACATTACCTCGGCGCAGTGTGTTGGCGCGGGTAACGCGATTGAATACTGGGGGTCTCAAAATTCAGCATGAGGAGTTCCCTCTGACGCTGGAGGAGCGTACCGCTGACGGATGGAACATCATCGCTGGGACCTATGGCTTACCTTTCGACGGCCCCAAGGCGCGAGTGGACTTGGTGCTTCGTTGGTCTTCCACCGGTGAAGTGCGGTGGCGTCATGCCGAGCTGACCAAGATAGGACCACCTGAGCCGCGAAAGGTGCGCATCGCGGCCGTTCGTTACCGGCCCAACAAACGGACGAGCGGGCCTAAAGAAAACCTCGAGCTTTTTGCAGCGGCGATCAGAAAAGCGGGCCAGCAGAAAGCGGATATCATTTGTGTTGGTGAGGCCATCACCATGGTCAACTCGGACAACAAGTGGGCCGATGTCGCTGAGCCGATTCCCGGCCCGAGCACGGCGTATCTCGGACGACTGAGCAAGAAGTTTCATTGCTACATCGTGGCGGGGCTCAGCGAGAAGGCGGGAGAAGCGGTCTACAACGTCGCTGTGCTGATGGGGCCTGACGGTGAACTCGTCGGCAGCTATCGCAAGGTTGGCGTTTGGCGGGATGAGATCATCGAGGGTGTCGCCCCGGGCAATGCGTACCCGGTGTTTGAAACACGCTTTGGCAAAGTCGGCATGATGATCGGCTGGGACATTGCGTTTCCTGAAGTGGCTCGCCGACTGGCGATCAACGGGGCCGAGATCATTCTTGCGCCGACATGGAGTGTGCCCACGGAGCTGATCCCCGCTCGTGCGATCGAGAATCAGGTTTACGTGGTAACCAGTACCTACAATCCCCGCGTGCCAACCGCTATCTTCGATCGTAGTGGCAAGGTGTTGGCCGAAACCTCAAGCAAGCAACCGGTGGCTATCGCGGAAATCGATTTGAACAAAGTCAACTTCATGTCGTACCTCCATAACGTTCGCGAACGGATTCCGCGCGAACGTCCGCCGCTCGACAAAGAGATCTTGACCGCCGCCGACTAGCGGCTGAGGTTAGCTGGAGTTTCCTATTGTGCAGCCCGTTCGAACAGCTTGGGAGCGGATTGGGTGCGTGGTGCTGCCGCCGTTCGTCGCACTGTTCTTGCTATCTAGTGCGTGTGAGAGCCGGGAGCCGGAGGTATTCAGCACCGCGTTGCCGGGGGATGTTTTTGAGCAACCGCCAGCATCGGCACCGTCTGCAGGGGCATCGGCAGCGCATGCTTTACAGCAAATCGGCATTGCGCCGACGCCTCGCCACTTTCCTCGTCATAGCCCCGACGATATTCGCGACATGATGAACCGATCAGCCCAGTTGGGTACGGTTGCTATCCTAATTTATCAATGGGGGGACCCGCAATACAAACAGGTCGCCACTCGTCTGGTAAAACTTGCACGTGAACATCGTATGACGCCGGTGGTGGGATTGAGCCCGACGACATTGGACCAACAGCGAAAGGAGCTCGACGTCCCTGCGAATATACGGGGGTCGTTGGGTCGGCCTTCGTTTGTGGATGCAGCGGTGCGTTCGGCATTTGTGCGCGCCGGTCAAGAGTTGGCCCAACTCAAGGTACCTTATCTTTGTCTCGCGACCGAAATCAACTTCCTCGCACTCCAACGGATGGACGAATTTCTGCGTTTTGTGGCGGTTTACAAGGAAACCTATCGGGCCGTCAAGCGTGTGGCACCCGAAACGAAGGTTTTTGTTTCCTTTCAGTATGAATTCGTTCGCATCTTGGACAATAAGGAGCCGGGCAAGGTCTCAGATCACGCCAAGGTTATCGATATCTTCCGGCCCGAGCTTGACGTGCTGGCGATCACGAGTTACCCGGCGGAGTACTACACCGACCCTGATGCCATGCCGGTGAATTACTATTCCCATTTGAGCCGGTATACCAAGCAGGGCGACGAAGCGATGGTGATGGAAATTGGCTGGCCGAGTTCGGGCGTAGGCACGCTGGCGGAACAACATCGTTTCGTCGAACGGCTACCCAACTTGCTCAGCGGACTCGCACCGAGCATCATCGCCTGGTCATTGCTGCACGATGTGCGGATCAGCCAGTTTGGCAACAATCTAGCCTCAACCGGCCTTCTTACTGTGGACGGGCAAGCGAAACCAGCGATGGAGCCATTTCGTCAGCTTGCTCGTTACGCAGCCCAGACACGCACAAGCCCGTAGGGGGTTAGGGTCCCTTCATAACGTCTGGTAAAAATGAGCGATCTGGTCCTATTCCGAACGTCGGATAAATAGGGGGTGCTCCATTAGTTGTTACTTTTTGCCAGGTATGATGTTAGGTTAGGTGTTCTCGCTGTTGATTTTCACATACACCAGGCTTCCATTTACACATTCAACGGGCTAGAATGCGAGTAATAGCCGCCTTTTTGGGCTAGGTTGCGTTCATGGCGTTCCTGACTGACTTATCGGGGCGTCGGTGGGGTCCGATAGGTCAGTTCGGGAGGGAGAAATGGAAGCACCAACGTCTTTGTCTCAGGTTTCACAATCAGTCCAGACTTCTCAGGATACATACGATCTTGGCCGTGCGGTTGAAGCGTGGTCTCGGTTAGTCCGTCGCACGCTTGATATTATCATCTCTGCCACGATTCTTATGGTCACTGCCCCGTTGATGGGTGTCCTTGCGTTGTTGATTCGGCTGGACTCTGCTGGGCCGGCCTTCTTTTGGCAGCAACGTGTCGGAAAGAATCGTCGTTCGCGTCATGCGGACCGGCGGTACACGGGGCTCGATCGACGAAAAGTTGATTTCGGTGGCCAGCCGTTTTGGTTTGTCAAGTTTCGCACGATGTATATCGATGCCCGAGAGCGTTTCCCGGAGCTTTACCGTTACGAGTACACGGATGAGGAAGTCAAAACGCTCCATTTCAAGCTGAAGAACGATCCTCGGCACACGAAGTTGGGACGATGGCTTCGGCGAACTTCGCTGGACGAGTTGCCCAATTTCTGGTGCAGCTTGACCGGGGCCATGACGTTGGTGGGCCCCCGGCCGGATCTTCCGGAAATGACCCAATACTATCGCCCGGAACAGCTCGACATCTTCAGCGTCAAGCCGGGTGTGACCGGTTATGCCCAGGTCAGCGGACGCTGTAGCCTAAAATTCCGGACCACGAAAGATCTGGATTTACGCTATGTTTACGAGCGGTCGCTTTGGGGCGATATGAAGGTTCTCTTGCAGACGGTGGTCTGTGTAGCTACAGGACACGGAGCATTCTGAGCCGACACGTCATTTGTGTAGGTCCATCGCGAAAATCACGCGGGGATTTGAAGCACATAGGATACTGAGGACCCTGTCCGATGGGGGGCTGCCCCGGTTACCGCCGCGGGTGTTTCTCAGTGTGTATGATGGCAAAAGGGGGCACGATTTGCCGCGCAGGGTGTCTGTGGTAAATTCTCTGCAGGAAACGGCGATGGTTCCCGTGTAGATGGGATTGGCTCTTAGAATTCCAGGAAGCCTTCCGATGGAGTAGGTCTATGCGAGTCATGTTTGTCTATACCGACGTCGGTATTTCGGTCGGCTATTCATGCGGCATAGGCGTTCTTTCGGCTTACCTGAAAGAGCACGGGCACGAGACCCGGCTCATTCATGTCTCGGAAGAGCTCGGTTATCCACTTGATTTGGAACGCATCGTGCGTGATATCCAAACGTATGATCCCGGCTTGATTGCGATGGCGGCGGTGACGAACCAATGGTACTACGTTCGGCAAATCGCCGATCATGTCCGCCGACATCTAGCGACGCCGATTCTGGTCGGTGGTCACCACGCCAGCGCGGTGCCTTGCGAGATCGCGGCTCAATCGGCGATCGACTATGTCTGCAAGGGCGAGGGTGAACGGCCTTTATTGACTTTGGTCGATCGACTTCAAGACGGGTTGTCCACCGACGATGTCCCCGGTATCACGATGCGACGCAAAGACGTCCCGGCCACCGACCAGAACGGTCTTATTGATAACCCGGTGTGCCGATGGATCCAGGATCTTGACAGCCTGCCCTTCGAAGATCGCGGTGTTTTTCAGTACGACAAGATTGTCGATACACGCGATGGCTGGGCGGAAGTCATCGCAACACGCGGTTGTCCTTACGGATGCACCTACTGTTTCAATACGCCCTTTTTCCGCCGCTACAAGAACGATCTCGAAAGCACTGAGGAGCGCGTCAAGCTGCGTGATTTTGTTCGCCGACGCAGTGTGGACTCGACACTTCAGATGTTGCATCAGGTCAAGGCTCAGTATCCGAACGTCAAGGGTTTCACGTTCGTTGACGACGTTTTTGCCGTCGACGCGAAATGGCTGGCGGAACTAGCACCCCGCTACGTCGAGGAGATCGGCCTTCCCTTTGCCTGCACGTCGCAACCTCAGGCGTTCAATGAAGCGATCGCCCAGCTTCTCAAGGAGATGGGATGCAAGGTGGTCAAAATGGGCATCGAAGCGGGTAATCCGCGGATTCGCCAACACGTTCTCAATCGCCATATTTCGGATGATGTCTTGGTTCAAGGTTTCACCCTGGCTCGGCGTTATGGCCTCAAGCCGCAAGCGTTCAATATGATCGGGTTGCCGACCGAGACCAAGGAGAACATGCTGGAGACCGTTCGGCTCAACGCGAAGCTGCGAGCGTATATTGTCTGGGTCTCGACTTTTATGCCTTATCCGGGAACCGTTCTGCATGACTTCTGTATCAAGAACGATTTGATCGACTCCACGAAGTGGGATGATGTGCGCAGTTATCGTGGCGGTTCCGTGCTCAAAGAGGCCTCTTTTACGTATCTGGAACTACAACAGATTCGTCTCCTGTTCAAATGGCATCTAAACGTCGCGTTGGATAACAAATGTTCGGCCGAGTACCAGCGGAACATCGATGAACTCGAAGCTATGAGCGAGACGGACTGGTTCAGCGGACAGGTGGAGCAAGTACAAAACGAGCGCGACCAAGAACTCGACAAAAAGTATCGCGATCGCCAAGTGGATCACTACATCACCAAGAAATACGTGAGTATGTTTTGGGCGAAGGAGTACGGTTACGACATTTCGTGATTTCGTGAACGGGATGTCTTGCGAATATGTTCTTTGCGGTTGTGCGATGATGGGTTTGTCGGGGATCAGGTGGTTTTGAGCGGATGTTGGCACGGTCGAAGGCGACGAGTCGGGGGGTCCGAAAAAAGACTCGTTTGCGGTCGGACAGGGCGGTTCGGCTACGTTCAGCTTTTGTGCCTAACTCGTGTATCGTCCGAAAAAAATAGCCGATATTGGATGAAGGTGTCCGTTTGGGTTCGGGATCGGTGGGGAACCGTTTCTGTATAGGCTCTCAGCAATGCAACAACCGACGGAACAATTTGATCTTCAGCAGAAGCTTGCGGTTCTACGCCGTAGCCGGTCGATGCTTGTCTTGTTCTGCATCTCGGCGATGGTGTCGTCGTTGATTTTGACCTACATTTATTCTGAGCGCTATCGAGCGGTGACGACCATTACGTATCGGCCCACGCAAGCCATCCGTTTTCAGTCGCGTGAGGCACAGTCGCTGGGGTTCCCGGTTCCGTTGTTGCCGTTCGAAGCCATCGGGCAGACCATCAGTCAAATCGGAACGAGTGAGGTGATCCTGCGACAAGTTGTCGAGCGATTGGGGTTGGACCAACCGGACACGAAAGCGCGAACCGGTTTTGCCTACGTCTATCACGAAACGAAAAAGGCTGTCAAGAAGTTTGGCCGGCGGACGTGGCAGATATTCAAGTACGGGCGGTTCATCGAAGAGGACCTGACGTCGGCGGCGATCATTCATCTGGCGAAGGATGTTACCATCGACACCTCGCGCAAGGACTTTACCGCGACGGTGACGGTCGTGGACAAATACCCCGAACGGGCGGCGACTATCGTCGACGTTCTGGGCGAAGTGCTTGTGGACTTCATGCGCGAGGAAAATAGTCGATTCGCCCGCACCCAGCGTCAAGAGCTCGATCGCATGTTGATCGCCAAGCAGCAAGAGATCGACGACGTTCGCCGGCAAATCGAGAATCTGAAATCGCGCCACGACTTCATCTCGCTTCGCAAAGAAACGAACCTCAATCTGGAGAGTATCGAAGAGTTTGAGCGTAAGCTCAGGCTTACGCATGAGGAGCTCAGCGAAGCTCAGGCCAAGCTTGCGCAAATTCGGACGCAACGGCAATCTCAGAGCATGATGATCAAGGTTTCTGAGTCGCGCACCGACGATCCTCTTTACGACGAGCTTCGTGAGATGAAGGCTGATCGAGAGGTTGCACGCCAAGGGTTGCTTCAGAAACTGCCGGCGGACCACTTGGATGTGCAGGCGATTAACGCGGAGTTGGCGGCGACCGAGAGGGCACTGGCTTCGGCCCAGGCCAAACGTGTCACCGACGAAACGACGCACATCAACGAGATTTACCAAAAAACGCTGGCGGAGGAGTTGGAGACCCAGGCGCGGGTCGCCGGTCTGGAGGCCGCTAGAAAATCGTTGCAGGAAACGCTGGCGGAACTTCGGAAACGACTCCGTGATCCCTCCGTTGAATCAAAACTCAACGGGCTGACCCAGAAACTCGAAGTGCTCGAATCGACGTATCAGCAGCTCGCCACCGCACAGGCTGAATCGCGTGTTGCTGAGCTGGAGAGCGAAGGCGAGATTCATATTTTACACAAAGCCACGCCGCAGGATGCCCCGTTTCGGCCCATCAAGATCTACCATGTGCTGTTATCGGGTATGTTGGCTTTGATTTTGGGGGTTGGTGTCGTGTACCTGCTCGACTTCTGGCAATCGTTGTTAGGCCGTCCCGATGGACGTGGTTCGATGGCGACAGGGGAACGCATTTATGGATAGCCCTGCTCCGACTTCACGGCGCCGGCCTTTTTGGGTTTTGCCCTTGGTGATTCTTGGGGGTGCATTGCTGGCCTACGGTGTCTTCAAATTGCTGAGTCGTTTGGGGTACTGAGCCAGTTGCACCGATTGATCGGCGAGGGTGGGATTGACCCACGGCCTTGGATGCGAAGTATTGATTCGGTTATGGAAAGTTGGTTGGTTGGACCGTAGTGTACGTGAGCGATCCGTTGGGATTGAGTAAGGGAGATTTCCTACTTTGATTCTTGTTACTGGTGCCAAAGGGATGTTGGGCAGCTACGTCGGTCGGGTGTTTGCCGACAAGGAGCTCTGTCTCGCGGGTCGAGACGTATTTGACGTGTGCCATTTCGAGCAGGGTGCCGACTTGTGCAACCAAATCCATCCTCAACTTGTCATTCATTTGGCAGCGGAGACCAATGTCGATTACTGTGAGCAGGACCCGGATCACGCTTACCGATCCAACGTGATCGGCACACAAAACGTCGCTCGGTTGTGTGCAACCCACGGAGCGGAGCTCGTTTACGTCAGCACGACCGGCATTTTCGACGGCGATAAGCCAGAGCCCTATACCGAGTTCGACGAACCCCATCCCATCAATGTGTATGGGAAAACCAAATGGGAAGGGGAGAAGATCGTTCGGCAACTGTGTCCGCATGCCTATATTCTTCGGGCGGGATGGGTGTTCGGGGGCGGGCCGGCCACCGACAAAAAGTTCGTCGGCAAGATCATTCAACTGTGTCGCGAAAACGACGAGATCAAGGTCGTCAATGACAAGATCGGTTCGCCCACGTCGGCTGAAGATTTTGTGCGAAACACCCGGCACGTGGCCGAGAGCGGCTTCTATGGGACCTATCATCTGACGAGTCGGGGAAGTTGCACGCGATACGATATCGCCTGCGAAGTCGTCAAAATCTTGGGACTGAAAACGCGGGTGACGCCCGTCTCATCCGCCATCTTCCCGATGCCGGCTTTGCGGCCTCGAAATGACGCAGCACGCAATTATCATCTTGAATTGTTGGGGCTCGATCGTATGAGGAGTTGGCAGGAATCGCTCGCGGACTACCTCGAAGATTGGTCCAAGGGATCAGAAGGTTGATCGGAAGTGGCGTAACGCCTCCTGCTCCCAGCGATGAATCCCGAAACGAAGCGGCTTGGTGGATATCTGGAGAGGAAATAGAGCGATATGATTATCCTCGGTGGCGGATTGGCAGGACTGGCAGCCTCGTTGAGTTGCGGCGCGCCCATTTACGAGGCTGCTGATCGCGTCGGCGGCACGTCGCGTTCCGACACCATCGACGGGTTTACGTTTGACTACGGCATCCACGTTCTCCAGACGGAAAACGCCATCGTTCACGATCTCTTTCGGCGAGTGGGTGTTGGGTTGTGCACACGTCGCCGAAATGCGCATATCTACTCACATGGTTGCCATACCGCCTACCCGTTCCAGGTTAGTACGGCCGGTTTGCCGATCGGCGTTCGTGCCCGTTGCGTATGGCAATTCCTGCGGCGCCGTCAGCATGGCGCCCCCACGAACTACCAGGAATGGATCGACCAAAACTTGGGAACGGGTTTTGGCGACACCTTTCTTGTTCCCTACAGCGAGAAGTTCTGGACCGTCTCGCCGCGGGAGATGACCTACGAGTGGACGGGGGATCGCGTTCCTTCGCCGAGTACCTTGCAAGTCCTGTGCGGTGCGCTCATCAAACGCCAGACCAAAATCGGGAAAAACGCGGTTTTTCAATATCCGGAGAGTGAGCCTGGCTACAGGGCCATCCCCGATGCGATGGGCCGGCATGTCGAAGCGGATATTCATTTGAATTGTCGCGCGACCCGCGTGGATACGGCACGTCGTGTCGTTGAATTCGATGGCCAAACGGAAGTTTCCTATGACAAGCTCGTGAGCACAATTCCGCTGCCAGAGCTTGTGCACATCATCCCGGCGGCACCGGATGCTGTACGCGAAGCCGCCCACAAACTCCGCCACAATAGCATCTTTGTGGTTAATCTGGGTATCGACAAACCCAAGATTTCCGATCGGCATTGGGTTCATTATCCGGAAAAGGAGATCAGTTTCTTTCGGATCAGTTATCCGGACAATCTCGGTCCGAACGTTGTTCCTGAAGGCATGTCCTCCGTGACGGCGGAAGTGGCTTATTCCCAGAACAAACCGATCGACAAGTCCACGATCGTTGATCACGTGATTGAAGACTTGAAACGCACCGGTGCCATCGGCAAGAAAGAGCCGGTCGTTTTGAAGCACACGATGGACATCCAATACGGTTACGTCATCTACGATAGGATTCGCAAGTCGGCCTTACGCACCATCCACGATTGGTTGGCAACGGTCGATATTTATCCGACGGGCCGCTATGGCTTGTGGGCCTACCTGTGGAGTCACGATGCAATCCTTGCCGGCAAGCGGACCGCAGAGAAACTCGCTTACGACAGGCAGCTTACCTGTAGTTGACCGCGTTTGTCATTTTTTGGCCCGGGTTTTACCCTTCAATTTGTTTTTGGGTGCGGTTTCCGCCGGTGGGGTTGACGGCTTTTCTCGGCTCTCTTCGGGCAGGGCGAGTTTCATGTCGTCTGTCACGGCAAGACAAATCCGTTGATCGACCGTAAGACCTTTCTTGATTTCAACGTATTCGTTGCTGGCCAAACCGATCGCCACTTCGACGGGACGGGTCGTCTTGCCGTCGTTGAGGAACACATAGTACTTGCCACCCTGGGCAAATACAGCTTGCACGGGCACGGTGAGCACGTTTTCCAGCTCAGCCATGAAAATCTTTGCGTGAGTGGTGATGCCGGGCTTGAGCTCGGTGAAGTCGCCGTCGAGAAGAATATCCGTCTGGTATTCCTTGAGATTCGGATTCAGCCAACGGTTGCTGGAGTCGGCCATGACCGCAATCTTCGATACGGTGCCCGTGAACTGCTGTCCGGTAAACCCCTCGATTTCAACCGTCGCCGGTAACCCAGGTTTTAAGTGCTCCGTTTGGGCCTCGTGTACGTTGACCACGACTTTCATCGATCCCGTATCAGGCAATTCAATCAGAGATTGCCGTTCGTGCACTTGTGCCCCGACCTCGATTTGATCTTCGCTTCGCCACCACCGCTCGGATCGGGCGTAGACCACAAGCCCGTCGGCAGGCGCGGTGATTTTGGCTTTTTGCTTTTGGTCACGGAGTTTGGTCAGTTTTTCGCGGATCAGATCGAGCTGACTTTTTTTGGATGTTACATCAGCTTGGCTTTTGGCTTCCGAGGCTTGCGATGCTTTACGGGTTCGTTCAAGTTCCTTCTTCGCCTCTTCGACGTCGGAGGTCTTTTCCTCGAGAGCCATGGGGATGGTGTATTTCGTCAGAACCTGTTGTGCCAGCGCAGCCGTTTTGACCTCGATCGAAGCTTCGTATTTGTCAAAGCGGTCATCTTCCAGTTCGATCTTGGTGATGAATCCCTGCTCGTAGAGCTCCTGTGAGTCCTTGAGGTCTTCCGTCGTGCGGGCCAGGACGGATTTACTCTTTTCGACGGCTAGGGTAGCGTTCTGCTCGAGTTCCGCCTTCTCGCCTTGCTGGTATTTTTCGAGCGATAACTCCGCCAACCGCAGGGCGAGCTCGGCTTTGCGAATATTGCTGGCGTCTTCGTCCTTGAGGATTTCATCTTCTTTGACCGCGGCTTCATAGGCCGCTTCTGCGGTGGCCTCATTGATTTCCTCGTCGCGAATATTCTCGTCGATCAGATCGCTGGCCAGCTCCACGAGCAGCTCACCTCTCTTGACCTGCGTACCTTCGTCGATGAGATAGATGATCGTGGATCGGCCTTCCAGCTCGCAACGTATGTCGATCGAGTTGACGGCCTCGAGCTCCCCCTGCTCTTCCAGGATGACGGAGAAACCTCGTCGCGAGACCGTGTAGAGTTGTGTGTCTTCTTCGAGATCGCTTGCGCCCCATCGGCTCCAACCGAGGTAGACGCTACCCAAGACCACCACCATCAGTGTAGCCAACGCCACGGCTCGCCGACGGAACGCACGTTTGGCCTTGGCCGGACGACCGCTGGCGGAAGGCCACTTTGTGCTCGGAGGACGTGTCCCGGAGGTTTGAGGTGAAACAGGCGTTTGCGTCGAGCTCAACGATTACTCTCCTCGTGACGGTCAACGACTCAGGAAGTAGGCCACGAAACCCGTCTAACGTTTGGCGCTGTTATTGTCGCTGCTGAGCGATTCGGCACTTGTGGTGTTCTTCAATAAATTGCCCCTTGAGAGCTTGCTTCTTACAAGCCCGTATCCTGCTAGGTTGGCTCAGAACGAAGTACGTTTCGATGGTGCCAGCATCCAAGGCCACCCAATCTCCATATTACGGTTGGGGCCTCGCCGAGGCCAGCAAAGAAGCCCACTGCCCCTCATCATTCACCCGCAACGTGCCGGTATCTCGCCGAAATTCAAGAATAGCGGTTCGAACACCACTTTGCGACTGCGCCAGCCGGTCCTGGGCACGAAGTAGTTCTCGCTGGGCCTCCACGACTTCACGGTTACTCACCTGGCCCTTCTTGAACCTGATTTCCGCAGCGACCAGACGTTTTTGAGCAAGTGTCCGGTTGAGCATTTGGATCCGTAACGTCTCCTGCTGCTGTTGGACACGCCGCATGGCGCGACGAACTTGAACTTCAACCGTGTCCTGGGCCAACTCGTAGTTTCGCTCGGCACGACGCTTAAGAATGATCGCCTCACGCAGGTCGTTTCTTTCTGCCCGACGGTTGAGAGGAAGTTCGAGCGCCAAACCCGCTCGCCATGTCGTTCGTTTGTAGTTGTAGTTGCTCATCTTGCGTTCGGTCGGGTTGGTATCAAACTGAACACTTCCGAAGGCGGCCAAGTCCGGCAACAAGTTATTCTCCGCGATTTTCACACCGCGGGCGGAGTCGTCGATCCGATCCAGATCGTTCAGAAGGTCGAGTCGGTATTGGAGCGCGACTTTGATCGCCTCTTGGGGTGAGACGTCCGGCATCATTAACGTCTGCTCAAGCGTCTTAGCCTGCAAAAGACCTCGACCCGTTTGGGGTTGTGTTGTCGGCACCGACGCGAGCGTCACCTCGATAGGTTTTTCGATGGGCATGCCGATACGGATTTTGAATCGATCCAATGCGCTCTGATAAGCTTCAATGGCATCAATCAGTTGGTTACTGGCTGAGAAGTAATCCTGTTCGGCCCGCTGAACCTCGAGACGGATGATTCTGCCGCTGGACCACAGGGCCTCAGCTCGCGTGACCAATTGCGCGAAAGCGTCCACGCTTTCTTGGGTGTTGAGAATCTGTTGCTTGAGGGCTTGAAGCTCAAAATAATCACTTGCGATATCGACGACGAGTGACCGGCGAAACCGTTCAAAGGTCCGTATGGCGTAGATCAGGTCACGTTCGGCTTGATAACGCGATTCGTAAGCCACTCGGCCAGCTCCCCGCAGCAAAGGGATATCGGCTTGTAAGATCACCGCCCCGCTTTCACCGGTCGTGACGTGATTGGTCAGATCGCGCATCAGTGTGTTGATCGTTCGCGCGGTCAGGTTACCTCCGTAGGGCAGACGCTGCTGCACGCCAACCTCCGCCACGGCATCCATCGCGTGGTCGAACTTGCGGATCTCACCGAAGTTGGCGTACTGAGAACGGACCTCGCCCATCCATTGCGGTGTCCAGAGAAACCGTTCCAAGCTCAGCGCCAGGCCGGCTAAATACAAATCTTCTTTGGCGGTTTGAAATTCGCGGGAATGCCGGAAGGCGTAGGCCAAAGCATCCACCAATCCGAGAGCTTCGGCTCCGGCTTCGATACCGGTGGGTTGCGTGGCGGACGGGACGGCCCGGCTAGGTGGCCCTGACGAGGTTTGTACCCTGGATTCTTCGAGCGATCCTGCGGGCACAGGCGATACCTGAAGGGGGGTAACAGGTGGGATATCTCCTTCAGAGACTTTAGTTGGTGCCGAGGCGCACGGTTGCGTCGTTGCCGGCTTAGTGAAACTTGGCGGGATGTTGGGGTCTACCGGATGCGGCGCGAAGTCGTAGACCGTTTTGTCAACGTGAATGGGAGACTGCTCTCGGCCGAGATCGACGTCACGCGTCTCCCCCAACGTATGCTGCTGTCCCTGGTCGATGAGGCGGTACACCTCACGGTCGGCATCATCCACGAACCACTGGCAGCCGGCTACCAGGCAGATAGCCAACACAGACCAACGGCAAGCTCGTGGCGAGCATGACGCGAGATGAGATTGCATGAATCATCTTCTCTCTTACGCGGTGGTTCACGATAGCGGCTTAGTGTAAATTATACTGCGGCTCGGTCAGCGTGGGTAGCCCTGCTTCCCGTGGAAAACAGCGTCGTAACGATGCGAGTCCCTTGACATCGGGCGGCGGACGTGCTTAGGCTGCCTGCATTATCGGCGATAACTGGATTGTCACGAATGAGCATTTCTTTGTTTGACGCTCGGCATTGCCCGGTCGCGGTATCGTTGGCGGTGTGGTGGTCTTGTATGGTTTCGTAATGTTTTGTGTCAGGTTACAGCGTTTTCGGCGATTTGCCGATCATACGTAAAGTCTATGCTTCTATTCTGATCTCGTGCAAAGGAGTGTGCAGATGATGCGATTGTCGAAAGTGGGTGTTGGGATGTTGGTCGTGGCGGGCCTGGTGGTTCTCAGCACAGGGTGTGCCCAGAGCGAGAAGTGTAACGTGACGGTCTCGTATGTGTTGGAGCCGTCCGCGCAAGTGCCGGAGGGTCTGAATACGCTGGCCATTCTCGACGCAGGCGTGAAGCTTGATGGTAGCGAAGACGATGATCGCTCCAAAAAATGGGCGAAGATTTCGGCGGATTTGATGGAGGCAATGATCCAAGATTCCGCCAAGAAATTTGATAGCGGGCTGACGGTTTCCAGTCGCCGACAGACCGCCAAGGTCATGGCGGAGAAGGACATGAAAATGGCCGGTCTTGTCCAGGGCGGGGCTGCGGCGCAAGCCGCCAAACTGCTCGACGTTCAAGCCTTGATTACCAGCCAGCTCAATATCCGGGTGGAAGTGAAGAAGAGCAAGAAAACCACGTTCGACATCACCAGTCTTGCCGGGGGCGGCGGACATGGCTGGGGTTGGGGAGCGGGCACAATGGGAGCCCGGGAAGCCGACCAGATTAGCCGAAACATGACGCTGCAGTGTAAGTACAACATGATCGACGCGACGACCGGCGAGGTGCTTTTTGACTATTCGCCCAAGCCCTTCCGTAAGCTCGATTCCAAGAAGCCCAGTCCTCTGTTCGGGAGAAGCAGTGGCGAGGCTGACCTGGACCCGGTGGATGAATACATCGGCGAACTGGTCGAGCAAGGGACGCGTGAGTTTGTGAGTACGTTTGTGCCGTGCGAAGTCACCTATTCCTATGAGCTGTCGTCCGGTGATAGTGAAGAGTCGGCCGAGGGTATTTTGGCGATTCGCATGGACGAGTACGAGACGGCTTTGGCGCAATTCAAGAAAGCACGGGCCGAGGAGCCGAATGACCATTGCTCGGTTTTTGCGATGGGGGTCGTCAGCGAGAAGCTGAAGGATTGGGACAACGCGCTCAAGTACTATCGACAAGCAGCCGGCATGCGGGGCCTCGACGACGAAGAGATCGCCAAGTATACAGCAGCCAAGCGTCGTGTCGCAGCACACGTGGATCGGATTCGCAAGTAAGTGAAGTGGTTGTGATCATGTTTCGTTCGGCCCGTGTGGCTATGGTCACAGGGCCATGAAGCTTGCGTAGCGATCATCCTAGGAAGGTTGATCGCCGTCAGGTGAGGCACGTCATTTATGTGGATGGCGCGTTGCCCACAAGGGACGTTTCGGTCCTCCAAATGCTTTCAAGGAGAACTTGCATGAGAGTTACAGGACGAATGGTGGTCGCACTTCTGATGGCGGGTTTTGCCGTGCCCGCGATGGCACAAGTGGATACAGCCAACGCCCAAAAGAAGCTACTGAGCAAGCGGGCTGCCGAAGCCGACGCCTACCGGAAACTCGCGGAGACGATTCGGGGGGTACAAATCACGTCTGATACGTATGTGAAGGACTTTGTTGCAGAAAGCGACGTGATTCAGGCGGCCTTGGATGATTTCATTAAGGGCGTTCGACTGGGGGATCCTAAATGGTACGAGGATTACTCATGCGAGGTGCCTGCTGAAGTGACGGTTGCCAAGGTCGTTCAGACGATCAAGGAAATCCACCGACGCCATTACAAGGGCGACAAAGTGACGGGTAAGGACATCGAGCAGATCCAGCGACGTATCAACAAGAAGGTTCTCAAAGTCGTTGGCATGGGTGCCCCGCGTGAAGATTTGCCGCCGGATCTACCCGCTGGTGTGGTCGAGCAACTCGGCGGCCCGCCGATTCCGCCGGAGCCGCCCATTCCCGACCTGTGGAAGCGGGTCGGCCCTCAGGGACGCCTCATGGCCATTCGAGCCGCCCGCGTGGACGCGCAACGCAAACTGGTCGAGCGCATTTTAGGGCTCCGTGTGACTTCGGACACGTTGGTCAAGGATTTCGTGACCGAATCGGATCAGATCCAAGCCGTGACCAAAGGCACCCTGATCGGTTTCACGGAGACGCGTGTTTACTTGCATCACGATGAGCCGATCGCTGAGGTGACGATCGAGGTTCCATTGGAATCTGTCGTCACCACGATCAAGGAACTCCATACACGCCGAATTCAAGGCGACCGGGTGACGGGCAAAGATGTGACCGAGATGACGCAGCGGATCAAGACCAAGACATTCAGTGCGACCGGTATGGGAATCCCCCCGGCCCTGATGCTGAAAAAGGTCGAAGCCACGACGCAGGTCGCTTTTCCTGGTTGGGCCAAGACACCCATTAAGATGACCGGTGAGTGTGTCCCGCCCGCCGACAAGGCCGGTACCGCCCAAGGAAGACTTCTGGCGGCTCGTTGCGCAGAGCTCGATGCCAAGCGAAAACTCTCCGAGCACATCAATGGTTTGACGATCCAATCCGAAACCTCTGTCAAGGATTTCGTGGCCGAGCACGACGAGATCAGCTCGTACATGGAAGGATTCCTGGTCGGAGCCTCCGTAGATCGAACGGAGTACGACGGAGAGACCGCACGCGTTACGGTAAGCGTTCCGGGCATGGAACTATGGGAAATCGTGTCCCAAAGAATGCGCGTGACCCGGTAGGGCGGTTGGCGATTGACGTTCTGGCAGACCGAATACAAGGAGATAACTATGCGTCGCGTATTGTTCGCGTTACTGATTCTTGTTGCACCGGTACTGACGCTGATGGCCACGACCGGCTGTGAGCCCGAGATCAAGACGGTTCGTAGTACGGAGCGGATCGAAGAAACGGAGCCACAGATGACCTCGCCCGGCGAGCCGATACTGGAATAAAACGGCTTTTCGTGTAATGTCCAACGCGGGCAGGTGCTGCAGTGGTCCTGTCCGCGTTTCTATGCGCTGCCATGTTCAATTTCTGCTACGGTTTTAGCATTGCCCTGATCATCATCCCGTTGTACGGGCAGGTTGTGCGCGCCGAGGTGGCGTCGGCGCGCAGTGACGATGCCGGCAACGACTCGCGCCGAACCGTTTTACCGGCACAACAGGCAGCTGATGACGCCCTCCAGCGGCTGATGGATCGCGTGTTACGGGTGCAGCTTTTAGTAAGCTCGACCGACCGGACCATGCCGACGGCGGGTACCACGGTCGGTTCGTTCCTGGCAGCTTCGCCCGAAGCAGAACAGGCGTTGCGAAGCGCGATCCAAGCCGAGCATCGGCAGGGCCGACCTCGCCGATCCCGTCAAGGAAGCGTAGAAATCGATGCCTGGCTCGCCACGTCCGACCTCACACACATCCTTCAGAAGATCGTCGCAGCTCCACCGATGGAAGTGGATCCTTCCATCATCACGATTGAGCCAACAGCAGGACCGGCCATTTTCGCGACCGGCTGTGTGTCGGATCATGGATCCGTTCAGCCGCGCCCAACGGGATGGCGACATTGCAGCGATCGTCAAATCGAGTTGGCGGTTTCAGCGGCACGCATTGACGCTCAGCGATGTTTGTTCGAACGTATCGCCCAGCTTCGGTTGTCAGACACACAGTCAGTAGGCCATCTTTTTGCGCGTTATCCCACCTTCGCTCAGGCGGTTCGACGACGGATCGCTGCTGTTACGGAGCACTCCAAGCCCGTCCATGAACCCACCGGCCTATGCAGGCTCTCGCTGGAACTTACCAGGGCCGACGTGGTCCGGTTGCTACAACTGGCTGCCGTAGATTCGTCGGAAGCCGTGGATGGCGACTTCTCACGAGCGCTGACGCCAGGCTTTCAAGACCCTTTGATGGTAGAGGGGCTCAGCGTCATCCCCCCGGTCCGCCGGACGGACGATTCGGCATCCAGCAAGACGTGGCAACGTACACCTCGTCCCCCATGGGCCGATCGATTCGCGACAGCTCAGGCAACGGGTAAGGCCCCGTCGGATATACGTGAGGAGAAGCAGCGAAAGCGATTAGCGGAAACAGCCGCCCGAATCGAAGCGATGCGTCAGCTCTGGTTGGAGCTAGAAACGCTTCTTTTCGCCACGGGTCAGACGGTGGGTGCTCGCTTGGTCCATCATCCCGAGGGGGAAACGGCAATCGACGCGATCAACAACGCAATCTTCACTATATCGGCTCCACATCTAAACAACGATGGCGGTGTCACCCTCACGTTGAGTATTCGACTCGAAACGGTCTGGCGAATCGTGCGCGATCTGTCGGTCGAGCCATAGCGAACCCTGCTCAAGGAAGGTCGGCACGAAGTTCTTCTGCGTCCGTAGTGGAAAGTTCAGATATACAAATCGATTTGGTTGGCGACGTCGCTGGTCAAATCCTCGATGGCTTCTGTTAGATCTTCTGCTGCATCCTCAAGGAGTTTTACCGTGGATTGGCCTTGATCGCGCACGATCTGTAGCAACTTGACGTTGACCGCCAGTTGCGCTTCAGCCTGCATGCGGGCCGTCTGAATGGCAGCAAGTGCATCGAGCATACACTCGTTATATCGGTCGTAAAAGGAGGTATCTGGAGTTCATCGTATCGTCCCATAAAAGCAGCAAAAAGCCCTGGGTAGATGACCTACCCAGGGCTTTGCGATGGGGTTCACGTCCGATATTGCTCAACATGCCGACAAGAGCCGAGCACGTCGGATGTATCGAAAAAGCTTATTTGACTTCGCTCATCTTGATCGCACAGCGGTTCTTGGCCGACAGCAAGGAGGCTTCAAGGACACGTTGCGTTTGATAGGCATCATCAAAGTCCGGCAACGGAACCGGCGGCTTCTTGTTACACAGGGCAATCATCATGTCCGCAGCTTGGTTGATGAATCCGTGCTCGTAACCAATGATGTGGGCATCGGGCCACCAGGCTTCTACCCATGGATGATTGCCGCCCGATGTGCACATGATTTTGGTCCAACCTCGTACTTTCGGGTCCGCGGTATGATCGTGATATTCGAGGTAGTTCATATCTTCGAAGTTGAACCGCACAGCACCCTTTTCGCCGTGAATCTCGAACCCGTTCCGATTCTGGAAGCCAGTGGACAAACGTGTGGCCTCGAAGCTCGCCACGGCCCCACCTTTGAACCGCGCCAAGAAAAGAACCGCGTCATCGACGTCAACTTTACCTTTCTTCCGGCCACCCTTGGCACCACCAGCGATACCGCCGGTCGAGGCAGCTGCGGGGATATCGCGCTCCTTGATAAACGTCTCAGCAATCGCCCCGCTGATTTCCGTGATCTCGTCGCCCGTAACGAAGCGCGCCATATCGATGATATGAGCATTGAGGTCGCCGTGTGCCCCGCTGCCGGCCAGTTTCTTCTGGAACCGCCACAGCAACGGCGTCGCCGGTCCGCCCCAGTCCTGCAGATACACACAGCGCACGTGGAAGATCCGGCCAATCTTGCCCGCTTTGACTAACTGGTGGGCCAACGCGACCGCTGGACACCGTCGGTAGTTGTACCATACGAACGTCTTGACCTTGGCTTTCTTCGCCGCGTCCACCATAGCCCGCGCGTCGCTCAGGGTCCCCGCCAACGGCTTCTCCGTCGCAACCGGCTTGCCAGCCGCCAAGGCTTCCATCGCCACCGCCATGTGCATGTGGTTAGGCGTTACGCTATCGACTAGATCAATGTCCTCGTTGCGGATCGCTTTTTTCCAGTCATCGGAGTAGTTCTGCCAGCCCCATCGGTTCGCGAACACCTGCGGGTTCTCCTGGGGTTGTCCGAAACTGGTGTGCATAACCGGGTACATCGGGAGGTTGGTAAAGAATTTACCCACTTTGAGATAAGCATTGCTGTGGGTTCGACCCATGAACCCTTGACCGATGAGTGCGACGTTACAGGTCTTAACCATTGTGCGTGTCTCCTTGTGTCTAGCTATCCTGGCACGCTCGGCGCAGTGATTCACACCGAGCCCGCCAGACCCTCGTTCTAACCCGCTTGTGACATGGGTATAGCGGCACCGACTAACGGAATCAAGTTGCCACCCACTCCTTGTCCCGTGGGGGGGCTCAGCCCGCGAAGCGGGGTGCAACGACCTCCCGTCTCCGGAGCGTCGTAACATCGTCCGAGTTTCATCGTTGTTCGTCGGCCATAAAGCCTGCCCTCACCGTCACGAACCAAGGACGCGCCGCCAAAGAAAGGCGGGCAAGTTGAACGAGTCGCTTTCCAACTTCTGGATGGCCTCTTGAATAACGGCTTAGCAGAGATTCTTTTCGCGCGGAAGGGTGATTTCAGGAGCACTTTTGCCTCCTTGGAGTCGAATTACCAAGGCTCATCATGCCCCATCTTCTTACATCATAATCAAATCATGATAGGACGACTAACAGGAAACTTGATGATAAAGGTCAACGACCGACTGGGTTGTGTGTTCTGCGGTAAACATGTCACGCACACGACGTCGGGCGTTTTCTGTTAATTGCTTTGCCAGTTCAGGATGTTTCTGGACACGGAGCATGAGTGATGCCAAATCTTTTGTGTTTTGGCCGGTAGCAAATAAACCCGATTTGCCGTCCTCGATAATCTCCTTGGGCCCGCCACCACGTACCGCAATGACCGGCAAGCCCACTTGCATCGCTTCAATGATGATCCGTCCGAACGGCTCGATCTCCGTGGCGTGAACCAGTGCGTCCGTTGCTGCCAGCACTGAACCAATATCATGTCGCCAACCGTGAATCACTGCATGTCGTGACAAGTTGAGCTGCTTCACGAGGTTTTCCAAGCAGGACTGGCAACCAGGATCACCTGCGGTAGGTTGTCCTCCTACGATGAGAAAACGTGCGTCGTTGTTGGACTTGATGACTTCTGCCGCAGCGCGCAAGAATAGATCCTGTCGCTTCCAGGCCACAAACTGACCGACGTTAAGGTACACAAAGGCATCATTGGAAAACCCAAACTCCTGTCGGATATGCCGTCGCGCATGGTCGCTTAATGGTAGGTTGCCGAATGATGCTTCAACGCCATTATAGACAAGGTGGATTTTCTTTGCGGGGACGCCCTGGTGGAGGAGGTTCTGCTGAACTGCGTTCGAAATCGCGACGACAGCTGAAGCCAGTCGACCACACAATCGACCGACGTATCCAAGAGAAATCATATCACGGACATGCCAAATAAGTGGCCGTCGAGTGAGCCAAGCCGGCAGCATCGCGACCAACATTGCGCTGGTTGTGTTGGCGTGAACGATCTGTGGTCGGACGAGAAAGATGGCCCACGCAATGGCGATGGTACCCCGTATCCATCGCGTGACGAGTCTAACCGCTTGACCGAAGGATGGATGGCGAACCGGTTCAAAAACGCTCGTTCCAAAGTGCTTGATGTGCCTGTTGGCGAGCAGCGCAGACGAAAGCCCACCATCTGGCCTAACGAGGCTCGAAGCAATGCCGTGGGCTTCTAACGATCGGATCAGAAGTTCCAAACTGCACTCAGCCCCGCCGGGCCGGCTAGCGGTGCTGACGAAGAGCACACGACATCGGGGCGTGGTACGTTGGCGACCCTTTAGAGCATCGTGAGCCATCTCGTCATGATACCGCGTTGCATTGAGCTTGTCTTGCGCACCCACAAACTTTGAGAAGTGACTCAACAAGCGCGTTCACGAGACGCAGACAAATCTTGACCTCCCACATAACAGACGCATGTGCCATTTGCCACCGATCTCTTGACATCGCTCATTGACGGAATGAGACGCCGTTGGTCAGAACACAAGGTAAACGCTTTGCCTGATTGGCGAAGACGGTGGACTTCTCATCGATATAACCAGCCATCAACGCAATGTTAGCTCCGCTAGAAAAAACCTGTGCTACGGATAACGCTTTGAAGCAGCGCGTTGCGATCTTATCCGTTCTTGCGAGATGCTTGCTTGTGGAAACCGAGGGTAGTCCTGCCCTAGGTGCCTTCACGCCACCTGTAGCACGCCCTGGGGTAGGGTTACGTTCAAACCCGTATCAGAGCCTCAAACAGGTCTTGACCAAGACATGCCGTCCCCTATACTGGTTAACAAGAAGGTACGCGGGCGTAATTCAGTGGTAGAATGCCAGCTTCCCAAGCTGGACGTCGAGGGTTCGAATCCCTTCGCCCGCTGTGATGAACCGAACGCCTCCAGGTGACACGAACCGCCAGGAGGCGTCTTTCTTGCGCACTGTTAGAAGCTTACGCCAAAGCCCACGGATGGCAATCCATGGGATCACTATTACAGATGTGCCATCGTGTGCCAACGATTGCCTCCTTCAGCCTACAATCCGTGCAAGGATTCGTACAAGCGCTGAGAATCACGGGCAAGCTTTCGTACAAGGACTCATGCCTTGCATGTAGTGGCAGGTTCTTCAGCCGAGAATGCTGGGAGTGAGTCGATTGCAGCGCCGACGTCCAGTAGTACCGGGTCGGTGTAGATGTTCATGGTCAGATCCAGTGAGGAGTGTCGCATGGCTGCCATGGCGATTCGCGGGGCCATGCCTGCCTTGCTGAGGTGCGTGCCGAATGTGTGACGCAGGGCGTGAATGTCTACGACTCGGTCGCGTTCATCGCGTTTGGGGATGCTGGCGGCGGCAAGATCACGGTCGAATATCTTGATGAAATTTCGCGGCACGGTGAACAGCTTGCTGCCGGCGGCTGGTCGCATCGGCACAGCCTGCCCAGCCCGTAACGCTTGCTCCAGCTTCAGCCGGTGGGCGAGGTAGTCCCGCAGATCGTCAACTAGGTCGGCACGTAATGGAATCTTCGCTCCGCGACCGGCCTTCTCATCTTTCGCCAGCAACTCGGCAAACGGCGGCTGGGCATCAAGGTACACCTGGCCAATCATCAGACTGGCCAGTTCGCCCTTTCGTAGGCCTGTCAATATCAGCGTTTTGTACATCAGTTCCCGTTCCCGGCCGAGCATATCCAACTCGGCCAGTCGGCCTGGATCGTCGGCCAGCACCTCCCGCCCCCGAGCGTAAGCGGCATCGAGTATCTCGAACGTCAGTTCAGCCTTGTACCATGTGCTTCGGCCCTTGCGCTTGGCCGGCGGTTTGCGCATACTCGGCCGACCAAGTTCCGCCACCGGTCGCAGGCGGGCCACCTTCAGCAGCCTGGCAATCTCATCCTCCGTCAGCGCCCGCCGGGTCCGCCGACGGTCAGCATGCTCGTCGGCCTTGCACAGCCGAACGAGTGGATTGGCCGCAATGCGGTCCGTCTCGACGCACCAATTACAGAAGCCCACAATGGCCGAGCGATACATATTTCGTGTGCGGGCCCCCATGCAATCGGCCTCCCGCTGGTTCATCCATTTCTCCATGGTCGTGCGCGTGATGTCGCCCAATAAGCGGAACCCGCAATCTCCGATCACCTTGCTCAGGTGGCGCTCGACGTTCTTGCGGTGCTTGGCCGACACCTTCCGCCCACGTACCGTCTTGGCCTTGAGGTGCTCCAGATAGTCGGCCACGTGGCGGCCGATGGTCCGGTCGGCGTGGTTGGCCTGGCGATCCTGCTCGGGTGTGATGATGCCCGCCTTGCGGTGCTCGACCCGCTTGACCAGGTCGGCCAGCACCTGCCGAGCCGCCTGCTCATCCTTGCAGCCGGTGGATTCGATCCGCTCCATGCCGTCGGCGTCGCGGTATCGAGCGAAGTACGTCGGACTCTCGCGGATGATCTTCGGCTCGCCTCGCGTACCCGTCGTCATCTCGTCGTACTTCCGCCTGCCGCGACGGTCGAACCACATGACCATCCGCCGCCCACGCCGCTCGATAATCTCGGCGTGCTTTGGCAACGGCTGTGTGTACGTCTTTCTGAAGATGTTCGCCATATTTGAATCCCTTCATGCCGGGCCACTCGCTCGGCGCTATTCCGGGGTCATCCTTGACACAGTCAGCGGTCAGTCGCCCGTGAAAGCAAGGGAGATTCTGCCCCTTCCCTGAAAGGGGCCCCAGGTCCACAGGTTCAAAAGGTTCAAAAGGTCGCCCGACTGGGCTTTTGGACCTTTTGAACCCCTGAACCATGACAGCCTATTACGGCGTCGGAGCCGCCAACTTGGGGTTGATGTGGTGGATCACCTTGGGCCTACCCGGCGTGTTCAGCGTCTCGGCCCGCAGCCACCTGCCGGGGTCATCGGGCCAGACCGCCAATTGGAAGCGCTGCATCAGGCCGTCGTTGCCGGTTCCGCCGCGCAGGGCTTCACCGAGATAGGTGCCCAGTGGCCCGGGCTGGATGGTGCCGAGGACGCTCATCGGGCGTGGGGCCGCGAGTACCGAACAGTGACAGGATAAGATGATTGTGCGTGTCGATGATCACATGTAACTTCGGATAACGCCGATAAGTCATGTTTTAAAGCGGAAATCTCATACGTTTGGCCCGCCATACATAGTAGCGACTGGCATGTGTCACATCGAACCCAGAAGAATCCGCTGCCGCCAATGGGACGCGTCGCTTTCGTTTCATAACACGTTTGATTGTGGCTGCGAGGAGCCTCAAAACGTGCTGATTGCGGAGCAATCGAACAGCCGTCTTCTGCAACGTTGTGAAGTGCGGCACCTTCTTTAGCTTGATACATTGCTGCCGTTCCGGCAGATCCTCAAGAAAAGCTGTCACGCCGCGATAGTCGGTTTTGAGACGTGCCTTCAGGACAAGGCACGCGAACAACTGAGGCTGCGTGAACTTCTTGGGACTGTACCGGTGGGCGTAATCCGTCAGCGACTCCTTCGCGACGATATACGCTACCTGCAACACCTTCCGTGGCGATTTACAGGTTGTGCTCATCCTGCATTGTGTACAACGACGCGCGCCATCGCGCAACCTAACAGGCGCCGAACATCAAAGGTTTTCTACAGAGCCGTCGGGAGTCTTTTTTCATCTTCTACCACTGCTGTCCAAGATAATTCCACTTGGCCGAAATAGGCATACAAAAGCCTTATGAAACCGGGGTTTTGGACGGGTTCGATGGTCCGGAATTCCAGTTTCAGTTTCGGAGATGCCTGTATGGTTTCGAGGATCTTTCCTTTGGCTTCACCTCCCGAATGCTATCCAAGACAATGGGCGAATAACGGCAAGTCATCGTCCGGTGGGCCGGTGGCGTTGTTGGCATATGGATCGTCCAGCCACCCCCATAAATCACGGTAGATCATGAGATTCATCCGCACCATGGCCGCTAAGTGTGATAGGCTCCAGCCCAGCTTCGAACGGAACTGCATGACCTTCAACAGCAACATGGCAACAAGTGCTGTCCAAATCTGAATCTGGACCGCGTTGCGAGACGTCCCTACGAATGTCTTGACCTTGAGGTTTCGCTTGAGGGCTTTGAAGAACAGTTCGACCTGCCAACGGTCCTTGTAAAGCTGGGTGATGGTGGTTGCGCCAAGTTTCAGATTGTTCGTTAACAAAACGATTTCCCGCTCATTCGTCGCATCCCACACGACCACTCGACGAAGGGTGTGCGGGCATCGCTGACCAGCGATCGATCCAGTGAAGCAGATCTCTTCGTCGGCTAGAATGTTGCGATTGGAGGGGACTTCCCACGCGGTGATCACGCTGTAGGAAGCGTTCGATTTGAGCCGGGTCACAAAGAAAACCCCCTCCTTGCACCATTGGGCAAACAGGTTGTAGTCGTTATAGCCGCGATCGCAAACCACAACGGTTCCCGAGGAAAATGGCAGTTTTCGTGCCGAGTTGACCTCGTGAACGTTTCCTTCCGTTACCAAGGCCCAGCACGGCAAGTAACCTTGATGGTCGAGCATGAGATGGAGCTTGATCGCTCCCTTGGTGCGACGATAGCGTGCCCAGTCGAACACCGTGCAACACAAGTCGATGATCGAAGCATCGATACTGACAACTTTGTTCTTGAAACGGAAACGACGCTGTCGGCCAGCAGCCAAGTGTTGTGCAGATTCGAGGACAGTATAGAACGTGTCGCGGTAAATCTTCCAAGGACGGTGATTGTTAGCGTAGCTGAGTGTGGAACGGGACGTAGCTTTCTTGAGCCCCAAGTGCCGAAGCTTGCCCTGTGCCGTTGCCAGCCCGCAATGAATCTCGCGGAGCGAACCGGCTGAAGCCAGATGACAGAAGAGCATGCCCACGAGTTGATCCCAGCACGAGAACCCCTTCGCCGCCTGTTGGCCCTTGTGCGAAGCCACCGCTTGGCGAAATTTGCGCCGGGGAATCAATGCCAATAGTTGCGTGAATAAGGAGCTCGTACTTATCATGAATGCGTCCTCGGTTTTTGGGGTTTTGAGTTACAACAAAATCGTACTCAATGACCGAGGACTCTTCTATCTCACCCAAGCGGCCGAATGCTGTTTTGGACAAGAGTGTGATGCACTGCACTTCTGGCTCGTGCAGGCTGTACAGTTTGTGCGAATCCTTCGGTTGCTGTTGGCATATGCGATCGGTGCGTGCCAACAGTGTGACAAGGTTATCGTCGATGACTTTTGCTTTGCGATGGATGTCACGAATCAACCGACCCACGTAAGTGCGCAGTTTACGCAACTACCGACGCATGCGCTTGTACTGTTTGGCATGCGCGTAACGACTCGCTTTGATCGCCGCTTTCTCGAACAGTCGGATACGCCTGCGTAGCAGTCGGCCGTGGAGGGCAAGAGACAAGGTGCAATTGAGTGATGAGGGTGGGTAGCGCCCTCGATCACTTCTGCTGTGAGTTTGAGTCGCGATGCCGGGCTTTTCACTTCGGATTGAACCGGCCATCGACGCGTGCCCGTGCGGTACATTCTTCAATCCCTTCTTCAATCGCCATTTACAGTTGCACGGCAATTGTGGCCGCGCCCGCTATCATCAGTGGCCTTCAATCATGGGATGGTGGACCGCAGTGTATCGAATTCGCGCGCTCTCATTCCGCTTTCATGCGATTCAGTCTCCCGCGATTCGGTTTTTGGGGTGAAAATGTTGCGAATACGATGTGGATCGGATTGGCCCTGACATCTGTCCTCGTGTAACATCCTGCTAGTTTGGGCACCGCGCGAAGAAAGGGGTAAATAGTTTTGCCACAAAAAGACGATGAGCATTGGGGGTAGGGGTTTCTTTTCGTAGCGTTCTTGTGTTCTTATGTTTTTGTGCGAGTTCTCAGGCGGCTTGATCCGCCAGTACAGAAGTCAAATGGACATGGAGCCAACATGACGAGAAGGTTTCGGCTTTTGCTGATCGGCGTTTTCATCATTCTGTCGAGTGGTCCCGCGTGGGGGCTGCAATTGGGTGACCCCGCGCCGCCGTTGAACATCGCCACCTGGGTCAAGGGGGGGCCAATCAACCTGTCGAGCGGGAAAGGCAAGAGTGTTTACCTGATCGAATTCTGGGCAACCTGGTGTGGTCCCTGCCGGGCGAATATTCCCCATTTGACGAAGCTGCAGAACAAATATGGCAAGCGGGGCGTGGTCGTCGTGGGGATCACCCACGAGGACTTGTCCGAGGTTGAGCCGTTCGTGGCGGGAATGGGCGACAAAATGGATTACGTGGTGGCCGCCGACAACGAATCCCAGACCACCCGTGCGTATATGGAAGCCTTCGGTGTTGGGGGTATCCCACACGCATTTTTAGTCGACAGAAACGGTGCTCTCGTCTGGCACGGCTACCCCAGTGATGTGGAGGTTGTACTCGATCAAGTGCTGTCGAAACACAACGATTTCACCGAAAAACGTGATGTCAAACGAGTGGACAAAACCACGACCGCGTACATTAACCTGGTTCGCCAATGGGACATCGCCAAGAGCGACGCTGAGCGGCAACAAATTGCCGCGCAGGCCCGCAGGACTGGCGAGGCCATTCTGCGAAATGCCGTTCACAATCCGGACACCCTTAACAGCTTGTCGTGGGAAATCACGATGCTGAAGGGCACACTGTACCGGGATCTCGATCTGGCAGAACGAGCGGCCCAGGCCGCCTACGAGGCCAGCGAATACAAACCGGCAGATCGAATTCGCAAGGAAATCCACGACTACTTCCGGACTGCCCAATCCGTCGAACGGAAGCAAGTCCCCAACGCGGACACAAAGAGAAAGCTCTCGAAACACTCGTGGGGGATACTCAAGACCAATGATCCCGCCATCATCAGCGATTTCGCGCGGACACTGCTGGTCGCCCCCGACCTGAACTACCGGGATCTCGACCTCGCTCGACGAGCCGCCGAGGCAGCCAACACGGGATCAAGGGGGCAGGATCCCTCGATTCTCAATACCTATGCCCTGGCGGTGTTCAAGAACGGCAAGAGGGCCCAGGCCCTCGAACTCACCAAGAAGGCTCTTGCCCTGACCAAGGATGAACAGATGACGCAGAGCCTGCGAAAGTCGCTGACGTTCTACCAGCAAGCGGATACGGCCGCACCTCTCGAATGACGCAGGGCACCGGCGACGACTACCCGATCACGAGTTCAATAACCGCCGGACGCCCTCTTCCGGCATGATGCCGCATGCACGGCATCATGCAGCTGTCTCCCCGATCACTGGACTCACGGCATACCAACCCAGTAGGATACGCCAATTGCGTTTTGGCGTCCGGCCAGGCGGTATGGCATGATCAAGGAGAGATCGCCTCATGGAGCAGCATAACCTGGGTATCTGTAACCACTGCAAAGCAAGGGTTCCGGCTCAGTTCCTCACCCGTGACGGACAGGTCTGGATTCGCAAGGACTGCCCCACCTGTGGCGAGAATGAGTCGCTAGTGAGCACGGATGCCGAGGTCTGGCAGGCCAAGGGGGAGTTGCGGCAATACTTTCCGGACGACCATAGTGCATGCACCATGCAATGCGATAAGTGCCAGATCGATCATAAGCCCAACATCGTGTTTCTGGACGTCACCAACCGCTGCAACATGAACTGCCCCATCTGCGTCGCCACGATTCGCGGGATGGGCTTCGACTTCAATCCGCCGATGGCGTACTTCGAAAAGATATTCGCCGAACTCGGCCGCATGGACCCCAAGCCAGTCGTCCAATTGTTTGGCGGGGAGCCCACTGTCAGGGAAGACCTGCTGAAGATCGTGGCTATGGGCAAAAAGAACGGCCTGAAACCGCACGTGGTAACCAACGGCTTGCGACTGGCGGACGAGGAGTATTGCCGGAAGCTCTGCAAGGCTGGGATCCCCATGCGATTCGCCTTTGACGGCCGCAGCCCGGATATCTACGAGCGTCTGCGCGGCAATCGAAGTGCCTACGAGAAGAAGATGAAGGGCCTGGAGAACCTCAAGAAACACAGTCACCGCAAGCATTCCATCATCGCCTGTGCTGCGTTGGGGGTCAACGACCAGTACATCGGCGACCTCCTCCAATTCTGCCACGACAACAGAGACCTTATTTCCGATATCGGCATCGTCCCACTGACGGAGAACTGGGATCCGGGCGAATTCGAGGTCGGCGTGCACACCACGATGGAAGATGTGGAGAAGATAGTCCAAAAGAGCGTCCAAGGCGGCGAGGTGGAGTTCATCCCCGCGGGGTTGTCGTACAGCATGCGCAAGCCTCGTTCGTTCTTCCAGAAGGATTCTCTCTCCGAGGTACTACTGCTTGCCGGCGTGCATCCCAACTGCGAATCGATGACGCTACTCGTTTCCGACGGCAAGACCTATCGTGGTATCAATCACTATCTGAAGAAGCCTTTGGGGCAGGTTGCCCTTGAGTTTGTCACCCGCAGCAAGATGATCGAGCCCCAACTCGACCGCTTAGATCCGGACAAGTTCTTCCAGCGGATCCGCGGGCAACTCCTGGTGATCGGAACTCTCGGCTGGTGGGGATTCCGCATGGTCAGGTTCTGGCGTTTGAACCCGCTTCGCAGTTTGGCCAGAGTTGTTTTCAGGAAAATGTTCCGCCTGCTGTCACGTTTTGTGGGTTTGAAGACTCGTCACCCGCGGCTGATTGTCCGTGTGGCCGTGATACCGATTGAGGAGCAACACTCGATCGATGCGGCCCGCTTGAGGAGTTGCAAGGCGGTCTTCGCCTACGAAGACGTCGAGGACGGTAAAGTGAAGTACTTCCCGGCCTGCAGTTGGTATCCTTACCGCAACCCGCTTCTGGAGAAGATCTCTCAGAAATACGGCGTCGTCCGCAATAGCGGCCTATCGCAAAACCCTGAAAACCTATCGACTGGAAGCCGGTCCCAAAGGGGCTTGGGGATGGACGCTAAGGACGGTGCGAAAGCGCCCGCGACGGTCTTAGGGACTGCGGATAAGGCCCTGCCCTAAACCGCGGCAAAGTGTGTGACCTTTTTGCCGCTGGCTGTACTGGTATCGTGGTGCTGGCTTGAGGGGCTTGAACCCGGTGAATTGGCGAACCATCGCGTCCAGAAAGGGCGTGCTAAACATGAAATCACGCCGGCCAGAGAACGAGCCGTGTCAGGATCAAGCGAATTGGACGCCTTGGCCGATAGATCGAGTGAGATTTGGCAGAACGTGGTGGTTGTAACGAAACCGAATTTGGGAGCCCAAGTGTGACGTGCGGCTGGCCGCTGTGTGCGATTTCCGGCGGTGGCTTCGGCGCCCGTTTTCGGGACGTTAGGCGGTCCTGGACGTTCGGACCGATCCTAAAGTCTGCTTTATCCTTTTTTTGCGGGTTCTCCCGGTTATAGGGTAATACACGGGGCATGCGACAAGGGAACCTCTGATCCTGTCTTCCCGGAGGGTAACATGGGAATCCTGCTCAAGACTTTCGTGCTCTTGGGGATTGTCTATTCTCCACCTGCCGTGAGCATTTCCGAGGCATCACAGCCCAAGCAATCCAGCACCAGCAATGGCGGTGAACGGTGGCTGCGACCCTCGTCGACCAGGGGCACGGTTGAGGCACAAGCTGAGGAGACTGAGTTTTCAGGAAACGCGCTTTCAGGGGGCGCGTCGGCCGTCAGCTCTTTGTCGGCGGATTCATCAAAACCCGCCATCGACAGCGGCTCACACGATCTCACATCTGAACGGGTGACTTGCTTTGGCTACAGTTTTGTCCGGCACACTACCAAGCATTTTCAGTTGCTCTACCGTGACCGGAGTTCATCGAACCGGATCGTATGCGAATCGTGCGATTTACTGGAGAAGGTGTACCGCGAATTCTATGCTGGTTTCTCAAGAGCGGGGTTCAAGCTCCAGGCAGTTGCCAAGCCACTACCGTGGATCGTCTTCGACAGCCAGTCGCCATACCGCGATTTCGCCAGAATTGCCGATGGCATGGAGAGCCCGTCGCTGGAGAGCTATTACTCAGTCCGAAGCAACCAGGTCGTCCTGATGCAAGCGGCGGTAAACCAGGTCAGTCATGAGCGTCATTGCGATCGCGACTCAACACCGGCGGTCGTAGAGTCGTGGCTGTCCGGAATGGACCGTCTACCGCAAAAACCGAACCTGCCGACCGGCGGCGGAGGCATGCTGGAGGTTCGTCGGGCTGCTCATGAAGCGGCCCATCAATTGGCGTTCAACAGTGGTTTGCAGAAGCGCGGTGTCATGTACCCTTTGTGGGTATCAGAGGGGCTGGCGACGAACTTTGAGGCCGATTCGCTAAGAGCGGTCGGAGTGGCGCGGGCCAACTTTCCTCGGCAGCGACAACTGCTGGCGGCCCATCGTGCTGCCCGGCTGATGCCATTGAAATCCTTCGTTAGCCTCGTCCAAATACCGCTCGGGAATCCTGAAGCCGCTAATGACCTCTATGCAGAATCATGGGCTTTGTTCAACTTCCTGTTCAAGACCCGGCGGGCGGAGTTGCGCGCCTATCTCCAGCACCTGAGCGATTTGGAAACCGGGCCGCGGACTCCTGAAGCGATGCGCTACGAATTCACCTCTACTTTCGGATCGATTGAAGCGATCGAACGTTCCTGGCTGGACTCTATTGACGCTTTTCAGATACGGGGCGATCCGCGTAGTCAGCAGGTCGACAGGGATTGAAGCTGGCCTGTCACAGCCGCAGGCGCCAATGAGCCCGGTTTTCAACGGACGGGGCGTATTGTCGGCGCGGATTAACGTCTCCACCAATAATCTGGGGTATTTACAACAGCTTATTTGCTTTCTCGAATTTGTAGTCTATAGTACCAAATGAATGGCGCCTTCCTGGACCACAAGTCCAGGTGGGCTCCGAAAAACTTGAGTCGGATGACTAGATGAAGGGCAAGTCGCAGTGGCGACGGGCTCGTTGAAGAGTACGCCGACGTGGTTGCGTCCCGCTGTGAATCGGGGTTAAACCACGTCGGCTTTTTGTTTGCGCCAGAGAGACAGGAGGACGGAACATGGTTCCTATGGTTCGACGTGTGTTTGTTGTTCTTCCGTTGGGTCTGCTTCTTGCAGGATGCAGTGGAAACAACCGTGCCGAATCCCGTCTCGCCTCGGCCGACGCGGTGTCGGCACGCACAACTGGCCAAGACGCCGCTCGGGGCATCGACCGTCGCGTTTCGTCGCGTGAGGATGCACGACCGGTACCGCGCTCCGATGGAGTGCTCGGCTATGTGGCCCCGCCGGATCCGCGGTACAACATCACGCTGGACGAGATCCGGGAGTGTGTGCGGAACGATGAGGCCGTGATCATCGATGCCCGTGGACCCGCGGATTTCGAGCGTGGGCACGTCCGCGGCGCCTTCAACATGCCGGCCGGTCAGAAAGAAGCCTACATGGAGCAGCTCAATCAAATTGTTACGCCCGACCAGCTCGTCATCATCTACTGCAATGGCCCGCATTGTGATTCGGGCGACATGGTGTACGAGTTCCTCCTCCCCCAGGGCTTTACCAACATGCGGGTCTTCAAGCCCGGCTGGGAGGCGATAGCCTCAGTGAGCGATCTTCGGTAGCAGAGCACCGAATCCCCGGAGCCCACAGAAAGAGTATGCACTTGTTATGGACCATGCAACAGGAACACGAGAGGAGTCCTCCTGAAATAAAATACAGGTCGCCTCCGATCAGAATTTGAGTCGAGTCGTCGGATGACTAGACGAAGGGCAATCCGCTACCGCGGAGGGCTCGTTGAAGAGTAGGCCGACGTGTTTGAATACCGAAGTACATCGGTATTCGAACACGTCGGCCTTTTTTGTTGGTGTAGGAACGTAGGAACTAATGAGAGCACGAGTTTCATCTGCGTGTGCAAATGAAACCTGTTCGCGCGATCATAAGCAAGGAGAACCCGATGTTAATTAAAAGACAGAGAATCACTGGTACATTGCTGCTTTGCAGCGCAATGTTGGTGTGCGGCGGATTTGCATTCGCTGCATTCGGCGAGAGTCCGTGTGCCGACAAGGGGAAGGTCGCGGCCGCCAAGAAGCCCTGCAATATTTGTGAGCTCTTGTTCGGCAGGAAGGACAAAACCCCCTGTGAGAAAAAGCCCTCGCGCGGTCTCTGCGCCAAGAAGGCTAAGAAGACTGAGCCTGCCTGCAATCCGTCACCGTGCCCCAAGTCGACCGCGGACCTGCCCCCGAACGCCGAACCGGGTGAGTGCTATGCCAAGGTCATGATTCCGGCACAGTACAAAACCGTAACAGAGCGGCACCTAATCCAGGAAGCCTCGGACCGGATTGAGATCGTTCCGGCGGAGTTTAAATGGGTTGAGGAACGGATTACAGTCAAGGAACCCTCGACACGACTGGAAATAGTGCCGGCAGAGTACAAGTGGAAGGAGAAAACGATTGAGGTGAAGCCCTCGCACACCGGCTGGGTTATGCAAAGCGGTGCGGGTTGTACTCTTTCGAACAAAGACGCCCTCGGCGGAGAAGTGTTCTGCCTTCGAACCACCCCGCCTGCCTACAAGACCATTCGAATGCGGTGTTTGGTAAAACCGGCTTGCGCCCGCCAAGTCGCTGTACCCGGCGAGTATCAGACGATCCGCAGGCAAGTTGTGGCGTGCCCACCCAGGACGCGTAGGGTTAATATTCCCGAGGAATACGAGAATATCACCAGGACCGTGATGGTCTGCGCGGAAAGAGTGAAATGGGAACACATTGTCTGCGAAGACAAGCTCACGTCCGACACGGTAAATAAGGTCAAGAACGCTCTGATCGTGTCGGGATTCAAAACGGGTCCGCTGAATGGCAAGTTTACCCAGGAAGACCGGGTTGCCATGATCTCGTTCCAGCAGAAGCACCGCCTCGGAGTCGGACAGCTTAGCTATGAGACTCTCAAACAGCTTGGGGTTTCGCTACAGTAGTTACGGATTGACTCGAAACACACAGCCAATTCCATCGAGCGGAGCGACACGCGTCTTCGCTCGGTGGTGTTGGTGTATAGCTTCGTCAGTGAGGACGAGGCTGACAGGGAACGAAACCTCCGTCATGTCGGGAGGATATGACGGAGGTTTCGTAGCGCTGACAGACAATGACGCAACTCGAAGATATAATCCTCGCATAAGTAAACAGGACAAACCAACCATGAAAACCGCCTTAAACGGCCAGAATCAAGCGGGATATGTCTTGTGAATTATGCAAGGCTGTATAGATGCCAGATCAAGTTTGAATTGCTCTACCGCTTCGTTTTGGGACGTAAGAGAGGTGACTCGGTCAGGGTGAACAGGATGACTTCCTCGCCGGTTGACGTGCTGACATCGTGGTGCAGACTTACAACCTTAACGTCGGTGATTGCCTGGATCATCGCTTCCAGGGCCGGACGCGCGGTCTCCATTAACTGGGTTCTCACTTCTTTGAGTAAACCCCGCCCCTTCTCGCCCGACAGTGACTTGACGAGTTGCTGCTCGGCTGCGGTAAGAACGCCCCGGAGCCGGACCACGAGAAGATCACCGATCAGATGGGTGCGGATATCCTTGGGGCCCCGGCCCATGTATTCCTGTTCAAAGCGACTGATTTCCCCACAAATGGCGGCTTCGATTTCTCCCTGTGTTCGCATGAAAGCCTCATTAGCTGGGAAAGGGGCGGACGGGCAACCTTTGATTCTGGCATGAAAGCGCGTCTCTTCGTCCGCCAGGCCCATAGTAACTCCATCACGTTGGTTTTCAGTTAACCTTGTAGTTAAAAATATAATCGTACTCAACATTAGGAGTAAAGTCCACTTGCTTTACCCGGTCCGATAGGCTATATTTAGTACGTTAGTGGGGCCACTACAGCTTATGGGTTGGCCCCGAACAGGATTGAAATTGAAGTCGTCGGATGACTAGATGAAGGGCAGCCCGGTTTGGCCGGGAAGCCCGATGACGAGTAAGCCGGCGTGGTCGAATCCCGAAGTACATCGGGGTTTAACCACGTCGGCTTTTTTTATGCAATGAGCCGAACCATGGTTATGGGAGTAATCGGCGGATCGTGTTGGGACTCATCGCCGGCTACATCGCTAGCATGCTGGTGAACAATCGCGGCGAGGGACTTCCGTTTGACATTTTGCTCGGTATCGTCGGCGCGGTGATTGGCGGATGGATTTTCAACGCGGCCGGAGCTACCGGCGTGACGGGCTTCAATGTCTGGAGCCTTTTGGTGGCCGTGGTCGGAGCGGTGGTACTCTTGGTAGTCTGACACGCCATCCGACGCTCAGTCCGGCACGCTTGAAACGCACGATGTTGATGTAAAAAAATGCTCCTGTATGCGATCGTGTAATGCTTGGTCGTTGTCATGGAGCGTGTGGACTCGATCATTGTAAGAAACGTTCTGTAGAAGGGACTATAAACCTGCCAGTTGCATAACGGCGAGCGATGGAGATGAAAAATACCCAATAACCACTGGGTTTTCGAGGCGGGATCACGCACTCTTGAACCGCACCTGCGGTGAAGTCTGCGGGTTCGGGATTCCTGCCGTCGATAGCCGGTTGTATTGGGCATAATCATCATATTCCGCGTAGCTTTTATGTAACGCTGGGGTAAAGGCTATGACTCACATAATGAAAGTAGAAATAAATGCAAGCTCTAAAATACAGGAAGAGTTTCTTAGCGCATTCATGTTTGGTACTCGGATCCTGCGTGGTTTAGAAGCATTTATTTTAAGAGAAAAACGGGGCAGGCAAAATTGGAGGCGGATGGCTGTGCCTCGTCTTATCATAAAAAATCAATTCGCATATTTACTCATAGCGACGATTACACTATTCGTATTTACCTCATTGGATCGTTTGCTATCTGGTGGATCAGGGGGCGCAGCTTGGGCTGATATAGGCGGCGGTTTACCGTTTAATCACATTACCATAGATAGTGATGGCCCTAATGATATGCATATCAAGGCCACGGGGGACTTGAATGGTGACGGTTATCCAGACCTGATTGTTGCCGGTAGTCTCATTGGTGAACAGGTGGTGTGGTATCAGTCTCCTGCGTGGAATAAACATACGATTGCCGGCTCAGAGCTTGGTGGCTGGAGCACCGATGCTGAGGTTGGGGACATTGACAACGACGGCGATCAGGACATAGTCATCTCTTCCTGGTACCGCGCAGATACAGGCCTTGAATGGTTTGAGAACACCGGTGAGGGGCTATCTTGGATCCGCCACGTTGTCGGCCCACCTCGTGCCCATGACATAGAGTTGGCGGACTTCGATCTGGATGGGAACCTGGATATTGTTACGCGCCAACAGAGCGGTGAGGGCAACAAGCTTGAACTCTGGCGACAGGACACTCCAACCTCCTGGACCCACCGTACCTTGTCAGGTGTTCCTGAAGGTGAAGGCCTAATGGTAGGGGATATTGACCGGGACGGCGATCAGGATGTCATCATGGGTAGCATCTGGTACGAAAACCCTCGAGATATCATCAACGGTGTCTGGATTGCCCACACCTACACCACTGCCTGGACCGACCCTGAAGCCACTGCTGAGGTGGCAGATATCAATCGTGATGGCCGAATGGATATTGTCCTGGCACCTGCGGAGGTACGGGGCGGGACCTATAAGATTGCCTGGTAT
>Ga0180434_10001071_pt1 | contig 40005 bp, 29 predicted proteins | sample SS_ome_7_FD_132453 | JGI IMG/M metagenome (GOLD analysis project Ga0180434, IMG submission 132453) | Hypersaline lake sediment archaeal communities from the Salton Sea, California, USA - SS_1_D_2 metaG | ecosystem: Environmental > Aquatic > Non-marine Saline and Alkaline > Hypersaline >... | reverse complement strand
GGCCAGCGAATCAGCGTGCCATCTGCCGGTTCCCACTCGGCACACATCCGCATGGCGGATGCGGGCGCAAGGGCCATGAGAAAGGCCCCTGCGGCGCAGAGACTGAGCAGAGCGATCCGGCGCAAGCCAAGTGGGTGTTGCATCCGGCAAGTATACCATGGCGGAGTCGGGTGCGTTGCCTGTCGCATAAACGCGGCACCTCGCGCGCCGCCCCCGCCCCCGGAGGGAAGCGGCGCAACGGCGTGCGGCGGTCCGTACGTCGGCCCCGGGTCAGCCTCGAGCCGCATCGTCCCGGCGCAGCCGCCCCTCCTCCAGCGCGCAGAAGAGCACCGGCACGACGAGCACCGTCACGAGCGCGATCACCATGCCGCCAAAGGTGGGAATCGCCATCGGCACCATGATGTCCGACCCGCGGCCGGTCGACGTGAGCACGGGCAAGAGCGCCAGGATCGTGGTCGCCGTCGTCATCAGGGCCGGCCGAATGCGACGCTGCCCGGCTTCGATCGTCGCCGCGCGCACCTCGTCAATCGTGCGCGGGCGGCGGCGGGCAAAGGTCTGGCGCAGATAGGTGGCAATCACGACGCCGTCGTCGGTCGCGATGCCGAACAGCGCCAGGAAGCCGACCCAGACGGCGACACTCAGATTGAGTGGATGCACTTGGAAGAGTTCCCGCATCGAGGCGCCGAAGATCTCAAAATCGAGGAACCAGGGCTGTCCATAGAGCCAGAGCATCAGGAAACCGCCGGCCCAGGCGACGAGGACGCCGCTGAAGACGAGCGTCGAGGTCGGCACCGAGCCAAACTGGAAGTAGAGGATCAGGAAGATCACCACGAGCGCGAGGGGGAGAATGACGGCGAGCTTCTTCTGGGCCCGCACCTGGTTCTCATAGCTGCCGGCGAAGCTGTAGCTGACGCCGGCGGGGATCGCGAGCTCGCCCGCGGCGATGCGCTCCTCGAGGTAGTCGCGTGCCAGTTCGACAACGTCCACCTCCGCCTGGCCCGGACGCTTGTCGAAGAGCACATAGCCGACGAGGAAAGTGTCCTCGCTCTTGATCACCTGCGGGCCGCGCAGGTAGCGAATCTCGCTTAACTGCAGGAGGGGAATTTGGGCCCCGTCGGGGGTCGGGACGAGGATCCGGCCGAGCGCTTCGATGTTGTCCCGCAGTTCCCGCGCGTAGCGCACCCGGACCGGGTAGCGCTCGCGGCCCTCGACCGTCGTCGTCACGCGCTTGCCGCCGATCGCGACTTCGATCACCTCCTGCACGGCCTGCAGGGGGATGCCGTAGCGCGCGATCGCCTGGCGGTCGATCTCGATCTCGAGGTAGGGCTTGCCGATGATGCGGTCGGCGAAGACGGTTTCGGGTCGGATTGCCGGAACGCGCTTCAGCTCCGCCTCGATCGCAAGCGCGGCGCGCTCGAGCGTCTGCAGATCGGGACCCTTGACCTTGACTCCCATTGGCGCCCGCATCCCGCTTTGCAGCATGACGAGGCGCGTTGCGATCGGCTGCAGCTTCGGCGCCGACGTCGTGCCGGGGACCTCGGCCGCGGCGACGATCGCTTGCCAGATGTCATCCGGCGAGCGGATGCCGTCCCAGGCCGCGCGTCCCGGATTGAGTTGCGGATCGAGGGGCAAACGCCACAGCCGAAACGGCCTTCCCCCGCGGTCGGGGATCAGGCGGCCCTGCTCGTCGCGCGCGAAACGGCCGCGCACATAGTAGGGTTTTCCATCGGGCGCCGGGACCGGATCGCCGGCGGGCGAACGAAAGAAGTCCGTATCACGCGCATCGAAACGGAAGCGTAATCGCCGCCCGCGCTCGTCAGCCAAGTACTCCGTCGTGTAGTTGATCACCGTCTCGACCATCGAGACCGGAGCCGGGTCGAGCGGGGAGTCGACGCGGCCGATCTTGCCGACGACTTCGGTCACCTCCGGGATGCGGTCGATGGCGATGTCTTGCTTCTGGAGCACGTCGAGCGCCTCGCCGATCGAGGCGTGCGGCATGGTCGTCGGCATCAGCAGGTAGGAGCCTTCGTCGAGCGGTGGCATGAACTCCCGGCCCAGACCGGGAAAGGCATGCGCGATGCTGGCGACCGGTCGCCAGGTCTTGATCGCCGGCGGCAGCCAGCCGAAGTACGCATTGAACCCGAGCCAGATCAGTCCGCCCCACAGGACGAGCAGCAGCGGCAGGGCCAAGAAGACCAGCTTGTGCGCCAGGACCCAGCCGAGGATGCGCCGGTAGCCGCGCTGCACAAGATAGAAGAGCAGGAGGACCCCACCGACGAGCAGTCCGACGAAAATGAGATTGCGGACCAGGCCGCGCTCCGGCCCGAGTGGCAACCAGGCTCCGGTGAGGAGGAACGCGACCAGCACGACCGCCAACCACGAGGGCAAGTGCGACAGCCATCTCCGGCGCGCGCGCGGGCGCCAGCGCGCGAGCCACGCCCAGCGCCAACGGCCGCTTCCGGGCGGCGCAGTGCGCCCGTGTTCCTCTTGGCCCCTCGCCTTCCGGCCGCGGAAGAGCAGATGGGCCAGGGGCGGCAGGAGCGCGAGCGCAACCAACAGCGAGGCGGCGAGCGCGAAGGTCTTCGTGAAGGCGAGCGGGCGGAAGAGCTTGCCTTCGGCGCCGATCATGGTGAAGACCGGCAGGAAGCTGACGACCGTCGTTGCCACGGCGGTCAACACCGCGCCGCCCACCTCGTGCGCCGCAGCGAGGATCGTCTCGCTGCGCTGAGCACCCGCGGGCGCGGCCTGCAGTCGGCGCAGGATGTTCTCGGCGAGGATGATTCCCATGTCGACCATCGTCCCGATCGCAATTGCGATTCCAGAGAGGGCGACGACATTGGCGTCGACGTGAAAGACGCGCATCGCGATGAAGGTCAACAACACCGCCAAGGGGAGCAGTCCCGAGATCAGGAGTGCGCTGCCGAAGTGCATCACCATGAGCAAGACGACAATGATCGTCACCAGCACTTCCAGGGTGAGTGCGCGGCGTAGGGTGCCCAGGGTCTCGTCGATCAGGCCGGTCCGGTCGTAGAACGGGACGATCGTAACTTGACTGACCGTGCCGTCGGCGAGCGTCTTGCGCGGCAGACCGGGTGAGATCTCCGCGATCTTGGCGCGGACGTTCTCGATGACTGCGAGCGGGTTCTCGCCGTAGCGCACGACAACGACGCCGCCGACCGCCTCGGCCCCGGCCTTGTCGAGCGCGCCGCGCCGCAGGGCCGGTCCATGGCTGACGCGAGCGACGTTGCCGACATAGATCGGGACGTTGTCGGCGCCGACCTTGATCACCGCGTGCTCGATATCGGCGAGCGATTTGATGAAGCCGAGACCGCGGATCACATACTCCACCCGGTTGACCTCGATCGTGCGCGCTCCAACGTCCAGATTCGAGCGGCGGACGGCATGGTAGACCTCATCGAGCCGCACGCCGTGCGCGCGCATCGCATTCGGATCGACGTCGATCTGGTATTCGCGCACGAAGCCGCCGCCCGAGGCGACCTCGGCGACACCGTCGGCGGCGAGCAGGGCGTAGCGTACGTGCCAGTCTTGAATCGAGCGCAATTCGGCGAGGTCCCAGCCACCCGTCGGCTGGCCCTGCGGGTCGCGCCCCTCGAGCGTGTACCAGAAGACCTGGCCGAGGGCGGTGGCATCGGGCCCGAGCGCAGGATGGACGCCCGCCGGCAGCGTGCCGGGCGGAAGGCTGTTGAGTCGTTCCAGAATGCGCGCTCGTGACCAGTAGAAATCGACGCCTTCCTTGAAGATCAGGTAGATCGTCGAGAAGCCGAGCATCGAGAAGCTGCGGACCGTCTCTACGCCCGGCACGCCCATCAGGGCGACCGTCAGGGGATAGGTGACTTGATCGTCCACGTCCTGTGGGGACCGCCCCATCCATTCGGTGAAGACGATCTGCTGGTTCTCGCCGAGGTCGGGAATCGCATCGACCGGGACGGGATCGCGCTCGAGACCGAGGATCTGCCAGTCGAAGGGCGCGACCATCAGGCCCCATACGAGGCCGATGCCCGCTAGCAGGAAGACTACGAGTTTGCGCTCGATGCAGAAGCGCAAGGCTCGACCGAGCCATCCGCTCTCGACAGTGGGGCCGCCGGCGCGTCGGCGACGCGCGTTGGCCGGCGTCGGGTGCGACCGGTGGGACTGCTCGTCGTTCCCGGGGGGCATACGGTTACTCACTCCGCCCGTTTGCGCCCGCGCCGTTGCTGGCGTCGTCAGGCGCCGGCGCAGCGGGCACGAGCGTCGCCGTCTGATCGCCGCAGCGGTACATCATGCTGCCGTAGTAGGGGTTCTCCGTTCCGGCATGATCCTGCAGCCAGTCGGCGCCGCGGCCGCCGAACGCCATCGGGCAGTGAAAGCGCAAGACCGGCTGCTGCTCGCTCGTGCCGAAGCGCTCGGCGAGAGCGATCATCGTTTCCGAGAGCGGCAAGAACGCCTCGCGCGCGGCTTCGAGTTCGGTGCAATCGGTCAGTCGCGCGAGCGCGTGGCGCAGTGTGGCAACCTGATCGCCCCAGAGCGTGCGCGCGGCCGGGGGCAGGTCTTCGGCCGGCACTGCATCGAGTTCGGCCCGCAGGGCGCGCGCCGCCGTTTGCGCCGGGGCGACATCATCGCGGCTGAGCGCAGTCTGGATCGCATAGTAGTGCGTCAACCAGGCGTCGATTCCCCGCTTGGCCGGCGGGGGAATATCGGCCGGAGTGAAGGTCTCGGGCGGGGGGGAGAGCGCCAGCGTGGCTGGCTGCGTGGCGTCCGTGTCCGGGTTCATCATGCTCGGACCGGCTTGAATTTGGATGGCGCTGTCGATCTTGAAACCGCCGTTGACGACGACCGACTCTCCTTCCCGCAGCCCGCCGCGCACGATGTAGTGATCGCCCGCGCGTGGTCCGAGCTCGATCTCGCGGCCTCGATACGTACCTTCCGCTTCCGGGTCCTGAACGTAAACGACCGCACGCCGTCCCGTGATCAGCGGCGCGCTGGCCGGGACAATGAGCGGCGCCTCGGTGGCGGCGGGATCGACCGGCGCCAAGCCGAGCGTCTCGGCGCGCACGAGCGGCATGCCGCATTGGCCGCAGTCTCCGGGCTCCACGGCGACCTCCTCGGGGTGCATGGGACAGATCCAACGCCCCGCCATGTCGGGCGCCATCACGCGACCCGCGGCCGCGACTTGGCTCTGGGCCACGGCATGCACGAACATCTCGGGCTTGAGACGGCCATCGGGATTCGGGACGTTCAGCCGTACGCGCACCGTGCGCGAGCGGGGGTCGAGTAGCGGATCGATGAAGGCAATCCGCCCGGCAAACGTTTCCCCCGGGTAGGCCTTCACCTCGAACGTAACGTCTTGCCCGTACCGTAGCCAGACGAGGTCGCTCTCGTAGGCTTCGAGCTCGACCCACACGTGGCTCAGATCTGCGATCGTGAAGATGCGAGTGCCGGTCTCGACATACATGCCCTCAACCGCATCCTTGTGGATCACGATGCCGCTGATTGGAGCGTAGAGCGTCAGTCGATCGCTGGCGCGTTCGCGCTCCTCGATCGACTCGATCTGTTCGTGCGTGAGGCCCCACAGACGCAGTTTCTCGCGGGCCGCCTCTAGTGTCCGCGCTGCCATGTCCGGGAGTGAACCGGGGGTTGCACCGCCGTCGCGTTGCGCGCGGGGCGCGGCACGACGGGCCGCCTGGATCAGCTCTTCCTGGGCCGAGAGCAGTTCAGGGCTGTAGATCGCGACCATGTGGTCGCCCTGGCGCACCGGAATGCCGGTGTAGTCGACGAACAGCCGCTCGAGTCGCCCGGGGATCCAGGTCGTGATGTAGGCGACACGCGTTTCGTCGAGCGTCACCCGGCCCGCCATCCGCACTTCGGCACTGACGAAGCGACGCTCGACCGGGGCGACCTCGACCGCGGCGAGTTTGCGGGCGCGCGGCGAAAGCGTGAGCTCGGCGGCCGAATCACTGCCCCCGGTCTCCGCGCTGGCCGGAATCAAGTCCATGCCGCAGAGCGGGCAGCGCCCCGGGTCAGGCTGACGGATCTGCGGATGCATCGAACAGGTCCAGACCTCGGTGGCGGCTGCGGTCGCGCCCGCTTCGCCTACCACTGCGCTGCCCGTCTCCCCCGTGTCCGAGCCGTCCGCGCGCCCCGCGTTCTCTGCAGCGCCGCCCCACAGCAGAAAACCAACCCAGAGGCCGCCGAGGGCCGCGGCCAGATAGAGCGGCCAGCGCGGAATGCGCAAACGTGTGTGGGTGGCGGATGACACTAGTCGACCTCCTTGCGCCCCGCGGTTTCCGCCGGCAGCGGGGTCCCCGTGAGCCGTGCGACAGCGGCCCGGGCCTGGGCCAGATCCGCCCCGGCGCGTGCTTCATCCAGCTCTAGCTCGAGCAGCGTGCGTTGTGCGGCGATCAAGTCCAGAAACGAGGTCTCGCCGGTGCTGAAGGCCCGCCGCGCGACCTCGAGTGCCTGCGCTGCGCGCGGGATGAGCGCGTCGGTGTAGAGCGCCAGCCGCGCGCGGGCATCTTCGCGGCGATAGCGTGCATCGGATAGCTCAGCAAGCAAGCGTAGCTCCAGGTCGCGACGCTCCGCCTCGGCTGCCGCCAGGTTCGCGGCCGTCGCCTGGCGTTGCGCACGATTCGCGCCGAGCCAGACCGGCAGGGTCACTGCGAGCTTGGCAATCACGGGGTCCTGTCCGCTCTCCTCGACGCCGGCGATCCGTGCCTCGCCGGTGTCGACCCACTCTGCCCCCACGGAGAGATCGGGCCACGACGCCCAGCCCGCGAGCGATCGCTCCGCCTCGAGGCGGACAATCGTCGCCGTGGCGGCGGCGAGCTCGGGGTTGACACGCAGCGCGTCCGTTGCGCCAGCCTCTGCCCCGTTTGCCTCGGGGAGAGCGGACGTGCTGCGCTCCTCGGTCCCGGCGATTCGCAGCGGGGGCAACTCCGTCTCGGCCGGCCACCCGGTCAGGGCGCGAATGCGCGCCAGCCAGGGTTCCCGGCGGGCGCGCAGGGAGCGGACCTCATCATCGATGCGACCCAGCTCGATCTGGGCGCGCATCACGGACTCGTGCGAGATCGTTCCGGCTGCATACCGCGCGCGAGCGACCTCTTCGAATGACTCGAGCAGGGTGGCATTGCGACTGGCAATGTCGATCGCCCGCTCGAGGTAGCCCCATTCGGCCGCCGCCGCGCGAATCCGAGATATCAAGTCGAGCTGTGCGGCGCGGTAGCGCGCGGCCTCGGCGTTGGCGCGGGCGAGCTGCACGCGGCCGCGAGCGCCAAGCTTGAAGGGGAAGGGGACTGCCTGGGTGAAGCCGATGCGCTGACGCTGAGGGCCGACGCGCGTCTCGATCGGTTCGATCAAGTAGGCGTAGTGCACAGTCGGGTCGGGCAACGAGCGGGCGTAGGGCACGCGCGTGAGGGCGGCTCGCCAGCGCTCGAATTGTGCGCGCAGATGCTCGTTCTGATGCAGCCCGTATTGGATCAACGCGACCGTCGAGAGCGAGTCGCTGTCGAGTGAGGCGGGGCTTGGGGCATCAATCGCCACCGTTGTCTGGCGTTCCCGCTCCGCTTGGGAGGAGGACGCGTCCCAGATCTCGGCCGCGCGCGCCAGTTCGCGGCGCGCGGCCCGCTCACCACGTACCGCGCAGCCGGTCACGAGAACGACCAAGCAGAGGGCGAGCAGGATTCCGGCACGCATGGTGTAGCTGTTTCTCCCCGACCCGATGGTCAAGACGGGAACGACCGGCGCATCCACTGCCTAGTGACCCGACATCTTGTTCTGCGCCTTGTCGATCTGCTCGAGCGCCGCACCAGGATTGCTCTCAAAGCCATCGACACATCCAGCGCAGCAGAAGCGCACCAGTCGTCCTTGGTAAACGTACTCATGCGGCGGTCCCATCGATCCGAGCTCCATTCCCGAGACGGGGCAGACGTCAAGCGCATAGCTCTCGCGCTGGGCCGCGATCGTCGCCGCGTCGAGCTTCTGGCGATAGGCAGTGGGGGCGGATTCGATCGCTTGGCGGCATTCCTGCGAGCAGGTGCGATAGAGCCGGTCGCCGATCAGGAACTCGGCCGCATCATCCGTGAGCTTGCGACCGCTAACGACGCAAGCGTCGAGCGGATAGAGCGCGCGCTGGTCCTTGATCAGAGCCGCGTCGACCTCCTCGAAGTAGGCTGCCGGGTCCGCCTCGAACTGCGGAATGCAGCCGGCGCAACAGAACTTCGCCTCGCGTCCAGCGTGTACGCGCCGCACCGGTTCACCCATCGAGCCGAGCGGCGCACCGGAGACGACGCAGTAGGTAAGCGGATAGCGCGCAACCTCATCCTCGGCAGCGGCATCAGCGGCGTGGTTCGCTCGCTCCGCAAACGCCATGCCGAGCGGTCCCACACTACCCAGAACGGAGAGAATCACCATCAGGGCGACGAACTTGCTGGACAATCCGACGAAGCGAAAAGCTCTGTTCAGCATTGGCATCTCCTCGGTTTCCGCGGAGGACCGCTCCTCCCGCCCATCGGCGCTGGGTTGGACACGGTACACGGTCGGGGAGCTGGTCACCTCCGCTGCAACGGTGGCACACCTCGCGTGTGCGATCACCCTCTAAACGGACATGCACCTGAGTAGTTCCGCATCACTCGGAGACAGTGAGCCAAGCGCAGAAGAGGTGCATGTGGGGCCTGCGAACATGCGAAACGTTGCATGTGAGATGAGTATGTGCGCTGGAGCGAAAGGTGTACCCGCGCGCTTGCGGACGTCAGCGTCGCCAGAGCGACGGACGCAGCAAGACGAGCACAGTGAAGACCTCCAGACGCCCGAGCAGCATGCAGAGCACCAGCACCCATTTCCCGAGGTCGGGGATCCAGGCGTAGTTCTGGGTCGACCCGACGCCGGAGAGCCCGGGGCCGATGTTGCCGATCGTCGCGGCGACGGAGGCGACCGCCGTGGTCAGGTCAGGGATGAAGAGCGTCATCGCCAACGAGCAGACCACGAAGAGCGCGATGAAGAGCAGGAAGAAGCCAAGGATATTGGCGACCATGCCTTCGGGTAGCGCGTGCCCGCCGATCTTCAGTGGCGCGACCAGTCGCGGTCGCGTGACCCGCCGCAGTTCCCGCCAACCCGCCTTGAGCACGACCATGATGCGAATCATCTTCATTCCGCCGCCGGTCGAGCCGGCGCAGCCGCCCCAGAACATGAGGATCACGAGCAGCAACCCGATCGTTCGCGGCCAGACATCGAAGTCGGCCGTACCGAAGCCGGTCGTCGTCACGATGGCGACGACTTGGAAGGCGCCGTGCCGCAGCGCCCCGGCGGGGGAGGCGACCTTGCTCGCTTCCGCGTCGACATGCGCGGCATGGGTTTGCGCACTGACGGGTGTCGCCTGGAAGTTGTTGGTGGATAGCTCCGCCGCCGGCAGGCCACCGATCAAGAGCAGGCTGGAGACGAGCAGCGTGGCGGCGACGATCGTACCCGCGTAGAAGCGGAACTCCCGGTTCGCGCCCAGCGAGCTCCAGTCGCGGCGGAAGAGCACGCGGTAGTGGAGCAGGAAGTTGGTCCCGGCGAGAAACATGAACGCGGTCACGACCCAATCGATGTAGGCGCTGCCGTAGGCGCCGATCGACGCGTTGCGCGTCGAGAAGCCGCCGGTCGCCATTGTGCCGAACGTATGGCAGAGCGCATCAAACCAGTCCATGCCCCCCAGCAGCAGGAGCAGCGTCTCGACGCCGGAAAGGAGCATGTAGACGCCCCACAGGATCTTGGCCGTCTCGGCCAGCCGCGGCTTCAGACGATCGGCGGTCGGGCCCGGGACCTCGCCCCGGAACATCTGATAGCCGCCAACACCCATCGCCGGGAATATCGCCAGGGCGAGGGTGATGATCCCCATCCCTCCGAGCCAGTGCGTCAGACTGCGCCAGAAAAGCAGTCCTCGCGGGACGATCTCGATGTCGGTCAGAATCGTGGCCCCCGTCGTTGTGAAGCCGCTCATGATCTCGAAGTAGGCATGGGTGAAGGCGGCCCACAGATGGGGCGCCGCGTCGGGGCCGCGCGTGGTCAAGAAGTAGACGACGAAGGGGATGGCCCCAAAGAGGGCGAGCACCGACCAGCCGAGAGCGACGATCGCGAAGCCTTCGCGGGCGCGCTGCTGCCCAGCGCCGCGCCGGCAAGTGACGTCGAGCAGAATGCCGGCCAGCAGTGCGAGCAGGATCGTCAGCGCGAAGGCAAGGGCATCGGCATGCCGCAGCGGATTGAACGTGCGGTGATCGGCAAGCGAGATCACCAGGGGGACGAGCAGGGTGCCCGCCATCAACTGCAGCAGGCGGCCGAGGGCATAGAAGATGGCGCGCAGATTCACGGACGGGACTCCCCAAAGAGCTTGCGCAGCTTCGGGATCGCGCGCGCTTCGGCGATGATGATCGCCTCGTCGCCGGCGTCGAGGCGCGTATCTCCGCGCGGGATCAGCATCGTCCCGTCGCGCACGATCGCCCCGACGATCGCGTGGCGGCGCATCGCTTGCCACGTCTTGGCCAGCGGTGCGCGCGTGATCGGACTGCCGTCGGCAGCCGTCAGCTCGATCGCTTCCAGCTCCATGTCGCGCAGGTGCAGCTCGACCGCGCCGCGCCCGACATGGATCAGATCGAAGATCGCATGCGTCATCGCGCGCCGCGGACTGATGACGTGATCGACGCCGATGCTACGGAAGAGCTCGTTGCTCTGTGGCTCGAGCGACATCGCGACAACGCGGCGAGCGCCTTCCGCGCGCGCCAGGAGGGCACTCATGACGTTCTGCGGCGTGTCGAGGCCGCAGCCGACGAAGAGGTCGGCACCGGCGACATGGACTTCCTGCAGGATGTCGCGTTCGGTCGGCTCGCCATGAATCACTTCCGCCTCGCGCAGGCGCTTCGCCGCGCGCTGGGCGTGGGCTTCATTGCGACTGATGAGCGTGACGTCGTCGACCCAGGTTTCAAAGACCTCGCACAGCTGAATCGCCGTCAAGCTGTCGCCGGCGACCACCGCCTTGCGCACGCGTCGCCCCGACAGGCCGAGCAGGTCGAGGTACTTCGGCAGCGAGTCGCGGTGGAAAAGTGTGGTCATGTCGTCGCCGGGCTGAATCACATCGTCGCCGACGGGAATACGCGCCTCGTGGCCGCGCCGCAGGGCGACGGAGAGGAAGCGCTCGGTGCCGGCCATCTGGAGGATCTCGATCAGGGTGCGGCCGATGATCGGCATCTCCGGCGTCATCACGTGGCGCGCGACCAGGATCTCGCCTTCGTGGAAGCCGAAGGCCTCGACGACATCGGGGATGCGGGCGATCTGGTCGATCACCCGCACGACGACCCCTTCGGGGTCGATCACGCGGGTCACGCCGAGCCGGTGGAGATCGACCCGCGCCTTGCGGCGCGTGAACTCGCGGTTGCGTACGCGCGCGATGCGGGTGGCGACACCATGCTGCTCGGCGATGCCGCAGACGAGGATGTTGACCTCGTCGTTGGACGTGACCGCGAGCACCATGTGCGCGTCGGCGATGCCGGCCTGCTCGAGCGCACGCGGACTGCTGCCGTGGCCCTCGACGACCAGAATGTCGAGCTTGGCCGAGATTTCGCTGCAGCGTGCTTCGCTGCGCTCGACCAAGCCGACATCATGGCCGGCCTTCTGGAGCTGGACGGCAAGATCGAAGCCGACCGTGCCCGCCCCGACGATCACGATTTGCACCGCGAGCCTCCTGAATCGGTATGCGGGCCGGGATTGTAGGCCGCGGACAGGGGCGGCTCAACCGCCGATCACCGGATCACGGGCCTCCATTCTGGGCGGGATCAGGGTGGTGCTTTCCCTACGCCTGGAGTGTGTTAGCATCCGGCCCGACCTTCTCCCCTACCCGGAGTGGCAGCCGGACCCAGGTTGCGTCGAACCCGATGGAGGAAGCATGAGCCTTCGCACTGCGTGCACTCTCCTGCAGCGTTATCCCATGTCGCACCGCGCTCGCGCCGGCCAGGCGCGCGCCCTCTTCATCCTGCTCGGCCTGCCGCTCGTTCTCGGGCTGGCCGCTTCCGCTCAGACCGAAGCCGATCCCGCACCGGCGCCGCCCTGGCTCGACTACTGGAGCGAGAGCCGTCTGTTGGTCGGCGTCCCGGGAGCGTCCGCGAGTCTGGCGGCCGGCTGGTTCAATCCGGCCGCCTGGCCGATGCGCGGCACGGGCGGGCTCTACTTCGCCTGGGACGAACCGGTTGCGAAGGCCGCCGGTGCGCCGGGCGCCGCGCTGCGGGCCGAGCACTCCTGGCTCGGGGCCGTCTCGACGCGCAACCTCGCCTTTGGCGCCCGCCGCTACGGCTACGAGCTGCCGGGGGGAGATGAACGTGGCTGGACCGAGTACACGCTCGGCCTCGGGGGCGGCGAACACGGATACGCCTGGGGCGTCGCCTACGCTTGGAGCCGGGCCGACGAAGCGCTGCAGGCGCGCGACGCGCGCTTGACGCTCGGCGCAATCCATCGCTGGCGGCCCTTCTCGCTGGGCCTGGCGACGCACTGGAATCTCGACCGCGATCAGGGATTGGTCCAAGCCGACATCGGGGTGCGGCCCTTTGGTCCGCGACTGACATTTTTCGCCGACGCCACATTTGACGAGGATCTGCGCTTCGACGACATGCTGACACGCCGCTGGCGCACGGGCTACGGAGTGACAGCGCACGTGCTGCGCGGCCTGTCGTTGAGTGCCCGCGGCTACAACACCGGCGAGGTGAGCGTGAGCGTCGGTTTGGGGCTGTTGCCCGGGGGGCGAATCGGCGGGCAGGTCCACTACGATTCGAACCGCGAGCATGCGGCCAGCTCCTACCGCATCGAGACCCAATCGCCGCTGCCCGATCTCGGGCTCTTCCGCGAGCGCGGCGCCTATCCCGAGCTCCATCTGCGCGGGCCGCTCGTCTATCGGACGTATCGCTGGTTCGACGATCGCCGCACGCTGCTGGCGACCCTGCGCCGGATCGACCGGTACGCGACCGATCCGGGTGTCGACGGCGTTGTCCTCAACCTGTCGGGGATGCAGATCGGCGCGGAGCAGCTCTACGAGCTGCGCGCCCAGTTGGCCGGTCTGCGTGCCCGCGGCAAGAAGGTCGTGGTCTACTGCGACCGCGCTGGCATGAGCGGCTACTACCTCGCCTCGGTCGCGGATCAGATCTGGATGGATCCGATCGGCACGCTCGAGCTCTCCGGCGTCGCGATCGGACGCAGCTACTACCGCCGCGCGCTCGAGAAGCTTGGAGTGGGCGTCGATGAATGGCGCTACTACACCTACAAGAGCGCGTTTGAGTCCTTCTCGCGCACCTCCCTCTCCGCGGCCGACCGCGAGCAGTTCGCGCCGTTGCTCGATGCCACCTATGAAACGATCGCCGCCGGCGTGACCGCCGCGCGGGGGCTGTCGAAGGCGGACTGGGACGCGATCATCGACGAGCAGGCGGTTCTGACGGCCGAGGAAGCACAGGCGGTCGGCCTGATCGACTCCCTCGGGACGTTCCGCGACGCGTTGGACGCGGCGCGAAGAGCGGCGCGACGGTCGTCGTCGGATCCGGCGGTCGCCTCGGTCGCCGAGCTGTTTGGCGGACAGGGATGGGAGCGGATCGCCTGGGGCGATCGCGATCGCATCGCCCTGCTCTATGCGATCGGGGTGTGCGACATGGATGAAGGGATCAGGGCCCGGACGCTGGCCAAGCAGCTGCGCGCGGCGGCGGACGATGCGGCGGTCAAGGCGATCGTGCTGCGCGCCGATTCCCCCGGGGGCGATGGCCTGGCGAGCGACTACGTGGCGCGCGAGATGAAGCGCGCGGCGCAGAAGAAGCCGGTGCTCGTCTCGCAGGGGCACGTCGCCGGCTCGGGCGGCTACTGGATCTCGATGCATGCCGATACGATTCTCGCCGCGCCCTACACGCTGACCGGATCAATCGGCGTCATCGGCGGCTGGTTCTGGGACGACGGCTTGGGCGAGAAGCTCGGCATCGACTACGACGGCCTGCAGCGCGGCGTCCACGCCGATCTCGGTCGCGGGATGAGCGTGCCGCTGATCGGCCTCAGTCTGCCGGAGCGGCCGCTGACCACGGCCGAGCAGGAGCGGATCCGTGCGCTGTTTGCCTATGGCTACGACTACTTCACCGAGCAGGTCGCCGAGGGGCGCGGGATGACGGTGGAAGACGTCGACGGCGTCGGGCAGGGGCGTGTCTGGAGCGGGCGCGACGGACAACGCATCGGGCTGATCGACGAGCTGGGTGGCCTCTGGGATGCGCTCGTCCTCGCCAAGGGCGCGGCCGGCATCCCTCCCGAGCGCGAGGTCGTGCTGACCGAGGGGCCGAGCCTCGGCGCCTTCCGCCTGCCGAGCTTGGGTCCGAGCCTGTTCCGGGCCTTCGGCTTGGCGCCGCAGAAGGGACGCCAGGAAGAAGCGGCCGTCTTGGGCGGGCCCGCCTGGTGGCGCGAATGGGTGGCCGCGCACGGCATCACGGAGCAGGAGCGCCTTTATCTCGAGCGGATGATGCGCTCACCGGGCGAGCCGCTCTATTTGATGGAGCCGCTCGAGCTGCGCCTCGACGGCGCGGCGCAGTAGCCGTCGGCTGCGCCAAGACCCGGGGACGTGAATCAAGCCGGTCGGCGGGGGGACCGGCGCGACGCCCGCCTACCGGCACTCAGGGGAAGAGGTGGCGGACCGTCGCGACGTGGATGTAGGCGACGGTCGCGACCCCGATCAAGACCTTGAGCAGCGAGGCGGCGAGCTTGCCGAGAATCGCGCCCCATCCCGGCGGCATGCTGCGGCGCAGATGGCGCAGGTGGATCCACTCGAAGAGGATCGCGCAGCCAGCAGCCCCGACGAACGAGCCGAGGATCGTACCGGTGATCGGGGCGAGGGGGGTGCCGAGGATCGCCCCAACGATGCCTCCGAGGTAGGCGCCCAGCATGCCCCACTTCGAGGCCCCGTAGCGGCGCGCCATCATGCTGCCGAGCAGCGATTCGAGGATTTCACCGACGGCGACCCCGGCCGCGATCAGCAGCAGGGCGACCCAGCCGATCGCCTGAAACCCGGAGAGCAGGGCGATCAGCAGTGCGATGCCGAGCATGATGAAGTTGCCCGAAAGCCCGACCGGGATCGCGATCAGGCTGAATAGCAGTCCGATGTCGAGCAGCACGAGCAGGCCGACATGGCCGATCGTCGCCCAGGGCATGCGCGTCCGTCCTTTCCTCTCCTCGGAGCCGTTCTGGGGTCTACGGGCGTTCTCGAAAGCCCGCGTCGTTCCACGGCTGTTGGTTCCATTCCCGATGCGCCCACCGGCGCCGATTGCCTTGCGGCGGGCGGCGCGCTACCCTGCCCGCCAGGTACGCGGATCAGGGCCGGGATGGTTGCTGTAGGGAGGATTGAGCATGCAGGCTTCTTCGCCGAAGGGCAAGACGCGGAAACGCCGGACGCCGCCGGGCCGGGTTTCCCCGGCGCGCATCAAGCAGGCGGCCAGGGTGGCGATCGAGGATGTGCTGCGCGTGCGCAAGGGGGAGCGCGTGGTGATCGTCACCAACCCCGATCGTGACGTGCGCACGCTGTCGGATGCACTCTACGAAGCATCCACGGCCCGCGGCGCCGATACGGTGATCGTCGTCCAGCCGCGGCGCACATCGCTCGACCAGGCGTCGGATGCGGTCATCCATGCCTTGCGCTCCGGGCCCGACGTCGTTATCTCGATGAGCGCCGAGAAACTCGGCAAGGACCGCTTCGGACTCGAGAAGCCCTATCGCTTCAAGGGCCACAAAGGGTCGTGGACGCATATCTTCAACGCTCTGAAGGAAACCGGCCGGGCGCGCGCGTTCTGGTCGCCGTCGACCAATCTCGACATGTTCGCGCGCACCGTGCCCGTCGACTACGCCTGGATGCGGCGCACGGCGCGCAAGCTGAAGCGCGCGCTCGACGCGGCCGATCGGGTGCAGATCCTGGCGCCCGGCGGCACCGACATCGAGATCGGGGTCCGCGGGCGCAAGGCCCTGCCCGATGACGGCGCCTTCTGGAAGCCGGGCAGCGGCGGCAATCTGCCGGCGGGGGAAACCTACATCTCGCCCGCCAACTACGATGCCGAGGGGCTGCTCGTCTTCGACGGTTCGTTGGCGGTCGCCGACGGCGGAGGCGCCTTCGTGCCACGCAAGCCGGTTGCCTGCCACGTCTCCGGCGGCCGCGTGGCCGAGGTGCGCGGCGGGGCGGGAGCGCGGCGCTTCGAGAAATCGCTGCGCCTGGGCGAGGCGGCGGCGCGCAAGATGCGTGGCAAGCCCGGCTGGAACGAACGCAAGGTGGCCGCTTACGAGCGCAACGCCCGCCATCTGGGGGAGATCGGCATCGGCCTCAATCCAGCGGCCCGGGTGACGGGCAACATGCTCGAAGACGAGAAGATCCTCGGCACGTGCCACATCGCGATCGGCGCGAACTACGACAACGATGCCGAAGCCTTCACGCATCTCGACTGCGTCATTCAGTCGCCGACGATCATCACGATCAGTCCGCGCGGGCGCCTCAAGATGATCATGGAAGCGGGGAAAATCCTCTAGCGGAAGCCGGAGAGGTGCTCTAGCCGATGGCGACGACGTTCGAGATTGCGACCTGGAACGTCAATTCCATTCGGGCGCGCTTGCCGCGCGTGACCGACTGGTTGCAGCAGCATCCGGTCGATGTGCTCTGCCTGCAGGAGACGAAGGTCGTCGACGACGACTTCCCGCGAGCTGCTTTCGTGGAGCTCGGATACGAGGTCGCCGTCTTCGGCCAGAAGACGTACAACGGCGTCGCGCTTGCCAGCCGCCTGCCGCTCGAGGCGGTCGTACGCGGCCTGCCCGACGCGCCAGCCGACGAGGAGCGGCGCCTGATCGCGGCTCGTTGTCGCGGCGTGCGTCTCGTCAACGTCTACGTGCCGAACGGAACGGCGCTCGAGTCACCGCGCTTCGGCTTCAAGCTGCGCTGGCTGGAGCGGCTGCAGGCCTTCCTCGCCGCGACCGAGGCGGCGGGCGAAGCCGTGATCGTCGGCGGCGATTTCAATGTTGCGCCCGACGATCGTGACGTGCATGACCCGCAGCGCTGGCACAACCGGCTGCACTGCCACCCGGATGAGCGCCGGGCGCTGGCCGGGCTGATGGGCGAGGGGCTGGTCGATCTCTTCCGGGAGCAGACTGCCGAAGGCGGGCACTTCACGTGGTGGGACTACCGGGCCGGCGCCTTTCACCGCGGGTGGGGACTGAGGATCGATCTGCTGCTCGCCAGCCGCGCGCTCGCGGCCGATTGCCGGTCGGTCGCGATCGATCGCGAAGCGCGCAAGGGACCGAAGCCGTCGGACCACGCGCCGGTAACGGCGCGTTTCCTGCTGCCGTAAGAGAGGCATCGCTTTTCCCTCAACGTCGCCCGGGTGGGCGGGTGTCCTCGCGGTGCGCCGTGCGCGTGACGGTCTTCGAGAGGCCCTTAACGCGGGCGGCCCCGCGCGTCGCGTGCGTCCTGCGGTCCCTCGCGTCCGGCCATCCCTGGGGTAGCAGCAATCCGGCCGGTCGTCGAGGAGTCCCGCGGTCGGCAGCGGACATCGCGAGGCCTCACCCGGCTCGTCCCCTTCACCCGTACGGCGTCTCGGAGTGCGGCTCATCAGGCGTGATTGGCCTACGGTTGCGTCTGTGTCCCCGCGCAACCGGTTCCGAGGCGGTCCGCCGTGGCGAACGGGTGCCTCGGGTTGTGGCGTCGCACAAGGCGCGGTGGCGCACGGCCGCCGCTGCGACGCTGACCCCCAGCACGAGGAGTAGTATAGGAAGGGTGCCCGCGCGCCGCAATCGCCGCCGGGGCCAGCCCCGGCCGCCGCGGAGCCGGAGGGTCGGGCGGAGGCTAGGCTTGCGCGATCAGCTCGCCGAGCCGCGCGCGGACGCGATCGGCCGCGCAGCGCTCCTGTTCGAGCGTGTCGCGGAAGCGGATCGTGACCGTCTGATCCTCCAACGTCTGTCCGTCGATCGTGACGCAGAAGGGCGTGCCGACTTCGTCCATGCGGGCGTAGCGTCGCCCGATGCTGCCGCCCTCGTCGTAGACGGCGTCGTAGTGCGGCATCAGCTCTTCAAAGAGCTTGCGCGCGATGTCGGGCATGCCATCCTTCTTGACCAGCGGGAAGACCGCGACCGTCAGCGGCGCGATCGCCGGATGGAAGCCGAGGAAGACCCGCTTCTCGCCCTTGATCTCCTGTTCGCGGTACCCGTCGATCAGCGCCACGAGGAGCGTCCGGTCACAGCCGGCCGAGGTCTCGATGATGTTCGGGATGTAGCGTTCGCGCGTCGCTTCGTCGAAATACTCGAGCTTCTTGCCCGAGAACTCCTGATGATGGGAGAGATCGAATTCGCCGCGGTCGTGAATGCCTTCCAGCTCGTGCCAGGGGTCGACGCCAAAGCCGAACTGGAATTCGATGTCGGTCGCCGCTTGGGCGTAGTGGGCCAGCTTGTGCTCGGCATGGTCATGGTAGCGCAGGTTCTCGGCGCGGATGCCGATCGCGCGATACCAGCGCATGCGCTCCTCTTTCCAGTATTCGAACCACTTGGGATTCTCGCCCGGGCGGATGAAGAACTGCATCTCCATCTGCTCGAACTCGCGCGTGCGAAAGATGAAATTGCCCGGGGTGATCTCATTGCGAAAGGCCTTGCCAATCTGGGCGATGCCGAAAGGGAGCTTCTTGCGCGCCGAGATACGGACGTTGTCGAAGTTGACGTAGATGCCCTGGGCGGTTTCGGGGCGCATGTAGATCACGTGGGCCGCATCCTCGACCGGGCCCATGAAGGTCTTGAACATCAGATTGAACGTGCGCGGCTCGGTGAAGGTGCCCTTCATGCCGCACTTGGGGCACTGCGCCTCCGGCTCGGTCGGATCGAATCCGAGGTCATCCGCGCGGAAACGCGCCTTGCAGTGCTTGCAGTCGACGAGCGGATCGTGAAACTCGGTCAGATGCCCGGAGGCTTCCCAGACGCGCGGGTGCATCAGAATCGCCGCGTCGAGCGGGACGACGTCTTCGCGCATGCGCGTCATGGCTTCCCACCAGCGATTCTTGATCTTCGTCTTCAGCCGCACGCCCATCGGGCCGTAGTCCCAGCAGGCATTGATCCCGCCGTAGATCTCCGAGCTGGGGAAAACGAAACCGCGCCGCTTGCAGAGCGCGGTCAGCCTTTCCATGATATTCTCCATTGTCTCATCCTCGCCCTGGTGATGATGCAATCCGCGAATGGAGCGGGTAGGCTACACTCCGCGTGATCGGCGGATCAAGCCGCAAATCAAGGAGGGACAACGTGCTCGAGTTCGCGCGCGCGCTGGCGGTGGAGGCGGGGAGGATGCTGCTCGCCGGCTACGAAGACGTTTCCGCGCGCAGCGTCGACTACAAGGGCCGTCGTGACCTGGTGACCGATGTCGACCGCCGGGTGGAGACGATGTTGGGCGAGCGCTTGCAGGCGGCCTGTCCCGACGATGCCATCCTGGGCGAGGAGGGCGTGCGGCGCTCCGGGCGCTCCGGCTGCGTCTGGATCATCGATCCGCTCGATGGCACGACGAACTTCGTGCACGGCCATCCGCTGTTTTGTACCAGCATCGCGCGCGCACGCGGATTTCGCCCGGGCGCGGCATGTTTCGGGGAGGGTAAGGGCGAGGGCGAGGCGGCGCCGGCGACCGATCCGCTCGCCTCCGGTTTTTTTGCCCCGGGGCCGCCGCCTGAGATCGAGGTGGGCGTGATCGTCGCACCCGTGCTGCGCGAAACGTATCGGGCGCAACGGGGCGAGGGCGCTTGGCTCGGCGAGCGGCGCTTGCACGTCAGCGCCACGGAGCGTTTGGAGCAAGCGCTGGTCGCCACCGGTTTCGCCTACCGGCGCAACGAGCTCACCAACGCCAACCTGGAGAGCTTCCGCCGCCTCGCCCTGCGCGCGCGCGGAATCCGTCGCGGCGGCGCGGCGGCGCTCGATCTCGCCTACACGGCGGCCGGGCGTTTGGACGCCTACTGGGAACCCTACCTCAAGCCCTGGGACGTGGCGGCCGGCATCCTGCTCGTGACCGAGGCGGGCGGACGGGTGACCGACTTCGGCGGCCAAGCGCGGGCGCTGGATGGGGTCGAGGTCCTGGCGACGAATGGCCGCTTGCACGATCCGGTGCGCCGGCTGCTCGAGCGTGCCGACGCGAGTTGGGCGCCGAGCGAGCGGCGCCGCCTACGCGAAGAGCGCCCGCAGCGCGACGAGTAGCCCGGCCGCCAGCAGCCCGCCGAGGAGCAAGACGGGCAGCAGCATCAGCGGCAGGACGAGCAACGGCGCGGCCGCCATGAAGGGCGCGCAGAATGTCACCGCCCCGAGCGTGACGACGCCGATGCACAGGCCCGCGATGATCTTCAGCGGCAAGAGCAGCATCGCGCCAACGAAACCGAGCAACTTGAAGAGCCCTCCGACGAGGAGCAGCAGGAACAGACCGACCGTTCCCAGCACCACCAGTTCCAGCATGTAAGCCTCCCGTCGTTGCATGCACCGCACGCGACACACCTGCTGACACTGCCTCGCTACGCAGGCGGCGCGCTGCGGGTTGCCTCGAGCCCGAGGGTAACTTGAGTGGGCGAAAAGGGGTAGGCGCAGGGTGGGGCGGGAGCGAATGTGGATGACATGTCGAGAAGGGGGGCGCGAGGAGTCCGGAGCACGAGAAAGGGCCCCCGTTGGACGGGGGCCCCTTCCCTCCGGGGGAGGAGACGAACCGGCGGCCAGTGGGCCTCGGGGCAAAGGGCATGGTGAGGAGGCGGGAAACCCACTACGAGCACGGCTGCCCTAGCCGCCGGACGAACCCGGATGTTTCGCTGGGCGACTCGTTACCTTGGCCGAACGAAATCCTCCCTGGGCGCGTAGCGCCGAGGCGTCGCAAGCACTAGTCCGCCACCGGCAGGTCGTGCGGGGCGAGCGTATGCTCCTCCGCCGGTTTCTCGCGGCTCGGATCGGGGGCGACCGGCGGATCGTCGTCGGTCGATTCCGGCCCGGAGACCGAGCTTTGCATGCTGCAGCCCTCCGCTCCGGCCAGCAGCCCAAGGCCTAGGAGGGCGAGCCCTACCCATGCGATGCTGCGTCGTGTCGTCCGTCGCATTCTTCCCCCCTGCGGTGAAGATGCCAGGTCGGGTCTCTCCAGAGCAGGCCGCCGGGGCGGAGCGGCGCGCCGGCGACGCTTACCTGCGAGCACTTCGCGTACCAAAGCTGAATCGCGTGCGGGGAGCTGCGGTGCAATTCCCTTTCGAGCAGTCGGTTATGATGTTTGGCCGTTTCTTCCCGTCGTGCCCGGCCCCTTGGTACGAGGCTGGGAGCCTGCAGAGTGCAATGCTCGCCGTGCAGTCTGACCGAGGCCGGTAGGTGTCGATTGATGAACCAGATAAGCATAAGCAGCGTTGCATGTTAGCCGGTCAGATCTTCTGGCTCCGAGCCGCGGGAATGGCGCGCCGTCGTCGGTAGGTTGTGGCTCGGTTCCTACTGACTACGTCCCCAACGGATTGTCTTCGCATCGCTTGCGGGCTTCTAACGGATTTCGCACGAAGGAGTTGCGGCGCTGTCTCGCCGCGCGTCTTCCCCGGTGACGCGGGATTGCCGGGCTTCTGGTCATTGTTGCTCCAATCTATTCTCTCGAAATGAGATAGGGAGAATCCCCCAGTAGAAAACTAGCCACAAGCTAGTGGGTAAGCCCCGCGCGGTCGCGATCGTTGCGCTCCGGCTCAATCCCGGCGCCGCGCTCTCTGGCGGCAAGCTGCGCTCGTGGCACTCCGCCTGCATGGCCCCCGGTGGAAGTCCACACCCGCATCATGAGCGGCGCCGCGCGGCAGCTGGAGGTCGCCGTGGCGGTACCGCGTCGTAGAGCGATGATTCACCAGGAGGGGACCGGCGCAAGGAGGGGCCATGGAGCCAGACAAGCTGCTGGGCAGACTCAAGCGGCAACGCATCGATGTGGAATACGACTTGGCGGTCGGCGACTGGGTACGCGCCCGCCGGCGCGCGGGCCGGGCGTTGGCGCGCTCGCGCAAGGAACTCGATCGACTCGAGCCGGAGCTGAGCGCCTGGTTGCGGATGCTCGTTTGGCTCGCGCAGGCCGATGCAGAGATCGACTGCCGCTGGCAACTCCCGCTCTGGCCGGAGCTGGAGCGCGGGTCCGCGGGAGAGGGTGGGGATGGGAGTGGGCGCTGCGAGCGCGATCCGGCCCGCGGTCTCGGGGTCATCACCCGCGACCGCGACATGCAGCGGCTCCTCGCCTACCTCGAATGCGTGGCGCCGACGAGCTTGCCCGCGCTGCTGCAAGGCGAGTCGGGCACCGGCAAGGAGGTCGTCGCGCGCGCGATCCATCGCGCCAGCCGGCGGCGGCGCGCGGCTTTCGTGCCAGTCAATTGCGGGGCGATGCCGAGCGAGCTGCAGGAGAGCGAGCTCTTCGGACATGTGCGCGGCGCCTACACCGGGGCCGTGGTTGACAAGCTCGGGCTCTTCGAAGCGGCTCATGGGGGGACGCTCTTCCTGGATGAGGTGGGGGAAATGGAGCCCCGCGCTCAGGTCAAGCTGCTGCGGGTGCTCGAATCGGGTGAACTACGACGCCTGGGCGAAACGCGTACGCGCCTGGTCGACGTGCGTGTGTTGGCGGCAACCAACTGCGATGTCGACCGGGCCGTTACGACCGGACGTTTTCGCGAGGATTTGCTCTTCCGCCTGGGAGCCGTGCGCGTTGAATTGCCGCCGCTGCGCGAGCGACGCGCAGACATTCTGCCCCTGGCGACACATTTCCTGCGCGCCGCCACGGTTGCAACGCCGCGCTTCACGCCCGGGGCCGAGCGCGCGCTCCTCGCCCATTCCTGGCCCGGCAACGTCCGCGAACTGCGCTTCGTGATCCAACGCGCAGTCGCCTTCTGGGAACGCAGTCGCGCGCCGGCACTGGGCGAGGAATGGTTGCAGCTCGGCCCGCTCGTGACTGGAGCCAGCGGCCGCGACGCGGCTGGTGATGCGGGCACTTCTGACAATGCGTTGGCGAAATCGGCGCGGATCGGGTGGCCGGGCGCACGAGGCATACCCCTGGCAGCCGGGGAGCTGCCGGCCGCCGAGCAGGTGCCTCGGGGTTGGCCGCAGGAAGTGCCGGCGGGGGAAACGCTCGAATCCCTGCTGCAAGGGATCGAGCGCGGGTTGATCGCGCATGCGCTCGCGCAAAGCGGCGGCAATCGCAGCCATGCCGCGCGCCTGCTCGGTGGCCTGAGCCGCACGACGCTAATTGGCAAGATGAAACGCTACGGGCTCTTCGCGCCCCCGGGGACGCCGGTCGAGGCGTAGCGGCGCCGGGCGTCTTGCGCCCGCACCGACCGGCGGCCGCGGCCCGAGCACGCAGCTGCTAGAAGAAGGCGGGATCGCGGTAAACGCCGAAGACATCCCGGAAGACGTCGCTCACCTCGCCTAGCGTGACGCCCGCCTTGACGGCCACCAGGATCGTCTCGACCAGGTTGTCGCGGCCGGCGCATGCCTGGCGCACGGCGTCGATTGCGTCGCGCGCTGCTTGCGCGTCACGGCGGGAGCGTAGATCGCGAATGCGCTCGATCTGACGCCGTTCCACCTCGGGCTCGATCTTGAGCGTCTCGATCGGCTCTTCGCCCTCTTCCGCATACTTGTTGATGCCGACGATCACGCGCTCGCCCCGTTCGACCTGCTGCTGAAATTCGTAGGCGGAGCGCGAGATCTCCATCTGCGGATACCCTTGATTGACCGCTTCCACGATGCCGCCGAGCGCGTCGATGTGCTCGATGTGCTTCCAGGCTTCGGCTTCTACCTGATCGGTCAGCTGCTCGACGAAATGCGCGCCGCCGAGGGGATCGACGACGGACGGCACGTTCGATTCCTCGGCGATGATCTGTTGTGTGCGCAGCGCGATCTTGACCGCTTCCTCCGTCGGCAGGGCGTAGGTCTCGTCGAGGGAATTCGTATGCAGGGACTGCGTGCCGCCGAGCACGGCCGCCAGCGCCTGCAGCGCGACGCGCACGACATTGTTGTACGGCTGCTGCGCCGTCAGCGATACGCCGGCCGTCTGGGCGTGTGTGCGCAACCACCAGGAACGCGGGTTCTTCGCGCCGAAGCGCTCGCGCATGATCTTGGCCCACATCCGGCGCGCGGCGCGGAACTTGGCGATCTCCTCGAAGAAGTCGTTGTGCACGTCGAAGAAGTAGGAGAGTCGCGGGGCGAACTCGTCGGGGTGCAAGCCGGCTTCGATCCCGGCCTGGACATAGCCGATGCCGTCGGCGAGCGTAAAGGCGAGCTCTTGTACCGCGGTCGCCCCCGCTTCGCGGATGTGATAGCCGCTGATCGAGATCGTGTTCCACAACGGCATGTGACGCGTGCAGTAGACGAGCGTGTCACGGATGATGCGCATCGACGGCTCGGGCGGGCAGATCCACTCCTTCTGCGCGATGAACTCCTTGAGAATGTCGTTCTGAACCGTGCCGCGCAGCTTGTCCGGCGTGACGCCTTGTTGTTCGCCGACGGCGATGTAGTTGGCCAGCATGATGATCGCGGTGGCGTTGATCGTCATCGACGTGCTGACTTTGTCGAGCGGGATGCGGTCGAAGAGCCGCTGCATGTCTTCCAGGCTGGCGATCGCGACCCCCTCGCGGCCGACCTCGCCCGCGCTCATCTCATGGTCCGGGTCGTAGCCCATCAGCGTCGGCATGTCGAAGGCGGTCGAGAGCCCCGTCTGCCCATGCTCGAGCAAGTAGTGAAAGCGCCGGTTCGTATCCTCGGGCGTGCCGAAGCCGGCGAACATGCGCATCGTCCAGCGGCGGCCGCGGTACATGTTGGGATGGATGCCGCGCGTGAAAGGGTAGTCACCGGCCTTCTCGTCGGGCGCGCCCGTCGTGCCGGGGACATCCGGCCGATGCGAGGCTTGCGTATAGATCTGCTCGAGCGGGATGCCCGAGTAGGAGCGCGGCGCGGCGGCCGATGCACCGGGTGGGCCCGCTCGACGCAGCGCTTCGGTGGTCTGGCTCTGGGTGTGACTGGTATCCGACATGCTCTTCCCTTCTCTGCTGTGGGCGGCCTCTGCAGTAGGCGGCGACGATTCGCATCGGATGCCGGGGCGCCCACCCGCAAGACCGGCGCGGGCCGGCTCCGACGGAGCGCCGCAGCGATTCGGGGCCAATCGAACCAAGCGTCCCGTCCACCGCGGTCGGGCCGGCGCGGACGCGCGGCTCGCCGGTGGCTAGCCGCTCAGGAACTCGCCTTCGAGCGCGACCACGGCCTCTTCGGTTCGATCGGCCGGGATCATGCACGTTACCGAGGAGAGTGAGGTCGAGACGACATCGATGTTGATGCCGCGGCTCGATAGCGCGTGGAACATCCGTCCCGCCACGCCCGGCACCTTGGAGAGGTTGGAGCCGACGACCGAAACGAGAGCGATGCCGACGTCCTCGCGCACGGTGCGCGCCGAGACCGCCTTGCGCAGCTCACTGAGCGCGCTCTGCACGTTGCGCGACTCCTCGCGCGAAACGGCGAGGCAGATGTCGGCCAGGCCGCCTGTCCCGCCGGTCGTGACCACGAGCTCGACATTGAACCCCTGTGCGCCCAGAGCCCCGAAGATCTCGGCGGCGATTCCCGGTCGATCGGGGACCCCCTCGACGAGAATCTTGCTCACCTCTTGGTTGGACTCGATGCGCAACGTCTCCATCGGACACCTCCCTGTCGGACGCGCTCAAACCCCATGCCCCGGCACGGGAACATGATCCCCCCGGCCAACTTAGGGGAGACGGCGCGTAGCGGCAATCGCAATCGACCGCGAAGTGCAACCGGATGAGAGTGGGGCGAACGGCCGGGGGTGGCAGGGGAGCGAGCGACTCTGGCCACCTGCCTAGTGGTTCGTTTCGTGCTGGTTCGGCACGGCAACTAGGGCCGGAGGAAGGAATTGTCCGGTCCCGAGTCGGCTGTTGCTGAGGCGGTTCCGGGTGGGGACCGCCGTCCCCGCCCCCCTCGCCCCCGTTCTTCGTGACCTTGATCGATCAGGATTGTTCAAACATCATCAGAACAAGAAGTTGCGCCGGTTCTTCAGCAGGATCCGATCCACAACCAGGGGAGCAGGCTGGGGCGGCGCATAGGGACAAATGGACCAGTCCAAATCTCCATTTGGACCTTCGTAATCCGCTTCTTGTTGACAGCAAGGGAGAAATGGTAGATTAATGGACTCGTCCAATAAGCGCACCTGTCCACCTTTCCGCCGGGTCGTGGCCGGTCAGAGGGGTGGGACGTTCCAGATAGGCGAATTCGATGCTGAGCGAACTCGACATCCGCATCGATCGACGTGCCGCGCAGCCGCTCTACCTGCAGGTGGCCGATGCCATCCGGGGAGCCATTCGCGCCGGTCGGGTTGGGGCTGGGACCAAGCTGCCCGCCACGCGCAGCCTCGCGCGCGACCTCGGCCTGCATCGCAACACCGTCGTCGAAGCCTACCGGCAGCTCGAACAACAGGGTTGGTTGAGCGCTGGGGTCGGGGCGGGGACGTTCGTTGCGCCGCAGGCTGGCGAGCCGGAGCCCACATCCGGGACCCAGGCGAAGCCCGAGGCGGCGCGGAGAGAGGACGAGCCGTCCGCGGCGCCGTTTGCCTGGCGCGATCTCCTGCGCGATTCGCGGCTCTTGACCGACGATCCCTCGCGCTGGCTTTCAACGCGCAGCGTGCCGCTGCCGAAGCATCCGATTCTGCTCTCCGGAGCCGTTCCCGACCGGCGTCTTTTCCCACTCGAGGAGTTTCGGGCCAGCGTCCGGGCGGTGCTCGACGACGCGGACGCGTCGCTTCTGGAGTACGCCCCTCCCGAAGGCGAAGAGCCCCTGCGCAGCTGGGTCGTGCGCTGGATGCGGCGCTGGGGTGCGCAACAGGTCTCCGCCGAGCGCGTCTTCATCTTGAGTGGCTCACAGCAGGGACTCGATCTCCTGGCGCGGCTCTTCCTCGCTCCCGAGGACCGGGTTGTCACGGAAGCACCCACGTACACGGGGGCCTTCATGGCGCTGCGCCATGCCGGAGCGCAGATCCTGACCGTACCGATGACGGCGGCGGGATTGGATCTGGATGCGCTCGAAGCGCTCGTTGCGCGCCAGCCAATCAAGTTTCTCTATACGATGCCCTGCTTCCAGAACCCGACGGGCATCACGCAAAGCGCGGCCGTGCGCGCGCGGCTGCTCGACATCGCCAGCCGACAGCGGATCGCGATCGTAGAAGACCACTACGATTCCGACCTCTTCTACGGCGAGGTTCCCCCGCGCCCCCTGATTGCCGACGACCGCGGCGGACAAGTGATCTACCTGGGTACCTTCTCGAAGATGCTGTTTCCCGGGTTGCGGATCGGCTGGATCGTGGTGCCACCCGATCTGGCCGATGTCGTCTGCCAGTTCCGGCGGGCGACCGATCTGGCTTCGGCCACGTTGCCGCAGAGCGCGATGGAGCACTTCTGCCGCGCCGGCCACCTCGAGCGGCACCTGCAGCGCGTGCGCCGGATTCATGCGCGGCGCCTGCGCGCGATGCTGGCGGCGCTCGAGCGCCATTTCCCCGCCGATGCGCGTTGGACCCGCCCGGACGGCGGCATGACGCTCTGGGTCGAGTTGCCGGAGCCGATCGACACGCTCGAGCTGTTCCACGAGGCGGCGCGCCGCGGGGTGGTCTTTTCGCCGGGGGCAGCGTTCTACCCGAACGGCGGTGGGCGGCGGGCGATGCGCCTGACGTTCAATCGGGAGAGCGAGGGGCGCATCCGGCGGGGAATCGAGATTCTGGGCGAGTTGATCGCCGAGCGCCTGTGCGCCCGGCGCATGGATCGAGGCGCGGCGGAAGCGTCGACGCCTCTGTTGTAGCCGCTTCTCTCGCGCGGCCGTGGTGCGGTCGCGGCGAGAAGGACGGCGCTTCAGGAGGAAGCAACGATGGCGGAAACGGGATCCCTGCGAGTCAAGACTGGGCTGGCCGAGATGCTCAAGGGCGGTGTGATCATGGACGTCACCAACGCTGAGCAGGCGAAGATCGCCGAGGAGGCGGGGGGTGTGGCCGTGATGGCGCTCGAGCGCGTCCCGGCCGACATTCGCAAAGAGGGTGGCGTCGCGCGGATGGCCGATCCACTCAAGATCAAGGAGATCATGGATGCGGTCTCGATCCCGGTGATGGCGAAGTGCCGCATCGGGCACTTCGCCGAGGCGCAGATCCTGGAGGCGCTCGGCGTCGATTTCGTCGACGAGAGCGAGGTGCTCACCCCCGCCGACGAGCGCTTCCACGTCGACAAGTTCGCGTTCAAGGTGCCCTTTGTCTGCGGCTGTCGCAACCTCGGCGAAGCGCTACGGCGCATCGGGGAAGGGGCGGCGATGATCCGCACCAAGGGAGAGGCGGGTTCGGGCGACATCATCGAAGCCGTGCGCCACATGCGCGCCGTGACCGAGGGTATCCGCGAACTGACGCAGCTACGCCCCGAAGCGCTGATGCACCAGGCGAAGGAACTGGGAGCGCCGTACGAGCTGGTGCGGTGGGTGGCGGAACACGGCAAGCTGCCCGTGCCGAACTTCTCCGCCGGTGGGATCGCCACGCCCGCCGATGCGGCGCTGATGATGCAGCTGGGCGCGGAGAGCGTCTTCGTCGGCAGCGGCATCTTCAAGTCGGACAACCCGGCCAAGCGCGCCAACGCGATCGTCAAGGCAGTCACGTTCTACAATGACCCCCAGGTCTTGGGCGAAGTCTCCGCAGGGCTGGGGGAGGCGATGCGCGGCATCGACGTTGCCAAGCTCCCGGAGGGGGAGTTGCTGCAGACGCGCGGATGGTAGCGATCGGCGGGGGCGTGCACCCGGCAGAGCAGGAAGGGCGAACGGTGTCTGAAACGAGGATTGGCATTCTGGCGTTGCAGGGTGACTTCGACGCCCACGCCCGGGCGTTGACCGCGGGCGGGCTGACACCAGTGCTCGTGCGGCGGCCCGACGAGTTGCGTTCCGTCGCGGGGCTCGTCCTGCCCGGCGGGGAGTCGACGACACTCATCCGCCTGCTGCGAGCCTACGGGCTATGGGAACCGCTGCGCCGATTCCCCGCCCAGGGCAAGATCCTCTTCGGCACCTGCGCCGGGTTGATCCTGATGGCGAGGCGGGTGCAGGGGCCGGAGCAGGCATCGCTCGGCCTGTTGCCGGCGACGGTCGAGCGCAACGCCTACGGCCGGCAGGTCGACTCCTTTGTCGTTCCCGGGACGGTCTTGCTGCCGGCCGACCTTGGATTCGAGCGCCCCACGGCCCAGTCTGAAGGACCGTGGGGAGCCGGTGCGGCCGGCCGCGTCGTGCCCGACGGCGCGGCAGTCTCTGGCTTGACCTCCACCGCCGCCGGCGCCGCGGTGGCCGAGTTCGAAACGCCGGCCACGGACTCCCGCCCGGCGGCGACCGAGTTCGTCTTCATCCGCGCTCCGCGCATCGTCGCGCTCGATCCGCGGGTCGAGGTGCTCGCGCGACACGCCGGGGCGCCGGTGCTCGTGCGGCACGAGAACCTGCTCGGGGCGAGCTTCCATCCCGAGCTGGCAACCGACGGAATCGTGGTTTCGATCTTTGCCGCGATGGTCGCGCAGGCGCAACGACGGCGCCCCGCGCAGGGCTAGTTCCAGGCGATGCGTGTCGACGCCGAGACGCTGCATCGGCGGGCCGCGCGACTGGCGGCGCGTCTTTCGAGCTGCGACCTCTGTCCTCGCCGGTGCGGCGTAGATCGCCGCAGCGGCGAGCGCGGTTTCTGTGGTGCCGCGCTGCAGGCGCCGGTGGCAGCGGCTCTGGCGCACCATGGCGAGGAGCCGCCCTTGGCCGGGCAGCGTGGGGCGGGGACGGTCTTCTTCGGCGGCTGTAATCTGGGCTGCGGCTATTGCCAGAACCGCCAGATCAGTCGCCGGGAGATCGCGCTGCCCGAACTCGATGCGGAGGCGTTGGCTGAACGCCTGCTGGCGTTGGCCGCGCAGGGTTGCCACAACATCGCCTTCGTCACGCCATCCCACCTCGTACCGCAGCTGCTGGCCGCCCTCGCGCACGCGCGCGCCGGCGGGCTCGACCTGCCGATCGTCTACAACTCCGGCGGCTATGATGCGGTCGAGGTCTTGCGCGCCCTGGAGGGCGTCGTCGATGTCTACCTGCCGGACTTGAAGTACGCATCGTCCGCGACGGCCGCTGAGCTCTCGCAGGCTTCCGACTACTGGCCTGTGGCGACCGCCGCCGTGCGTGAGATGCTGCGCCAAGTGGGCGGCTTGCAGTGCGACTCGGCCGGCATCGCCCAGCGCGGCGTCATCGTGCGCCATCTGGTCTTGCCCAATGATCTGGCCGGCAGTGAGGACGTACTGGCGTTCCTCGCCTCGCTCGAGCCACGTCCGGCGGTATCGCTGATGGCGCAGTTCTATCCCATTCCCGCCTGCGATCACCCCTTGCTGCAGCGACGGATCTCGGCGGCCGAGCTCGCGCGCGCCGCGGCGCGGCTTGCGGCGCTCGGGTTCGAGCAGGGCTGGGTGCAGGAGTTGGAGCCGGCCGAGCTCTGGCGTCCCGACTTCCGCCGGCCCGACCCATTTGCGGCTCAGGAGTGAGCCGCGGGGGCTTGCCAGTGGCGCTTCCCCACCCTCGCGGGTGCGGCCATCCCGCAGGCGGTTCCTTTGAGCCGGTCGCCCACTCGGTTGCGTTCAGACGTCAAGCGTCTTGGCGCCACTGCCGAAACCGAGAACCAGAAGCGATTCTCCAACACGAGGAGAGCCTGTTGAAACGCTGGATGCATGTACTCGTGGCTGAAGCGGCCAGTGATCCGACCCTACGCCGAATGATCCGGCGGCGGCGACGCATTCGCCATGCCGCAACCGAGCAGGAATGTATGGATCTTGCCTACGGGGCCGCCGCGGACGTGATGCTGCTCGTGATCGATGAGGGGGAATTCGGCGATCCCGAACTGCCGAGCCGCCTGCGCTTCGTCTCGCGCAACGCCTTCCCGATCCTCGGAATCGCGCCGCGCAACCTGCCCACGCGGCGGGAGTGGCTGCGCGGCGGACTGCACGCGATCCTCGCGCGTGAGGATCTCCACCCCAACGAACTCGACCGCACGCTCCGTCACTGGGTGCGCTATCGCCGGATGCAGCGGCGCCTCTACGCCGCCGATCGGCGCGCGCTACAGTGGTGGAAGGATCTGATCGAGGCGTTGGACGAAGTCCGCGGGCGCCTGGAGCGAGGCACGGACTCGATCGACGCCTTTGTCGGCCTGCTCGACGGACCGGCCGAGCTGCCGGCTGCGCGCCGCCGGCGATACCTGGATCAGGTCCGCTCGCATCTGGCCGAAATGAGCCAGATCGCCACCGACCTCGACGTCGCGGCGCGCACGATTCAGCTCAAAGGGCTGGAACGCAGCGAGCGCAATGCGCGCACGCACCGCCCGGCGCTCAGCCCCGAAGATTGGCTGACCGGGATCGTCCTCGAAGAGGGCGAGGAGCGCGCAGCCAACGCATCCGGTGATCCGGTCGATGATCCGGCGGCCGACGACTCGCAGGAAGGACATCGACGGTTCGGAAGCTGACCGCGCCGCATCGCCGACCACGTGCCTTCTCGCTCCCACGCTGAGCACGGAGCGCCATCCACGCCGCCCGCGGGCCGATCTGCGGCCGCTTCCCCCGCGCGCCTAGCGCAGACGCAAGATGCGCACCCCGTTCGCCGGCCCTGGGACCGCGAGAGGGCGGGCGAAGTAGACGCCCGCGGCGACCGGCCGGCCTCCGGCATCGCGGCCGTCCCAGATCCACTCGCTGCCGTCGCCGGCCAGATCGAGGATGCGGATGCGTCGCCCGCCGGCATCCCAGATCGCCAATCGCCGGTGTGTGTCGCTTGCCGACCTCTCCTGCGCCGCGGTCGGGGGGCGGATCAACGCCAAGCGCGTCGGACCGCAGCTCGGGTTCGGGTGTGGGGGAGCGATCTGGAAGGCGGGTTCTGCCGGCCGCTGCGGCTCGATGCCGGCCGGGTCGCTGCCGGGGATGAAGTCGGCCAGGATCCAGTGGTCGGGGTCGAGCTTCAACCGCCGCGGAGGCGCCGGGGTCGCGACGAGGAAGGATTGCTCGGCGAGGCTGTCGTGCAAGACGGTGCGCCACAGCGAGCCGTCGGCGAGCTCGAAGACGGCGTCGATCGGCATGCGGAACGGTCGCGGCCCACTCCAGGCCTGGACGAGATCGATGCGGGCATGCGTGCGTCCATCCGGCTCGGTGGCGAGCGCTTCCCACGCGTAGGCATAGACCGGGCGCCCCTCGCCGTAGACCCACTGGCGGAAGAACCAGCTCAGGCGGCGCCCCGAGACCGCTTCAAAGGCCGCCTGCAGGTCGTCGGTGACCGCCGCTCCATACCCGTGCTCGGCGCCGTAGTGGTGCAGGGCGGCGAAGAACGTGCTGTCGCCGACGACGTGCCGCAGCATGTGCAGCACCCAGGCCCCCTTGCGATAGACGGTCGAGTTGAAGGTGAAGTCGGGTGCATAGACCGAGCCCGGGAACGAAGGCGCTTCGTAGCGCTCCATGATCGTGCGCAGGCTGTCGGGCCCGGCGAGGTGCTCCGCCCAGAGCGCCTCGCTGTAGACGGCGAAGCCCTCGTTGAGCCAGATGTCGCGCCAGGTGCCACAGGTGACCCAGTCGCCCCACCACTGGTGGGCCAGCTCATGCACCACGACCCAGTCCTGCGCCCCTTCGAGATCGAAGAAATAAGCCCCCATGCTCGAAATTGTCTGGTGTTCCATGGCGCCCGGCCAGGGCCACTCGGCCATGCCGTACTTCTCCTGCAGGAACGGGTACTCGCCGAAGCGCTGGGCCAGCGCGCCGATCGCTTCAGCAGTGAAGGCCCAGTCGTGCTCGGCGCGTGCGAGGTCCTCGGGGTAGGCGTAGAACTCGAGCGGCATCGTGCGGCCGTCGCGGGCGGTGTAGGTCCCTTCGAAGTGCGCGAAGTTGGTGGCGACGAAGCTGACGAGATAGGTCGTGATCGGGTAATGCTCGGCCCAATGGAAGCACAAGCGACCGTCCGCCAGCGGCGCGACTCCGACCTGGTGCCCGTTGGAGACCGCCGTCATCGAATCCGGCACGACGAAGCGCAGGTCGGCGGTGAACTTGTCGTCCGGGCGGTCTTTGCACGGCCACCAGGAGCGAGCCGCTTCGGGTTGACTGAGGCTGAAGACGACCGGCGCCCCGTCGTGCTCGGCCCAGCCGATGCCGTGCAAGGGGGCCGGCTGTGGCTGTCCGGAGTAGCCGATGAAGACCGACACCGTCTCTCCCGCCGCCCCGAGCTCGGCGGGGCGAATGTGCAGGCGATCCTCCGCTTGGACATAGTCGGCCGGGCGGTCGTCGACGCTGAGGGCGTCGATCTGCATGTTGTCGAAGAAGTCGAAGACGATCTCGACCGGCGGCGGATCGGAGAGGCGCAGTTCCCAGCGCACCGCGCCGGTGACCGCCAGGCGGTCGAAATGCGGCTCGAGCGTCAGCTCGACGTGGAGCGCATCGAAGCCGCTCTCATCCGGGTCGCGCTGCGGCCGGAGGTGCCAGTCGGCGCCATCCGCGGGGCGCAGGTCGGCCGTCTTCCCCTCGCCCTGCAGGCCGGGCATGGCCCGCGCGGTCTTGCCCGCGAGGTCGGTCGCTGGTTCGGCGAGGTGCGCAGCGGCGCCGGCCGCGCCGGCGGAGACCAGCGCGGCGATCGCCGCCGTCCGCAACTGCGCCACGGCTCTCATCGCTCCCCCCCGGCCGACGCCGACTGCGGGGCAGCCTGGCTGAACGCCAGCAGGCGCCGGATCAGGCGCTGCGTTTCGTCGTTGGGCGTGGATGCTCCCGCGCTCAGACCGATGCGCTGCGGCGCGCGGGGCAGCCACCCGGTCTCGATGCGGGGATCGGTCGCACCGGGGGGCAGATGCCGGATGCGCTCGGCGCTGAGCAGATCGTCAGCCGATTCGACGTGGTAGGTGCGCGTCTCATCGTGGCCCAGGCGGGCCAAGTGTGCCGTGTTGCTCGAGCGGAACCCGCCGATCACGATCAGCAGATCCGGGCGGAAATCGGCGAGCAGCGCGCGGACCGCATCCTGGCGCTTCTGCGTCGCGGGGCAAAAGGTGTCGAGCATGCGGAAGTGACTGCGGCCGGGAGTCTGGCCGCGGCGGTGGGCAAGGGCCGCGCGCAAGAGCTCGGCGATCTGCTCGGTTTCCTGGCTGAGCATCGTCGTTTGATTGACGAGCCCGAGGCGCTCGAGGTCGCGCGCGGCATCGAATCCGGGACTGGCGCCCGCGCGCAGGACCGGGGCGAGAGCGATGGCGGGATCGGCGATGCTCTCGGCCAAGCGTCCGGCGCTACGCCGATCGCGGACCACGATCCAGGGGCCGGGGACACGCGAGGCCGTGGCGCGCGTCTCCTCGTGCTCGCGCTTGCCGTGAATGACCAGCGTCAACCCGGCCGCCGCGAATTCGGCGGCCGCCTTCCAGACGCGCCGCACCCAGCCACAGGTCGTGTCGATCACCTCGCAGCCGATGCGCTCGAGCTCGCGTTCCTCCTCGATCTCGATCCCGAAGGCGGGGATGATGACGCGGTCGGCGGGTGTGATCGCCGCCAGGCGGTCGGGCACGCCGGGCTCCGGGAGGCGCGCCACCCCGCGGGCGCGGAGACGATCGTTGATCGCCGGGTTGTGGATGATCTCGCCCGTCAGCCAGAGGCGCGGGGCCGGGTCGGATGCGCGCGCTGGCGATGCAGCCACGGCGGCGAGGGCCCGGGCGACCGCCCGCTCGACGCCCTGGCAGAAGCCGAACGCTTCGGCAAGCTGCAAGACGAGGCCGGGACGCTCGATGCGTCCGCCGGCGCGACGTAGTTGCGCCAGAGTGATCTCGTCGTCCATCGTCGCCACCTCGATTGGGGAGCGGGGCCGCGGCGCGCCTCCCGGTGACACTGCCCCACAATGCACGTGGGGCGCCGCCACGCTCTGCTGATGGTACCATAGCGCCCGGTCTGAGTTGCGTGGCCGTTGGGGTCGTCTCGTGCGGAAGGGAGAGGGGCATGGAGCAGGAGCATTTCGAGCGGGCGTCAAACGACGGCGCCGCGTCCGAAGCGGAGCCGTTTCGGTCGGGCTACATCGCCATCTGCGGCTTGCCGAACGCGGGCAAGTCGACGCTGCTCAACGCGCTCGTCGGGGAGCGCCTGGCGATCGCCACGCGCAAACCGCAGACGACGCGCCGGCGCATGCTGGCGATCCTTTCGGGCGAGCGGCACCAGGTTGTCTTCCTCGACACGCCTGGGATTCTTGAACCGCGCTACGAGCTGCAAGGTGTGATGATGCGTCAAGTTGAGCAGAGCCTTGCCGATGCCGACCTCTTGCTCTACGTGACCGATGTCCGCCAGCCGGAAGTGGCGCCCGGCGTGCAACAGGCCGCGCGCGGCAAGGCGCTGTGCGTGGCGCTCAACAAGGCGGACTTGCTCCCGCACGCCGAGGCCGCCTTGCCGGCGATCGACGCCTTGCACCAAGCGGTGCCCGCGGCGGAGTTTCACGTCGTTTCAGCGCTCAAGAATGCGGGGATTGCGGCGCTGCGCGAAGGGTTGGTGGCCCACATGCCTGCGGGCCCTCCCTATTACCCGCCCGAGCAGCTGACGGAACATCCGGAGCGGTTCTTCGTCGGCGAGCTGGTCCGCGAAACGATCCTCGAGCGGTATCGCCAGGAGGTGCCCTACAGTGCGGAGGTCGTGATCGAGGAGTTCCGCGAGCGCTCCGGGGCGAAGGACTACATCGAAGCCTTGATCTATGTCGAGAGCGAGTCGCAGAAGGGGATCCTGATCGGGCAGCGCGGCCAGGCGATTCGAGAGCTGGGGCAAGCGGCCCGGCGCTCGATCGAGGGGTTTCTCGGGCGGCCCGTTTTTCTGGCGCTCAGGGTCAAGGTGCTTCCGAACTGGCGGCGCGACGAGCGTGCCTTGCGCCGTCTTGGATACTGAGCGGCGCACGATCCGCGCGCTTGACATCATTCCGCGCTTGGCGGACCCTAATCCGCACTGCGTCCATATGTTAGTCAGGTGAAAGGAGTCGAGCTTGGGTCAGTTCAAGCGCACCCTCGTGACCAGCGCGCTGCCCTATGCCAACGGGCGGATCCACATCGGACACCTGGCCGGCGCCTACCTGCCAGCCGACATCTTCGTGCGTTTCCTGCGCTTGCGGGGTGAGGAGGTCATCTACGTCTGCGGCTCGGATGAGCATGGCGTTCCGATCACGCTGCGGGCGCTCGAGGAGGGTGTCACCCCGCAGGTGATCATCGACCGCTTTCATCAGGCGAACGAAGCCGCCTTTGCCGCGGCGCGGATCGAATTCGACATCTACGGTCGCACTTCGTGGCCCGAGCACCATGTCCTGACCGGCGAGTTCTTCCAGAAGCTGATGCAGGGCGGCTACATCGAGAAGCAACGCATCGAGCAGTACTACTCGGCGAAGATGGAGATGTTCTTGCCCGACCGCTACGTCGAGGGCACGTGTCCCAAGTGCGGCAACACGAATGCCCGCGGCGACCAGTGCGATGCGTGCGGCACCTCGTACGAGGTGACTGCCCTGGGCGACCCGCGCTCGGCCGTCCCGGGCGATGGCACGACGCCCGTCTTGCGTGAGAGCATGCACTGGTTCTTCCGCCTCGACCGCTTCCAAGAGGAGCTGACGCGCTGGCTCGAGTCGAAGCCGGACTGGCGGGCGAACACGCGCGGCGCAGCGATGAGCTGGTTGCGCGAGGGCCTGCGCGCCCGGTGCGTCACGCGCGACACGAAGTGGGGGGTCGAGATCCCGGTTGCGGATCCGGATCGCGAGGGGAAGCGGATCTACGTCTGGTTCGATGCGCCGATCGGCTACGTCACCAATACGCTCGTCTGGGCTGCGCGCCAGGGGGATCCCGACGCTTGGCAGCGCTACTGGAAGTCGCCCGACTCGCGCATCGTGCACTTCATCGGCAAGGACAACATCCCCTTCCACGCGATCATCTTCCCCGCGATGCTGCTCGGCCAAGGTGACTACCAGCGCCCCGACGTCGTCGTGGCCAACGAGTACCTCAACTTCCTGCGGGCGGGCGAAGCGGCGGCGGTCAAATTCTCCAAGAGCCGCGGCACGGTCGTCGAGGTCGGCTCTTTCGTCGAGACCTACGGCGTCGACCGCCTGCGCTACTACCTGACGGCGATCGCGCCCGAGACGGCCGATGCCGAGTTTTCCTGGACCGACTTCCGGCACCGCACGAACGGCGAGCTGGCCGATGTGCTCGGCAATTTCATTCATCGCTCGCTCAGTTTCGCGGTGAAGAACTTCGAGGGCCGGGTACCGGCGGCAGCGGCGCTGGGGGCGGCCGACGAGGCGGCCCTCGCGGTCGTCGCCCGGCAACGCGACGAAGTCGCGCGCCTGCTCGAGCGATTCCAGTTTCGCCAGGCGCAGGCGGCGATGATGGAGGTGGCGCGACACGGCAATCGCTATTTCGACGAGCAGCAGCCCTGGGTGACGCGTAAGGTAGATCGCGCGCGCTGCGGGACGACGCTGCACGTCTGTCTACAGCTCGCCGCCGGGCTGGCGGGGTTGATGGCGCCATTTCTCCCGGAGAGCGCGAGTCGTTTGGCGGGTATGCTCGGAATGGAGCAGGTTGCGGTGCCGGGCAGTTGGCCTGCGATCGGAGAGACGCAACTGGAAGCGGGCGCGGCGATTGAGAAGCCCCGCATCCTGTTCCCGAAGCTGGAGGAAGACGAGATTCCAGAGGCTTGAGGGCCCTCGCCCAGCGGGGGTGGGGCTCGGACAACGGTGTGTGTGGGAGGAAGCGATGAAGTGGGCAGCGCAAGCGTGCGTCCGGTTCGTGCGAACCGTGGCGCCAGGTACGACGCTTCTCGGCTTGGCGCTCCTGATCGGGGTCGGGTGCGGCGGCGAGCAGGGCGAGGAGCAGCGGGACATCGCCGCCGAAATCGAGGCGCGCCGGCGCGCCGCGAGCGCTGAGCTGGCCGGGCGCGCGCCCGCGGAGGCGGCCAAGGATGCGGTCGCCGAGAATCAGCCGCCACAGGCGAAGTTCGAGGCGCTGCCGCTCGAAGCGTATGCCAACATGACGCCGATCAGTTTCGACGCCACGCTGACGAATGACGACTTCGACTTGTCGACCGAAATGCGCAAGCGCTGGGACTTCGACGGTGACGGCCAGTGGGACACCGGCTTCATGCGCGCCAATCACGCCCAGTGGACCTATCGGGAGTCGGGCGACTACCAGCCGCGGCTGCTGGTGCGCGATTCGGGCGGTCTGATCGACACGACCCGCGGGCCGGTGATCGCCGTGCGCCTGCCATGTCCAGCGCCGGATGTCGAGATGACCGACATCAACATCCGCTCGCCGCACATGAATGAGACGTTCAAGCTCTCGGACTACGAAGGAGCGCCGCTGCTCGTCTGGTTCGCGGCGCCCAGCAAGTGATGTGACATGGAGCGGCAGTTTGCCGTTCTGGATAGCCTCGGCGCCCGCGTGCGGGCCGAGGGCGACGGGTTGCAGGACCTACAGGTCGTGGCCGTCTTGGATCACAACCGCAGGGAGCGCGTCAACGCAATGGTGGGCGCAGTCACGCTTCCGGTGCTGTGGGATACCGAGGACGAAGATTTCCGCGAGCTCTATGGCGCCTCCAAGCACAAGTGCTTCTTTTTCTTCGACGCTGAGCGCTGCCTGCACGAGGCTGGTTTCGATGCCAACCTGGAACAGCGGGCAGGTCGCCTCGCGCTCTACAACAAGGTGCACGAGGTGCTGGGGGCCGGTTCGCGGGCGAGCGGCGCGGCGGGGAATGCGTCGGCCGGCCGCCCGGCGGCGGCCGGGTAGTCATGGGCGGGGAGTTGCGCAACCGATTCAGTTGGAGTCATAGCCGCAGCGAGACCTTCCGCGACTGCCCGCGGCGCTACTTCTATCACTACTACGGTTCCTGGGGCGGCTGGCGCGCGGATGCCGATCCCCGCGCGCGCCGGCTCTACATGCTCAAGCAGCTCAAGGCGCGCCAGATGTGGGCCGGTAGCCTGGTGCATGACACGATCGCCCAGTTGCTCGGCCAATGGCGGGCCGGGCGTACGGCGTCGCCCGAGCCAGGGGCGTGGGCGGAGCAGGCCATTGTGCGTATGCGCCGCGAGTTCCGCCAATCGCGTGACGGCGCGTATCGGGAACGCCCGGGCAAGGCGCTGGGGCTGATCGAACACCACTACCGTGAGCCGCTGCCGGATGACGAGTGGCGGGCTTTGGCCGAGACCGTGCGCCGCTCGCTCGAGGGTTTCTGCGAGCATCCGCAGGCCGGTGCCCTGCGCGAGCTCGAGCCGGGCGCCTGGCTGGCGCTCGAGGAGCTCGACACGTTTCCGGTCGCCGGCGTGCCGGCCTACGTCAAGCTCGATCTCGGCTACCGCAGCGCGGGGGGCACCGTGCGCATCGTTGACTGGAAGACGGGCCGCCGCCGCCCGCGGCCGGATGGATTGCAGCTCGGCTGCTATGCGCTTTACGCCGTTGCGCGCTGGGACATTGCTCCCGAGGAGATCGAAGTCTGCGAAGTCAATCTCAATACGGCCGAGGAGGCGGCGGCGAGCGTGAGTGCGGATTCCCTGGCCGAAGCGCGCCAGGCGATTGAGGCCTCGATCCGCGCGATGCAAGCGCGGCTGCGCGACGTCGCGCAGAACACGGCCGAGGTCGACGACTTCCCGGCGCAGGTGGAGGCCCGCACCTGCCGGCGCTGTCCCTTCCGGGAGGCCTGTCCCGAGTATCAGCAGGAGTGCGGATGAGGGCAGCGGCGAACGGCGAACGGCTGGCGGCGATCCTGGCACGCATCGACGGACGGGGATACCGCGCCTACCGGGACATCGAAGGCTGCTACGATCTCGGCGGGTTCGAAGTCGAGATTGCCCACGTCCAGGGTGATCCATACGCCCCTCCCTCGCGGGTGCACGGCTCGATCGATCTCGCGGCGGCGGGCTTCGCCGGAGCAGCCGCATGGCCGGCCGCCGAGCGGCTCGCGCTGACCGACTTCCTCGGCCGCGCGCTCG
>Ga0180434_10001070_pt1 | contig 40012 bp, 70 predicted proteins | sample SS_ome_7_FD_132453 | JGI IMG/M metagenome (GOLD analysis project Ga0180434, IMG submission 132453) | Hypersaline lake sediment archaeal communities from the Salton Sea, California, USA - SS_1_D_2 metaG | ecosystem: Environmental > Aquatic > Non-marine Saline and Alkaline > Hypersaline >... | reverse complement strand
GCAGTTGACAAACGCCTTGCGATATGCTATAATGACCTCTCGTCAGTATAGGTATTATCTAGGCTCCCGACGAAAGGCTCTTTGAATGAGGAAATTGAAAAATCGTGAAAAATGCTCGATTTCGCGATTACGCAACACTCTCTATGTCAGAATTCACAGGGCTCGAAAATCGGGAGTTGATTGCTCTGTAGAGTTGATGAGGCTTGCAAGCCTCCGTCGCGGAAGGAAAGAAGGGTCGAGCAGCATAAATTTTCGCAAAACGGGGGCGAAAGTGGAATACGAGCCTCTCTCGAAAAGCCTGGAAATGTTTGGGGAAATGGTGATAGACCGTATGAAGGGAAATGTTCCCTGGACTGAGAGAGAGGACTTTCGCCAAGACCTTTGGGTTCTCCTCCTCGACCCCTGCGTCAGGAGGGCCCGCAGCCCGGAGAGGTATTTTCTGACGGCGGCCCGAAATTTGCGCTATGCTCGCTTGCGCTCCCGCGCGGAAAGGGAGCAGCCGGCGGGGGACCTTGCCGACGTGGAGGACCCTGGTTGCTGCGAGTTTTTGGAGTCTTCCCGGGAGCCGTTGCGCGAGATCTATGAGAGCGGGGAGCTTTTGGCGCGCGTGCGTGAGGTGCTTGCGCGGACGGGTGAAAGGCCCTCACGGTGGACGGTCCGAACGGCAGTAAGCGAGATTTTTTCTGTGAGCCTGCTCGAGGCAGGAAGTATGCTATCTCGAGCGGAGAGGGGGGAGGCGTGAGCGAAGACCTGGAATTGCCCCACCAAGACCTGAGAGAGCTTTCCCGGGTGATCTCGTCCCTCGAAGGGCTAGCGAGGACACTTAAAAAGTACCGGGCGAATGAAATCTCGAAAATCACGCCGCGCGATCGCGCGGAGCTGCAGAGAATAAATTTGCGGCTGCTCGTGGAGCGGACGACAGTGCAGAGGCGCAAGGAGGCCGACGAGGCGACAGCCCGGGAAATTTACAAGGCCTGGATCGTGGGGGACACGGCCCGGCTGAAGGCCTTCTGGAAAAACACGCGACGGATTTCGACCGAGGACCTGGTGCGCTTAGGTCTCATGCTCGATCCCGATTTCGGCCACTTCACGAATCGTCAGGCTTGCCGGGAGAAGTTGCGAAATATGCTCGGGATCAGCCCTGAGCGCCGGGTGGGTTACGGCTGGGTGTACCGGCCCCAGTTCGGCCAGTGGAGGGGGCCTTTTCGCACGAAAAAGCAGGCCATGGTCGAGGCCGTACTCGAGACACGGGAGACTTTCGTTTTGGCTCGCGTTCGGCTGTGCGGAATTTCGGAGTTTTGCCCCCCGGGGGAGGCGATAATAGACCACCTCTCGAAGCGGGCCGTCGCCGAAATTGGAAAGGTGGCTTATGGCTGGCCGGACGTGCCGCCGGCCGCCGTGTTCGACATGCAGGCACGGATGATGAAGGCCCTCGAGGACTGGGCCCGCCGCTGGAACGCTCAGCCGGAGTTTTTTGTGGTCGAGTCTGAGGAGGAAATAAGCCGGGACTACGAATTCCCGGTCGGCTTTTTCGAGGAGGTGCAAGGGCTCGAGCAAAAACGCCTCACAGATGGAGGGGAAAGGAAAGCCGATGAAGAATAAAAACGTTTTGGCGGTGCTTTTGGCGGCTTTGCGGGGACGGGGGCACCGTGTTTTGTTCTTACCGGACCAACGCGCTTTGCTGTTCGTACCCCCGAAGGTCAACGTGACCGAACCGGCCGCGCGCGACATGATTGCGCGTTTGGGATTCGACGTGGCTGTCGTCACTATCGAAAACATGGTGATAGACGCGGCGTCCGGCAAGGGAAAAGAGGGGACGTCTACGGCCGTCGACCTGGGGGATTTCTATGAAAACTAGTCCCGAGAGCGATGTGGAACTCGTCCCGGGCGACGAGAAGAAGTTTCTGACAGCCGGCGAGCTAGAGATTGTGACCAGGTTCTCACGCCGCGTCAGCGTGTTCGAGACCGTGATGGGAGAAGCCAATTACGCCGGGCGCGACGAAATCTTGAGCGCCCTCAACTTCGCCCGCCGGCTGATGAAAGCCAGAAAACTCTTGTCCCAAAAGGAGTAATCGTGGAACTACTCAAAATCGCCATGGCCGAATCCACGGTGGAAATCCCGCACACCGGCCCGGGGTTTGGCCTTGACGATTCCCATTCAGAAGGCCAAAAACCCGACAACGCCGCACCTCTGAGGGAGATGGCCGGGCCGTCGAGTTTTCGGCGGCCTGGCGCGCGGGAGTCTCTCCCGGGGGTCCCCAACCCGGGCGAGACGAAAAAGTTTCGAATCCGAAATCTACACAGATTACTTAAGGAGATCACCGATGTCGGTGCTGGTTATACAGCGTAAATGCAAAAATTGCGGCGAGATGAGGCCATTCGAGAAGCGAGGGGTCAACCACGTCCTCCATTTGCTTCTCACTCTCGTCACGGTCGGGCTGTGGGCCGTAATGTGGCTCTTGCTCGTGTTATTCAATTGCTTCCACTCCTACCGTTGCCGAACTTGCGGCGGGAAGTGAGGGGATCTATGCGTGAGCATTTCATTTTCTCTCTTTCCGGAGATCCCCAGGATTTGCGGACACTCCTCAATGCCTTCCTGGAAAACCCGAATCCGGGGCGAATATATTCGTTTCAGCCCCGGAGATCCTTGAACGGGTACGTAGTCCTCATTTCGGAGACCGAGCAGGAGCGAAAAAAGCGGCTGGAGGACGAGAAGTATTGCGTTCAAGTGAACTTCCGGGTCGCTCCGGATCCCGAAAAGTGTATAAAGGAACTGAAGGACGAGACCGAGGCGGGGGAGAGGGCCAAAGAGGAGTCTCCCGACCAGGAGGATCCTCCGTTTTGAAAGAAAGGATTCAAATGCATTCCCAGCAAAAGCAGATACTTTCCGAAGGCCTGCACGTAATCACGAATCTGGCTTTCTGTCGCGAGGTGGCAATGTCGATCCTCGTCAGCCAGATGATCGACCAGGCCGCCGATATGGGCGCCGATCCTAAAAACATGCTTATCGGTTACTTCGCGGCGCTCCACCATGCGAACCGGGAGGCCTTCTCCGCGAAAGCGGCGGAAATGGCGGCTTCAGCCAGCCGCGACGAGCTGGAGGCTGCGATTAACAGCAGGGAAATCATGGAGGAGTTCGACAGGCAATTTAAAATACTCCAAGACGCAGCCATCATAAAACTCAACGCATTACTCGCGGTCGAGAAGGAGAACGCATGAAAACACAATTTCGAAAGGGGTCTGGCCCGAGGAAAGCCAGGTCCGAAGGACAAAAGCGCCGGCGCAACCTCCGCCGGCATTTCCCGGGCGAGATGCAGGCCCACAAGGTGAAGAGGGCCCGGCGTCGCGGGAAATGCGAGAAGCGTCAGGCCGTTCGCGCCGCGTGGTGGGAGAATCTGAAAAAGCTCCTGGCAAGCGAGAAGGAGGCTGAAGCCAAGGAAAAAGCCCGGAGGGAAGAAGCCAAGGCGAAGGCCTCCGGAACAAACGATTTGCGTGTGGCGGCCGACGTAAAAAAATCCTAATCTTTTCTCAGGGGTGAGAATATGGGAGACGAGAATCTCGAGCTGGTAGATGCAGCAAAGATGGCGGCGGCAGAGACATCGCCACCAGCTACCAGGGGGGACAAGGCAAAAAAACAGAAAGCGGCCCCTCCGCCGGATCCGGCCTGCAAACCGTGCGGGCTGTACCTCAAGGGGTGCAAGACTCCCCTCATGTTTGGCACGCTCCCGGCGAAGGAGCCAAAGCCTGGCCGGAGATACATGGGCGTCGGGGAAGCTCCCGGATACCACGAGGACGAAAAGAGCCATCAGGTATTCACGGGGCCGTCCGGGACTAAGAAAGATCAACTCTTCCGGGAAGCCGGAATAGACCCCGAAACGGTATACTTTTCGAACGCCGTGAAATGCCGCCCCCCCGACAACAACCTCGCAGACAAGAAGCCTATCAAGCATTGCAGAAGCTTTCTGCTTTCGGAGATTGACGCCTACAAGCCCGACATCATAATCGCGCTTGGAGGCGTCGCCGCCCACGGGCTCACCGGGCGCCCGCGCTCAGTCTCCGACGTTCGTGGGGGCATCGAGAGGATCAACGTCAACGGTCGGACCTACCCCGTTGTGGTCACATACCACCCCGCTTTCGTTCTTCGCTCTCCGGCAAACGAAGAAAAAGTGATCGTCGACTTGACGATTGCGCGGAGGTTCCTCGAGATCCGCCCGCCAGGCGTCGAATACGTCACCGTCGATGAGCCCGGGATTTTGGATCTCGTCTTCGAAGTTGCATCCTCGAGCCCTCGCGTCGCCGTCGATGTCGAGACGACGACAGTGGCCCCGTACTCGCCAGGGGCCCGGGTTCTCTCCTGCTCTTGCACCTTCGAGTATGAGGGGGCAAACACGACCTTCATTTTCCCTCTTCGCCATCGAGAAAACAAGCTTTCTCGGAGAGTGCAAAGTATGATAGAAGACGGTCTGCGGGGGGTCCTGGAGACATCGGAGGAGGTGATTTTTCACAACTCCATTTTTGATGTTGCCTTTCTCGAGGGAATGTTTCCCGGGTTACGGCTCCCGGCTGACAAGATACGGGACACGATGGTCGAGCATTACCTGGCCGTGACGGAAGAGAAAGGGACTCACGGGCTGAAGATGCTCGGAAACCAGTACACTCAGCACATCGACTACGACCACGAAGTGGAGGAGTTTTTCGCGTCGCGCCGTGTGGCGAAAAACAATCGACAGTACGAGGACCTGCCTTTTGAGGATGTCCTACTCCCCTACAACGCTTTCGACACGGAGGTTACAGCCGACGTGGGGCGTGTCCTTTGGCCTATGGTCGAGGCCGAAGGACAGGACGGGGTGTATGAGGACCTGATGCGGCCGGCCTTGCGAATGCTCCTCGACGTGCAACGCAATGGAGTGTGCCTTGACTTTGGGGCCCTAAAAGAGATCGAGGCGGTTTTGCGTGCTGAACGCTGGAAGGCCTCGTCCGATCTCGCGCGGGACGAACACGCCGTGGAAGCGTGCAAGCGATGGACAAAAGTCAAAGAGGACAAGGCGAACGCGCGGCGCAAGAGCAAGATCACGCTCGACACGTTGGAATTCAACGTCAACTCCACGGATTGCATGAAGATACTGCTCTATCAGGTCCTGGGCCTTACCCCGATCGAGTACACCGAAACCGGGGCTCCCTCTACGAACAAGGAAGTTCTGAAGGCCTACGAGGAGGCCACGGGCCTCTCGGTATTCGAGAAAATTCTCGAGGTGCGCCGGGTCGACAAGCTCTTGGGGATGTACTCTGAGGAAAAGATTTCCGGCTGGCTGGGTGATGATGGACTCGCTCATCCAGAGCTAAAGCCTTGTGGAACCGTGACTGGTCGGCTTTCTTCGGCAAGGCCGAATTTTCAGAACTTTCCTAAAAAAGGCGACATGAAGGTAGTACGGAGCATCGTGAAGTCACGATTCCCGGGGGGTAAAATCGTCCGGGCCGACTATTCGCAAATAGAACTCCGAATACTCGCAATGAAATCCGGCGATGAGAACATGCTGCAGGCATTTCGCGACAAGGAAGACATCCACACGGCCATACTCCTGCAGATGTTCGAAATGGGCAGGGAAGAGTACCTGGCGCGACCTGAAGACGAGAGGGATCGCCTCCGCCGCGTGGCTAAGACCATAGACTTTGGGATCATCTATGGACAGCAAGCCGTCGCCCTCGCAAAAAAACTCACGTCAGAGCTGGGAAGGCAGGTGACGCCGGAAGAGGCCCAGGAAAAAATGGACGTTTTTTTGCGAAAGCACGGGGGCGTCTCTTCCTGGATCGAGGAAACGAAGCGAAAAGCGGCCGAGACGCTTTCGATTACCACGAGCTTCGGACGCCGGAGACGCCTCGTGGCCCTGGCTTACCCCGAGAACAGGGAGACCTACAGCGAGGCGGAGAGGCAGGCCGTCAATGCTGGCATACAGGCCGACGCAAGTGATTTGACTCTCTTCTCTGCGATCAAGGTCAACGATGAATTCCGAAGTCGGGGAATGAAAGCAAAACTAATCGGGCTCATCCACGACGAAATGCTGGCTGACGCTCCCGAATCCGAAGCCATGGATGTCGCCAAAATAATCAGAGAAAAGATGCTCGACGTCCCGAAGTTTATCACTGTCCCGGTGGAGGTTGAGGTTGAGATCGGGCCTAACTGGAGAGACACGGAGGTGGTGGATGTCTGAAGAGCTTATAAAGTCGGCAATCAAGACATACGCTGAGGACAGCGCAGGCATGGAGACTCCGAGCATTTCCGTTTGGTCTCCTAATCGGAGAATCCGCTGGGAACTTAAAAGGTTTTGGAGGGGAGTAAAGATACGGTGTTCTCTTCATTCTGTTGTCGAGGCAGGTGTTTCCGTACCGCTTGCCGTTGACGTTTCTGAAAAGGAGTTGTAGGATGAAAACAATTGTTTCCAAGCATGTTAAAGGAGAAGGAGAGATGACCGAAGAGATAGCGTCCTGTGGGATTTGCGGTTGGTCCGGGTTGCTGTACGATGTTCGGATTACGCCGGACGGCCCCATATGCCCTGCCTGCTCTAGCTCTATTGACATTCCGTCCTCCCCCGATGAGGACGAAGAGCAAGTAAGAATAGGTCTTCTGGTTTCGGAGGGGCATACGGAACACTGCGCCCGCCGGCAGGTCTGGGGGGATGGGGATTGTGAGTGCGGTAAACTTCTTCGGGACCCCTATTGGTGGAAAGGAGCATAGCGATGAGCGAAGACGGGGGAAGCGATTGCACGGCGGCATTTGTCGTAGTAGCTTTAGGTCTTATTTTTTACGGTGTTATGGTGCTTTGTAGCCTTTTTGGGCTATAAACCGCCGCGCCTCCGTGCCGCCCCTACTGCGGCAGCCCTCTTATTGAGGGACGAGCGAATTTTAGCCATGCCCGCCCAGTGTGCCTGGGAGTTATTTTCCTGGTGGGAGAGGGGGGAAAACTGGAGGAAGTCGTGTGGAGGTAGACTTAATTTTAGAGAAAGGAGACGACGGATGGACGAGATTATCCCCGTGGTGCAGGTTCGCGTCGTCGGGAAAGAAGAGATTTTGCAGACTCGTGAGGATATTCGGGTTTCGGAGACATGGCACGTTTACCTTGCAGCAATGTGTAGGACGTTGGGCATAGAGGAGGGGCAGATCACCCTTTCGGTAGAGAATGGAGCCGTCCAGAAAATACACCTCTCTATCGAGAAGGAGCAGGGAATTAACATGTAGGGAATTAACAGGTGTCTCGTGTTCCGCCTGGACGGGCGGGTGGAGGAGGTACCATGACAGAGGAGAAAGAGGTCATCCGTAGCGCAAAGCAGGAATTGGAGGCCTGGCATGCTGGCAGACAGTACGACCTGCCCGTTGTGCGCCGCCTCATCCCCGAGCTGGAACAGGCAATAGAGGAGGTGAGGGTGAAGGCGACAAAGGAAATGACGGACGGGTTTTCGGTGGGGCATCCCTTGGTGCTGCCGAAAACCCCGCTCCACCTCTGCCGCGGCATGCTGGAGTCGGTGGGAGGTGAGGGGAGCGGGCTGCCGGAAAAAGGCACGGGCACCGTCACCATCTCGGTGGCGGGCATGGACGGCGACGAGGTGCAACTTAGCGTATCCATCACGGATATTGTGGGGGAGAGGGCATAATGACTTGCTTCCCGATCAGCCTTTTCACTACGAGGGGTATTTCAAGGAGAACATATGGAAATAGGCCGCTATTACCCAAAATATGCGTTCGTCACCCTCCTTTTGCAGGTGGTTAAGCCGTCGGACACGCACGAAATCATCGAGGCTTACCAGGAAAAAAAGCTTATCTCCGGCTGCACGATCCTGGACGTTCGGCCATCGAGGAACGAGGATTTGTTGGAATACGTAAGCATGACTCCTCTGGACGCCCGAGCGCTCGTGGCAAATGTCGCTGTGTCATGGGGAGAGGGGCAATGTGGAGACGCCGTGGCAACGCTTATGGCGAAGATAGCCACGCTTTTTCCTCGCGTGAAGGCGGAGTTCGAGTACTTGCCCTGGGCAGAGTGGAAGAGAGTTGCGGAGGGTTAGCAGTTTTTGAGGTAAACAGGGCGTTTGTGTTGTAGGAGTTATCATGGACTGGAGTAGTTATTACCCGAAAGGAGACGACGGATGGAAATGAAGAAGATCACGGTGTCCGCACACACATGCGAAAATTCGCCCCCTCCTGTAAAGGAGGAGACGTTTCCTGTCACAGTCACCGATGAAGAGCTTTTGGGGTTCTATGCCAACGAGGTCAGGAAAGAAGCTGCGATGTCCACGCCCCCATGTACGTCGTTGCATTACGCGCACCATATTCTTTTGCGCATGAAAGGAAATAGGTAGGATGGGAGGAAACGAAATTCGATGTAGTAGTTGTGGGGTTTTACTGAGGAATCTGACAACAGACACCGCGTGGGGAAGCCTGGGGGAGGAAGTCCACGCGCTGTTCCTCTGCGGCGAATGTGCAAAACCCGGTAAAAGTCACACTCTGCCTTTGGATAATCTGTCCGGGGGCGAAAGCGAGGAAACGACAGGAGAACTCTCCGACGTCCTCAAGGGTCCCAGTGTGGGGGAGCCATGTGGCAAAGTCGAATACGTGGATGGAAAGAAACTTGCCCGCTGCATCACTTGCAGGTTATCCGGACGCGTGGAGCATAGGGACGCGGACAGCGACGCCTGGGTGAAATTTCCATGCCAGCTTTTCGGCTATCCGCCCTCTGGCTATCGCGTCGATTACTGTAGCCGATACGAAAGCTGGACGGGTGAAGAGCCGGTCCGATACGCCAGTGACCACATGATTCCCCCGACAGGCGGAAGCCGGGCGTTTCCTCCGGCGACGGCGAAGAGAGTCCCGTCGAGTTGGTTTGCGGGGACATGCAAACAGTGCGGGTACAATGTCGTGGTGACGCAGCCCGACGCGCAGGAGTTCCCGTATATGGATTACTGGTGGTACTGCAGCAACAAGAAATGCAAGCATCATACGAGAGGAGAACACACAGTGGACATGGAGCATCCTGACTGGGTAGGTCTGGAAGACTAAGGAGGCTACACACTGTGGACGCTGTAACAAACCTGCTGTCAGGTGCAGACGAAAGATCCCCGTCTTCGGAAGTGGCTCGGCGGAATCTGCCGAACTACCTTCACCAGTGCGAAGGCTGTAGCAGGATTTTCTTTCAGACCTACCTGCCCGGGCCGATTCTGTGCTTGTGCCCACGCTGTCTGTATTTAGTGTGTAAGCAGGCAATCATCAACAGGGAGCAATAAAACTTTCTCTCACCCGTGCTACGGTAAATGAGATTTTTTTTGGGGCGAATCGCTATTGGCGGAAGAATCGAAGCTGGAGGGGGAGATTCCGACGTTTCGTTCGCCGGTTTCGACGTCTCTTTACGAGGTGATTTTGTTTTAGGAGAAAGAAATTATGGGAGTGAGAGAAGACTTGGAAAGGGCAATGTCGCCCGACGAGCTGGATGAAATCATAACCGACGTGGCCCGATTTCTCGCAGAGCACCCCGACCCCGAAGATCGGGACTTTCACGCCTGGGCCGAGGGAGGGGGACTGGACGTCCACGAGGCCGAAGCGGCCGCTTACGTGCTGGCGACGAGGTACGCCAATCTGCTTTTGGTGGACGGGAAGTCAGTAAAGGGGGGGTTTTCCGAAGAGGACGCGGACCTCGAAGAACTCAAGGCCGGCGTCGAAGTCGAAAAGGAACACACGGACGACCCCATGCTTGCCAAAAAAATCGCTCTCGATCACCTGGCAGAACTCCCCGACTATTACACGAGGCTTCGTCGGATGGAGAGGTCTGGCCTTCGCGGGTAAGATTTCCCCTGGCCGCTTGCTCTACGGTTAGACAGTAGGAATCCCATTTCCGGTGACGGGAGGACGAGAGCGGGGCGCCCCGCGGCCATGCATCCGGCTTTGCGTTTGGGGGTTTGGCTATGGCTTGTCGAGATTGACGTGTGGAAAATTTGTATACGTCAACTACCCGCCACTGAAGTGGCAGGCTTGTAGGAAACTGCAAGCCTCACGTTGACCAGGCTTGAGCCGTGGTCGCAAGACTGACAGGCTACGTTGGTGTGGAGAGCCAAAGTTCGTACCCTGGGGTGCTTCTCCAGCCCCATATCACATGGTATGCTATTTGATACACACAATTCCGATTTCTTTTGATTTCTATCATACCCACATGGTAAATATTTTTGACCGAATTGTCAAGAGGCTGCTTTTTTGTCTGAGGGGGCAAATAGTGACTGCCGGTTCAGTCTACTGCGACCCAGCTTCGCCGGGTCGAACAAACTGTATAGAGGAGGCTGCGCTTCCTCCCCCGACTGAAGTCGGGGGTTTCCGGCGCAGAGAAATTCTATGAAGTTTACTGCTTGGATACGGAAAAGGATACTGAAGATCGGCGCGCCGGGGGAGATACTCGAAAACATGAACAAGAAAAAGCTCCCCTGCATGGAAAACCCGACGTTCGCCACTTTCCACGAAGACGCTGCTGACGGGGGCCCGGCTATTTTGCATGAGGTGGTGCTCACGAACACTATGTCGGGCGAGCCTTTGGTCTTGCATACCAAAAGCAACCGAGCCTACAAGCTCACTTGGCGCGATATAATCTCATTCGCCGTTGACAAAGGACTTGTTGACTTCTAGCCCGAATTATTCATGAATTCGCGGAAATCGGGCTCAATAGCAATTGATATCGACAAACCAAAAATTTGGAGGGGCAAAAAAAAATCCTCTTTTTCCCTATTAATTCAGTTTATTTTTTTGTAAACTATAAGGGAAAGGAGGATCATAAAATGTCTATAAATGTTAAAGACAGTGATACTCAAAACGATACCTTCCTGTCAATGATAAAAATTTTTTGGCAACTCGTCGCAGAAATTTCCGACAGAAGCGAAGGATTGCGGATGGTAGAAAATCGGATTGCAGAATTGATAGGAGTCTATGGCCGCGAGTCGCAGGACAAAATCATAACAAGGCTGAGAAACCTTATCGAGGTGCTCGATAGCGCCTACGAAGTCGAAATAGCTTCTCGAAAAGAGTTGGATGCAATCATAGAGGCCGTTCTAAAAAGTCTTGAAATCCTTGGCGTAGAGGAGATAAAGACGAGAGTGGGAGACCAGTTCGATCCTCATATACATCGTGCAATCGGAGTAAAATATCACCCTGAAATGGCGGATGGAAAAATTTTAGATATCGGACGCAGAAGCTTCAAAGCAGGTACTCGCATTTACCCGGCGGACGTCATAGTGGCAGTCTCGCGCGAACGAGCTGAAGAGTTGAAGTCCGAGACGGACCAGCTCCCGCTTAATCGCAATGGTTTCCTCCGACGTCTGGCCGACCACAAGCAGGGCCGTGTCCAGTGCCCAGCCAGCTACTCTTTTTCGTTTTGCCATTTTTACAACCTCCCTTCCAGCCTGTCTAGCACGTCGTCAGGGACGTACACGCAGGCCTCGGCGTACTCGGTAAAAAGCCCCGCCGGCGGGGACTTGATGCGCCCGGGCCTCGGGGATCCGTTTCGACAATCCAGGAAACGGCGGGAGCCGTCCTCCTCGTCGCGATTTTTCACCAGCCAATCAGTTATTTCCTCGCCGGCCGGATTTCGAACAGGCCAAAAGTCGGAGCAGTCCCGGCATTGGCCGAGGATGGTTTCTCCATCGGCTCCGCAATCTCGGCAAACGTCGATCGAGGCCGGCGCCGGCGCGTGAAGGTAAGCGCACGTAGTGCAGACTCCCTCCCGAATCTCGTCGGCGTTCACAAGCTCGGCGCCGCAAGCGCAACGGGGCTCTTCGTCGTCCCCATCAGCCGAGAGGAATTCGTGTGTGCCAATGGCCGACGCTTCGAGTTCAACGATGCGCGCGCGGGCCTCTTCGAGGTCCCGACGGAGACGCTCGCATTCGGCTTCGGCCAGATCCGCACGCCGGCCAGCGGAGGGGGAGAGGGTCCGATATTTAGCGTTGACAACAATCATGATCCTCCGCCCGACCCTGATGTAGTCCAGGCGGCCGTCGGCCGCCATACGCCGGATGGTCCTATCCGAATATCCTTTGTCCTGGCCGGCCTCGGCCGTGGTTTTGATTTCTCCACCCCAAGAGGGGAGAGGTGCGGACTTCTTCTTGGGGGCAAAGGCCTCAAGGTCGGATTCGGTCGGCCGCGCGATCGCGCCACACGAATAGAGGGCCTCCACCGTGTCGTCCGAAGGCCTTATCTTCCCATTCGTAATTTTCGAGAGGGAGCCGTGATCGACGCCGGCGGCACGGGCCAGGCCACGGACCGTCTCCCCTTCCGCAAGCTTCTTTTTCAGCGCATCGCGGACGTAGCGCTGTTCTTCCCGCGATTTCGCGCATACATTTCTTTTTGCCATGATTTTCCCCTTACAAAACCGGAATACTCCTCCGGTGCCGCCATCCTGTCGACAGCCTCTTGCACGATTTCTTTCGGCGTCACGCTTGCCCCCTTTCCAGCCGGTCGGCCATCAACAAGAACCCCAGGACGGAAAACCCAACGACGACGGAAACCACAATAACCGACAACAAAGCGAAAATCAAGTTCAACATAGCTTTTTACACCTCCATAAAACGTGTTTGCCTGACAAAAAAAGAGCGGTGGCGGGAATCGAACCCGCTCATAGGCGGCCGAAGCCGCCCCAGCCCTTTCGCTCACCGCTAAAACTTGACCTTTCGAAGGAGTGTCGATTTCCAACCGTTCCACTCCTCGCATTCCTTTACAATTCCGGCGACGACGACCGGCTGGCCGACACGCACGGGGCGCGTCGTGAAGAATTTCGCCCGGTTTCCTTCTGCATTCTCAATTACAACGAGGTTGGAAATTCCAAACCTCGAGGTGACTTCCTTTACCGTTCGGACTTCAAAGGCCCCGGAAATCTCGTCTCCGACGGCCCCGAGGTATCTCTGGTTTTTCTTCCGGTCGGCCGTGTCGCGCTTGGCGTGAAGCCTCGCGCGCTCCTCGTCCGTGCCGAGGAACTCCCAGTCCTCGACCGTCCACCTGGACACGACGGCGAGAGTGACGCTGAGGGAGGAGCCAAAGCGGGCCTGGCTTTTCACCCAGCCTTTGAGACGATAGACTTTTCCCACGTCTATCGCGGCATCGGCGCGGGCGAAGAAGCCAGCCCGGTGCCCTGTAGGGATCGAGGAGACCCGCACGAGCTTCACCGGGGGCCGTCCCTCGATCGGCTCAATTTCCTTGATCTCGATCACTTCGGCTTCGAAAGTTATAATTCGGTCGACTTCGCCCAGAAAGCCCTTGCGCTCCTCGGAGGCGAGGGCGATGGCTTTCTCAATCCGGTTGAGAAGAGATTTACGCCGGCGCGCGTTCGTCTCGGCGTAAGACTTCCAACGAACGAGGACGGTCCGCCGGCCTTCGCACTGGAAACAAACGTCACGAAAGAGGGAGCAGTACGAATGGCGGCCGGTCCCCCCGCACCTGGGGCACTCGACGCGCATGGCGTCGCTCCCGTCGCAGTAGTGTCCCCTTACTCTTTCAGGGTCCTTCGTTTTCCAGTGCCGGGCGAGGAGGTTTCTCAGCTCCCCCTCGTATTCACTCGGAAGTTTCCGGTTTCCAGGAATTTGGCCGTCCTTTCGCAGCCGAATGCGAAAGGCTCCGGCTATCCTGGAGTCCCGGAGGTCGAAGCGGCCGTCCTCCTGCTCCTCCAGCCAAGTGGAATCTCCATTGTCGGAGACTTCCAAGATTTCGATGCGAGGGTATACGATGACGTCGCGAAGTCCGGAGAGGTCTTCGGCCCGCGCGATCTGGTACTCGGCACCCGTATCGGACTCCCGATACTGACGCAGGGAAATAAACCCTTTCTCGGCGAGGACGCCGAGGGCCCGCTGGTCGAGCGATTCAACTGGGGCCGCCGCGCGATGCGCGAAAATGATCGTTTCGGCCGTCGCGCGGACGGCCTCGTTTTGCCAGTAATCCTTCATGCCACATCCTCGTTGCTCCAAAATTGCCTGGAGCAGTTGCAGGTTTGGTTTTTCATGGTTTTACCCCTTTTGTGATGGTTGGTTGGTTTTGGTTTTATGGTGTATTAACGGCACTACAAGCCGTCGGCCCCCCGGAGGGGGCCAGCTTCTACCTTCCCCCCGTGCGGGGGACGTCCTGGTGGTGGGAAAAATTGTAAGCGGCCTCGAGAGAGAGGGGTCCCGGGTGGCGGCCCGGCAACCAGAAACCCTTCGGGGCGAACCACGACCGGCCGTAGCAGTGCCAGCCGTGGGCCTTGAGACGGGCTCTCATCTTCCGACGATGCCTCCGGTCCTCCCGTTCAACCCTTTCCCAGTACTCGCGGCGAGCCCGCCGCTCGTCAGGCGTCATGGCGATACTCCAGACGCCTCCGCTCCTCCGCGGGAATGCGCTCGTATCTCCAGGCCTCTAACAACTCGTCGAACAAGTGCAAGTCCAGGTAGTAGGCCCCGTCGTACCTCCAAGCCTCGAAAACCACCCCGTCTTTCCCGGCGTACCTTATCGCGACGTCGAGGACGATCCCGCACCCGTCGCCGTCCTCCTGCAGCTCGAGGAGAGCCCCCTCGAGCCGCATCATAGCTTTAAAATCCTTATGTTCCCTGATTTCAGCTTCCATGCTCTCCAGCATGGCTTCCGCGATGAAGCTGCATCTCACGGCATAACTCCTAAACCAAAATCCACAGGACCCAGGATAAAACAAAACCCAGCATCGGGAAGAGACGGCACACACAACCGGCCATCTCTTCGGGCTGTGCGTTTTCCGGAGAACGCAAGGCCAGAATCAGAATCCAAGAGCTGAAGACGAGGATTCCAGTGTAAGCCGCGGCGAGCAAAGTGTCTTGTGCTACGGTGCGAAGGACATAACCGAGAACGAAGAATATAGTTTCCATGGATAACCCCTTTCAGATAGTAGGAACGAACAAGCATGAAAACCGGGCGGCGAATTCGATTCGCGGCATCGACGCCCCGCAAAAGCGGCTGCCCGGTAGCGCGCGGGATTCTCGCCCGCGCTCGGTCTTTGACTCTGACTCTCCTTGCAAACCCGTAAGCGTGCGCGCCCCGGACCGGGGCTCAGGACAGCCCGCCGGGATCTGGCTCATGGCCCCCGGCGTCGCGCGTATATAATTATCAAAGAGCGCTGTATTCTATGCGCAATCTGCGTGCCAAAAACGTCATACGTATGACATTTTTTTTGCCTAAGCGCTGTACGCCATGTTATTTGGACTCTAAAGGGTGCTTAGTTTTTTCTGGGGGTGGGTTTTTGGCATGTAAGCCTGCAAGAAAAAAAATCACAGGTGACAAAGTTTGTCATACGATTTTTTGATTTTTGCTCTTGTGGCGACACGCAAAGCCTACATAATAAGCTTTACGCCAGTGTGACAAAATACGTCATACGTATGACAAACTTTGTCAATCCTTCTTGGGGCGTCCTGGCGTGCGCCTCTCGACGGTTTTTAGCTCGTCCTCGGTCCACTCACGCTGTTGTAGTGTCCCCGCCTTTGTGCGGATCGTCCCGATCACCCGGCCGGCCGGGAAATCCCCCGCGCGAATGCGCCGGTGGACGGTCCGATCGGTCACGCCGAGGTACTTGGCGGCCTCTGACAGGTTGTATTTCCTCACGGCTCTCCCCTCCTAAAAGCCCCCCGAGGGAAGGGGGGCCATGGCGTCTTAACTTTGCAAGAGCTTGTATTATACCACAAAAGGCGTGCCAACACAAGAAAAAAGCCCTCCGGGAGATGGGAGGGCGCATGAATGCAAACAGCACTAGCCCGGTCTATTCGGATGGATTGTGTTGTTGTTGTGTTTTTCTTTTTCTTTTTTTTAGGAGGGGGAACTTGACAAACCGGGGGACATGTCGTAGGCTGTTGACAGGTGGCAACAATTGCGATTTTGAAAGGAGTAGGCCAGCCATGGTTGAATTGGACATACCCGGGACGATACGCCGGGCAAGGGAAAAACTCGGAATGCGGCCGGCGACATTGGCGGCGATGGTAGAAGTTGACCGGGCCGCGGTTTTGCGCTGGGAACGAGGAGAGCGCGAACCGTCAGCGTCGAACCTGCTATGCCTGGCGCATGTCCTTGACCTGGAATTCGCGGATTTTTGGGAGGAGTGATGGGGGAAACGTACACCGTGACCGTGATGCTGTGCGGTATGTGTCGCAGGTGGCCGCCGACATTCCACGAGTACCACCGCACGAAAGAAACAGGCGGAAGCGGAGTGGTGCTCGAATGCACCTGGTGCGGCCACCTGCAAAAACAACATCCGGGGGCGGTGCTTTGGCAGGAGGACAACACCGGGAGCAGCCTCCCGCGTTACTGTAGATGATTTTTGGGAGAGATGTCTTGGTCATTTGGGGACCTGGATGCAGTGGAGAGGCTCTGCGGGGGATTGCTTTTGTTTCGCTCGGCGATGGGGAGAGTCGATGTCGCGTCACGGTTACCGCCCGGTCGCAAAAAATAATTCTAGAAATTTCTGGAAATTTTTCTTGAAATTTCTGGAAATCGTGCTATACTATAGTAAAGACAGGTGTCGCCGCGGCGACCCTGCGACACCTGTCCAAGTAACCAAAACCGCCCGGTCGCCCGGGCAGAAAGGACTCTATTAATGAAATTACTCACTTACCAAGAAGCGGCGGACACTCTCTCTCTATCCGTTCGCCGCGTGAGCCAGTTGGCCCAGGAGGGCCGGCTGGTAAACGGAAAGTCCATGGGGAGAAAAAAGACCGTGACCCAAAAATCCGTCGACAACTACGCGGAGGAGCACGGGATTATAGCTCCAGAAGGTGATGGCACTGAGGCCACGCTGTTGGAGCAAGTTTTCGACAAGTGCTCCTGGGAACGAAAATTTTCGCACCAGTTTCCCGCAGGGGATTACCTGTGGGTATGGCGCGAGGCAGACGCAAGATCTGCTATAAAAATCTTGCCACGCCTACAGGAGGAGACTCAACAGGTGTGCAGGGCAATCTTTTTGTGCCATGACTCACGGGGCCAGGCACTTATTGTCACAGAGGAAGATTGGGATGAGTGATATGATTCCCGAAATTCACACCGGCGCAGAAAGCGAAATGCCGGAAGACATGGAATCGCCGCGCCGGTGTGCGGGCACGGAGTCCGTCCCGGTTCGCAGTCTTCACCTGTCGATACGGGTTACGTTACCATAAACAACAAAACCCCGCGGGCAGGTCTTGGCGGACGCCCGAGGGGTTTGCAACACATAGGAGTGTTACCATGCAGTATAATACCACGAAAACCAGTGAATTGCAACAAATTTCCCGCGACCTGGTCCAGGCCGCGGAGATGCTCGACGCGATTGCCTACAGGTGCGGGTGGATGGACGCCCGCACGGAAGTGTCCCGGCTGGAAGCGGACCTCGCGCCGGGATGGGGTCCGGGCCGCCTGTGCGTGTCCTGTGACCGAGAATGGCCGAGTGCCGCACTGGACAACCGGCACGAGTGCCCGGAGTGCGAAAAGGACCGTCAGCGACTCACGCGAGGCTCTTGAAGAGCCTCGCGTGTGATGGAGTGCAGTACGGGATGGAGCCCGGGCGGATCCCCCGGGCAAGGATTGTTCATTCGTGCGGCCTGGAGTAGGCCGCGAACCGTGAAACGCCCGCAAGGGCAAAACCTGAAGGAGTCAACCATGAAGACGTACAAAGATTATTGCGAAAAAAAGAAGCGAGAAAACAAGTTTTCTCGCTTCCGTCCGGACTTCTACGAGGCCGCCAAGGCGGCCTGCGAAGCAGAGGGGTATTCCCTAGAATATCCCTGGTGGAGAAAGGGAGGGCGGCGCGGCCTCGTAGAGCTCGAAGAGCTCATGGAGGTGTACGTCTACGGGAAAGGCGTGAAAAAATCACGCCTTCCCGTAGTGGAGGGGGAGACATTTTATCTTATGCCCTCCCCAGAATTTTCTCATTCGCCCCTCGGATCCTTCTGCCGAGAGGGATTTTTAACGGAAGAGGGGAAAAGGACCGGGGAAAAATACCGCGTTGCCTCCGTTCTCGGAGGCATGGTCCTCTTCGAAAAAGTATAGTGAATTTGTTCCCCTGGACCTGGAAACAAACCGGGCTCGGGGGAACTGTTTGGAGTTGGAGCGTCGGTTTATTGCCGGCGCTTTTTTTGTTGGTCAAAAAACTTCGGGAATAGGATATCAGACCAACAGGACTCCTGAGTCCGAAGTTACATCTCCTCCATCAAATGCGGCGATAACTCGTCTCTGGCCGACCGACCCCACTTCCATTTCTTTCGACGGGATCTCGATTTCGGGACGGCAGAAATCCCCAGCCACAACGTAGGCATGGGCGCCCCCGTCGATGCGCTGGCAAAGACGGGGAGTCATGAGGAGGAGGAGGCCCTCGCGCTCATGGAAGAAATCCTTCCTCCGGAGTAAGATTTTGGGTAGCTCCGGCGAGAAGAATTTTGGAAATCAAGTGAAGTCAATTGCTTACGGATTCTCACAAAGCAGTTGACTTGCTGTGGAAATTTTGTTATAATGCAGAAGAATCCTTTTTTCCTTTCTCGCCCCGGCGCTTGCCGGGCGTGGGATTTTCTCTTTCCGTCGTTTAAGGCCACCGAGACAGCCAGGCGCCATAAAGTTGTGGCCCGTCGCAGGCGGTGGCTCGGCAAAACCAAAGAAAGGAGATGTACCATGGCGTACAGTGACAAACTGGTGGCGAAATACGCCGCCACCAGAGATCGAATCGGCAAAGAAATCAAGAAAAGCGGGGCCCTCCGCCCCGGAAACGGCCTCTCCACCTGGCGCATCATCCCGGCCGAAGAGGACCAGGAATTTTTCGTGGAGAGGCGCAAGCACTTCGTGGCCGGCGAGCCGGTCTTCTGTAACAAAAGCTTCGGCAAGCCTTGCGCCGTCTGCGATGTGGTCAGCAAGTTGCGGGAGGAGGGGGAGTCGAGCGAGGCCTACGAAATCGCCGGCTCGACCGTTTTTCTGTTCCGCGCGGTCGACCGCAAAGCCGAAGACGAGGGCCCCCAGTGGGCCGAGGTGAAAAGGACCGTGATGCATGGCATTCTGGGGTACATCTGCGACCCCGAATACGGGGACATCCTCGACATCGAAAAGGGTCGCGACGTGAAAATCGAGCGGACCGGGACCGGGCGTCAGGGCACTCGCTACGACGTCCGGATGGCCGCAAACCCCAGCCCCCTCCACAAAGACCCCGACAGGGTGGAGGAGTGGCTGGAGGCCGCCCCGAGCTTCGACACGCAAAACGCCCCCTCCGACGAGAGGATTCAGACCCTCCTGGACAAGGCCGGCCTCCTGGGAATCCTCGATGCTCCCCCCTTCTCCCCCACTGAACAGGAGGAGAAGAAGCCGGAGAGCATGAGTGCCAAAGAGCGCATCGAAGCGCTGAAAAAGCGTAAGGCTCAGCAAACTTAACAGTAAATTGGCATAAAATTTCTATTGTAGGAAACATAAAGGAAAGATGGTGATATGATCTGAGACGAAAATTTGGTAAAATGGCTCCAAAACCAAAAAAAAACAAAAGGTAGCGAGGGCTACCTACAAAAAAAGGAGCCATCTTTGTACCATATTACCATTTACTTCCCAATTCTTCTATATGTTTACCAACTTTTGTCCCAATCAAAATGGACCGACAAGTATACCTCTCGATGTTTTCAGGTTTTGGGATCCACGAGTTCGATGCAACTTCTTATGACGTTTATGGTGATCCACGTTTGTGGTTTTGAGTATATGGCGCACTACGAATCCGCTTTTTCAAGTTGTAAGGATATGATGCAGGCCCTAACTACGATATTTTCACCAAGACAGTTGAAGCCTATTTTGAGCGCTATAACCATAGGCATCCCAACCTGGAATATTTTTCGCCTTCAAAGGCGAATACTCCAAGAGCATGGCTCCTCTTTGTGCCAGGATGGCCAATTCAACACGTTGTATTTCGATTGGACAGACATGCACTCTTAATTCTCGCCCCTTAAACCCAAGGCCCCGAGGAGAACGAACGGCATGAAACGACGATCTCGGGGCCTTTTTTTCCAACTCGATGAGGTGCAGGCATGGAAGACGAAGAAAAAGAAGCATCGCTGGCGTATTGGACGCCAGAGAGGATCCTGGAACGCGAGGAGCGCTCCAGGCGCGCCAGGTCGGCGCGCGCCAAGGGCGCGCGCATCGAGCGTGAGGCGGCAAAGATCTTTTCCGCGTGGTGGGGGAAGCAGTTCAAACGATCGGCTTACAGCGGCGCTTACGGGACGATGGCCGAAGACGCTCCCGAACAGATCGGGGATCTGCGGACTCCTCCGGATTTCCCGTACACGGTGGAGGTGAAAGCCGTCGAACTCTCGATGGATGGAATTTTCCTCAAAAACCGAAGGTCGTCCGCGGAACGGCTGTGGGACCAGGCGAAAGCACAGGCCGAAAAGGCGAAAAAGAAGCCCCTTTTGGTGCTAAAGAGACGGCTATGGCCTTACATAGTCGTCGGGATCGGGCGTCTCGACGCCATCCCGGATGGCGACGACGTTGTAATACACACCAGGTTCGGCTTTGACAACGACCTCGTTTTCATCACCGGACTCGAATTTTTCATGGAAAACTTCGACAAGGCAACGGCAAAAACGTAATTGACGGGGGGCGAGAGATATGAACGAATTCCCGTTCGACGAAGGCCTGCAGCTCGAAGTTTTCCGCGCCGTCCTTGACAGCCCCGCACACCTGTCCCAGACACCAGCCGAAGCGTTTACGGATCCCCTCCTCACGCGGATTTGCCAACTATCGCAGAGATACCTGCGAGACTACCGGATGTCTCCGACCGCGACACATTTGAAACATCTCTTGTCGGCAAGTATGAACGGGGACACGCTCCCCCGCGCGGCAAAGATCGTAGACGACGTGTTTTCCCTACCTCCACATCCCTTCCCACTCGACGCACTCCTTTCCTTCCTCAGGTTTTCTGAGATACAACGACTGACGTCCGACCTCACTGATGCCCTAGAGTCTAACAAAACTGGGTTATTCGACCGATCCGACGCATTCGAGATCCTACACCGTGCGGACCAAATCTATCGCATGGAGGCAGTTGACACGGCCGACGAGCCGGGGGTGTTAGAAAACATAGAGGGGCGCGTGTACGATCGGTGCCTTGACCAACCTGAAAGCATACCTACTCTTTACCCTGAGCTTGACCGGAGAACGCGCGGCGGGGCCGCGCGAGGGACATTAAATCTTCTGCTCGGTGCTACCGGGCACGGCAAAAGCGTATGGATGCTCAATTTCGCCGTGGGAGCCGTCGCCGCAGGCTACAAAGTCCTGTATGTCACAATCGAAATGTCTCGAGACCAATTGCTCGAGCGGGCCGACAGGCGAATAGGAGGGCTAACGTGGGAAGAGTTGCGTTACCACCCCGCGGCGTCCGTGGCGAAGCTACAGGAGGCGACAAGGAGATACTCCCGTGGAGGCGTGCTGAAAGTGAAATATATGTCGGCCCCGACGGTGGCCGTCGTCCGTGAGCATATGCGGACGTGCGAGCTGCAGGGCTGCAAATTCGACATGGTGGTGGTGGATTACGGAGACCTCATGACCCCACTATCTTTCCAGTATGCGGAAAGACGTCACCACGTAGAAGCCGTGTACGTCGAGCTTCGTGAGCTTTCGCTCTCCGAGAATGTGGCCGTCTGGTCCCCGTCCCAGGTGAATCGAGAAGGGGCGAAACGAAAGTCTCAAAACATGACCCACATCGCGGAGGGCTGGGGGAAAAACTGGATCGCCGACCTTGTTTTGGTCGCCTCCGACGGGCCCGGGGACGAAATCCACCTTACCGGCGACAAAGTTCGGGAGGGTCAGAAGGGTTGGACTTTGCGTTATCACGCGGATTTCTCTCGTATGATTTTGAGAGAGGACCGGGAGAGGCCGGAAGTCAAGAAAGAGGAGCAGGAGGGCGAGAGTGATGGGGAAACACGACGACGCGAGGAGAGACCTGTACGCCAGTTATCTCCGCAAGAGCAGGAGCGAATACTCAGGCAAGAGCGAGAGCGCTTCGAAAATCGTAACGTGGATGAGGAGCCGGGGAGCGAAGCCGGCGAGTGACGGAAGTGGGGAATGGCGTGTGTGCTGTCCCCTTTGCGGGGAATCCCGCTATCGCCTGTATTTCAACGAATTTTCTGGGCTTTGGGTTTGCCACAATTGCGGAGAATCCGGAGGGCTTGCGAGCGCAAAAAAATTTGCGCGCGACGAAAAGCAAACGATTTGGAAAAAGCCTTCGTATTCAGCGGTGAAGACGGAGCGAAGGAACGAAATCCCCGAATTCGTTGAGATCGAGAAAGCTCCATTCGGGGCGCGAAGATACGTTTTTTCGAGAATTTCGCAAGAGACCGCGCGCGAATACGGGGTGCTGTTCGCGCCCTCCGGGGCATATTGGAATAGAATAATACTTCCTGTGTGGGCCCCCGACGGTGCGCTGTTGTACTTTCAGGCCCGGGCTTTGTCCAAGCGCGCCGAGCCAAAGTATATGAACCCTCGCAAGGTGGACGTCAAGCGAGGGAAGGGAGACTTGATCTTCAACTTGGACGGTGCCCGGGCCTCCGGGTCCTGCGTGATCGTCGAAGGATGGTTCGACGCCGTGTCTATCGGAGGTGTCGCCACATTTGGGAAGGGGGTAACAGAGAAGCAGGCCGAGATACTCGCAAACGAGGGCTTTGATAGATACACAGTCCTCCTTGACTTCGACGCGCTGAGAGAGTCGATTCGTCTTTGCGGTGAGCTTATTCGCCGGGGGTGTCGAGACGTCCGTGTTGCCGTCCTCGAGGAGGGCGATGCAAACTCTAACCTCGAAGGGGCGAGGCTCGCCGTCGAAAACGCTATGAAGGTCTCCAAATACGACGTGTGGCGCGTGAGGGCCGGGACATGATGAGACTTCACGCATATCGAAGCCTGAAGGGCAAAACGCACGCCGTGATCGGAAAAAATGGTGGCAGGGGGTGTACTTGGTGCGGGAGAAACCTAAAAAACCCCCTCAAAATCGGAGAGTTTTCGCGTGCAAAAGATTTCCTGGCGTCTGCCTCTAACGTGTGTGTGACTTGCGCGGACGGGGTCGGCAAATGGCAACAGTATTTTGGAGAGAGATCATGCCCTGGTATTTCCACGTAATAGGTTTTATTTTGCTTTGGGCTACGTTGGCGCTCGCCGGCGCGGCCGTTTTGTGCTTTGGTGCGAAATTCGGATGGCGGGGGGTTGCCTTCCTGGCGGTCGTCGTTGTGCTTGACGTTTTAACCTTCAAAGCTTTCAAGCTTTACAAGCGATTTTTCAAGGCATGAAAAGCATAGTCATCTTCCTTGACTTTGAGACAAACGGCCGCTTCGGCGGCCGGTCGGTGCTTTCAGCCTCCGCGATCCAGGCTGAATTCTTGAGGTCGTCTTTTCAGCGCATAGCTACCATGACACGCTATTACTTTCCAATCCCCGGGGAGACCTGCCGGCAAAATAAAGGCGAGATAAACGCCATGACCCCCCCGGAGATCATGCGACTTCGCGCCGGCGCGAAATACTCCCTGTATTTTCGTGAGGACAAAGGGTTCGTGGACTTTTGCGCCGGGTGCCGGAAGTTCGTAGCGCATAATGCCTATTTCGAGAGGTGCCATATGCCTTGCAAAATAGGGCGATACTTTTGCACGATGCGCCGGAATACAGACATCGTAAAAGCCCGATGGCTGGGCTCGCGAAAAAAATGGAAGTGGCCGACGCTCGACGAGACGGCGGCCTTTTACGGGGTGCCGATTCTCGAGAGCAAGAGGCATACGAGCATTTATGACACAGAGGTACTTATGCAAATTTTCATAGAGATGTATCGGCGTCGGGACGAGCAAGTGCTTAATTTTTTGGGGTTGATGTGATGGGGCTGACTGGTTGGCATTACTTGGATATTGAAGACGCTTGGGAGGAGACCGTATCAGCCTTTGAAGTCTTTCTTCGGGAAGTCGAAGAGGAGAACGAGCGTTGCGAGGAGGAGTGTGTTTTCATTCGTGAACTGAAAGAAAGAGCGGAGGACATGTTGAAATCTCTTCGCAGCATCCTCCCTCCGGATTTTTTAGCTGGGCTTGAAGGCGAACGCCAAGAGTACGAGCGGCAAGAAGGTTTGTGGGACGGACAAAGTCTGTAAAACAGCACACCACCCCTCGAAATCGAGGGGTCCCTTGGAGGTTTTTCCGTGTACGGATATTTTGACGCGGCGCGGCGAGGGGAGAGAAGACGAAATATCGTCATCCTCTCCGTCGTCGTCGGAATTGTCCTTTTGGTTTTTTCGTTTTGCATAGCCTACGTGGGCTCCGTCGATAGCCTCACCATCACTGTCACGAAAGCGGAGCGAATTCCCCGGGTGAATCGCCCGGGCGTCTATCTCGTCTGGACGGAGCAAAACGAAGTCTTCGAGATTGCGGATTCCGTGCTGTTCTGGCGCTGGAATTCGTCAGATGTCTATGGGCAAATCGAGCCCGGAAAAACGTATCGGCTTCGCGTCGTCGGCTGGCGCGTGCCGATTTTGAGTTGGTACAGAAATATCCTCGAAGCCCGGCCTATCGGGGAGTAGGAAAAGAAAGGAAGTCATGAACTGGAAAACATTGGAGCCGGGCTTTGCGCTCGTCCTGGCCTTCTCGGCCGTCCTGGCCGCAGCCGGATGCTACAGCGCGAGCCTGGAAAAACTCGAAAACGGTCAATCCTACTGGTTTCACTACGACGCGACCCGGCGGGGCTCCGTCGTGATCGCCGGCGAGGGGAAAATCCGAGTTTGCTCGGAGCCGTCCCCGGACGCCGCCGTGTCCTTTCTCAGTCAATTCTTGGCTTCGGCGAAGGTAAAAGAGCAAGGAGGGGAAGCGAAATACGACCTGTCCTCTCAAATCGTTGAGCTGGGGAAGCGAACGGAAACCGTACAATTTTTGCGGGAGAGTCTTTTTCGCCTGTGCGAACTCTCCGTCAATTCCGACCTCGATTCGGCAACCGTGAAAGAGCTTTTTCTCGATGTTATCTCGGCCGCGCGAGAAATCGCCATGGCCGACCGCGCGGAGGCCGACGCAAGAAAGCTGGAAAGCCTCAACCGTTTGCCGGAAGTGTCTCAAAAACTCTACTTGCAGCAGGGAGGAAAATAATGTTGTCTACGAATCACGATCACCTCGCTGGCGGGGAGAATAACCCCCCTGTGGAAGTTTTTACAGACGCCTCCCTATGCAAGGAGCCCGAGAAAAAAAGGCCTATACTCGACATCGTGCTGGACGCGGCCGTTTTCCTCCTCGCCCTCGGCGGGGCGGCCCTCATTCTCACTTCGGGCGTCCTTCGGTGATGCGAGTAACTCTCGGCCCGGTGATGAGCCGGGTCGAAACAGACACACCGGGGGAACTCATGGAGGCCCGAAGGGCTGTCACGGTGTACGTCCCAGGCTTTCAATTCTCATTTGCGTTCCGGGCGAAACGCTGGAACGGTAAGCGGTGCTTTTTGCACTTGCGCGGAAAGGACCGGACGGCCGGCGAGATCCTGACTGGGCTCGTTCCGTTCGTCGCGCACACAGCAAAAAGAGTTGAGTACTTGGAAGGGGAGGGAAACGGGGGCTCCCTCCCCCCGCTGCAGCTCCCGGAAAAACTCCCCGAGCTTCGGGACTACCAAGTCAATGCCGTAGAGGAGATGCGACGAAAGCGCCGCGGGATTATCGAGCTTGCGGCGGGAGCGGGCAAAACCGAAATAGCAATTGCCTTCACTTCAGACTTCCTCGCCCGGGCCCCGGGCCCGGTGCTTTATCTTTGTTACGGGGTCTCTTTGGTGAAGCAATGCTACGCGCGCTTTTCGCGCTCTATGCCGGACGTTGGGATAGTCCTTCGAGACCGTTTGGAGTTGACGGATGGTGTAGTGATCGCCTCCGTCACGACGCTGTACAAGCACCGGCGAAAGTTCCTCCCCTTTCTCGAGGGGGTGCAGGCCCTCATCCTGGATGAGTGCCAGCTTTCGACGTCGGACACTTGGCACCTCCTCGGGTTGCTTTGCACAGCCGCCGAGAATCGCTTTGGCTTGTCAGCTACTCCCTTCACCGGGGACCCCGTGCGAGACCTGCTTCTCATAGGACAAACATCGCAGCCGATCGCCCAGATCTCGGCCGCGCGTCTTGTCGAGATGGGATACACGGCGCGCCCTGACGTCCGCATGGTCCGCGCCGGGCATCGGAGTTATGGAGAGTACGAGGATGCTGTGCGCGGGGGGATCGTGGAAAACTCTTGGAGAAATGGGGCTATCGCCTCCCTCGCGGCCCGGCATCCGGAGGCTCGAATTTTAATCTTGGTCGCGCGGACGGCTCACGGAGAAACACTTCAGGAGCTGGTTCCTGGCTCCGTCTTTGTCCATGGGGGCGTGGCTGTGAAAAAACGGGATGAAGCTTTTGCTTCGCGTGTTGCAATTGCGACATCCGTGGCCGACTTTGGGCTTGACCTCGACGTGGACGTTTTGATTCTGGCCGGCGGCGGGAGGGGGAAGGGGAGCGACCACGAACCCGTTCGCCTTGTCCAGCGCCTCGGGCGGGGCCAGCGCCGGCATCGCGGAAAAGCCGAAGTCATTGTCTATGACTTCTTTGACGCCGGCGATCGCCACCTGGAAAAACACTCGCGAGAGCGCCGAAAGGCGTGGGAGTCTGAAGGGTTCCCACCCAAGATGGAGGTTATATGAGTGAAGAACTGTTGACAGAAATAGTATCCCTCCTCGAGGAATTCTCTTGCCGTCTCGATGAGGCCCTTGCTAAAATCACGTTCCTCGAGGCCCGCCTGGTGGATCTCGAGAAAAAATACGACAACATTCCTCCTTTCTAGGCAGCAGTTTGGACAAAAAAGAGAACCCACCAGCGCGTTCGAGTGGCAAAACGACTTTTTAGACCACGAGAAGGCCACTCGAAATGCTGTGGCGGGCCGGAAACGCAGTGGGAATTTTGCGAGGAGGATGAAGATGGTAGAAAAAAAGTGCAATCACAAATGGGTACACTACAACACTTTTTACGATGGACAACAAGAGGGGCGATACCTTTACTATTGGAGGCAGGTAGACCAATTCCATTGTGAAAAATGCTGCGAAACGACAGAAAAAACCACGCGGGAAGCAAGGACCGATGATGCAAGAAGGCCACAGTGGTTCAAAAGCGACCGAGCGCCAGAGTATTTGTAGTGAGGAGGGTTAGACGATGGACAGGCAAACAAAAGCTGAAAGGCCCCGGGAGGTGTAACATGGCAGATTTTCGATGCGAAATTATGGACGCCCTAGAAGGCAAGAAACCCCAGGTTTGCGATTCCGGGTGTAAGAATTTTCGCTTTCCGCATTTGGATTGCGCGTGTGTGCTGTCTGAGGTGTTTTCGGTGGAAAAAGGGAAGCCATGTTTTATCTACGAGCCTCGGGAGGTGTGACATGATTACGACGACACACGAGCGGGCGGAAACGCTCGCGGCCTCGTTCTGGGGCATGGAATGGCCTGACTTCGTCGCACGGTGCCGGGTCGAGCGGGTAGGTCCCGGCATGCTTACGGAGGTCGGGTTTATTCTCGCCAAGCAAATAGGCGAGAACAAAGTACAGTATGCGGGCGAGTGCCTGGAGAAACACGTCTACCTGGCCTCTGCGTCCAGGGAATTTCGCGAGAATTTTCCGTGCAGCCTGTTTGCGTCGGTGCAAATTCTCAGGATTGCTAGAATGTGTTTCTACTCGGAAACGGTGCTCCGGGCATAGAGGGGGGTGGATCATGAGTAGTTGTTCATGTGTGTATGTCGATTACGACGGAACCTGCGATTTTTACAGCGAAAAGCAGGTAAACCGGGCCGTCCGGCAGCACAAATGCGATGAGTGCTATAGAGTGATTGGTATAGGAGAGTCGTACTCCAGGCTCGCTGGAAAGTTCGAGGGCGATTTCTTCGCAATGAAAATTTGCGTGGATTGCTGGAGTTTGCGGCACTTGTTCTGTAATAACGCGAACTGGGGAAACGCAGCGGAGGAGATTCGTGATTATATCCTGGACTGTGACGCGAAAGGGCTATTCGAAAAACTGCCGCTCCTCACTCCTGCGGCACGAGAGAGGGGGTGCCTGTGGATTGAGGAATATTGGGGAAACGAAGACTAACAACCGCGCCGGGTTTCGGCCCGGCACCGGGGCTATATCCCGGCATGTAAGGCCAGCACGGAAATAATGGCGACGCCCCTCGCAGACAAAGTTGCCAGAGAGAGGAGGCACGCCGACTTTCTTTCGACCCTTAAGTCCAAATTGGGAGATCTCTCATGAAGAAGATACTGAAAAAAGTCTTCTGCCTCTTTCGGGGGCATTCACACTTGTACGAATCGGCGGGAGTGCAAATTTGCTCGCGATGCGGAAAAGTATCGGGGACTCCGCGCGTCGCCCTCGTAGATGTGGACCGTTTCGCCGAAGCTATGCTCGAGCAAGAAAAAAACTGGGCGACGGCCGTGAAAGCGCTTAGCTTAGTGCTAGAACGTATCGAGAGTCTAGAGCGTGTCGTCAATATACTTGCCGACATCTATGCATTAAGCACTGGCACTGGGGAAGAAACCAGCGATCGAGAAATGGAGGATAGGGATAGGCTGCGTGAGCAGCTCGCGCAGCACGAGAAGGACCTGGCGAAGCTCAAGAAGGGCTATCGCCAGGTGATAGATCACCTATCCGCTAATTGACAGAGATGGGGACGACGAAAAAGGGCAATGAGAAGGCCTTTATGTGGTACGGCGCTTTCGCCGAAATCCCTCTTGGAGGGAGGGCCTTTTCGATCGCGTCGAGCAGGCGTCTTTCCACTGCCACGCGCATAATCATGCAGTCGAAAAGCCCGAAAGGCCGGTATACGATCGCCTGTCGATCGCGAACGCGAACGGCGATTTTTACCGGAAGCCCGGGCAAATTGGAAAACTCTACCAATACGCGCACGTATACCAAGCGGTTGAGCCGATAGGTCGGCGTGAGCCCGTTTTCGAGCCACCGACCGAGAGTCATTCGCTCAAGCGCGCCGAGGGATCCACCACCCCCAGCACACGTTTTTCGCTCACAAACCATGTGTGGAGGCCCCTTCCTCCCTGTCCGAGGGAAACTTTTTGCCCATTGTAAAGCCCAAAGAGAATATGCGCGCCAGGGCGAAGCCGCGCGCTCTCGACGTCCGGGCCGACGGCGACGATCTCCCCCTTGAGCTGGAAATATTTACGCTTTATCGGGATCACCTTCCCCGGGTTCCGGGGGCGTAAGTCTTCAACAACGAGCAGGCGTGACCCAAGAGGGCGAACCGTGCTCAATACCTCTCGGTTGTCGGCAAGGACCTTCGCCATGTCGAAATCGGGATCGTGGCGAGGTAGTTTTGAAATTGCGGTAAGCCGCAAACTCTCCTCGTCAGACCTGGTAAATCCAGCATTTTCCATCAGACTTCCCTCGAAAAAAAGACGGCCCCACAAGCGGGGCCGTCGACCATCTTGTCGAACAAACACACTGCTTAGGCAGTACAGGCAACAAACAAAGTCACTCGCAGGCCTCTATTTCGATGTCCAGGAGCCCACTTGTATTGTCTACCCCGAATGTGATTTTGACTTCCGCCGTGTGCAGGGTCACGGCGAACGGCTCGTAGGCTACAACCTGCTGAAAACGGGGGGCTGGCGTGAGTCCAGAAACCTGGACAATTTCTTGTCCTACCAGGAGGAGTTTCAGTAGGTCCTCTTTCCCCTGAAAATCCACATGCTCGGGGTACATCACGCAAAAGCTCCCGAAACCGGAAAAAGTAACCCAAAGCTTGATACGCCTTGTCAGTCTCTTGTCGGGCACCCCACGGACCGGGATGTATGCCGGGTCCCCGGCGTCGATCTCGTAGGCTGTGACGATTCCACACGTCCCCGCCGGGACGAGAGTTTGTCCGCTCGTCGTGTCCACGATCGGCTGGCGGGACAGAATGCGAATTTCTATGTTTACTGGGTTCATCCGAAAAGTTCCTCCAGGCTTACCCCGCAGACGGCCCACCCGGCTTCTGCGGGGTAAGCATACTCAAATCGTTCATGCTGGTTTCTCTCCCCTTTTCGCCGCTCGCTCTTCGGATTCGTTCACTCGCTCCCGGTTGTCGTCGATCACTTCCATCAGCGACGTCCGGAAATCGCTCGAGCCCTTGACCGCGCGCGTTATCTTGTCGTACTCCTCGGCGTGGGGGAGGTCGGCCGAACCGTAGGACGGGGAGAAGAATTTTTGCATCTCGCGGAGCGTGCGAAGCTTGCCTTGCGCGGTCGGCGAGTCCATGAACGCCTTGTGGACAGCGTCTCGGTCCTGCGGGCGCATCCGGTCCAGATCCTCGCTGTCGGTGAATTCTCCTTGATCGAGGGACGACGCCGGCAAGAGGGCTTGTACCATGTTTTCGTCGATGTCCAGGTAGTTTTGCAAGAGGTAGCGAAGCCATACGCTTCGGTCGAGCGTCAGGGTGTCGCCGAATTCGATGAGTTTCTGAAGAAGCTCCATTTTTGCCGTGAGTAGTTCGTTTTGTGCCACGTCGTAGAGGTGGGAAATCGTGGGCGCATGGACGATGAAGGCGTTTTCTTTTTTCCTGGAGTCTATCCCGATAACGAGCAGGTGGATTTGGAACATTCGCGCGAGAGAGGACAGGACGGCTCTTTGCAGCCGGTAAGCCACATTCGCATACCGAATACTCTGGTACGGGAGGACTTCGCGCGCCATGATCTCCCCCTCAAACCCCATGTGGGCTTTCGGGATTCGAAGGCCAGCAAAGAAAAGATTTGTGTAGTACTGTACGTCGGCCACCTCCGTCACGTTCGCTGACCCCCCAAGCTTTTCCACCCGAGAATTCGACCCTTTCGGAAGCGGCCAAAAGATGTCGTCCACGAGTTGCTCGGGATACCACTCCTGCTTGTAGGTGTCTTGCGCTGGATCGAAAAGGCTTCGCTTTTTTATCTGCTGACGCCACCGATGAACAATTTCCATCTGTTTTTCGGGGGGGTTCGTGCCGGTGTCGACATAGTACACGGTTCTGTCCACCCCCTTTGTCCACCTGTAAAGGACAAGCCCGTCGAGCATGATTTTTAGCTGTCTCCAGATGTACCTCACTGGATTCAGCATCGACAGTCCGTGTCCGGTGTGGCGCATGAAGGCTGAGGGGAGCCTGGTGTGTATCACTTCGTAAGGCTGCGATATGGGATTTGGCTCCGGGTCTCGACCGTCCACGAAATCGTGGATGCCGGGGGTAAATCCCCGGAGCCGGCCGTACTGGTCCTCGATCCGCGTCAGCAGGTACGGAAATATTTGGCGGACGGCCTCTATCCCCCTGTCTGAAAAAAGTAGGTACGAGAATTCGTCCCCGTACAGGGCCGTAGTGTAGGCCATGGAGGGGACGAGAGTGTTGACGTCGATTCGGTTCATAAGCTTGTTGAGTTCCGCCGACACTTTTGGATTCTGGGACGACACCCAGATAGTGGCATTTTTTTGATGGTCGTAGGGAAAAGCGTCCTCAGTGTACATGTCCAGGGCGCTCGCGCCCAACACGAAATCCCCGATCTGCTCGAAATCGTAGTAAGCGCTCCGGCGGTCCCGTTGTAGTGTCGTGTGCCGGCCGTACCAGCCCAGAACTCCGTCCATCCACTGTTGCTGCATAAATTGCTCGGGCTGGTTTTGGATGGGGTGACTTCTTCCGGCGCCCACCAAAGAGCGGAGGCTTGCCGCAAGCCGTTTCGAAAAGCTCATCGTAGTTTACTCCTTTCGGCCTCGATCACGTTTTTTATATAGGCTTTTGATTCTGGGCTGCTGTCGGGGATAACCCACGAGAAATCCTCGAGGTCCTCTTTCACCTTCCCATACCCCGACCAGCTTTCGGCCGTCCGGATTTCGACTCCCCCCGGAGGCTCGTGCGCCGAAACAATTCCGCAAGAGCATTGGTACACCACGGCTGCTACGGCGTCGCAAACGTCCTTCCGTCCCGGAGTCCCGTCCTTGTTTTTTCGGGGATGGTCGACCCGGACGCGGACGGCTCCGGACGTCATCTTCCGTCGAACCACTTCGAGGGCGCGAAGCTCCTCGAAAAACGGCTCGTAAAAATAGTACGAGACGCGGCGTTCGAGCACGGCTCTCTGCAGCCTAGCGTAAATATCCTGGTTTGTGTCGACAGAGAGCAGGTCGACGTCGAAGTTCAGCCGCCGAAGTTCCTGCAGGGACCCTCGAGACTGGAAGCCATCATAGGTTACAGCGGCGAAGACATATCCTAAGCGGTCGCGAAAATAAACGGCCAAATCGCGCAAAAACGAGATGTCGATTTCTTCGCTGGGCACGACGCGAAGCATGAAGTCGATGTAAACTAAGGCCTCCTCGCGAAACCCCTTCTCCCCAGACTGCAAAAGTGTCGGCACCTGGACGATGCCGGCCGGGTGCCCGATCGCGACGCCGGCCGAATCACCTGTAAGCCCGATGTCTACATGCATATAGCGCGCAATCCCTGGATTTACGCGCGGCTCGCGACGGGATTGGCGGACGCGGACGATAAACTGAGGTAAAATTATGTCTCCTGGATCGACTACATCGCGAAAGTCGCTTTCCACGACGTCGACTTTGCAGGGGTGCGCGCGTGAGTTGTCAAGACAGTCCATTATTCGTTCTGGCCTCGTGATTAGCGGGTTTTCGCCTGTCAAGACCTCGCCAGCAATGTCTGCAAGCGACTTTTCAAGGTTCATCTCGAACTCTTCCCGGTATTCTACAGGGACGGAGATTTCGCGCGTCCCCTCCTCGGCTTTCTCCCCGTCGCCAAGAACTTTCGACTTTTTGAAGCAATCCCCCACCTGCACCGAGAAAAATTTACCGCTAGGGAACGTGCCGGCCGGCTTGAGCTTCCAGATTGGAAAGTTGCTGACGTGCGTCCTGGGGTTCCCCTTTGCCTGTTTGATTCGTCGCGCTGTAAAGTCTGATTCACGTTTTTTTGAGGAGACCACAACCATAAGCCAGGGCATTATTCCACGGGGCCCCAGGAATCGGCTTTTCATGCGGAGAAGTCCGGACGAGTACAGTTCATAAGCTTGCCCCTCCTCCTCAGCGGAATCCTTTGTCAGCATGAAATTCGCTTCGTCGATCACGAAGACATAGATATTTTCCGAGAGTTGATGGGCTTCTTTCGACCCGGCGACCACGCCCACATTTGATGGAAATTCGATCGCCGCCGTGAGCTTGGGGTTCTTCGGGAAATGCTCCCGGAAGTAGGGAGACCCTTCGATTAAGGCGTTAAGGTAGTGGAATGACGTCGTCCGAACTTTATATTTAAAAATCGTGAACAATCCGAATACAATCCGGTGCCCGGGCATTAAGCCATAGTAGTCCTGAGGATTTTGGAGGCAGGACAAAACGTAGGCCTTATAGTATACGGCCATTGACGCGGCGGCCGTTTTGCCGCCACCGATGGGCCCCGTTATAATCCACTCCGTTATGCCGTTTTTGGGGTCGCAAACGTAGGACAACTCCTCAAGCCAGGTCGGGTACAATCTCTTTCGGGCTTCCGTCCCCATGAAATAGTCCGACGTGAAAAACTCCCGCGGGCCTACCGGGATTCGTGCGTAATCGACATTTGCAATTTCTTGCAGCGTTCGTGATGTCCCGGAGCCTCTCATTTCTTGTAGTATAAGAGAGGCGGCCGCGCGCTCGTTCGCGTTCAGCCCGGCGAGAATGCTTGTGTCGATCAACCCTACCCCCTCAAGAAAGGCTGAAAAACCTTGTAAATCCGTTCCCTCTCGGCCGGGGAGAGGGACACTTTCCCGGTAGCCTCTTTTCTTCTCATCGCCTCGGACGGATCCGCCACGGCCGGGGGATCGTCGTAGACGAATTCTTTTGCTTCGGCCACCGACGAGTGAAGGAGCTGCAGCGCGCGGAGAAGGTCTTTAGGTTCCAACGAGTTTAGACTTTCTTCGGAAAAGAGGCGATTTTCTACGATGCTGGTAAATTTTAGGAGCCTGGCGAGCCTCTGCGTTTGGTGAATGGAAAATAAGGCCCTAACCACGTTCGTTCGCACCTCCCGCTCTTTCAAAACGTCCTCAACCAGGGGTGCGGACGTTTCGAGTGCGTTGCTCTCCCCAGCGAGCCAGCGCGAGGACGTTTCGAGCAGGGTGTGCCCGACTACCCTTTGTCTTCGTCCTTTTCCCATTGGATTCTCTCCAGGTTCTTGACTTTCTCGTAGACTTCATGCACTTCTGAAACACTGTACTCGAGCCAGCTCGCCAGCCTTTCCGCCTCGGAGTCCTTGTTATGCGCCTGCTCCATACAAGAAAAAACAACGGCATCGCGGGCCGCCCGGAATACCGTGTTTTCTTTCGGCACTTCGATCGTAACGCCGGCGAAACACTCACAGAAATCGAGGGCCCCCTGAGGCCCGAAGATACGCACTAGCTCGGGTATGAGCGTGTACTCGCCATAATGTACGAGCAACAGCGTGAACAACTCCACCTCGTAAGCCGTTGAAAATTTGTTGCTCGACAAGTCTTGCGCTGTGGTCGTCATCGCTTCACCTTCCTCCCATGGTAGACAAAGCCGGTTTTTCGATTCGACAAGATGTAACCCAGAGGGTCATCAGAGATGGCCGAATATCGCCACCCACTCCCCGCGAAGGTATTCAAAAAGCGCCGGGCCCCGTCGCGCACGAGTACTTTTGCCAGACCGTCCAGGAATCGACCCCGCCGCGTCGAAGATCGGGTAAACGGCTCGTTTTTGAGGAGAGCCTCACACACACGAAGGACATGCCTTCGCTCGGTCACTTTCAAGCCCCGACTGGCAAGGTAAGCCTCGATCTCTTTTTCGACATAACTTGGCATCTCTTCGAGGGATTCACGGAGCCGTTTGGCGGCCGCGTTCCTCTCTGCATCCTTCCAGGGGTACTTACGTGCAACGAACAAAAATCACCTCCATTTCAGCACTACCCAGAAATCGCACCCACTATGATTCGGATAGTCGTAGGAAGTCCAAAAAAACCCGCTGTCCCCCCACTCTTTCCCCCACGAGTTTTGCCACTCGAAAACTTCCTTCTCGTCGTCGTAGCCCATGGCGACGACGGCATGACCGCCGATCGCCCTCCCGGAAGGGTCCGGAATCTGTCCGGTCCTCCAAACGTGGGGGCGCTCCCAGTTCCGATAAATCGTCAAACCCCCCACGACAGGGAGGCGCCTGGCGATAGCTACGCGCATTTCGTCTATAGTCGAGACCCGGAGGTAAGCAGTGATGGCGCCCCGGTCGGCCTCGATGTCGACTTTTGGGACCCCAGCCGAAATTGAGTCCGGTGAAAAAGGAAACCGGCTTTCCTGTGAGCACCCCAGCTTGTGCAGAACTTTCATTCCTGTCCGAATATACGCCCCACAATCGGCCGGCCAGGTCCCCTCCTTCACGCGCTCATGGTAGTACACGAAAAGCGGGGATAGCGGGGGGGCCAGGACGTCTTTTTTCTCCGGGGAGTCCTGCAGCTCGAGGGCCCCCCGCAGGGCGGCGATCGCAAAGCCTGTGCAAGAATTGGTCTCCCCCTGGTCGCGCACATCGGGCATACACTCCCGCAATGAGACCTTGCGTGGGAGCTTCCCCACTTTTCTGAAAAAGGGGTGGGCGCCCAGACGAAAGTCCCTCCGGTCAGGGGGTTCCGGCTTCCAACCTAAACGCTTTCGGATGTCGAACACGTTTGCAGCTCCTCCTCCTCGCGCGGAGTTTTCTCTTCTCCTCGCTTTGCCAGCTCGACCGCGGCCTGAACGTAGGCCTCGGCTCCGGCTGCGAGCGCGCGGCAAATAGCGCTATCGGCCTTCACTTTTCTCAAGGCTGTCACCTCGAAGACCAAGTCAGTATTGGCTTTCACGGCCCGCTCAACCATATCGGGGGTGACTTTCTCCCCCTTGAGGGCAACAGCGAGTTGCCGGCGCGCGTCGCGCTCGATTTTTTCCCGGTAGCTGGCAAGGCTCTCCTCTTTCTCCTCCACACGCAGTTCGACCGTGTCGGCGAGATGCCGGGCCACAGCCACCAGGCGCGGAGAGGCGCGAAGAGCCATAGACGTCGGCTCGGCGTCGAAGCCGGTTATCTTGCCCCACAAGTACAAGGCCGTGTCCACCTCGTTTTTCAGCAGGGACGAGTTTTGAATGCTCTGAGCAAAAATCTGCTCATCCATTCAGCACCTTCCTTTCGGCTTTCTGCGTAAAACCGCAAGACGGGCACATGTAATCCCCCGTGAGGATGGAGGGGGACCCATCCTCTTTCAGTATTTTTGACTCCTGCAGGAGCTTTTTGCAATTCGGACACTCCATGAGTTTTCTCCTTAGTTCAAGCGATTATAGATTTCGCGCGCCTCTCCTGGTAACTGGCGCAAAACATTGACCAGGTGTTTGCACACACTCCCGAGCGCCTTCGGGTTACTTTTTTTCGGGAAGCGTGGCTCCTCAAAACCAGATAGGGCTGATCTCTCTCGTGTCATGAGATAAGCAAAACCGCCGAATTTAAAGTCCGGGCAATTGCAATAAACATGTACGTCCTGGCTCGAGATGGCCTTTCGGATTCCGTAAAGAGTCTGCTTTTCCCGCACATTTAGACGCACGACCTGAAGCCACGTTTGCGGCTTGCCTTTTGATTTGCTGGAATAGAACAGATGCGTCCCGGGGAGGCGAGACGCCTTCAGTTTTACCAGACGCGAAGTCACGTCGCGAGAGGACGCGGCGCGCTTTTGGTCGGCCTTCGCCAGGATTTCGCGCGCGGTCGCTTCGAAAATAAGCCTTCCCGGTCCTCCGGAGGACCGAGACAGGCCTTGTTGTACTGCTTGTGAACGTGAGTTCTTCACTCTATTTGCTCCCCGGCCGGTTCCGGCGCGGGGATCCCGAGAGCGGCCGGCTCCTCCGCGGCGAAACTCTCGAACACGTCGCGCGCCGCGGAAAACAACGAGCGGAACAGTCTTACTGTCTCCGTGCCCTCGACGGGCTGTAACTGTTCACGCGCGAAAGTCAGGACGACGTTGATTCCCTCCTGGATCACGGACCGCTCCGTCCGCGTCAATCCCGAATCGAACGTGGCTATAGCCCCGTCGATCTCGGATCTCGTCACCCCGCTTTCGTTTGCTAATATGGCGAGGACGTGATCGGCGAGAAGGACGCCGGCTTGTGCGTGCTTTACGACCTCGGCCCGTCCGCTCTCGTCCTCGATCTGGTCGAGCGCGAACGGAAGGCCTATCCTCACTGAAGAAACGAGGAGGGCCTCGGCCGTGGAGAAAGTCATAATCGGTTGCCCCCCCTGGTGAGCGCACGCTACCAGGAGAAGAGGCAACAAAAGAAAAACGATGAGTCTCATTTCTGCTCCTTTTCAGGCAGTTGATCTTAGGTGTTGTAGACCAGGTGCAGGTCCGAACGAACGGTGGCCGTGGTCGGCGCCCAGGAAGCATCGCTCGTGGCCTTGATCCCGAGCTTGTTCGATGCAGTGAACGTGAGACCGCTCGTGTCCGGGGCCGCCTCCAGGTGCGCGTCGTTCGGGGTCGTTCCGTCGATGGTGACGTCGAGGTCACTCGGAGTGACTTTCGTCCCGTCTATCGTCGGTTCCAGGGTGAGCGTGCCGGCTGTCCGATCGCTTTCGAGCTGTACGGTGTGGCCGACGATGGACCCCGCCGCCTTGGGCTGGACTCTTTGCACCACACCCTCGACGTCGTAGAACTCGACGTCGGTCTGGCTCACGGCGAAGCCGCCGAAGTACGCGAACGAAATACGCTGAGGGAGTTTGTCCCTGTCCGCCAGAGTCTGGGGCGGATTGCTCGCGGTGATCGCGGTGGCCGCGTCGAGTCCGGCTTCCTGGTTCGCGGTGATGTGGTAGTACTCCCCGGTCGTCCCGCCTTGCAGTCCGGAGGTATTGTTGTGGCTGACGGTGGAGGATTTCGCGGCCCAGACGGATCCGGTGTAGCGATAGTCCAGGCCGTCCGTGTCCAGGTTGAAAGTACCCCCCAAGGTCGGGGTCGTCTCGTCGAAGGTCGAGCCGTTGTAGTCGTAGATTTTCATGTCGGCCGTGTAAGTCCCCGAGCCACCGGACGTGTCGTCTCCGTCCTCCTTGAAGACGAGCCGTTCGCCACTGCTTACGGCTACCCCGGCGTCCCAACTTGTGGTGTAGGTGTAGAGTTTGGCCTCATTCGTATTGAGGCATTTCTCGCCGCTCGTCGCCGTCCCGGTCGGGGCCCCGGCCGTGGTCTTGACGTAATTCACCTCGTCGTCCACGGACGGATACCACTCGATACCGTCCACCAGGTTGTCGACATACGTCTTGTCGGCGACCGGATTGGCGGCCGACAATGCGTTCGGGGCCGCCCCGAGGCCCGCCTTTTCGTCGCTCGTCGGAAAGCGAGAGTCGTTTCCGGCGGCGACGGTGGAGGCCGTCGTGCCGACGTCTCCGTTCGTGTCCAGGTTTCCATAAGTGACGTACCCTCCCACCGCGGAGGCCTTTACGAGCTGGTCCGCTCCGGACGCGCCGGTAGGGAAACTCGCCGCTTGGTCGGTCGTCGGGATGTTGCTCGGGTCGATCTGCGTGTCGATCACCTTTCGGCCGTTCGCGATTCTGATAATCGTTATGTTTGCCATCTAACCTTACTCCTTATTGATTAGTAGCGTTTGCGGTAGGTAACGCCGGATCCCGCGCTTGTCAGGTCCGCGGCGGCCCCTCCCAGAGATGTGGATACTTTGTACGTGTCCGTCGTGGCGGCTACCACGTAGTACGTGGTGTCGACGGCGAGACCGCCGGGGAGCGTCCCCGCGCGAAATTCTACCAGGTCATCGTCGGACAAGCCATGCCCGGCGTCGATTATCGTGTCACCCCCCGCGTCGGCGGCGCATTCGTGCCAGGCGTCAGGCTCGAGGGGCCAGCTTGGGCTTGTGGGGTCACAGACAGACGGGAAGTCTCGGAGAGCTTGCCGGTATTTCAGCCAGTCGACATACTCGCCGGCGGAGAAATCGGTGTCCGTGAGAACCCCAGCGGAAACGAGTTCTGTCTGGTCCTCATGCCGTCTGATTTTCCAATCCGTCGACCACAGCCTTAAGTCTCTTTCCTCGCGGACTTCCAGCATTTTCCCGGCGCTGTAGTCGTGGGAGTCTATAAGCCCCTGCAAAGTCGTGCTGTTTGCGGACGTGCCCTCCACCCCGTCGAATCGAAAAGTTTTCGAATCTGTTGAATTCCAATCCAGCTCCCCCATCTCGGTGACGGCGGACCCCGGGAATTCAGACGCGACCTCAGACGCAAAACTCGCCGCTATTTGCTTGGTAACTCCGGAAATTTCGACGTAATCGTCTGGGGGGAGGTCCTCGAGGTTCCAGCTCGATCCGTTCCACCTTGCACGCTGTCCTTCGGGAATCGTCCCGGGATAGCTTGTAGTTGCATTCCTGGGGATGAGATAACGTGTTTGTCCAGTCCGCTCGAAATGTCTCTCATCGCGTGCCGCCCCCCCCTCACCGAGATAATAGCCATCGGCGGCGTAAAGATACACGGCTACTGATTCCATCAGATTTTCCTTTCCTGCAAAAGTCCCGCCTCCCCTAGCGATCGGAAAAGCTCCGGTCCCGGTCCGGTTATCTTCGGGGGGTCCGGGGCTTTCTCTATCTCGATAGTACCGTCTTCCGGTAACACGCCGCTTTTGAAAATCTCTCCGAGAAAAATGGCTTGCCCATCCGGCGTGAATACTGGAGGAGTAACATGCTTAGAGTCTTCAAGAACAGGCCTTCTGGAGGCATGATCGAAATTCATCAGGACCCCTTCCGAAATACCTGTTGCCCTGGAGAGCATTTGGTAACGCGCACGGGAGGACAGAAACCAGTGCCAGTATGCTGCTTGTTCTTCTTGGTACTGCTCGTTAGTGTAAGGCTTTCCGCCGTTCATCTCGATTAGAGCAAGACGCATCTTCTCAAAGTGCTTTACGGTTTGCTTCTTTCCCCAGAGGTCAATTTCCAGACTACGTTTCCGTAGTTCCAGTTCTCTGATTTTCAGGTCTGGATGAGACTCTTTCTCCAGGGCCGCACGAAGTTCACCAGAATACCTTGCCGAAGCCAGAGGGTTTTCAAT
>Ga0180434_10001069_pt1 | contig 40036 bp, 23 predicted proteins | sample SS_ome_7_FD_132453 | JGI IMG/M metagenome (GOLD analysis project Ga0180434, IMG submission 132453) | Hypersaline lake sediment archaeal communities from the Salton Sea, California, USA - SS_1_D_2 metaG | ecosystem: Environmental > Aquatic > Non-marine Saline and Alkaline > Hypersaline >... | reverse complement strand
GCGCTGGCTCGTCTACGGCCATTCGCCGCTGGAGAATCGAGACGATGTGACAATCACTGTCCCCGAATTCGGCAAGATAACCGTCGATGTGCCTCGCGAAGGAGTATTCTACCTCATCGACGAAGCCGATAGGTCCGTCCGCCGGGTACCGTGATCAAGGTCGCAGCGCCCATCTCACTATGGCGGTCCCGTAGTGGACTATAAGGATTACGGGGTTCATTTATCCGGGCACAAGCAAACTACGCTGCCGTCGACGGTTGCCAGATAAGCTCGACCGTGCGCGGCGGCCATGCCGTCGAAGATCGGCGGGCTGTCCAGATCGTATTGTGCCAGTTTCCGGCCTTTGCCAGCCGAGACGACTATCAGCAGGCCACCCTTACCGCCCTCGAGCGCGGCTGCAGGCTCGTCCGTCTTGGCTCGGCCAAGCCGAGACAGGTCGCTCGAGAAAATGTCGGGCGGACCTGCCAACAATAGGGTGTCTCCGGCCAGGACCATGGCGCGGGTAAGAACAGGCAATTGCTGTGTCCACCGGTATTGCCTCGCTCGCTTGGCTTGTTGCCGGTCGCCCGCTGAGGATTCGCGCTCGATAGCAAATGCCTGGTAGTAGGTGAAACGCCGCTGTGCATCCCGATTGGGCTTGTAGTGAAATATCGTCGCTCCGTCGATGCCGACGTGGGCACCATGATGGATGTATTGGTTTCGGCCGAAACCATACACAAACGAGTCATCGAGCACGAGCAGCCGCCCTGCCGGAACCTGGTTACCGACGCGCGGCCACCCGCCGTAATTCGTGCCCATCGCCGTGCCCACCAGCCAGTACGTGCGGTGCCACCACGTGTCATCCAGGAATCCCGCTGCGCTGAATAAGTGTGCAACATCAGGGGCTTGCGGCTCGCCTTTCAGGTCAAAACGAGCGTGGCGCATGTAGATGGACTCACCGTCACACGACAGGATATCCGGCAGCGCTCCCGGCATGTTCGTGCCGTGAACGACGCCTTTGCGCTGGTAACCTGTCTGCGGGTCGCGGTCGTCGATAGGCGTTTCCGAGAGCAGCCTCCCGGTCTTGACGTCGAGGCGGCACAGCCGAATGCCTCCATCAAGGTACGATGATCTGCCGGCAGCGCAGTACACGATACCGTCGTGCACCAACACGCTGCCGTGGACGGGCCAGAGGGATTCGAGTTGGCCGTAGGCTACAATACGCCGCTCTTGTGGTACTAAGCGCTTTCCGTGTCTGTTCTTTGGCTATTTTACTAAAACCCTTCTGCAGAAGAGCTTAAGCACAATAGATCTTCCAGTTCGTCCGGCTCACAAGGAGCGCGCAACAAGTGCGCAACAGATTCGCCCTTACGTGATGCTTCTGATGCAGCCCGGGCACGGTCGAGAAAGTCTTTTCGGACTGCCAGATAGAACCGCTCAGTGGTCTCAATACTCGCATGTCCAGCCAGTTCCTTGACTTCATGCAGACTAAGTCCTTGCGTGATCCAATTGCTCAGGCAGGTCCGCCGCAGGTCGTGCAAGGTTCCAGACTCAATCTTCGCCAAGTGCCTGATCCTCCTGAAGCGAGATGAGAAACCTGCCAGAGGACATCGTCCTGCATTAACTGTCCACTTGTGGGCATCACGTAATTCCTGTATACCCTTATAGCGAGCATCCGGGACAAAGACATACGGATTGTCTTGCGGCTGTGACACTTTGTGCTCAGCCAGGAGCTTAACCAACTCTGCCGTCAACGGAAGTCTGCGCCGCTCCGTATCCTTGATGTGCCATTCCCACCTAGTAACGTGATCTTTTTTCGGAGAAACATCAACGGTGAATCCCTTGAAGTCGATATCGCACCAAGTCGTGTTCAGCAGTTCACCTCGTCGCATTCCCGTGTCAAGACACATCTGAATGAGAATCCCCCACCTGACAGGAGTCTTCTTCAGTTCGTATTGCCTTGCAACTTCGAGCAGCTTCCGGCATTCATCATCCGTATACACGCGGATCTTCTGCTTCGGGAACTTCGGTGGCTTCAATCCAATCTTCGCAGCGGATGACGATCAACCTGTCCACGATCCTCAGCAAGCTGGAATACGCGTTTAAGATGCTTGACTCTTTTGGCAGTTGTTGCCGCAGATGCACCATTCGCCAAACATTGCTGAATGAAGCGCTCGCCGTGTTCGTATCGCACTTGTTGAACATCGATATTGCCCACGCATTCAACGAAACAGTTCAGCGATCTTGCTATTTCACTTAGGGTGCTCGCGCGCACCTGCCCTTTCGTGCGTGTCAGACTATCTCGAAAGAAGTCCTTGAGCCTCATCGATATCGGCTCGACAAGATTATTTGCCCTTAGCTCCATTTCCTTTTCTTGCCTTTGCCTCTCAGCTTGCTTTTTATCTGAATGCCCGAGGGAAATCCGATGCCGCCGACCACCACGGTCGACGAAATCAAGCATATAACGAAAAGATTTCCTATCACGTGAGGTTCTTATCCTAAGCCTTACCAGCTCTTTCATTGGTCAACCTCCTTTCCGATGCTGGCCAAAGGCTTGGGTTGGTCCAAGCCCATTGTACCAGAATGAATATCTACCGACCATAGATGACATGATTATCAAGCCATGACTTCACGGCATCCTTTCAATACACAGTGTTTCCGCAGAGAAGAATTCTCGCCAGACCACCTGTGCGTTTGAGGTTCTCAATTACATGCCGGCAATTCTTGGCACTGCTGATCTCAGGGATCCGGAGGAATCTGATGGGTTCCTCTTCGATCATGAAAACTGGGAAAGAAGCGGATTGGCCTTTTAGTCTTGATAGACTGCCTTGAGATGATACTGTGTGCAGTATGGCATTCATGCTTTTCTCCTGACTTTTCTTACACATGTCGGTCAGGACAGATAGGTGATGAAACAGAACAAAGCAAAGAGGTACTTTGAAACATAGCAGATTACGGTTGCTCAATCTGCGTACGGATGAGTTTTTGCACTCTACGCGGAGTCTGCCGTCTCGCCGATTGCCAGGGCCAGCGGATCGTCGCAGTTTCGCTGGTAATCTCTCAGATGTCAGGGAAGAATTCTTTTTAAGCCAGTTGACGGTATACCGTAGACCGTATATAATCAGAAATCGTTAGGCTCAAGGAGCCCAATGTGCGTGTTCAAAAAGCTATTGCGTTTGCTCGGACCACTGTGACCACGGTAGCGACCGAGCATCTTCGCAAGCAGATTGTCTGCGGGAGCGTGCCGCCCGGCGAGACGCTCCCTGAATCGCGAGTTGGCGAGATGCTGGGCGTCAGTCGAGCCCCGGTCCGCGAAGCACTCACCTTGCTGGAACGGGAGGGGTTGGTCGAGTTCGACCGGCGGGGGACGGCACGGGTTTGCGGTTTTCACCTGGAAGACGTTCGGGAATTGGGGCTGATGCGCATGGTCCTGGAACCTGCCGCGAGTCGCCTTGCCGCCGAACGTCGGCCTCGGGCCGGTCTCGACGCGATCGAGGAAAACCTCCATGCCTTGAAGGCGGTCAGCCGTCTTGATGACGTCACCCGGCTCGACCTGGATTTCCACCGTCTGATCTTCGCCACAGCAGGCAACAAGCGACTCATGCGAGCTTGGGAGACCCTGTTGTCGCAGTTTGCGCTGGTGATGCGGCTGTTTCACGAGTCTCTGGAACGACGGGTGCAGACATCCAACGTCCGCGACATGACGATCCAGGCGCACACGGAGTTGTTGCAGGCCGTACGCTCGGGATTGCCCGAGAAAGCCGAGGCTTTGGCTCGACAGCATACCACTTGCTGGCTGTCGGAATTCAGTAAGTCCAGAGCGTTTGCTCCACAATCGGAGGAATGATCTTCATGGTTAAACAGGCGTGGATAGTCTATTTTGCCCGATGAGTCGGGGTTTTGGGTGAAGGAGCATTACCATGTCAAACCGACGTCAGTTTGTTCGCCAGACGGCCGCAGTGTTGCTGGCTTTCGGCCTCATCGCCAGCCTGCTGCCGGGATTGGCCGTCGCGCAAGACCTGTCCACGGTGGAGGCGCGTGCCGCCTGGGTGATCGAGCAGCGCCGCGGCGAAAGCATAAATCCCAACGCCAAGTTTGGGGCTGCGGCGGCCTTGGCACGCCTCGCGCTGAACGCCAACGACACTGAGGTGATCGACAGGATCACCCACTTCTATGACAAGGTTCCTGCAGGGAGCAACGGCCAGCAGTTCTCCTACCCCGGCGTGGCCTGGGTGCTGGGCAAGCATTGGGATAAGTTCACCCCGGCACAGCGCGACCACCTGAAGGCCAGGCTCAAAGACTTCGGCGATCTTCTGGGACACGGAACCGAGAACCATGCCATCATGAAGGGCGCCGCCGCCTATCTCTTCGCCCAATACTGGCCCGACGAGACCGGGTGGGTGCGGGGAACGATGACCAGCGCGCAGCTCCGGGAGACGGCCCGCAAGCAAATGATGGCCACGATGCACAGCCTCTACGATAAAGGTTACGCCGAAAACCTTTCACATAACTACCTGCCGGTACATCTTTACCCCTATTACACGCTCTACGACTGTGCCACGGACCCTGAGATGAAGGCTGCTGCCGACGCGGCGCTTCACTTCCACGTCGCCAACATGGCGGCCAACCACTTCGAGGGCGTGACCATCCCTCCCACGCAACGTGATTATCCAGAAACCACGTGGAATACGTACACGGCCGAGCCTGGGTCCTGCCACGCGGGCCACCTCATACACTGGTTGTACTGGGCCGACGCGCAAAACTGGACCCCGGCCGAGATTGACAGGGCAGATGGTAACTATGTGGTCTACGCGGCTCTCTCCAGTTGGCGGCCCCCCGCCGCCATCGGGAGCCTTGCGCGCGGGGAAACGGTCCCCTACGAGCTTACGGCATCGGCAGCAGGATTCGGCTTCTGGGGAACAGGCACGCCGGCGGATGTCCTGCGCTACGTCTACCGCGACAAGCTCTACGCCATGGGGAGCGGGCACGTCTTCCGTTACGACCCCGTGGGGTTCTACGATACCTACACCACGTTTCGCCTTATCTACAAAAGCCCCGACAAATTCAATTTCATCGAGTGTTACCATCCCTACTGGCGCAGCAATGACCGCACTTGGAGGGGGATAAGCTCGCCGTTCGAGCAGTGGGCGCAGCACAAGGGCTCGGCGATCGCGCTCTTCAATATCCCCACCGCTGACCCGTGGGCCGGCCGCGGCAGATCGAGCTGGCAGGCCATGCGCGATGCCCACTCCGACAACCTAATCAAGGAAGCGCTCGTGCGCTATCCAAAGTCAATCGACCAGAAGACCGAGTCGGACGGCTGGATCTTCCTGCGGGAAGGCGATGTCTACATCGCCATCCGTCCGCTGAAGGACTACACGATCGACGCCAACTACAAGCCGGCTGGGCCATTCTACGTGGTCGTCAGCCCCGGAGCGAAGAACGCGGTTATCTTCGATATTGCGACGAAGAAGGAGTTCGCCACCTTCCAGGCATTCCAGAGAGCGGTGGCCCAGAACCCGCCTGTTGTGGACTGGGATCAGCTCTCCGTGACATATACGAGCTTGAAGGGCGACACCCTCACCGCGACGTGGAACCCGCCCAAGTACGACGTGCCGGAAGCCAAAGAGAACGATCCCGAAAGGGAGACGGTCCAGGTTCGGCCAGACATCACCGTCAACGGCGCCGTGGTTCCGATCGACAGTGATTTCATTAACGGCAAAGCGGTGATGAAATCTCCGTCCGTCGAGTTGGTCGACAGGGTGATGCGACTGCGGACGCCGGCGGGCCGGCTCGAGGTGGACTGGCGGGGGAAGGTGCCGAGTTTTTCTATAATCAATGGGTATAAATATGGGATAGGCTGGACAGAGAGAATACTCAACACCGATGGAAGTATCAACTGGACGGAATACGCGAAAGTTGCCAATAATGCCGGCAGCGCCGAAATCCGCGATTACCTCCTTGGCCCGAAATATGCTTATTACCATCCCCAGGGGGGCGAGTCGTTCCCCACACTTGCCCTGCAGGGCGATGAACGAGGATGGGAGGGGCCGGCTGAGAAATTTCCGCAAGGAGCGATTTCACCGGAGCACTGTCCACATTACTACGAGCAGTCCGGCTCGTTGATCTATGCCGCGGATGATCCAAACAACGCCGGTGTGATTCTTGCGGCGAACGGTGAGAGGTATGATTACCCCCCTATGAGTTTCTATAACAAAGTGTACTGGGATCCTCCCCACGGCTGGTACAGACATCCTGATCCGCCCTGGCTTCATGATCCGGCCTGGAGCCATCCCAAGAAGCCCGTCGCCGTGGCAAGCGCGACAGGTCATGTTGTGAACCAGCAATATTTGGCGTTTGAGAATGGGCTCATCGGCACCGCGCCCAATGTTCCGGCTTTTTATAACGATTCACAATTAAACCTCAACTTAGGATATCCGTGTGTGCATCTGCCAGCCGGTAAAACACCCATGGCCCTTGCGGTGACACCGGCCGGGGAATTTGTTCTGGCCGCCGTCTGGGACACCATAAACCGAAAGGGACAGTTGGCGGTAATCGCCGTGGAGGGCAGAGTAATATGCTCGGAACCGAAATACCGCGATTGGCCTTCTTGCCGTTTTGGTGCCTACATGTATGGCTTTCCGACCTGGGCGAATACAAAGGATATGAAGCTCCTGGGATTTATCGACCTGCCGATATCCGCGCCGACAGCGATCGCGGCTGGCCACGATCTCCAGTGGATAGGCTCTGGGCGCATGGATGTTAATGTCAATAAAGATATAGATATGCTCCTGAACAACCAGGCCGAACGCGACACCTGGTATAGAGGTGACACCCCGGAGCATCCCCATTACAAACGGACCGCCAGGGCGGGATATGCCGTGGTCGCCTCGCGAAGCGAAAGCAAAGTGGTTTTCATCGATCTTCAGCCGCTCCTGGCCTATTACCGGGATATGTATTTTACTACCCAGGCGCGCTATAATGAGACCAAAAACGTGGGTATGGCCGCCGATCAATGGCCTCATACCTTCGATTACCGCCCGGTGCAAAGGCCTTTGGCGCCCTTCACGCTGGATGTGAATGCCCCAACGGTTGTGGCCGCGGGTTTGAGTACGGGAATGTGCGGAGGCAAGGGATGTTCTCATTCCGCCGGAACGTCAACCTGTCGCGCTTCTTCATTCGGAGACGAATATGCCTTCGTTGCGACCATGGAAGGCCAGCTTCTGATGTATTCAGTGGGTGGGCTGATCAGCGAAGCCGCCGCAACAAAACCACTCCTTTACAAAAGCATCCCTATCGGCAAAAATCCCACTTCGATTTCACATGGCAATGGCGGCGCCCCTAAAAATGATTTGTTCATCAACTGCCGGGGCGACAAGTCCATTTACATCTTAAATCCCGGCGGGGAAGTGTTGCGTGTACTTCGTGACAGCCGGATGGAAGACCCTGTGGGAGTTGAGAATTCCATGCTCGGTAACGGGGAACCAAGAAACAAGTTGATTCATATAATGGACTTTTCCGCCAGGAAGGTACTGACCTATGTCTATAAAGGGCCTGGGAATGAACCGGATTATACCTCGATAAAATGTGGCGCGGCCACTGTGGTTCCCGGCCGTCCGTTCGCCTACCAGCAGGATGAAGTGCCCTGATACGATAGAGTTATAAGGTCAATGTCCCGGAAGTTGCAATGATCGAAAAAAAATTCTTTATATCGAAAACTATAATGACAATGCCAATGAAAAAGTTGAACAAACTTCGAAACTTTCCATGCCAAAATTGCCATAACAGCTAACCGCAAAGGAGCAACGACATGAAAGATAACAAGCAAGGGGCCAACAGTCTTACTCGCCGCGAGGCAATCAACATCGGACTCGGAACACTCCTCGGCTCGGCGGTGGCGGCGACCGGCACGCGGGCGGCGGACGGCGCTCAGGCGGCGGATGCGACCGGACAAGAACGCCTGGCCATTTCGTTCTGGATCTGGGCGTTGTGGGACACCGGACCCAACCGCATTGTCAACGACTTCGAAGTGCGCGTGGCGGAGGCGGTTGAGCGCGGCTTCAACTGCCTGCGGATCGAGGGTGGCGCCGGAATCACGCATGATGCCGAAGGCCGGCCGCGCGGGGAACTGGAGTTCCATCCAGTCCTCCCGGGCCATGATCTTCTTACCCGCGGACAGCAGCACATGACCGGTGGTCGCGTCGATCTGCTCAAACGCCTGATCGAGCTGTGTCGGGTCGCCAAACGCCACAACGTCAAGCTGATCCTCTCGAGCTGGTACTACCTGCACACGTTCTGGTTCACCGACAAGAACTTGACGGCCGAGTTGCTGGGACTGCCCCTGGAGAAACGCTTCATGTATTTCGCCCGTGGGCTGGACCGAATCCTCGAGGCGTTGAAACAACGGGGGCTGGCCGACACCATCGCCACCGCGGAGATCTTCAACGAGGTGGGCCCCACGAAACACGGCAAGACCATCGACCACGAGGAAGCGCTGGATTTCCTGAAAACGCGCCACCCGGATATTCGGTTTTCCCTGGACACCGACAATTTCGATACCTCGAGGATACCGCGCAACGCGCAGGTGTGGACGTACCACAGCTACTACCTGTGGCCTATCTACAGGCTTTTCGAGCAAGACCTGATAAGTGGCGACAAGGACCTGAACGATCCCGCGGCTTACGCTCCGATTCGCCGTTTCTTGCGCCGGGATCTCGTGCCGTTTCAGGAGATCCTCGACAGCCGCGCGGGGCGTCCTCCCATCGCACGGGACTGGTTTCGTCGCATCTGGCTGTATCGTAACCTCGATCCGAACGCGATGCCGGAATTGGAGCGTCTGCTGCAGGAGGATCTGGAGAAGCGCATCGACGAGTTCAAGCAGAGTGCGATAAAAGCGGTGAAGCAACTTGTAAAAACTCGCGACGAGGTTTTGCCCGGTATCCCGCTGATCCTGGGCGAGGGCGCCAGCTACTGCGCGGATCACCGCCTTCGCTGGGAGGAGCGTTCCGACGCCTACTGGGAAGTGGTCGAACACGCGGCCCGCGCCTACCGCGAGCACGGACTGGTGGGCGCCGTGCCACGCACGAATAGCGGACCGGAAGACCCGGTCTGGCACGAGTACCCCGAGCGGCTGCAGCGTGCGAACGCCGTGTTCCTGGGCGAGAAACCGTGACGTCCGGGGTATCCGTGAAGAACCTTGTCAAAGGTGAACTCGACATGAAGAATAGAAACTGGCAGGCGAATGGTATGAAAAGTATCACGCAGTTGATGTGGATGTTGGTCTTCGCCATAGCGGTCCCCCTGACAGTGAAATCGGACGAGACGGGCGGCAGCATCGCGCGTAAGACCGGGTCGGTCGGAAACGGGAGTCAGATCGCGACGGAGGATACCAGCCTTGTGGGCTGGTGGAAGTTGGACGAGAAGTCCGGTACGGCTGCCTTTGACTCAAGTGGTCGCGGCAACCATGGCAAACTTATTGGCGGTCCGACGTGGGTGGACGGGCGCATTGGCGGGGCGCTGCATTTCGCCAACACCGACGATACGAAGATTTATGTCGATATTCCCAACAGCCCGACGCTCGAGAATGTGCAGGAGGGGGACTACACCGTCGCGGCCTGGGTGTGGCCAAACCGCCTGCCTCCCGGCACCAAGATGACCCCGGCCTACGGCATAATAGTAAAACAGGGCCAGCACATTGGATTGGTCTATGACGAAGACGGTTTTTTCAAGATGCAGCACCATTCCAGTGCCGGATACAGTTTGGCCAAGTCCGCCAAGAAGTCTCCGATGGCCTGGTATCATGTGACCGGCGTCGTGAGCAAGAGCAATGGATTCGTCAAGCTCTATGTGAACGGCAAGCTCGAGTCGGCGGTGAGTTTTACTCCTGGGGCAACGGCGGTGGAGTTTGGGACGAGGACTTGGAAGCTGGGTATTGCCGCCCCGGGCTACACGAACTTCCGAGAGGCGATGAACGGCAAGGTGGACGATGCCCGCATCTATAGTCGCGTCCTGTCTGACGGCGAGATTTGCGTGCTGGTTGCCCAAGGGGATACCCAATCCGGAGATTGCAGCGAATGGCCGCAGTTTCGAGGACCCGGCGGCAGCGGCTCGGCCCAAGGAACCAGGAGCAGAGGAGTCCCCACGGAATGGGACACGACGAAGAATGTGGCATGGCGCATTGACGTGCCGGGCCTTGGGTGGTCCAGCCCGATTGTCTGGGGGAACCGCGTTTTCCTCACCACCGCGGTGGACGCCCAGGGGACTGAGCAACCGGAGGGCGGCTTCTACCTGGGCAAGGATCGCGGAGGCCGTGGCGAACATCGCTGGTTGGTGCTCGCCTACGATCTGAACACCGGAGTGAAACTCTGGGAACGTCAAGTTCACAAGGCGGTGCCGCCGCGCACCCATCTCAAGAGCAGCTACGCTTCGGCGACACCCGTGACGGACGGCAAGCGGGTGTACGCCTGGTTTGGCGTGTGCGGAGTTCTCGTAGCCTTAAACGTAGCGAACGGCGAAGAGGTTTGGTCTTTCTCGGAACCGCCGCGCAAATCCAGAGAAAACTGGGGGTTCGGCTCGTCGCCGGTGATGCACGGAGGCCGGGTCTATCTGGTGCATGACAACGAGGAAGACGCCTACGTCGCGGCGTTCGATGCTTTGACCGGAAAGGAGATCTGGCGGGCCAAACGGCCGCCGGAGACCAACTGGAGCACGCCCCTTGTCTGGAGCAACGAGCAACGGATTGAACTGGTCGTCGCCGCGACCGGCGGCGTCACGTCCTACGATCTGAAGGGGGAGCCGCTTTGGGAACTGCGCGGTATGTCCCGGACCACGGTGCCAAACCCGGTGGCGGGAAACGGAATGGTCTATGTCGGCTCGGGGTTTGTTGCGGATCGGCAGAAACCGCTCTACGCGATCCGCCCGGGCGCGGCGGGCGATATCTCGCTGAAAGAAGGCCAGACCAAGAACCGCTACGTTGCCTGGCGGCAACAGCGCGCCGCTCCCTATGTCCCGTCTTTTCTGGTAGCCGGCAAGTACCTGTACGTGATCAAGGACAACGGCCAACTCTCCTGTTACGACGCTGTCACCGGCACATCGGTCTACCAGGAGCGGCTGCGCGGACACTTCACGGCCTCGCCCTGGATGTGCGGGGACAAGTTGTACTTCCTCAACGAACGAGGGGAAACCTATGTCGTGCAGTCGGGACCGACATTCCGGCTCCTGGCCACGAACACGCTCGAAAAGCTGTGTCTGGCCACACCCGCGGTGGCGGGCGACCGCCTGCTGATCCGGACTTCTTCCCGGTTGTATTGCATAGGGAGCGATAAATGACGAAAGCTGTTCGAATCCATGGCTACGGCTTTGCCGAGGTGCTCTGTTATGAGGATGCCCCGACCCCTGAGCCGGGGCCGTGGGAGATCCTAACGACGGCAGTGAATCCCGCCGACCGGCAGATACGCGCGGGCCTGCGGCACGCGCCTGAGAAACCCATCGCGGGCAACCTCAGCCGGAAGCCCGCGTCTATGGACCGTGTGCAGGCGGCCGCCCTGAGGGCGGTATGCAAAGGCGCTGGAATACGTCTCGCAAAACATCCCTGGCCGCCCCGCCCGTAGTGTGACATAACCTGAAAGAGCGTAGTGGCTTAGGTCTACCTTCGCTGGGACGACCGACGGGGACGGAGTCTAGCAATCAGTCATTAAAGAAAGGAAATCACCATGTCAAACCAACGTCAGTTTGTTCGCCAGACGGCCGCAGTCTTGATGGCTTGCGGTCTCATCGCCAGCCTGCTGCCGGGACGCGCCGCCGCGCAGGACGGGTCCACCCGGGAGGCGCCCTCGCCGGGCGAGCTGGATTCCGCGCCTTTCGTCATCTTCGAGGATGACTTTGACAGCGACTCGGACGGCCCGATGGCGCTTTGTCTGCTGCTTGAACTTGAGGCTGCCGGCGAGTGCAGGATCATTGCCTGCGGGACCGGCGAACTGCACGAGAACTCAACGGGAGCGATGGCGGCGACCCTGCACTACTTTGGACGCGGGGACATCCCCCTGGGATCATACCGCGATGATCTGCGACCCCGGAATCCTGAAAACACGCAACTCTACGATGACTCGTACTTTGACGGCAACATGGCCTCGGACACCTTCAACTACGGCCACACCCAGCGGCACCGCCGCGACTTTCCCGATGCGGTGGAGGTCTATGTCAAAGCGCTCAACGCCCTGCCTCCGGGCGCGAAAGCAAAGCTCATCGTCGGCGGCGCGCACAACAACCTGCGTGATCTCCTCGCCAGCCACCCGGACGTCGTGCGCGCCCGCGTCTCCGAGCTGCATTTCATGGGCGGATGGTGCTGGCCGGACAACGGCAAAAAAGGCGAGACCGACTGGAACCGCGACTCCAACCTCTGGTCCACCCGTTTTGACACCCAATACATCGCTGAAAACTGGCCGCCTGAGATCCCCGTCTTCATCGCCGACACCTCGGTCGGCCTTGGCGTCCTGGCTGGCCAGAAGCAGACCCGCGCAAAATTGTCGGACCTGCATCCTGCCAAGCGCATCCAGATCTTGTATCGGATCGGCTGGGACAAAGGCCACAACGCCCTGGATCAAATGAGCGTGCTCAGCGCCGTGCGCGGTTTCAAAAACCTCAACGGCGTGGACATCAGCCTGCGGCGCGGCACCCTGCAAGTCAACGACCAGCCGGACAGCCCCGACTACGGCCGCCATCGCTTCATTGGCTCCCCCGAAGGTCCGCATTACCTCATGCGCCGCCCCCAGGATCCGGTCACCGCGCAAAAGCTAGCCGACTACCTGGACGACATCCTCCTGCTGCGCGGCGGCGATGCCGTCGACGGCGTCTTTCGCGACGAATTCGTCGCCTTGCGAGGCAAGAACCCATCGGAAAACCTGCAAACCCGGCGCGGCTGGATCAAGGCCGGACATCCGGCCTCCGACACCTTGATTGATGCGAGCGAACTTGGCCATTACTCTGAAAAAGCCCAGTACGTGCAATTTACTGGCAACTGCAACACCGCCCCCTTCAACGTGCAGCTCAAGGATTTTGGCCGCCCTGACCTGCGCGTGCGGGCCCGCGTGATGGTCACCCATCAAGACGGCTTCATCGGACTCTGCGTCCGCTCGGATGCATCTGCCAATCCGATGGGGATTAACCTCCGCGTCCAGCCCGGCGGTCCCGGCCTGCGCCTCTACCAAAACAACACCGCCCTGCCACAGACCCGCACCCTGGGAGTGCCCACCGCCTTCACCACCCGCACCTGGTATACAGTTGACCTTCAGGCGGAGGGCCACCGAGTCATCGGTCGGCTCTACAATGCCTCGGACAACGCCGTGCTGTTGGAGCAGGTCGAATGCACGCTCCAAGACAAAGCCAAACGCCAACACGCCGGACTCATCGCGCGGGGAAATGGCGAATGTGCCGACTGGTTTCAATTCGGGGTACGCCAGGCCGCATCGAAGTTGCAGAAACCCGCGAAAGACAGCCCATGATTGTCACCCAACCACCAACCCATGCACCCGCGTCTGAACCTTATCTTCGTGCTCCCCTGCGCCCCTGTGGTTTTGCGCAAGTCGCACCCTCTCCGACCCCGGGCCTCCGGCGGTAAGCGAGCGGAGAGGATGAAAAGAGAATTTCAATAGAGAAGGAGAATTACCATGCAAAACCGACGTCAGTTTATTCGCCAGACGGCCGCTTTTGGCCTCACCGCTGGCCTGCTGCCGGGCTTCGCCCTAGCGCCCGCGGCTGGCGCCGCCATGTCCGGCAATGCCTCGGCCGCCGCTGGGCGGCCGAACATCGTCTGGATCCTCGTCGAGGACATGAACGACTGGATGGGCTGTTACGGGGACAAGACTGTCCCCACGCCGAACATCGACTCGATCGCCGCCCGCGGCGTGCGCTTCGATCGGGCGTACATGCCCGCGGCGGTCTGCTCGGCGACGCGGTCGGCGATCGCGCTGGGCGCCATGCAGACCTCGCTGGGCGTCCACAACCACCGATCCAGTCGCAAACGTGTGCCGGAAGAGGTCATCAATCTGCCTGAGGGCATGAAGACGGTCTACGAGCTGATGCGCGGCGCCGGCTACTACGTGACCAGCAGCAGAGGCAAGAACGACTTCAACTTCGTGTTCCAGATAAATGACCTCTACGACAAACTCGCTGGGAACATGGGTTTCTCCAGAGACCACTGGGCGCACCGGCCGGATGGCAAGCCGTTCTTCGCACAGATCCAGCTCAAGGGCGGCAAGAACTCGGGCCAGTACTCCGGCGCGCCGGTGCGTACGAAGTTCGAGAAGGGCGGGACCGAGCAGCCATTCACCGACGCCTCCAAGATGAGGGTCGCCCCGTACTACCCCGATCACCCCGTGATGCGCCGCGAGTACGCGCACCACTACGACACGATCCGCCAGACCGATGACGAGGTGGGCCAGGTCCTTGACGCCCTGAAGGCCGACGGACTACTCGAGAACACCGTGGTCTTCTTCTGGACCGACCACGGCATGCGACTGCCGCGCCACAAGCAGTGGCTCTACGAGGGGGGCATCCGCGTACCGCTTGTCGTGGCGGGCCCGGGCCTGCCGAGCGGCCAGGTCCGGGCCGACCTGGTCAGCGGCATCGACATCACCGTGACCACGCTCGCGCTCGCCGGCGTGAAACGCCCGGCCTGGATGGAGGGACGGGACTTCTTCGCGCCCGACCACGAGGTGCGCGACCACGTCGTCTCCGCCCGCGACCGCTGCGACTACACGATCGATCGCGTCCGCGCGGTCACCACCAAGCGGTACAAGTACCTGCGGAACTTCCTAACCGACCGGCCCTTCATGCAACCACAGTACCGCGACGGCCGCGACTACGTCGAGGTGCCCCGCGAACTCTACAAGGCGGGCAAGCTGAACGCCGTGCAGTCTTTCATGTGGTCGCCGACGCGGGTGCCCGAGGAGCTCTACGACCTCGACAACGACCCCCACGAGACGAAGAACCTGGCGAACGACCCGGCGCACGCCGCCGAGCTGGCGCGGCACCGCAAGCTGCTGGAAGACTGGATCAAGGCCACCGACGACAAGGGCCAGTACCCCGAGTCGATCGACGGCCTTCGCGGCGTCCTGACCCGCTGGGATAAGCAGGCCGTGAACCCCGAGTACGACAAGGCCCGAGGCGTGAAGTTTTGACCAGCCTCTCCCGGCTACACCCAGTTCGACAGTCAGGAATCAAAGAAAAGGAAAGGAATTACCATGCTAAACCGAATTCGGTTTGTTCGACAGGCGGCCGCGGCCTTGCTGGCTTGCAGCCTCATCATCGGCCTGCTGCCCGGCTGCACCCTCAAACCATCCCCGCCATCAGGGAGCTTCGCGATCCCTGCGTTTCAGGAGGAACCCGGTGCAACGGCCCGGCGCAATTGGGTTGTCCAACAATATATCAATCGTGATGTTCCTGGACGCAATGCTAAGTTTGGCGCTTCGATCTTATTGGGCCTTTTAGCACTGAACCCCAACGACGCAGCGGCAATTGAGCGCACCGCTGATTATTACAGCAATCTACCCGCCGGGACCAATGGCCAGCAGTTCAGCTATCCTGGCGTTGCTTACGTCGCAGGAAAGCATTGGGATAAGTTCACCCCGGAACAGCTTGGCAGACTCAAAGCTAGAATCAAAGACTTCAGCGATCTACTGGGGCACGGCACCGAGAATCATGCTATCATGAAGTGCGTTGCCGCCTATCTCTTTGCCCAGTACTGGCCGAACGATGATGGCTGGGGGCGGGGGCAGTATAGCAGTGAGCAAGTTTTGCAGGCAGCTCGTGCTAGGATCTTGAACGTAGTCAACGGCTACTACGACAAGAACCACGAGGAGTGGATCTCTGAAAATTATATGGGAATCAACCTGTTTCCGTGGCACGCGCTTTACGACTGTGCCACGGATCCCGAGATAAAGCACGCGGCTTATGCTGCATTGTGTTATCATTATGCGTCTTTTGCGGCCAACACCTACAGGGGCCTTCATATATCCCCGTTCCCAAGGGGGCGGTTAGCCCCTCAAACAGTCCCCGGCCCCGGCCCCACCTTTCTCACCTGGCTTTACGCCGGGCCCGAATACACGGAGAAGATCCCTGCCACCGACGGCTCCAACTTCGGCGTCGGCGGCGACGCAGGGGCTATTTGTACTTATGCGGCAGTCAGCGACTATGTGATGCCACCCGCTATCCTCAGCTTTTGGCGTGGAGAGACCGCCCCCTACGAGTTGACATCATCGTCGGCTGGTTTTGGCCATCATGGCACAACTACGGGATTTTGGGGAACCGGCGAGCCGGGGGCAACCAACCGGTACATCTATCGCCACCCTGATTACGCCATCGGGAGCGGTTTTGTTGAGTATTACCCGGATGAGTTCTACTGGCAGCATCATAGCAACGTATCGATTCTCTATAGGAGCACCAAAGAGTGGGCCTTTATAGAGACTCATCACCCCTATTGGAGAAGCAATACCCTCGCTTGGGCGTATGGCGTCAACTCACCATTCATTCAGACAGCGCAGTACAAAAGCGCTGCGATTGCAGTCTTTAATATCCCGGAGGCCGATCCATGGGCGGGGCGTGGCAGAAGCGATTGGAAGGCGGCCCGTGACCAGCACTATGACAACCTGATCCAGGAAGCGCTTGTGCGCTATCCGAAGTCGATTGATGAGGTGATTGAAAAAGATGGTTGGGTCTTCCTTCGCGAGGGCAGCGTTTATATCGCTATCCGCCCATTGAAGGCCTACGCGATAGACCCCGACTATGCGCCGGCAACGGCAGATTTCAATACCATACGCAGCGCCTTTGCGCAAACCGGATTCGTGTATGACGTAGCCACGAAAGCAGAATACGCTTCATTCGCGGCGTTCCGGGCGGCGGCAATCCAAAACCCGCCAACCGTGGACTGGAAAAACCTATCCGTTACATACACCAGCCTGGCTGGGAATACGATCACGGCGACATGGAACCCGCCGGATTATAGCGGACCCCCACAGACCAAATGGGTGTGGACAGGCGGCTCATCGCTAACTGAGCTGGAGCCCCAAATTGTATGGCGAAGCGACCGGCCCGGCGGCGGGCGGGAATGGAACTGGCATGCTGCGAACAAGCAATGGATTGGCCCGCCACGTGATCCGTGGTACCCGGGCAGTCGGGTGAGGGTTCGGCCAAACATCACCGTCAACGGCGCTGTGGTTCCGGTTGACACTACCTACCCTCCACTCAAGTCCCCCTCTCTCAATATTGCCGATGGCGTGATGACCCTGCAGACTCCCGGGGGCAACCTGGCGGTCTACGCGCCTCGCAAAAAATAGGAGAGCGGATCCGGCACGGCAGGGATGAAAACGGAAATCCTACCAGTCACTTTTTAAAGAAAGAGAGTTACCATGTCAAACCGACATCAGTTTGTTCGCGAGACGGCCGTAGTCTTACTGGCCTTCGGCCTCGTCGCCAGCCTGCTGTCAAGCCTCGCCGCCGCGCAAGACCTGTCCACCCGCGAGGCGCGCAGAATAGTTCCTTTGTCTGGTCAATGGCAATTCACAACCGGCTCGATGAATAGCCGTCCCAGCGACTTTGATAGCGTGGTTACTGTACCTGGCTTTCATCCTGAAGGGGAGGCGCTTTGGTACCGCCGCATGGTTACCATAGAAGGCGCCCTGCCGGAGGTGATTCGGTTAGAGGTCAAGAAAGCCAGTTGGGGAGTAAAGGTATGGGTGAACGGCTCAGAGGCCGGTGAATCCTGGAGTATCCGTACCGCCTCCTTCATAGACATAACCAAGTTCTTAAAGGGAAATGGCTATGAAAACGAGATCATACTACGTGTGTGCGGTTCCAAAGATTTGGTGCCTCCGGAAATACCTTGGTTTAGTACCATTGCCTTCCTCGACTTACGCAATTTTTCGGTTGATAAAAAGAACGGGCTCTACGATTCAGTCAATCTGATCTCCTGCAATGCCCCATACGTCGTCAGGGCGCAGGCGGCGCCAAATGTCCTGGATCACTCAGTGAAGCTGGCCGTTACCCTGCGTAATATCGGTTCTGCAACAAAGCCGGCCCTGCTGAAAGTCAATATAGTTGACGATCAAACCGGCAACACCGTGGCAAGTGCGGAACGATCGCACCAGGCGGGCGTTGGCGAAAGCGACAGTAGAATAGACATACGCATACCCAACGCCAAACTCTGGAGCCCGGAGACGCCGCATCTTTACAGGTTTGAGATCGAAGTACATAGCGGGGGAAGGCATACCGATACTTATGCCAGCCGCTTCGGCATGAGATCCTTTTCCATTTGCCAGAATACAGGCCGCGGTTTGCTCAATGGGCGGCCAATTCTGCTTACCGGGGTGGGGATGTTCTCGATGTGGGACGGTTTCGTGTTCTACGAGAATTCAATGTACGATGATTCAGCGATTCGCCATGCCTTTCGGTTTGTAAAACAATTGCGAGGCAACGCCGTCCGGTTCAGCTTTGATTTGATGCCGGAGATTTGGTACCGCATAGCTGACGAAGAGGGAATTCTCGTGCAGGACGAGGCCCATTGGCATATCAACGAAACGGCCACCCTTGAAGCTGTCACAACGGAGTTCACAGACTGGATTCACGAGCGCGCCAATCACCCGAGTGTCGTCATATGGGATGCCGCTAATGAAACAGCGAATACAAAACGAGGCGGGCCGTTATTAAGGGAGGCCGTAAAAGCCGTGCGGCATCTCGACCTTTCCAATCGTCCCTGGGAGCCCTCAACCTGGTTTCATCATACTCAAGAAGCGCCGGTCTTATCCCAAAAGGGAGACGTTACCGAATGGCATCCTTATAGCGTTTTTGATTATCTGGGAGACGGGCGTTGGAAATTCCTTTTCAATGAAGGGATTTACCCGGAGATATTTGAAAAGGGCCCGAACCCAAGGCCGGTTCATCCTGGTTGGATTGTGAACGAATACTGTGGGTTGTTCTTAAACAGAGATGGAAGCTTCTATCTAGGACAATCAAAGAGATTTGCGGATGCGTATTTTGCAGAAGCGAATGGAAGCCATTACTTGTTCGGCAGAGCGCGTTTTGTCGCCTGGGAAGCCGAATACTACCGCCGCTTGCCAGGTTGCCTGGGCGTGTTGTGGAACAGCTATCTTTGGGGTCCCGGTATCCAACAACCGTTAGCCAGCCAAACACTCAGCGAGAAGGAGCTGGCCTTGGGCCGATTCATTGCCGACGCAGTCGCGCCGGTAGGAGTGATGGTTGACCTATGGAAAACGAAGATTCCTACCGGTAGATTGAACGTCTCCGTTTCTGTGGCAAACGATGGGCCCAGTCCGTGGTCGGGAACAGTCCGCCTCAGCCTGATTCGGGCAGGCGAGAATCTCTCGAAAATGGGGGCTTTGTTCGAACCTCCGCAAGGTCAAGCGGAAATTGATCAACGAATTGTCCGTCAATGGCAACAGGATCTCAATGAGGTTGCCGTAAGCCAGCAAGGCGAAGCGGTCTTTGACGCGGTCATCCCCGAGCCGGGTAACTATCACTTCATGGCCGAAATTACCGGTTTGGATGGACAACCCGTGCGGAGCTGGCGGGACTTTGTGAGCACAGCACAGCCGCACTCCCAGGCGGCGCGTGCCACATTCTTCGTGGGTGGCGCCAACGCCTCGGACCGCAACCCGGGCACGGCGTCTGAGCCCTTTGCGACGATCCAGAAGGCCGCCAACGTGGCACAACCAGGAGACGTGGTGAAGATCCGAGATGGCATCTACCGCGAAACCGTGGTCCCTGCCAACAGCGGGACCGAAGCCGCGCCGATTGTGTTTGAGGCTGACACTAGGCCCGACGGCACGCTGTGCGAACCCGTGATCAGTGGTGCCAACTTGCTGCAAACATCGTGGACTCTGGCCACCCATTCCAGTCTCCCCAATGTCAACGCCACTACGAAGCCTATTTACGAGACAGTCATCAGGCTGCCGGACGCTGAGTATATAGACCATAGCTTCGGGGCAGGAGGCAACGAAGTCTTGCTGGCACAGCAGATCTTCGTCCGCAGCAAGATGCAGCAAGAGGCGCGGTGGCCGAAGGTGACCGCCCCCCGAACATCCGTTGAAGGATCATAACCATGCTCGGATGAGGACCATGGACTCCAGAGGAGGCAGCTGGGACTGGAGCAGGGAAGGTAACAATATCCGTCTGCGTGATAACGGACTGCCAAACGTTCCCGGAGGTTTGGCGGGGGCGCATTGTACGGTCTTGACTTGGTACGTGCCCGCTTGCGCTCCGATACTCTCGTCAAACGGAAATGAGTTCGTGATTGACGGAGACATGCCAAATGCCAATGGTCACATGCGAAAGCGCTTTACCAATTGGCTGACGAGAGTAGAAAACAATGGCTATCCAGACAATCTGCTTTACTATGTGCGTGGAGCACTTGGGCTGCTCACTACCGAGGGCGAGTTCTACTATGACGATAGTCAAAACAAGCTCTACCTTTGGGCCCCCGGCGGCGGCGTGCCAGAAAACGTCGAATACAAAGCTCGCAACTGGGGCTTCGATCTGACCGGGAAATCTCACATCCATATCAAGCACCTTAATTTCTTTGCCTGCGAGATCCCGACCAACGGAGATTCGCTGTGGCCAACCAACGCGAAAACCTGGGATGCCCCTCAGCCGCCCTACGCAACGGCCAAGCCGACTTACGCATCGGTTCAAGCAAAAGCCGATGCCCAGGGCTATGTCGCCGGCGCCCACCCGTCTGACAGGAAAAATCCCGCAGCAGTGCCCGATCCGGCTAACGGGATTCTGATCGACTACTGTCGATTCAAGTACCTAAACCATCAGACAGTCATGGTTGCAATGCTAGGCAAGTCCCCGCCAGGCTTGGAACTGTCAGAAACCGGCATGCAACAAGGAAATTCGAATAGCAATTTCGGAAACCTTCACCGTGCTGGTATTCGAATCACTGGCGACAATTGTACGATCCGTAACTCCGTGTTTGACACGGCCTCTGGCAGTGAAGTGGTTGTGACCGGAAGGAACTGCACAATCGAAAACAACTACTTTAAAGATTCCGGCCACATTGGCAACTGGTCATCCTCAATCGCATCCTCGATTGTTAGCACCGGCTTAAAGGTTTGCGGCAATACTTTCTGGAGGGCGGGCAGAGGCCACCTTTGGAACGTGCAGCGGCTGGCCGATATAGGATTCAACGATTGGTCCGAGTTCTCTTATTTGAACGTTGATGGCGGCGGAAACTACTCCCAGGGTCGGTTTGCGGCCTCAATTAACCATGGCTCAGCCTGGAGCGAAAGCCAGTACCCGCAGTATTATGGCCGCAATCTACTGGCAAGGAAGGAGAGGCCCGCAGATCCAAAGCTAGAAAATGCTTTTATGTATGAGGGCACTACATGGCATCACAACTGGTGTCATGATGCAAGAGGGTTTGCGTGTGAGCACGGCATGTGTCCCGGCCTCTACTTTGACTATGTAACGGATGGTGCGGTCCTCCACCACAATGTACTGTGGAACAATCATGCTGCAGACCTTCGAGCGCCCAATGGCAATCGGGACATGCCTCTGCTCTATAGAGAAACGCCGCTAGGAGTGTTCTGGGTCTACAACAATACTTTCGCCACTCCCAGACCTGGCACTGACGGAGTGACCGAAGGCGTCAGGCCCTCCGGCAACACTCAGATGTTTTATGCATATGCTATATGCCCTCACACGATCCATAACAACATTTATCGGGCTGGCATTACCTATTCCCCGGGAGGCCGTTTTACCGCAAATAGCTCAGAGCTTGTGCTCAAGAACAACAACGCAAGCAATGCGTGGCTTGACCACAAGGGCCCGGGAGGCGCATATAACAGCAGCCCTGCCAACGGTAAGCCGTGGCTGATCGGCTTCGGCCCGGGTGAATACGCTTGTGGACTTGGTCTTGTGCCGAAGCCAGGATCTCCGGCCATCAATCGTGGCACCGTAGTCAGTGCACTTCGGTATCCAAACAACAACACCGTGCCTGCTAATCTACGAGGCGAATTGCTTACCGATGGTATCGAGCGGCCATTGGATTATGTAGATGATCCCATCAGTGGGCCCAACCCAGACTCTGGCGCCTACGAGTTCAATGGACCTCAAGTGTCTGGCGCTCCCAGGTATTACGACAACCCAGGCCACCCCGCTAACGGGGCCTGGATTCCCGGCACCACCCTACCTCGGGAGTTCATCGAAGGCCAGCCATGGGAGCGGCAGTGGGCAGCGCAGTAATTACAGTTGCTTGGTTAGACAAAGGGGTCGGAATGACTCCCGCCCCTTTACTCGACCGCAACAAGATCAAAGAAAGGAGAATTAGCATGAAAAACCGACGCCAGTTTGTTCCTCAGTTCGCCGCAATCTTGCTCACTTGTGGCCTCATCATTGGCTTGCTGCCGGGCTTCGCCGGCGCTCAAGACGGGTCCGAAAAACTGCCTTTAACTGGAAAGAGTCTCCCCGACATGCCCATGAAGTCGCCACCGGAGAATTCTCTTGCCTATGAGGTATCTCAGAAACCGGCCATCGCGTCGAGAAAACTGTCAGATATGGAAAGCCTTGAAAACTGGGAGCCCTGGGTCAATCCCAGAGCATTTGGGACGATTTCTTTGTCGAATGATGAGTTTTACAAAGGCCGGGCTTCCGTTCTGCTCACTTCTCCCACGAAAGGCGAACAACCGAACTTCGCCTCTACTCGGGGCAGACCATGGGGCTCAGCCAGCGCCATCTATAGAGTCGACAATGAAGATTGGAGCGAGTGGAATCGGATCACCTTATGGGTGTACCCGGATTTACCTGGCTTCCGGGCGGTCTCGTTTAATCTCGTGCTGCATAACGATAACCCAATAGACAAGTCCGTTGACAATAAGCAATACGAGGATGCTTTTGTGCCCTACGATTCTGCTAATGGGTACTACTACTATAACATATATAGTGGCCTGAATTACCAGTTGCTTGAGAACCACAAATGGAACAAGGTCTACTGGGAAATCCCGCATGTCAGAAGGGATAAGGTGATCGCGTTCGAACTGCGGTACAGGCTCCAAGGCAATCAACGAGAAATGACCGACACGGTCAAGTACTACTTCGACGAGTTGTATCTCGAGAAGGTTGAGCAGCCGGAGCATTATGAGGGCTGGAATGTCGCTCCCGGTCACATTGCACATAATCACGTAGGATACCCTACTGGCTTTCCCAAGAGGGCTCTTTCCGCGGATCTTTCAGCGGATAGTTTTGCGTTGATTGATGTTGACACAAAACAAGTAGCCTTAAAGAAACCAACGACGTTAAAGAAAACACAGAAAGGGACATTTCAAGTCCTCGATTTCAGCGAGGTGGATAGGCCGGGAACCTACGCGTTGAAAGCCGGGGATGTTCAGACCAGACCATTTCCAATAGGTGATTTTACCGATTTGTATCGGGGCAACTTAATCAAGCTGATCAATTTCTTCTACTCACAACGCTGTGGAACAGAGATACCTGGCCGCCATTCCGTTTGTCATAGTGACTTCCTATGTACCCATGATGACAAGAGCATTGTGATCAACGGCGGCTGGCATGATGCGGGAGATTTGTCCCAAAGCGTCACGCATACCTCCGAGGCTGTGTATCTGTTTTTCTCGCTGGCCGAAAGATTCCAGGACGCCGATCCGGAATTGTCTGAGCGCCTTCTGGAAGAGGCTAGATGGGGACTGAATTGGGTCTTGAAAACCCGCTTTGGGGATGGATACCGAGTCAACTGGGCCATCATGGATTTTTGGACGGACGGTATCTTCGGGACTGTTGACGATAGGGTAGTGAAGCCCAATCATTCACCCTGGTCATCTGGAGACGATGCATACATCAATTTTCAGGCGGCAAGAGCGCAAGCCAAGGCAGCAATGGTCTTATTGAAAAAAGACCCTATCCTGGCGAACTACGCGCTCAAGTGCGCGAAGGAAGATTGGAACTTTGCCACAGAATTCATAAAGAATATGGATGTAAAACTTGCAGGCATTGCATTGAATACAGCGCTCGGGCTCTATGAAGCAACCCAAGAGGACAAATATCGGAATGCTGCTGTCCGCTATGGAGACTACATTCTGCGGTGTCAGCAACAGGATAATCTGAGCGAAGATGTTCCATTAAAGGGGTTCTTCTTCCAGGATGCAAAGCGGGAAAATCTTCCATTTTTGCGTAGTATCAGTAGTGATGAGAATTTTACAGTAACCGGCTTGGTCAGGTTGTTGCAATCATTCCCGGATGATGACAATGCCGCAAGATGGGAGTCGGCAATTCGCTTGTTCGCTGCCTATCTCAAAGAGATTGCGGCGTATACGGATCCGTACTTTATGTTCCCTGCGGGTCTCTATGACCTGAGCCAAGCAAAGGATAGCATTGAGCAAGCGAAAGTGAAAAACGGAATCCGATTAAATGACCGCTATTACATTAAGTGCTTCCCTGTTTGGACGACCGGCAGGGGGAATACGAGCGTTATCCTGTCAAAGGCAATTGGATTGGCAGCGATCGCCCGATACATGGATGACCAGGAGCTGTTGAATATCGCTTACCGGCAGTTTGATTGGCTTTTGGGCTTGAACCCCTTCAACCAGAGTATCATGTGGGGAGAAGGATATCGATACCAGGCCCTCTACACCCCGTTGAGCGGCAATATTGTTGGGGCGGTTCCTTGCGGTATTCACACCAAGTTTAATCGGGATGCCCCGTACTGGCCGTCGGATAACTGGCATAACCCCAAAGAGATTTGGTCGCACTCATCAAGTGACTGGCTTTGGCTGATGACGTACTTTTTTGATTAGTCCGTAGCAGTCGCAAGTAGATGTCAAACGTTATTAGCCACTTAACCACGAAGGAGCATTGAGATGAAACGTAACAAGCAAGGGGCCATCCGTGTCACTCGCCGCGAGGCAATCAACATCGGACTCGGAACACTCATCAACTCGGCGGTCGCGGTGCTGGCCTTGCTGGCCGGCGGGACGCCGCAGGTGCTCGCCGCCGACTTCTACGTGGGCGGCGATGGCGCTTCGGACCGCAACCCCGGCACGGCGTCTCAACCCTTTGCGACGATCCAGAAGGCTGCTACGGTAGCGACTGCGGGGGGTACGGTCAAAATCCGCACAGGTACATACCGGGAGACTGTCGTGCCCGCCAACTCGGGCGCGCCTGACCGCCCCATCACCTTCCAGCCCGATGGAAACGCTGTGGTCACGGTGAGCGGAGCCGACCTGGCCGACGGCGACTGGACCGTGTACAGAGGCCAGATCTACCAGAAGACCATTGCCCTGCCGCTGACAGGATATGGCGATCAAATCACCGGCAACGAGACGCTGTTGGCCAATCAGGTGTTTGTCGGCGGCAAGATGATGATTGAAGCCCGGTGGCCGAACCTGGCCGATTCGGATGACCTGTTGAACCGGGCGGATTTCCGCCCCATCGCGAAGGACGCCTGGACGGCCGGGCCGGGCGGGACCGCGATACTCCGGGATGCGGGTATCCCGGAGATTCCTGGCGGTTGGGCCGGGGGCACCATCTGGTACATCGGCTGGTACCAGCCCCAGACCAGCACGATCGCGGCATCATCGGCCGGGCGGATCGAGTTTCTTTCCAAGGCCCCGGAGAAGTTTCGTGACTCCTATTACCTGACGGGAAAGCTGGGTGCGCTGGATGCCGAGAAGGAGTGGTTCTACGACGGGAGCAAGCTGTATCTCTGGGCGCCGGGCGGAGGCGCGCCGAAGCACGTTGAGGTCAAGCGGCGGAACTATGCCTTTGATCTCAGCGGCAAATCGCACATCACGATCAGGAGTCTCCGCGTGTTTGCGGCAACCATCACGACGGACGCCACCAGCGCGGACATCACGCTGGACGGGCTCGGGACCAGGTATATCAGCCACTTCGTGACCCTCACGGCAAAGGACGTTATCAATTCGCACTCTAATGATAGCGGCATCCGGCTCATGGGTTCCAACAGTGTCATTCGGAACAGCATCCTGGAATACAGCGCGGGGCACGGAATCGTGCTGGGGGGCGAGGGCTGCGCGGCCGACAACAACCTGATCCACGATATCTCCTATGGCGGAACATACTGCTGCGGCATCTTTCCCGCGCCCGGCAGCGCCCGGCAGACGATCACGCGCAATACCATCTATCGCACGGGTCGGTCGGGCATCGATGGCGTCTACAGCAACAAGGACATCGGCTACAACGACATATACGGGTTCGGGCTGCTCAACACCGACCTGGGCGCCATCTATTCGGCCCGGAATACGGACCTGACCGGGACGCGCATCCACCACAACTGGCTCCACGACGCCGGCAACGACGCCGGCCACCCGTTCCCTGTCGGGGCTGGGATCTACTTCGATCAGAACGCCAAGCCGGCGCAGATTGACCACAATGTGTTCTGGAACAACCACATGAACGATGTGCGGCTGGAACAGGCCAAGCCTCCGTTTCACCGGGTCTTCAACAACACCATGGCATCCACGGACGTCAAGTACTGGTTCGCTTTCCATTCCTATCCCGGCGGCAGTCCCGAGAACCTCAATAACAACATCTACCGCGCGCCGATCAATCCCAACAAGCCGGGAACCCACGAAATGACCGCCGCGACGGATCCGAAGTTCACAAACGCTGGCGCCGGAGGGCTGAAGTTCAGGCTGCGACCGGATTCGCCCGCCATCGACCGCGGGGCGGTGATCCCAGGCGTAACAGACGGGTTTGTTGGGCCTGCCCCCGATATCGGCGCCTATGAGTATGGCGGGGAAGAATGGGTGGCGGGTTGCACGCTACCTGAGAAGATCTTACCTGCCACGGCCCCGGGCAGGAGGCAAGCGGAAGGGATGAAACGGGAAGTTCCTGTGAAGTAAAGAGAGAGTTACCATGCCAAACCACGTTCAGTGTGTTCGCCAGACGGCCGCAGTCTTGATGGCTTGCGGCCTCATCGCCAGCCTCCTGCCGGGCTTCGCCGCCGCGCAAGACCGCTCCACCCGGCGAACGCGGGTGGAGGAAGCCGCTACGAATTCCCAAATTCATCACCGGGAGCACAACCTCCTGCTGGATGCAAAACTCTCCGGCAATATGGATTCGTTCGACAAGGGTTTACGCGGTTTTGACGGCGGTGCATGCCAGCCGAAGTTCCTTGTCTACGACTTCAAGAAACAAGACTTCTTGGGTTTCTCTCACTGGGTTCATCACCCGACCAAGAAACTGGCATCAAAGACGGATTGGTACGCGTACGGTGTGAAGAAGGATGCGGATCTGGGCGTGGTCCCGGAGAACCAAGCTGCCTACTGGATGGCGGAGTGGGAGGCTCCGGTCTCGGCGAACTTCATCACGCTCATGGGTTCCTACCCGGACGAGCCCTCCCAGGCGAATACAGCCTGGAAGATTGAATTGCGGAGTAACGGAACATGGCGTGTCCATGCGCAGGGCGTCGGTGGATGGTATGATCGCGGTCAGTACTTCTGGGGCGGGCGGGGACAGAGCCCAATCCAGTTCGATGGTCTGCGAGTCAAATTGTATAGCAGAGATGGATCGACGAGCGTGACTAATCTGCACTTTCGCGCCCAGGAGAACAGGACATGGATGGTCGCGTTCTTGCCGGCGATCGATGCGCGAATCGCGGTGACACAACAAGTTCCTCGTGCCGGACAGGTCGTCACTTTCGCCGGCAATCAGGTGTTCGGAACGGTGCAGTCGTGGCAATGGGACTTTGGTGACGGCAATTCCGCCATGGGGCAGACGGTCTCCCATACGTTCGCCAAGGCGGGAACCTACGATGTCAAACTCACTCTCTCCGGCGCCGGACAACCAGTGAACATCGTAGATCGAGTCACCATCCACCCTGCCATCGAAGCGCAAATCACACCGTTGTCTGGAAGCGTGCTGGAAGGAAATCCGGTCACGTTCGACGGGAGCAAATCATACGGAGCCATTGGCGCCTACCATTGGGACTTTGGCGATGGCAGCACGGCAACGGGCAAACAGGTCACCAAGAGCTTTAGCAAAGCAGGCATTTATCGGGTGACATTGACCGTCAGCAACGGCGCGGGAAGCCACTCCTGCTCGGCCTTGGTGCGAGTGCATACCCCGGCTGCAGTCAACGTGCCGCAGGTGATCGTGGACTCCGACGTGCAGGAGGATGACGTCTACACCATCGCCTACGCCCTGTGCAGTGAACTGGACGTTTTGGGCATGACCGCTGTCCATCATGGCGGCGAGGAACTCGGCGCGGTAAAGGCCAATTATGAGAGAATACTAAAGGTTATTGATTTGGCGAGACAGAGTGGCTTGCCCGCTGCACGGCAGCCAAGGGCTTTTCGCGGGGCCGATCAACCCTTGATCCCTCCGTACAGCGACAACTGGCGTGACACCGAACCGATCGTCACCGAAGCCAGCGACGCCATCCTCGCGGCTGCCCGGGGCGCCTCACCGGACAATCCGGTCTGGGTGGTGCCGCTTGGCCCAATCAGCAATGTGGCCTGCGCAATCCTGCGGGCGCGGCGGGAGGGATGGGAAACGCAATTCCGCGAGCGCATCCGTGTCTGCTGGCTCGGCGCCAGTTGGTCGTCCCTGCGCGTTGGCACTTGGAACGGTAGAAGAGACGCCTGGGCTGCCCATATTGTCGCTCAGAGCGGCGTAGAATTCCGGATCATGCTGGAACCGGTGGCTATCACGCTTACGTGGGACAGGCGCGAGATGAAAGACCGTTATCCCAAGAATCCTTTGGGGGACTATCTTTACCAGATCTCCCCCGACAGAAATGCAGGGTGGTATGATTTAACCGGACTCGCGGCGGTCATATCCATTCATGCAAACAATGGAAACTGGTTCTCGAACGTGCAACCAGTGACCGTCGGCGACCGCTATCAGGACTACCGGTTTGCATCAACCACCGCACCCACAAGCGTGCATCTCCTCAGGAACATCGACGCGGGCGCGATGAGGAATGATATCTTCGAAACCCTCAACGGTCGCCCCACCAAGCTTCGTGACTCCGCGTCGGGGACATCCCGTTCCCGGCGAGGGACGGATGGTGGTAAATAAAATGAGTGCGTGTAAGCCAACAGATCTGGAACGCAAACACGGAGAAAAAGGAATGCAGCAGTTTGATGAAATCAGTCGCCCCGAAACGAGACACCCAAACGAAAGAGAACCAATCATGAGATCAGCAGCAGACCGTATCAATCCGAGGGAAACAGATGCATGGCGCGCCCGGACAGCGCGAATGATGATGTGGAGCCTCGTGTTCGCCCTGGGGCTCGCCCTTGCGCCGCATGCCGGTGCTCAGGACAAGCCCAACGTTATCATCATGACCGACCTTCACCTCGACGACGGGGAGCCCGATGACAAGCAATCCCTGATACGGTTCTTACTTGAAGCAAACGAATTCAATGTGCTTGGCCTGATCGCGACCGACCACACTCCCAGGCCGGTGCACAAAATTCGTGAAGTTATCGATGCCTACGCACAAGTCTATCAAAACCTTACCAGACACGCGAGCGGTTACCCGACCCCCGACTACCTGCGAAGCGTGACCGCTGCCGGCAACGGCAGCCCGACCGAAAACACGGACGGGTCGAGACTGATAATCAGGCAGGTGGACGCGGCCCAAGGACCCGTTTGGCTTGCTACTTGGGGAGGAGAAACGACCCTGGAGGCGGCGCTTCGAGAGGTTGGAAGCACGCGCACCCCATCTCAGGTCGATGCCTTCGTATCTAAAATCCGCCTCTGGGAAGCCTGGGGCCAGAGCGGAAGCGGCGCTTGGATAGCCCGTGAGTTCCCGAGGATGCTCCATCTACGCGACTATGGTAATCTTACGGTCACCTCCGTGCAATCCAACCAACTCGGAGAAAGCGACTACGATTGGCAGTACGCGGACGACGGGTGGTACGAAGATAATATCGAGGGCAAAGGCCCGCTAGGCGCCCTATTTCCAAAGAGGTGTTATCAAACTGCAACGGATCAGGGTATGACTCTGCATCTCTTGTCAGGCAGGTACGGACTCAACGATCCGGAACAACCGACCTGGGGCGGCTGGGGCGGACGCTTCAATTCCAGGAAGACCAAGAGGCCGGGGAACTTGTTCGACCAAGTGCCTCCGTGGGATTACTATATATTCACCCCAGCACACGATACGCACGCAGGATATAACAACCGCCATATTACCATGGCGCGCTGGCGCCGAGCTGCTCAGAACGACTTCCTGGCACGCCTGAATTGGTCTAACGCCTCCACGTACAGCGCTGCGAATCACCCGCCGGTCGCGAAGGTGGATGGCAGCCTGACCCGCATCGTCACCTCAGGCGCGGTCGTGAACCTCAGCGCCGCGGGCTCGACCGACCCCGACGGCAACCCGCTGATGTACAAATGGTGGCACTACCCCGAGCCCAGCACTTACAAGAAACCGCTGACGATCAGCAACGCCACCTCGCGGCACGCCAGCTTCGTCGCCCCGAACGTCGCTTCGCCGCAGACGATTCACATAATCCTGGATGTCACGGATACGGGCACACCTCCGCTCACCCGCTATCAACGGGTGATCGTCACCGTCAACCCCGGAGCTAACCCACCGGCCCAGAACCCGACACCGGTCATCTATGACGCGCCGTGGGCATGGTGTGGTCAGTCACTGAACGTTGTGGCCGGATACGAAGACCGAGCGGCCAATCCGGGGGAATTCACCTACACCTGGACACAGGTCAGCGGCCCGGGCCCCGTGAGCTTTCACGGCAATAGTAATGGAACTGCGAACGGACCTAGTTGTGCAGTCAATATCCCGCGCTCGGAACTTGCACCACAGACGAAGCACGTATTCCGCGTGACGGTTTCCAACGGCACGCGCAGTGTGACCGCCCCGCTGACTATCATAGATGCGAGGCACCGTCAGAACGCGGTGGGGAGCCCAAGTTCCCCATCCGCGACGGCTGTCAGCTCGTCCCAGATTAATCTGAGCTGGTCGAATAACAATGATAATGTCGGTTACAGGATCACACGCAGGACCGGCACGGGCGGAGAGTGGACCTTGATCGCGTATGTAGACAAAAACGTGACGAGCTATGCCGACACCGGACTGGCTGCGGGCACGACCTACTACTACCGCGTGCAGACGCTCGGACCACATCTTAACTCGTTCCCCATTACAAGGAACGCCACGACGCCCGGCGGCTCCACGCCCCCGCCGTCGCCGCCGCCGTCGACCGGCGGCCCAGCGGCATATACTTGGTGCGCGAACGAAGGCGGTTCTTACACCTTTACAGCGCTTGTTGACGTAGCCTATGGAGCCAACGGTAAATTCGTGTATCGGAATGGCGTGACCGGGGCGATTGTGTTCAACAACACGACGTTCGGCGATCCGATTGGGGGCGTTCGCAAGGCTGGATATTACAGAGCGACTGCAACGCCCACGCCTCCTCCGCCGCCGTCGGGAAGCGGCACGCTCGGTCTTGTGGATGCTTCCGGCACTCGTCAGCAGGCGAATTCGCTGGACGCCATCCGGTTCGTCGCCGGGTCTTCCTTCAGTGCCGACACCATGCATGCGCGATTCACGAGCACCTCGGCCTCAAGCGCCATGCGGATGGCTATCTATGCCGACAGCAGCGGTAAGCCCGGCGCGGTTCTGGGTGACACGGCCCAGTTCACGGCCGGCCCGGGGCTTCGCTCGGCTGCACTCAAAGCGCCTGTTCAGATAACAGCGGGCAACGTCTATTGGATAGCCACCTGGACGCAATCAGGAGGCTCAACAGCAACCAATGTGACCTTCGTCGCCAACGATGGTGTCGGTACGCGCTATCGCGCTGAACCTACCTACAGTGCCACGAACCCCTTCCCCAGCGGTTCCACGCTGAGCTACTCGGCCAGCACGACGTCCGCAGTCTTCGCCGCCGCGCAAGACGGGTCCACCCAGACGGCACGCACCGCGGGTGCAGGGGCGATTGTTCCGCTCGATAGTCCGGTGTTGGCAGGGAAGCCCGTGACGTTCAAACTCAGCGGCAATCCAAGCAACCCTCACTGGAAGCTGGGGGACGGGGCGACGGCTGACGGCCCGTCGGTCAGCCACACGTTCCAGAAACCGGGGATTTACCGCGTCGTCATGGGATCGGGCCTGCTGGACTGCCCGGGAAAAGAAAGTGATATCGAAAGCCTTTTGGGACTTGAACGCACGGGTACGGCAGAAGGCAGCAATTCCTTGAATATGGGAGGGAAGACCGCTTCATTCAGTTCGATATGGGATGTTGAAACCAACGGCGCCGAAGTTCTCGCGGCTTACAGCAATGGTAAAACTTTTCTGACCAGGCATAGGGTAGGAAAGGGCACCGTGGCCTATGTCAGCGCTGCCGGCCCCATCCCCTATCCCGACAATGACGGCGTCTTTTCCTGGATCATGGACAAACATAGCGTCAATCCGTGGATTCAGGTTCAAAGCGGAGACCAGGGAAACCATTTGGTCTATTCATTCCGGAGCAAACCGGGCAGGCTATACCTCCATGTGGTCAACCTCACTTCTCACGTGAACGGCCAAAGAATCGAACCCAATTCCAGTAACGCCATCGATCCTGTCGCCGTCATCCCCCGGCTCGAACTGAGCCTGGAACTGCCGGCCCAACCACAGGAAGTCACCGTGGTACCTGCTGCCTCGGCAGTGAAACATGCCTGGAGCAACGGAATTCTCAACCTGAGTCTTACCAACGTCGACTATCACGCGGCCGTAGAAATAGTTTTAGACGGGCAATACAAAGTTCAGAATGACGAGGATAAGAAATGAAACGACTACTCTGTTTACTGCTGCTTCTCTCCGCATCGCTGGCCAAGGCCGATGATCGTCCCAATTTCGTGATCATCATGGTGGATGATATGGGATATGCCGGAGTCAGTTGTTTTGGAAACCCGTATTTCAAGACGCCCGAAATCGACCGTCTCGCCGCCGAGGGAATGCGACTCACCGATTTCCATTCTTCGGGCACCGTCTGCTCGCCGACTCGAGCCGGGCTGCTGACCGGTCGTTATCAACAGCGCGCCGGGATCGAAGCGGTGATTCATCCGGTGCGCGAGCATCCCGAACACCGCAAAGGGTTGCAGAAGTCAGAAGTGACCTTTGCCGAGCTGTTGCATTCGGCGGGCTATGCCACGGCCTTGATCGGCAAGTGGCATCAGGGCTACGTGCACAATTCGGAAGATTATCATCCTCAGAATCACGGATTTGACGAGTTCATCGGCTACCACAGTGGCAACATTGATTTTGTCAGTCACGTGGGCGACCACAACAAACACGACTGGTGGCACGGACGAAAAGAGACGAAGGAGCAAGGATACGTCACGGACCTGATCAACCGGTATGCGCTCGAGTTCATCGAACGGAACAAGGAACAACCGTTTTGTCTGTACATTCCGCATCTGGCGATTCACAACCCCGTGCAAGTGCGCGGCGATCCGGTTCGGAGGACGGAAGAAGCGGGTTGGAAACGCTGGAAACCCGCTGATTTTGAAGAGCGCATCGAGAAGTATCGCGGCATGACCCTGCCGATCGACGAGGGCGTGGGACGGATTCGCGAAAAACTGGTCAGTCTCGGAATTGATCGCAAGACGCTGGTGCTGTTTTTCTCCGACAACGGTGCGGCAGCTTACGATTTTCCCAGTGGCAGCCCGGAATTGCGTGGTAACAAAGGCAGCGTGTACGAGGGTGGGCACAAGGTGCCCTTTATCGCCTGCTGGCCCGGAACAATTACCGCTGGCAGCGAGAGCGACGCCCCTGCCATCACCCTTGATATCATGCCCACGCTTCTGTCGCTTGCCGGGTTGGAGCCTCCGGTGGATCGTCCGCTTGACGGGGTCGATCTCTCGGCACTCCTTCTGCACGGCAAGGTTCCCCGCGATCGCCCGCTTTTCTGGCCCTCTCTTGGGAACGGCGGCGCTCGCGCCGAGGCGCTGCGCGACGGACCATGGAAGCTGGTCGTCCATCATCCCAAGGCCCGTAAGGGCAGCTTCGAGAACGAGAAGGTGGCGCTCTACCGGCTCGACCAAGACCCGTCAGAAAAGACCGATCTCGCCGGCGAGGAACCTGATCGCGCGGCCGCCATGCTGACGCGCCTCAAGGCCTGGTACACGGACACGCAGCGCAGCGCCACGCCGCAGCACGGCGGTTGGCCACGCTGAACCACAGCGAAAAGTCATAGGAAATACCCGGTGAAATCAAAAGGGGCACGCCAACGCGACAGAAACGATGAAGTTCTGAAAAGAAAGAGAATTACTATGTCAAACCAACGTCAATTTGTTCGCCAGACGGCCGCAGCCTTGATGGCTTTCACCAGCCTGTTGCCGGGCTTAGCCGGATATTGTGCACACGCGGCGGACACTGTCCTGCGGCAGCGGCCCAACGTGATCGTGATCATGGCGGACGACTTGGGTTACGAGTGCCTCGGCTGCAACGGCGGCGCTTCGTATCAGACACCCCGTTTGGATCAACTGGCAAGGACGGGAGTGCGATTCACGCACTGCTTCGTCAACCCGCTCTGCACGCCCACTCGCGCCGCGCTGATGACCGGGCGATACAACTTCCGCAACTACGAGCGATTCGGCAGCTTGCCGGAGCGGGAGTTCACCTTCGGCCACATGATGCAGGACGCCGGCTACGCCACGTGTATCGTCGGAAAGTGGCAGCTTGAAGGAGAAGGTGGGACGACGCCCGATCGCGCGGTATTCGACGACTACTACATGTACTCGGGCAGCGGTTCTCATCACGCAGATCCGGATATGCCGGACAATGACTGGGAGCATGTGCAGCACAAGGAGGGCGAATACGGACCGAAGCTCGCAGTCGATTATCTCTGCGATTTCCTGGACAGGCACAGGAAGAAGCCGTTCTTCGCCTACTACCCACTGCCAATAATAAAAGAAAAGAGGAAAGACCAATGAACAAGCTTCAATCTAGAAGAGACTTTTGCATTAAGTCAGCTAAGGCAAGCGCTGCCGCCTTTTTCGCGATGAATTCTACTGCCCAAGCAAATGAAGCAGTGAGCGGATATTCAGTTCCAGGCCATCTCCCTCGAAAACTGGCCATTTGTTCTTCTCAATGGGCATGGTTCACCCTGTCGGGTCCAAACGAACCTTATTACAATCTTGAAGAGGTCATGATAGGCCTAAAAGAACGCAATTATAATGCGATTCGCATCGACACCGCTTTGCATTGGTGCTTTCATAAAGACGGCTCGCCCCGGGGAAAGGTGGCGATCAGGGCGACCGTACCCTCATATAGTCACCGGTTTAAGTGCGTGAACCATCAGGGCGGTAATTCTGTGGATGTTTTAAACCGTCTGTTTCAGTTCATGAAGCTCGCTAAAAAGCATGGCATCTATGTCATTTTGAGCGATTGGGAATATATGCATACCACCTGGTTCGTTGAAAGCGAAGCCTTCCGCAATGAAATTATGGGCGTCCCAACGCCAGAACGGTTAATCCATTTGGCGCGTCATATGGATAGATTGGTCACGATGTTGAAAGAAGAGGACCTAGCCGGAAACATCGCCTGGATTGAGCCGGCCAATGAGGCGGATATCGCCGGTTTAGCAGGCCGCGATAATCTTCGATGGCACACCGACGCCGTGGCATTTCTGCGGGATCGTCATCCGGATATTCTCGTGAGCGCCAGTTTGGCGATGATCAACAATATAGCTACCACCGATAACTCCCAAATCTATGACCACCACTTGTACGTTGGAAAAGCGGTTTATGGTGATTTCTATAAAACCGTGAGAGAGAACATTGACAATCCCCGGCAGGATGAGCTTCTGAAGAAGTTATTGGAACCGAATATCATACCCTACTCGGCTTTTGAGGAGAACTTCCCCTTTGACGATACGGGTTGGATCACGAACTTCTGGGGCCTATATAACGTCAACATCGATAAGTTCGACCGGTTGCTGACGGGAAATTATCACCGGGACAGAATCAGCCTCCAAAACAACGCAGCAAATTATTACTCCAGGCATTCCCAAGAAGCGAAACGTCGCCGGCTTCCCATGGTTGTTACCGAAGGCGGGTTCTTCTACAGTCCTTTGTATTCACGCTTTGAAGAATCGGAGTCCGGGTTGGAATATTTTGACTACCTGACTGACTTAGCCATAAAGAACGGCGTTTGGGGATTTGCATTTTCCACGTATAACGGGCCGGCAATGCCTGTATGGTGGGCGCGCCAGATGTGGTTGATGGAAACCAATCATCGTTTTCTAAAAGGTATTGTTAAAGGAAACTGAAATGAGAATCACCATGCCAAACCAAAATCAGTTTGCTCGCCGGACGGCCGTAGTCTTGATGGCTTCCGGCCTCATCGCCAGCCTGCTGCCGGGCCTGGCCGCCCCGCCGCCAGGCGGCTTGCTGAGCGTCGAATGGCTGCATCCCATCACTGGTAAAAGCTCTGCTGCGGAAACAGTTGCCGGCGGTGCCCGGCGCAGGTTCACCGCACCGGCTGGCGAACCGGTCGTTCTGCTGCTGCGAAACGTCTCCCGTGACTGAGGACTCCAAACATGTTTCCAATGAATCGAATGCTCCGCGACCTCTTGATGCCGACGGTTGTCTTGCTGGCGCTCGCATCTCCAACAGGTGTCCACGCGCAGCAAAAGAAGGGATCCCAATTCGCTGCTGTTGCCCCCGCCGCGCACCGGGTCGCCACGCGGTTCACAACCCAAGACCCGCCAAGCGCCTTGATTCCACCTTATCCCCCGAGTGATTTCATCGAGTGCCTCACGGTTGACGCGCGCCGCTTCTCCATCGGGGATGGGGACAACTGGGCCAACACATGGGGGGATGATGACCGGATGTATTCTTTTTTCACCGATGGCAGGGGATTCGACCGGAAGAAGAGAGTCAGTTGCGCCCCGGTCATCATCGAAGGTCATCCCCTGCAAATAAGTGGCCGCGACCTGGTCTCGCCCACGGGGACCATCCCCGATCCTTCGGGGAAGAAGTCGAGCAAGGTGTCCGGTTTGTTGATGGTGGACGGAGTGCTCTATGCCTGGGTCAGGAATCTGAGCTTGCCTGGTGCCCCCAAGGGGACGGGGGCAGGGATGATGGTTTCTACGGATCGAGGCCTATCCTGGGAGTGGGTGGACTGGAATTGGCCGGAACTCGGATATCCGGTCTGGGTGAACGCGGGCAGGAACTATGAAGCCGCCCGCGACGATTACGCATATTACCTTTCCCCGGACGGGCCCAGTGCCTACGCGGACTATCCACACCTGGTGTTGGGGCGGGTGCCGGTCGCCTCGATCCGCGACCAGGCGGCGCACGAGTTTTTTGCCGGGTTCGCGAGTCCGGGCGTGCCGCGATGGGGCCGCTTCGAATCACGGAAACCGGTGTTCACCGACCCCAACGGATGCTTTCGGCCGAACCTCGTTTATAATCCCGGGTTGAAGCGATATTTCCTGGTCATGAGCAGTCCGTACGGGAAATGGAAATGGTGGGCCACGGACAACCCGAACCGCCGGGCACACTTGGGGATCTTCGACGCGCCCACTCCGTGGGGACCCTGGTCGGTGGTGTATTACATCGCGGACTGGGGCGCACCCGAAAACCGGTTCGCGCCCAACATTCCGTCCAAGTGGATCAGCGACGACGGAACAACCTTTTACCTCCTCTACTCCTGCATCCCCAACGGCCCTTATCAATTCAATGTCCAACGCTGCACGGTGAAACTGAAAGGGCCATGATGGAAACCAGGAAACAATGCAGAGGAACACCACAGCACGTTCACCGTGGGCGGCATTCGTGAGCAAATGGATTGAGCTATGTGCAAAGAGCATTCGAGAGTGGGTTTTATTCTGGCGAGCATGGTTTCCTGCTCCATCTTCCTCATGGCAGCGCGAGGAGCGCAGGTAAATCCTGCAGGAGGTCGGGCATGTTTATGAAGGACCGTATAACCGCCATGGCTGCCCTGCTCTTCGCGTTTTTCGGCAGCGTCGCGTGTGGCGCCGAGGGACTCGTGGTCTTCTCCCAGCCGGATGTTTCGGACATCGGCGACCGCGTCTATGTGATCGAGCGCAGACCGTTGGGCGAATGGTTCATGATCAGTTGGCAGAAGAGTCCCTTTACCGCAAATGGCAAGTTCGTCCCGGTTGACTGGGATCCCGGCGAAAAGACGGGGCTTTCCATCCCGGATGAGCAAACGCGCATGATAGCGCAACGCGGCATGCGAAACGCGGCAGGGAGCACCGTGTGCCAGATGCACGGCGGCACGGTCGGCGCCTATCTCAACTCCGCCGACCTGTCCGGGAAAGGGCTCGACGCGAAGGGGAATCCCCTGCCGGGATCTGATGGTTACAAGCAGATGGTAACCCCATCCTATATGTTCGGGCCGGAGGAGACCATCCATCCCTGGCGCGCCCCTAGTAGCCGCCTCCAAGTGTCGCTCGACCTGCAGATCCCCACCGCCGTGTGCGCGGAGAAGAAAGGAAGCCTGGCCTACGTCAATCCGCTCCTCACGCTCGTCGACCCCAAGACCAAACTAAAGATTTCCTGGGGCCCGATGCTGTTCTCCAAGCGGAGTCGGGGGGACGCGACCCGGCCCTTGCAGCGTATCGCGTACGATGCTCCCTCGCACAGTTGGATGATCAGAGATCGTCTGGTGTCCGGGGCCTCGTGGCTCGAACTGGCGCCCGGTTCCGCGTCGTACCAGACCGCCCCCTGGCGCGGTTGGCGGCATTTCTCCTGGTCGGTAAGCCGTGCCCACGTGACCGTGGCGCTGAAAGCCATGCGAGAGCAGGAACCCCAGGTAAAGGTCTCGATCGACCCCGGCGACTATCAACTCACAGCCTTCCACCTGAATGCCGAGACCCACTTCCAGACCGCGCCGGCTGAAATGGGCTGGTCGATGCGTAAGCTTCGGATCGTGGTCACTGTAGGAGCCGCCTCCGGGGAGGGAATGGATAAGACGCTGAAGGCGAACCCGCCGGCCGCAGCCGCCGATTCTGCTTTACCCCTCCGAGTGGAGCCCCTGTACACCTACAGGCACGCACCCGACTGCGGCCCCTCAGACGATGTCCTGAAGCCGGCAAAGCCCACCGTCTTCGCCGTGTACTATGCCTGGTATCACGACGGCGCACATCTGCGACGCCCGTGGTTGCACTGGACCAAGCCCGATGCCGCGACGAACCCGCTGGCTCTCCAGGCGCAGCGTCCCGGCGAACCGCCCCTGGCCAGCGCGGCGCGTCCATTGGTCGGCCTTTACGACAGTGCCGACCCAGCCATCGCCAGGTGGCATGTGCAACTCGCCAGGGCGGCGGGCATTGACGCCTTCCTCGTCAGTTGGTGGGACAAACACGACGGCGTGGATCAGAACTTCGAGCGCGGCATCCTGCCCGCTGCTGAAAAGGAAGGCTTCAAGATCGCCTTGTTCGACGAACGTGCGCAGTTCCACGACACGCTGGAAAACTATCAGCGAATGCTCACACGGGCGCTGCTCCGGTACAAGGACAGCCCCGTCTACCTGCGCCTTGACGGCCGCCCGGTGGTGTATCTGTACCAGATCGCCCGCAAGCCGGGTTTGACCGCGGAGGAATTCCCGTGCCTCAAGCGGCACGTCGAAGGAGAGGTGGGCCCGGTCTATTGGATCGTGGACAAGATCGAGCACGATACCCGGGCGGCGGGCTCCGGTGACACCGACCGTGAAAAGCGCATTCCCGCCGAATGGCTGGCGACGCCCGGCATTGACAGTTTCGGTCTGTACAGCACGTTCTCGAACTTTCGCGCCCACCGATATGAAGAACTCGCCGGGAAGTATCGGTACCTGACAGGGCTCGCCCACGACGCCGGCAAGAAGATGCTGCTGCCCGTTCATCCCGGTCATGACAACTCGCGCTTCCGCGAGGGGCCCCATGCCTACGTCATGCCGCGCTGCGACGGCCAGACGCTTCGCGACTACCTGCGCGCTGCGAGCGACGCCGGCGCCGACCACATCCTGATCACGAGCTGGAACGAATGGCCGGAGACCACGGTCATCGAACCTTCGTGCTCGTGGCCCAACCCGTATCTCTACCTCGAAGTGGTGGCCGAG